>Ga0068877_10000737_pt1 | contig 28016 bp, 22 predicted proteins | sample NOAtaG_FD_66437 | JGI IMG/M metagenome (GOLD analysis project Ga0068877, IMG submission 66437) | Freshwater lake microbial communities from Lake Erie, under a cyanobacterial bloom - NOAA_Erie_Diel6S_1000h metaG | ecosystem: Environmental > Aquatic > Freshwater > Lake | place: USA: Ohio, Lake...
GGGGCGGGTGCGGGAGCGGGGGTGGGGTCGGCGGGGCGGGGCTGGTCGGGCTCGGTCTTTTCGTTGCCCCAGATTCGGCGGGCGGCGAGGGCTTGTTCGGCGCGGGCGAGGTCCATGTCGCTGGCGCGGAGCTTCATGCGCTTGAGGCCTTCGTCGAGCCAGGTTTGGTTGTCGTACTGGAATCCGAGGTAGGCCAGGAGGAAGGCGGACTCGTCGGCGAGGGTGGTCATGCCCTTGCCCATCTCCAGTGAGAGCTCCTGTGCGAGGGCCTCGGCGCGTTTGGCGGGGAGGATGACGGCGGGGTTGTAGCGGACGGGGAACATCTCTGGGTGGTCGATGAAGAGTGCGCGAAGGGCGGTGGCGGAGGACATGGTCAGGCCCGCGCCGAGCTGTGCGTGGGCGCGACCGACGCGGGCCATCACGTCGCCCGCGGTGGCGGAGGCGGGGTCCGGGCTGACGAACATCGCGCGGGTGTACAAGGTCTCGGCGTCGAAGTAGCGACCGGCGGAGAGGGCGGTGGCGGCGTCGGTCATGAGCTTGGCGTAGTCGGGGAGGTTCTTCTCGGCGTCGGCGGAGAGAAGGCTCGTCAGACGTTCGCCCTGACGCATGGACTGCAGCGCCTTGGTGAGCTGCTGGTCGGCGTAGACGTCCCAGTCGGTTCGGACACGCTTGGGGGCGTTGTCGGGGGTTCGGGTGCTGCGCGGCGGGAGGAACTCTTCGCCCGGAAGCGGCGTGGGTTTGGTGGGGTCGACGAAGCGGGTGGGGGCGCCGGCGAGATCGAGACGCAGACGCGGGGCGGGATCGAGGGGTTGGGCGGTCGGACGTTCGGTGTCGGCGCGCAGCCCGGCGAGGCGCTGACGCAGGAGGCGCAGCTCGGTCTGGGCGGGGTCTTCGCCTTTGAGCGGGGCATTGGGGTTATTGCGGTTGGCGGAGGAAGCGCCGGTTTCGAGTTCGGCGCGGGAGGGGCGTGGCTCGCGGGCGGCGCGGGGGTCGCGCTCTTCGGGGCCTGTGCGCGCGGGGCGGAGACCTTCGGGTCGGCGGAGATCGGCGGTGCTGGCCGCGGTGCGAAAGCGGTCGGCGATGTCGGCGTAGGCGGTGCGAGTGGGGCTTGTGCCGCCGGCGTTGGGGGCGGTGGGGGCGAGGGCGGCGGCGGAGCGTTCGGGGGTTGGGGTGGTCAGGCGGTTGGAGTTGATGTCGGCGGGGTTGCCGGCGTTTGCGCGGGCGGTCTCGGTGAGGTTGGCGGGGTTGATCGGGCGGGTGGCGTCGAGGTTGGAGGAGGCGGTGCTCGAAGTTCGGCGGAGGGTGTCGGTGGCGCGGTCGTCGATGCGTTGGGTGCGCAGGCCAGTCAGGCGTGAGGCGGTGAGGGCCTGACGGGTGCCGGTGGCTTCGTCGCTGGTGATGCCGAGGACGGTGGGTCGGCGGGCCTGGGCGGATTCGTAATCGGCGATGGAACGGAGGGAGCGGAGGGAATCGCCTGAGGAGACGTTTGAGCGGCTGGGTGTGAGGGCGGAGGAGATGCGGGGGTCGTATGAGGGGCTGGTTCGGCCTGAGGAGAGGGCGAACTGCTGCGAGAGCAGGTCGGAGGAGCGGATGCCGGTGGAGGAGAGGCCTGAGAGGGCGGAGTCTCGTTCGAAGCGGTAGGTGGAGTCAGAGGAGAGGGGACCGCGGAAGTCGGAGGTGGCGCGGTAACCCAGCGGCCCGCGGAAGCTCTTGCCGCCGGCGGCTTGGCCTGTGATGATGGCGTCGTTGAAGCGGATGAGGGCGTTGATGTCCTGGGATTGCTGGTTGCGGCCGTCGCCACCGACTTTGGTGTTGGCGTCGAGGGCGCGCCCGCCGCCGAGGGCGGGGCGATCGGCGGGGGTTTGGGCGATGGCGGGAGAGGTGAGGAGGAGCCCGGCGAGGGAGAGGAGAAGGAGGGGGTTGGGGTTGGTGTTCATGGGTGGAGCTCGGCAGGTGGGTTGTGAGTGAGGTGAAGAGTCAAGAGAGCGGGCAAGGAGATCTCGGCTGGTGAGGGGTGCACGGCTCTGGAGAGCCGTGCCACCGGGGAGTTGTACGCGTCGGAGGAGTACATCGGTTCAGCGGGGATTGGGTGTTCAATGGGGTTTGGGGTTCGCTTGGCGGATGGACGGGGTGGGGTTCACCTATGCTGCGGTTATGGCTGAGAAACCCGTGTACATCACCACGCCGATTTACTACGTGAACGATCGCCCGCACATCGGGCACTGCTATACGACGACGTTCGCTGATGTGCTGGCGCGGTTTTGGCGTTTGGCCGGTCGTGAGACGTACTTTTTGACCGGGACGGACGAGCACGCGGACAAGGTGGTGAGCAAGGCGCTGGAGAACGGCATGACGCCCCGGCAGTGGGCGGATGCGTGCTCTCAGCAGTTCAAGGTCGCCTTCGATCTGATCGACATCCGATGCGACGTCTTCTATCGCACCAGCGACGCGCGGCACAAGACGCTGGCGCAGAAGTACATCGCGGAGTTGCAGGCGAAGGGGGACATTTATCTGGGCGACTATGTGGGGTGGTATGACACGTCGCAGGACGAGTACCTCACCGAGGCGGTGGCGAAGGAGCACAACTATCTCTCGCCTGTGACCAAGCGGCCTTTGGAGAAGCGGACGGAGAAGAACTACTTCTTCCGGCTCAGCGCGTATCAGGAGAAGCTGCAGGCGTACATCGATGCGAACCCGGGGTTCATTCTGCCCGAGGCGCGGCGGAACGAGGTGCTGGGGCGGTTGAGGCAGGGGCTGCAGGATGTGCCGGTGAGCCGGGCGATCAAGGCGGGGGAGAAGGGGTGGGAGGATTGGGGCGTGTTGATGCCCGGCGATGCGGGGCACCGGGTGTATGTGTGGATCGAGGCGCTGTGCAACTATCTGACGGCGGTGGATGATGGCGAGCGTGGGCGGTTCTGGCCGCCGAGCTTTCATTTGATGGCGAAGGACATTTTGTGGTTCCACGCGGTGATCTGGCCGGCGATGTTGATGGCGCTGGGGCGGGAGCTTCCGGGGCATGTGTACGCGCACTCGTACTTCATCCGTGATGGGAAGAAGATGTCGAAGTCGGAGGGAAACTTCATCGACCTGGACACGATCTCGGCGTATGTGCAGCGGTACGGGTCGGATGCGTTCCGGTATTACCTGGCGACGCAGGGGCCTTTGTCGACCAACGACGCGGACTTCACGCACGCGAAGTTTGTGGAGGGGTACAACGCGGACCTGGCGAACGGGATCGGCAATGCCACCAGCCGGGTTGGGAACATGATCGACAAGTACTTCGCGTCGATGGTGCCGGACCCGAAGGGCGTGCTTTCTCTTGAGGGGCACGACTGGGCGGCCATCACGTCGGCGGCGGCGGAGGGTGCGCTGTCGGCGATTGAGCGCGGGGATATCGGCGCGGCGCTGAACGAGGGGATCGGGCTGGTGCGGAAGGTTGACGGGTTTATCAATATCACCGAGCCGTTCAAGCTGGCGAAGCGTGTGGAGACGGAGGCGGGGGCGAAGGACCGTTTGGCGGCGATCCTGTACCAGTGCGCCGAGGCGCTGCGCGTGGCGACGGTGCTGTTGTCGCCGGCGATTCCGCGGGCGTCGGGGCAGTTGCTTGCGACGTGGAACTGTGCGGAACCGGCGGCGGGTGTGGGGCTGCGCGAGCTGGCGGATATCCGCGGGGCGTACGCGCTGAAACCCGGGCAGGGGCTGACGAAGGGTGCGGCGCTGTTCATGCGTGCGGACCCGGCGGAGGCGGCGCCGGTTGCGGGCGCTTCGGCTGTCTGAGTGAGCTGATTGGTGGCGGGGGACGGGTTGGTGGCGCTGAAGCTGGAGCGTTGTGGAATGAAAAAAGGCCCGGCTCATCCTTGAGCCGGGCCCTTTGCGTTGGTGGTAGAGGCGGGTGTGTTTAGGCGTGATCGCGGGCGAACTCGGCGATGGTTTCGCGGAGTTTGCCGGCGCGGTCGGCGAGCTTGGCGGAGGAGCCGGCGACGGAGCTTGCGGCGCGGGTGGATTCGTCGGCGGCGGCGGAGATGGAGCCGATCTGGTCCTTGATGAGCGTGCCCAGCTCGCTCTGCTTGGAGATGGACTCGGCGATGGCCTTGAAGGTGGTGGTGGTCTGCTCGACGCTGGAGACGATCTTTTCGAGGCTGGCGGTGGTTTCGCCCGCGCGGCTGATGCCGGTTTTCACTTCGGTGGTGCCGGCGTTCATGCGTTTGACGGCGTTGGCGGTTTCGGACTGGATCATTTTGATGGAGTCGGAGACTTCCTTGGTGGCGGTGGTGGTTCGTTCGGCGAGTTTGCGGACCTCGTCGGCGACGACGGCGAAACCGCGGCCGTGCTCGCCGGCGCGGGCGGCCTCGATGGCGGCGTTGAGTGCGAGGAGGTTGGTCTGGTCGGCGATGTCGTTGATGACGTTGATGATGGCACCGATCTGCTCGGAGCGTTTGCCGAGCTCGGAGACGCTGGCGGCGCCGGCGTTGACCGCTTCGCTGATGGAGTTCATGACGGCGATGGTGCGGGCGACGGCCTCGCGGCCCTGCCTGGCGAGGTCGCCCGCGCGGGCGGCGGACTCTGAGGCCTGCTGGCTGGAGGTGGTGGCCTCGGTGACGGCCTGGGCGAGTTCATCGACCGCGCCGGCGATGTTGGTGACCTGCTGAGACTGGCTCTTGGCGGAGGAGTTCATCTGCTCGCCCGCGCCGGCGATGGTGCCCGCTTCGTCGCGGACGTCCTTGGCCATGGCGTCGAACTGTTCGAGGAGCTTGTTGAGCTCGGCGGCGAAGCCGTTGAAGCTGGTGGCGAGTGAGCCGAGTTCGGCGTTGTCGGGCGGGATGAGTCGGCGATCGCGGAGGTTGCCTTTGCCCGCGGCGATCTGTTGCAGGCGGAGGGTCAGGGTGTTGATGCGGGAGTAGAGGCGGAGGGCGAAGAAGCCGCCGAGGACGAGGGAGAGCGTCGCGGCGACGGCGGAGACGATGATGATGTCGCGGCGGAGGGTGGCGACCTGCGTCACGGCCTCGTTCTGGACCTCTCCGCGAGAGCCGCGCATCTCCTGTGCCATGGCGTTGAGCGGTTCGCAGGCTTTCTTCAGTTCGTCGCCCTTGAGCATTTCGAGTGCGCGTTCGTTGTCGAGCACGGTGTTGCGTTCGATCAGCGCGAGGATGGGGCGGATGACGGTGGCGATGGGCTTGATCGAGGCGAGGGCCTCGGCGGCTTCCTCTGGGTGGTGCTCGACGTTGACGTCGTGGAGCTTCTGCCCGGCCTCTTCGAGGCGCTGGAGCGCGGCGCGGGACTGAGCGATGGCGGCGTTGCGTTCGGCGTCCTCGGAGATCGCGGCCGCGGCACGGGCGGAGCTGATGGCTTCGATGATTGCGTTCTCAGCGGTGGCGACGGCCTCGGTCACGGGGACCATCATGCCGAAGACGTGCTTGAACTGCTCGTCGGTGCCGTTGAGCCCGGCCTTGGTGACGTAAATGATGACCCCGAGCGCCACGAGGGGGCAGGCGAGGACGAGGGCCATCTGGGCGCGGACGCCCTTGAAGAAGCTGAGCGTGTTGGACATACACATCTCCGAGATTGGTGTTCAGCGGGCCGGTGGCGCGGGCGCACGCGGCGTGTGAAGCCCGCGCGGACGGTTTCGCGTGCGCGCGGGTGAAGGTGAAATCTGCTGGAGCACCGCGAAGGTGCGTTGCGACGTGGGTTACTTGCCCTCGGCCGAGGCGACGCCCGAGTCGACCTTCTCGGCGATGACGAGGACCACGGCCACGCCGATGAACTCGTTGTTGTCCCAGATGGGGATGGAGACCTGCACGCCGGTCTGCCCGACGGTGTCGTCGCGCTTGGGGGCGGGGTAGAAGCAGTCCTTCTTGTTCTCGACCTTGGTGAACTTCTCCTCGTCGCCCTGGAACCAGTCGCTGGTGACGGCGGTCTGGGCGACGTTGGCGCCCTTGGCGTCGGTGACGAAGCACTCGGCCACGGCGCCGGCGGACTTGGTCTGGAACTCCTTCATGGCCTCGGCGGCCTTGGTGGAGGTGTGCTGGTTGCGGAAGGTCTTGTCCTTCTTCGCGGACCAGAGGTACTCGCCGTAGGTGAAGGAGTCTTTGTTCTTCTCCGCGTCGGCGGGGGTCCACTTTTTCCAGTCCTCGGAATACGTGGCCCAGGTCTTGCGGGCGGCGTTGGCGGCCTTCAGCTCGGTCTTCAGCTCGGTGAAGTTGTTGAAGTACGGCACAAGGGTCTTCTCGGTGTAGTTCTTGACCTTCTCCGCGGCGGAGTCGCTGCTGGACGCGGCGGCGGGCTCGGCCGCGGTGAGGGCGGCGGAGTTGCTCAGGGTGAACAGGGAACCACAGACGAGGGCCAAAGCGAACGCGGCGGTGCTGACACGGGTCTTCATTTTCAAACGCCTCCGAACGAAAACTGGTGTGGACCTACCCCCGGACCACCCGGTTGAGGTTGTGCGAACAACATCGACCTCGCGCCGCGGCAAGTTCAGACCGAGGGTTTCACCTATGGAGGTGTTCGAACATACGCTCGACATAAACGGCACAGAGCGCTGCGGTCGGTTCAAGTGATGAACCGAAGCGTTCAAGACGGTCAGTGCTTTGGGCGAGACGGGGGGAGGGCGGGCGCGGGTGTGGCCGGATAAGTCGCGGGATCAGCCGTTGGATTCCATCCGGCCGAGGTACTCGAACTCGAGGGGTTCGAGCTCTTGGGCGAGCTTCTGGCGTTCGTCGCCGAGCTGCTGGCACTTGCGCGGGTCGCGCCAGACGTCGGCGTCGGCGAGCTGCTGGTCGATCTGCTTGATGCGAGATTCGATCGTCGCGATCTTCTGCTCGATCTGCTCGGTCTTCATCCGCGCCAGGGCGTTGTTCGATTTGTTCTGCGGCTTGATGGCGGCCTGTTGCTGCTGCTGCTTCTGCTGCTGGGCGGCTTTGGCTTTCTGTTCCTCAGCCTGGCGGCGCTGGCGCTCGGCCTCGTCGCGGCGGCGCTTGGCTTCGGACTCGGCCTCGGAGCGTTGCTTCTTCAGTTCGTCCTGCTTTTCGTGCCACTGGGTGTAGTTGCCGGTGAAGGTGGAGACGTTGCCCTCGCCGTCGAAGATGAGCAGGTGGTCGCAGGTGGCATCGATGAGTGCGCGGTCGTGGGAGATGAGGATGAGGGTGCCGTCGAAGGTGCCGCCGGACTCGGGGTCTTCGGGGTCGGGTGCGGCGAGTGCGTCTTCGAGGCGTTCGGCGGAGGGGATATCGAGGTGGTTGGTGGGCTCGTCGAGGACGAGGACGTTCTTGGCGCTGGCGAGCAGACCGGCGAGGACGGCGCGGCTGCGCTCGCCGCCCGAGAGCATGTGCATCTGCTTCTCTTGGTCGTCGCCCGAGAAAAGGAACGCGCCGGCGAGGTTGCGGGCCTGTTGTTCGCTGCCGCCCTGGCCCGGGGCTTCTTTGAGGATGACGCGCTGGAGGTATTCCCAGACGCGGGGCTCGCCCTCGACGTGGTCGTGGGACTGGCGGTAGTAGCCGACCTTGACGTTGGCGCCGATGCGGACGGTGCCGGCGTCGGGCTGTTGCTCGCCGAGGAGGACGCGGACGAGGGTGGATTTGCCGGCGCCGTTGGGCCCGATGATCCCCCAGCGTTCGCCGCGGGCGATGACGACGTCGAGCTCTTTGAAGAGCGTGCGGACTTCGCCCTGGTCGTTGGGGTAGGACTTTTCGACGGAGCGTGCGGAGACGACGATATCGCCCGTGCGTTCGGACTTTGGGAGTGAGAGGCGGAAGGCCTCGACCTCCATGGGGCGTTCGAGGGTGCTGGACTCTTTGGCGCGTTCGAGCTTGGAGAGGCGGCCCTGGGCCTGCTTGGCGCGCTGCCCCGCGCGGTAGCGGCGGATGAAGGCTTCTTCCTTCTTGAACTGGGTCTGCTGGTTCTCGTACGCGCGGAGCTGTGTCAGGCGTCGCTGGGCGCGGATCTCGCGGAAGGCGAGGTAGTTGCCGGGGTATTCGATGAGGCGGTGCTGCTCGACCTCGATGATGCGTTTGACGACGCCGTCGAGGAGGTAGCGGTCGTGGCTGACCATGACCACGGCGCCTTTGTACTGGTTGACGAGGAAATCCTCGAGCCAGAGGCGGCCTTCGATATCGAGGTGGTTGGTCGGTTCGTCGAGGAGCAGGACGTCGGGCTCTTCGAGGAGGAGTTTGGCGAGGGCGAGGCGGCCGCGTTGTCCGCCGGAGAGACCGGTGACGGGGATGGAGAACTGGGCGTCGACGAAACCGAGGCCGTGGAGGACGGCTTCGATTTTGTGGTCGATGGCGTAGCCCCCGGCGGCCTGCATCTGCTCTTCGTAGCGGACCTGGAGCTTCATGAGGCGTTCGAGCTCGTCGCCCTCGGCGGTTTCCATTTTGTGGAAGACGTCGTCGAGCTGCTGGTGGAGGCGGTGGAGCTCGGCGAAGGCGGACTCGGCGGCGCCGCGGAGGGTTTCGCCCTCGGCGAACTTGGGGTCTTGCTGGAGGTAGCCGGCGGAGCAGCCGCGGGCGACGGCGACTTCGCCGCTGTCGGGCTTGGTGATGCCCGAGAGGATTTTCATGAGGGAGGATTTGCCGCAGCCGTTGCGGCCGACGATACCCAGACGCTCACCGGGCTCGAGGGAGATCGAGACGCCGTCGAGGATGATCTTTTCGCCGTAGGCGAGCTTCAGGTTGGTGGCGGTGAGGACGGGCATGGTTCAGCGTGAGGCCCACCAGTGGGCATAGGCGACGACGGCGTAGAAGGCGGCGGCGAGAAGGACCATGCCGACGATGATCTGGACGGTCATCATGAGGACCTGGCGCGGGTAGCCGTTCAGTTCGTGCATGCGCACGGCCTTGTAACCCAGCGAGACGAAGAAGGCGATGGGGATCAGCAGCAGGAACCACCAGCGGTGCACGTCGATGGCGTCGATGAAGGGGCGGTACGCGCGGGCAACGCCCGCGGCGATGGGTGTTTGCTGCGCGAGCGTGACGGAGATGGCGGAGAGGAAACTCACGCGGCACCTCCGGTCGTTGTGCTGGCGGTGGTCGCAGCGGGGTTGGTGGAGGCGGGTTGTGAAGAATCGGTTGAAGGTGCGGCGGCGACTCGGCGGCGGCGTGAGTAGCCCACGTCGATCAGGGCGATGAGGTTGATCATGCCCGCGAGGGTGCAGCAGAGGGTGCCGATTTCACCGGATCGGCCGAGGGCGCGGACGTTTGGGGCGATGCCGGGGACGGGCTTGCCGTCGGGGCCGCGGGCCTCGGTGGGTTTGGCGGAGCGGAGGACGCCGTTGTCGTTGACCTTGAACTGGAACTGGTGGGCGTAGTCGACGGCGAAGGCGACGGGCCCGACGAACATGGTGCCGAGGAACCAAACGGCGTCGCCGTCCTGAACCTGAATGGGCTTGTGCTGCTGGCCGGTGGCTTTGGTGTAGAGGTTGGTGGCAAAGTTGTGCACGGCGAGGGAGGAGTCAACGGCGTCGATGCCGGCGATGGTGAGCCCGCCGACGAAGAGGCCGGCGACGGAGGTGAAAATGCACGCTCCGCGGGCGGTGTAACCCATAAAGGCGTGGCCGAGACCGGGGAGGAGAAAACCCAGGCCGAGCGCGACGGGCTGGAAGCGGTCGAGATCGTGCTCGTGGTCGGATGCGGGCATGGGTCGATGTTATGGCGACCGTTGGGGTGAGGGTGGTTGAAAGGGGAAGGTGGGAGGGGGGGTGTTGACTGGGGCCGCGGCGCGGTTACGGTTGGGGCGCTTGGGGCGCGTGCCGGGCTGAAGGAGAACCGGGCGTGGACCGAAGAGAGTGCCCGGGTGGAGACGGACCGACGGGCGCAGAGCCAAAGCGAACGCACACACACACGAGAACAGCCATGCCGACCGCGATGCTGACGCAGGTGAAGACGAGTGAAGAGTTGAACGGGAAGGACACCAAGGAGGTGTTGGCGGTGCTGCCGTGGACCGCCGGCGCGACGGGCGGCGGCTTTGCGGCCATCGAGATGGGGAAGAAGAGCGACGAGGAGGGTGATTTCGACGACGACTTTGAGGATGATGACGAGTTTGACGACGATGACGAGTTTGAGGATGAGGACGAGGAGGGTGAGTTTGAGGATGAAGAAGACCTTGAGGAAGGTGAGGAAGAACTTCCTGAAGGAGAGGACGATGAAGAGGATTTCGACGACGACTTCGACGATGAAGACGATGAGGATCTTTGATCCGCGTCGTTGATAGCCGGGGCGATGGCCCCGGGGCGGGCGGGCGGGGCTCCTCGGTTTGCAAGCAGCGAGGAGCGGCGCGTCATGTCGAATCAGGATTTCACCTCAAAGTCTGGGAATCAGAACGGGCCTTCTTCACCCGGCGTGCCGGCGGAAGAGGGCTCGCTTGTTGATCGGCGCACGGGGATCGATCGGCGGGATCATCCGGGGCGGAGTGTCGGCGAGAGTGCGCACATGGGGTTTGATCGCCGTCGCGGTGCGGGGCGGCGGCTGAGCGACTTTTCGCGGTGCGCCGAGGAAGGTGACCTGAACAAGGAACAGTTCCTCTTCGTCATGGCGATCGAGGCCTTCAAGCGCGAGAACAACAAGACCTTCCCCCAGTGGACCGACGTGCTGGAGGTGATTCGCCTCTTGGGTTATCGCAAGACCTGCGCCAGCGAACTGAATGTCCGCTCGGCCGAGGACTGGACCGAGAAGCCCGACGCGCCGTCGAACGTGCGCCCGAAGAACTGGGACAGCCGGGCGGCGTGAGATCGGTTGCGTGGTGCTTGGTTATCGCGCCGGGGTGTCTTCGCGCCAGCGCTGGGCGATGGGCATGCGCCGGCCGGAGCCGAAGGCCACCGAGGTGACCTTCAGGCCTGTGGCGGCCTGCTTTCGCTTGAACTCGCTGAGGTCGATCATGCGGACGACCTTGCGGATCGTCGCCTCGTCGGTGCTCGCGCGCATGGCGGCGATGATGGCGCTGGGGGCCTGGCGCTTTTCGACGTAGCGCTCGATGATCTCGTCGAGGATCTCGTACGGCGGCAGCGTGTCCTGGTCCTTCTGGTCCGGACGAAGCTCGGCGCTGGGGGGCTTGGTGATGCTCGCGGGCGGGATGGGGCCTGATCGCAGGGCGGCGGGGGCGAGTGTGGGGATGTTCAGGCGGGCGGGGTTGGCGTTGATCCAGCGGGAGAGGCGGTAGACCCATTGCTTGGTGACGTCGCTGAGCACGGCGAGCCCGCCGTTCATGTCGCCGTAGAGCGTGGCGTAACCGACGGCCATTTCGCTCTTGTTCCCGGTGGTGAGCACCAGTGCACCGAGCTTGTTGCTGACGGCCATGAGCAGCGTACCGCGGATGCGGGATTGGAGGTTCTCTTCGGTGACGTCCTGCGGCAGGTTCGCGAAGATGGGCGAGAGGACGCGGTTCATCTCGATGAAGGCGGGCTCGATGGTGGCGGTGTGCATGACCATCGAGAGGTTGGCGGCGAGTTCGGCGGCGTCGGTCTTTGAGCCCTCGGAGCTGTAGCGCGAGGGCATGGAGAGGCCGACGACATTGGGGCTGCCCAGAGCGGCGACGGCGATGACGGCGGTGAGGGCGGAATCGATGCCGCCGCTGAGCCCGATGGCGACGCGCTTGAAGCCGGTTTTGGCGCAGTAGTCGCGGACGCCGAGGGTCAGGGCGCGGAAGAGTTGTTCCTCGGGGACGGTCTGGACGAGCGGGTCGGCGACTTCGATCGGCGCGGCGGATGCTGCGGTGGTTGCGAAGGCGATATCGCAGACGACGAGGGCTTCGTCGAAGAGCGGGCCGACGGCGGTGAGGAAGGCGTCGTGCGAATTGGCGGATGCGGCCGCGGGATTGGTGTTGGGGGCGGGGTGATAGACGCAGGCGCCGCCGTCGAAGATGAGCTCGTCGTTGGCGCCGACTTGATTGACCGCGGCGACGGGGACGGCGTGGGTTCGGCAGACGCGGCTGAGCAGGGCGCGCTGGCGGGCGCCCATGCCAAGGCGGTAGGGGCTGGCGGAAGGGTTGACGATGATCTGCGCGCCGGGCGTGCCGTCGGGCGGGGTGAGGAGTTCGAGGAGCGGATCGGGGCAACTGAGGTATCGGGCGGCGAACCCGGCGTCCTCGCCACGCCAGAGGTCTTCGCAGATGGAGAGCCCCACGCGTGCGACTGTGGAGCCGGTGCGGAGTGGAACGGAGATGACGCGCGGGTGCGAGCCGGGCTCGAAGTAGCGGTCCTCGTCGAAGACGTCATACGTCGGCAGGAGGCGCTTGTGGTAAACGCCCGACGAGGCGGGTGAAGCGCCGGCGTAAAGCAGGCTGTTGTGCAGACGGGCGGGATCGAAGGTCAGGCCCGCGAGATCGGAAGCGGGGTTGAGGGCAGTCTGGGCGTCAAGCCCAACGGGCCAGGGCGTGCCGAGGACGAGGGTGAGGTTCAGCTCGCGCGCACGCGCGGCGAGTTCACGCGCTTCGCGCAGCACGGCCAGGATGAACCCGCCTTGCAAAAGCAAGTCCCGCGGCGGATAGCCGGTGAGGGCGAGCTCTGGGAAGACGACGAGGTCGCACCTCTCGTCGCAGGCCTTACGGGCAAAGTCGAGGATCCGGCGCGCGTTGGAGGCGATCTCACCCACCACGGGGTTGAACTGCACGAGTGCCAGACGGAGCTTCGGTTGGCTGGTGGTCATGCACGCTCCCGATTCGAGTCGTTCTCGGCAGGTTTGTCCTCGGCCTTGCGCTCGCCAACGAGCAGGCGGTCCACGCGGAGCACCGCGGCGGAGAGCCCGCCCATGAGCAGATTCGCAACCGCCTCGGCCGCGGAGACGGCGAGCACGACCGCGGCGGCGTCTTGCCCGAGGATCGCGATCAAACCGCCCTCACGCGGACCCGCAACGCCCGCGGGGCTGGCGGCTTGGATGAAAAAGTACACAGCGCCCGCGAGGACGCACTGCTCGGCGCTCAGCGGCGCGCCGACCATCCGCGAGACAAGGTAAAACCGAGCGGCCTGGGCGGCGACATCGGCGCACCGCAGCGTCAAACCCAGCCACACCGCGCGCTTGCTGCTCAGCGGGATCAGCCCCGCGTGCAGCTTGGCAAACCACTGTGCACGGATGATGCGGGCGATAAAACCCACGCGACCGATGATGAGGGTGCGGAGGATGGACTCGATACGGGAGAGGCCGATTTGCCCGCTGAAGAAGCTCGCGACAACCGGCACGGCGAAACCGGCAAAGAGAATCCCCCCCACCGCGATGGACCACCAGCGCAGGTCGAGCTCTTTCACCAGCCATGTGGCGAGGAACGGCGGCGTGAGGCTGATGAGGATGATGGCGGCGACCGAGGCCATCCACGCGGCGATGGTGAGCCAATCCATGCCGTCCATTCGACGGTGGAAGAAGAGCCGGAAGATCAAACTGATCTTCATGGGCAGGTAGCTCAGCAGGCTGCAGACGCTGTTGACCCCGACGCAGCGGAGCGCGCCGGGGCGGTGCTTGGCGTCGATGCCCAGGCTCATGGCGGAGAAGACCAGGCCGCTGAGGGCGACGGTGAGGCCCGAGAGTCCAAGGGCCAGGGCGTACTGCCAGAGCGGCGCGCTGGCGAGGCGTTTGATCTCTTGCAGGCGGTTCTGATCGCGCGTGACGGACCAGATGACCCAACCCAGGATGCACAGGCCCAGCGTGAAGCCCAGCAGTTGCACCACGCTGCGCCGGCGGGCCGAGGGCGCGGGTGATTCCACGGGGTTTGAAGGTTCGTCGGTGGGCATGAGCACGAGCGTACGCGGGGGCTGGACAGCCGGTTCTGCGGTGCGTTGGCTATCGCGCCGGGCGGAGCTTCAAGAGCACCATGCCCAGCTCGCGATACTCGCGCACCGGGGTGGTCTGTTCGTTCATCCAGCGGAGGAGTTTTTCATCGGTGACGCGGGGGTCGTACCAGCCGCTGGCGCGCAGGCGGCTCAACTCGCGGAAATCGACGATGACGTAGACGATCTGTTTGTTGATCTGGCGTTGGCCCTCGTCGCGGATGGCCTGTGACCACGCCTGCGGGTTGTCGGGGAACTTCTCCATCGCGTCGCCCAGCGTGCGCGCGTCCCAGGTGGTGTGATACGCGACGGGCTCGTCGAAGTAGAGGGTCGTGGCCTTGCCGATGAGGTAGACCCCGTCGGTGGCGGGGCCCTTGGGTTTCTGGATGTTGACCAGCGCTTCCATGTTCACGTTGCGCATGATCGCCCGGCCTTCTTCGCTCGACGCGCCCACCTCGCTCAGCCGCTCCTTCACCAGCTCACCGGTGATCGCGGCCTGGCCCATGATGAGCAGTTGGTTCGGCTCGGGCTGATCCTTGAAGATCGCGATGCAGCGGGCGCTGGAGAACGCCACCACGCCCAGACTCAGCACACTCGCCAGCACGCCCGTCCACAAACCCAGCCGGGCCATCGACAGCACGCCGAGCCCAATCAGCACCGCCAGCACCGGCGCCAGTGGCAGCAGAAACCGCGACTGCGCGTGCGAGAAGCCGCACCACCAGATCAGCGCACCGAGAATCCCCACGCAGGCGACAACGATCAGACCGAGCTGAAGCGACGCGCGCCCGGCGTCGGCCTTGCGGGTGAAGACCGCGTGCAGCGTGGTGAGGATGAGCGCCACAAAGGCCGCGGGAAAGAGCAGCGCCCACTGCACATGAAAGATCCCGCGGGGCTGGCCCAGGCCCTCGGCCGCGGGCGCATTTGAAAACAACAACTTCACACCTTCAACAAACCCCACCGACAGATGCCCCGAGATGAAGCGTGCGGCTTGCTCGCTCGACCAGTGCGCGGTGCCCAGCAAACCCGTCGCCGCGGGAAAGACCGGATTGCCCGACGTCGCAATCGCATTGCGGATCATCGGCGGGGCAAAGAAGATGATCCCCCCCACCGCCCCGGCGAGGCACGCGACAACGACCGCGCGCAGACGCGCGCCGGTGGTCGTGGATCGGCCGACACTGAACCACGACCAGAGAATGAGCGCACCAGCGGCCGTGGGCACACACAGGAACATCGCCGTGGGCTTGAACCCGCACGCGGCACCCATGAGCGCACCGACCATGAACCCCCGCGCGATCAACTGGGGCTTGATCATGCCCGCACCGGCGTGGGTCTGTGCATCCACCAGCACCAGCAGCGCACCGGCAAAGACCGCGCACACCGCCAGCTCGTTGTACATCATCGAGCCGCAGACAACGCTCCAGGGCAGCGCCACCACCGCCGCGGCGGCAACGCCCGAGGCCAATCGGCTGAAGGTTTGCTTCACGGGCGAGTCATCCAGCAGCACACTCGCCAGCCGCTGCACGAGCCTCAGCACAACCAGCCCGGTGAAGACGCAGCAACCGGCGTGGACAAACTGGCTGGCGCTCAGGCCCACGCCGTCCCAACCCTTCAGGCCCGAGGTCGAGCCGTCGCCACCGCCCAGTGCGGCGTGGATGTGCAGGAAGATCACCTCGACGTACGAGGGCAGATAGGAATAGACGTTGTGATCAACGGGCCAGAGGCGTGCGCCGGGGCGGGCCCATTCCAGCACGAGCGGCGCGTGATAGCTGGTGACGTCGTAGCCGCCAACCTCGGAGGGCCACAGCCGCCCGGGTACGGAGAGGCAGGCCAGCAGCATGACGCCCAGCGCCGGGGCGGCCAGGAACATCGACCACGGCGCCGATGACGCGGCGGGGACATTCCCCGCGGCGCGCTCCCGGCTGATCTGCAAAACCTCGCGCACCGCGAAGCCCACACCCACGCTCGCAATCGCCGCGGCCGTGACCTGCGAGCTTGAACCGAAACCGACGCCGCTGAAGAGCCCAAGCACGCCCAGGTTGTGACAGAGCCATGCGAAGAACCCGAGCCCAACGGGCATGGCGAGGAAGCGCCGATCGCGCCAGGTGCGCAGCCCCGGCGCGAGCAGAACCAGACATCCGAAACCCCAGATGCACAGCAGTTCGATCGTGCCGACGAGCCCGACACGGATCATCCGCTCGGCCGCCACGACCATGGGGACCAGGGGCGAGGATGCGTTCTCAAACCCGATGCGAGAGCAGAGCAGCGCCACGACGATCGAGGCGAGGATGGTGAGCGCGTACCACGAGCCGAACTTGCGGAAGGTGGGTATCGGCTCGTTGAAGCCGCGATGCTCCGCGTCGGTGGTGATGGGCTGAAACGGGTTCATGGCGACTCCGCACGGCTGGTGCCGGGTCCGGGCGGGGGAGGGGGGAAGCGGAAGGACCGAAACGCCCGCGCCGGGGTTTCGCGTAGCATACGGCATGGCCCCCGCTACGCCCCACGCCAGCCCGCTTGGCCCGGGTGGGTTGAGTATGCCGACGATCATCGAGCCGTTGTGCGCGACGTTCCGTCGTGCGCTGAAGAAGCAGGGGCTCAAATACACCCCCGAGCGGGCGCGGATTCTCGAAGCGGTGACGAGTTTCAATGCGCCATTCCAGGCCGAGCAGTTGATCGGGGTACTGAAGAAAATCTCGGCCAACCCGGGCCCGGGCCAGGCGCCCTTCCGCGTGTCAAAGGCGACCGTCTATCGCACGATCAAACTGCTGCAAGAGGCCGGCGTGCTGCAGCAGGTGCTCTTTCATGCCGAGCACGCACACTATCAACTGGCCTACGGCTCGTCGTCGACGGGGATCATCGTGCGGACCGACAGCGCCGAGATCATCCCCTTCGACGCGCCGGAACTCACCGCGCTTGCCAAGCGTCTGTGCGCCGAGCGCGGGCTGAACCATCAGGGGCAGCGGTTTGTGGTCTATGCCGTCGAAGGCGGTAGCACAGTCGGGAAGTCCGGCGCGTCGCCCATCAAGCAACGCGGGAGCGAGTGAACAGGTATGGCGATCCATCGTCGAACGTTGCCCGGGGGAATGCCCCTGCTGGTCGAGCCCAACGCCTCGGCGAAGTCCGCTTCGCTGCTGTGGCTGATTCCCGTCGGCGCGGCGCACGACCCGCGCGGGCGTGAAGGGCTCTCGACCGTTCTGTGCGAGATGCTGCTGCGAGGCGCGGGTGAGCGCGATTCCCGCCAGCACGCCGACGCGCTCGACGCGCTGGGCGTGCTGCGCTCGTGCTCCGCGGGGCTCACCTACGTCCGCCTTTCGGCCACGGCGCTCGGACCGAACCTGCTCAGCGCGCTCCCACTGCTGGTGGACATCGTGCGCCGGCCCAGACTCGAAGCGCAGGCCTTTGAGCCCGCGCGTGAGCTGGCGCTGCAGACCGTCGCCGCCCTGCGCGACGACCCCGCGGGGTACGCCTCGCTGCTTCTCAGTGAGCGGCACGTCGAACAGCCCTTCAACCGGCGCGTCGTGGGCACCGAAGAAGGACTGTCATCTCTGACCGACAGCGACATCCGCTCCGCCTGGTCCACCAAGGCCACGCCCGCGTCGAGCATCCTTGCGGTCGCGGGTGATTGTGACGCGGACGCGATCGAGCGGGCGCTGACGCCTCTGCTGAAGGGCTGGGAGGGCTCAACCCCCGAGCCGAGGATCGAGGCGAATCCGGATCGTGGCAGCTATCACCACGAGGCGGACGAGTCGAACCAGGTGCACATCCTCACCGCCGCCGACGCGCCGAAGGAGGCGGACGCGGAATCGAACCTGCACAGGCTCGCCGCCAGCGTGCTCTCGGCGGGCTCGGCCTCTCGCTTGTTCTCCGAAGTGCGCGAGAAGCGCGGGCTGTGCTACTCGGTCTCCGCCTCCTATGCGGGCGACAAGCACTCCGGGCGGTTGACCTCGTACGTCGGCACCACGCCCCAAAGGTCCCAGCAGTCGCTCGACGTGCTGCTCAGCGAGTTGGAGCGGATCTTCTCACCCGCGGGGTTGGTCACGCGCGAGGAGTTCGACCGCGCCGTAGTCGGAATGAAATCGGCCCTGATCTTCTCGGGCGAATCGACCTCGGCCCGCGCCGGAGCTCTCGCCACCGACCAGCACCGGCTCGGCAAACCCCGCACGCTGGACGAGTTTGCGCGCGCCATCGATGCCATCACCCTCGATGATCTCAACGCCTATCTGGCGCGGGTCCACGCGAAGGGCAAGCAGCCGCGGACGATCGTCACGCTGGGCCCTTCGCCGCTGACGGTGACGCCCTAAGGGTCGCGAGGGTGCCCGATCGGCGCAGGTTGCCCGTTTTCACACCCGCGATTTCACGGCGATTTTGCTCCGCGACGCTTCTCTTTGGTTTTCGGGATGTACACTTCTCTTCCCACCTTTTCGTGCGGCGAGAAAGGCCGCGCTCTGACGGGGTTGATCCATGCAGTCTTCACCTCCCGCTTCATCCCGTCGTCCGGCCTGCCGCGGATCGGAGTCGTCAAGCAACGGCTTCCGTATCGCGGTCTTCCCGACGTACCTCCCCGATCACTCGGACCCCGAGGCGCGCCAGTTCATCTTCGGGTACCGCATCCGCATCGCCAACGAATCGCAGATCACCGCGCAGCTCCTGCTGCGTCACTGGACGATCGTCGACGCCCACGGGCGCAGCAACGAAGTCCAGGGCGAGGGTGTTGTCGGTCAGCAGCCGATCCTGCGCCCGGGTCAGTCGTTCGAGTACTCGTCGTTCTGCCCGCTGCCCACCGCGTGGGGAACCATGGAAGGGCACTATGTCTTCCAGCGTGAGGGCGACGAAGCGATCTTCGAGGTGCCCATCGCGCGGTTCTACCTCGTCGCGCCGTCGGAAACGAACTGACCGCTTCAACTGAAGTTTCAAATCCTCACTTCGGGAGCGCTAGCCAGCTCGTCGTATCCAGCGGCAGGCGCCCGGGTTGAATCTGCCACGGCAGCATCGGGCGCGGGAATGTCGATCGCACGCCGCGGGGGTCGGTGCGCGTGATGGCGATGCGCAGAAGCCCCGAACTCTCCACCGCGCCGCTCGGCAGCGGGACCCACGCCGTCCACTGCGCGGGTGTTTGTCGCGCCGGGTCGGCGGGTGTGAGCACCGTGTTGAGGGTCATCGGCGGGGTGCTTCGCCCCTTGGCGGAGAGGTCGGTGAGGATGCCGCGGGGCGTGAGGGTGAGCGTGGCGAGATCGGCAAAGGCCGGGCCCAGGTGGATCGTCACGCGGTCGTCGGTGTTCAGCTCCCCCGCGCCCTGGCGGCATTGGATGAACAGCATCCATTTGCCCTTGGGTTGGGTCGGGTCGAGGTTGATCGCGGAGTCGTCGAAGAACAGCCGTGCGTTGGTGGTATAGGTGACGCCGACGGGGAAGGTGGAGTCATCGTCGGGCTGAGGAAGATCGGGCGAGCCCCGGCTGAGTGAAGCGAGTGACCAATCGGCGGCAAGCTGAGGAACATCAAACCCCGGCGGGCGCACGAGCAAAGCGCGCTTGATGGTTGTCAGCGTTGTCGATGTGCTCCCCAGGCGGGCGGCGAGCTGGGTTGCGGTGGCGCTCCGCGTGTTCTCATCAACCGGCGCTTCGGCGGCGGCGGGGTTCGTCGCCAGCGGCGGCAGGGTTGTCAGTTCCAGAGCCGAGTACCCCGGCAGTTCCTGCGGCGCTGTCGAAGCGCCCCAGGACATCGCAAGCACCGCAAGCCCGGAGGTTGCTGAGAGATTCGCCGCCCACACTCGGGCTTTGAAGTGCATCTGCGAAGGCGAAGCCGCCGCGTTCGCGTCGGGGTTGTTCTCATCGCGTGAAGGTTCGATGGCTATCAGGGCCGCGTCGTCGTCGACCCAGGCAAGCGCGTTCGGGCGAGAAGCGATGAACTCGCGCGCGGCGCGAATAAGCCCGTCCCGGCTGCGGTCCGCTTGCAGTAACTGAGCGCACAGTTGCAGCTCCTGCGGGTCGGTTGGGACGAAGAACGGCAGCACGTGCTGCTCGCTGACAACAATCGTGCACAGGCGGGCGGCCAGCTCGCGGGCCAGGGCCTCGTCGGCGAGCGAAAGCCGCCCCACCGCCGCGAACCAGCGGGCCTCGAGCTGGTCAGCGAGCTCGACGAGCGCCGCGTCGATGGGACCTTGCGACATCGAGCCGACGATCGGCGGGACCGGCTCGCGGCAGGCTTCGAGAATCAGCCGGGCACGCCAGCGCTCCGACGGGATCGACGCCAAGGGCAACGCGAGGTTGATCAGCGGGTTGAGCGCCTGCGGGGATCGGGCCGCCAGCACACGCTGTTCGACGGCCGATCGCAGAATCGACCGGCCTGAATCGATAAGCGGCTGCTCAAGACGACGCACCAGCACCGAGCCCGAACCGATGCTCAGCTTGGAAAGTCCGAGCCGGGTGGGGTCGGCCTTCAGGGCGGAAACATCCAAACGGATGAACCAGGAGGACTGCGGCGCAGGGGCCGAAGGGTCAAGACTCGCCGGCGGCGGGGTCGCCGAGGCGGTCCAACGCTGCTGACCGGCACCCCCCCACCAGTGCGACCAGCGACTTCGGGGAGAGGCGGGCGCCTTGGGCGGCTGTGGGATGATGCTCAAACAGACCAGCGAGGCCGGGGCCGGCTGGTCGTCCAGTCGGATCGTCACCGCACCCGGGAAAACCCCACCCCCCCCACCCCCCCCGGCACCCTCCACGGCGATGGGGATCAGCAAGGTCGAGGCGCCCGGGAAGAGATCAACCTGATCGATCAGGGGGCGAACCGTCCCCGCGACGGCGGGATCAACGGGCAAAAAGGGGCGATCAAGGGGGGAAATGCTGGCGGGAACCGAGGGTTGGGTCGGAACGGTGGGCTCAGTTGGATCCACCGGGGTGATGGGCTCGGGGTCGTCGGGCGGTTGGGCGAAGCCGGGGGTTGCGAAGGCCAGTGCGAAGATCGCGGCGGCGCAGAGCGCCCGTGCGCCGGCGCGTGCTTGCGGGCGTTGACGGTGGAGAACCGGTGGATGATGTGGTGAAGAGTGCATGGTGGAGAGTCAAAGGAGGAAATCGTTGGCGGTGAGGAAAGTCAGGGAGCGTGCGTGCCGATGGATGGTGGACGCTGGGCGCGAAGGCCTGTGCGAGGAGCAACGCGATGATCTGCACGACGACGGACGGACGGGTTCAGTTTAAGGCGTTCCTTCCTCATGCCTCGGGGGTGGAGTTGCTTGGGGACTTTACGGACTGGCGGTCGTCGCCGGTGGTCATGCGGCGGGAGGGTGCGGGGTGGTGGGTTGCGGAGGTTGAGGTCCCCGCGGGGGAGCATCACTTCTGCTACCTCGTGGACGGGTCGATCTGGCTGGCGGATTATGCCGCCCACGGCGTGAAGCTCAACGGGTACGGCGGGTGGGTTTCGCGATTGAGCGTGGATTCGTCCTCAGGGGTCATGACGCGCGGGATGGCGATGCGCAAGCCCCAGCAGGCCGCGGCGTGAGGGGTTCTGAATACAGTGGTGCATGAGCACGATCGACGGGGCCGACCGATCCATCGCGGAGCGGTTTGCCCGCATTCCCGACAATCTTGGCGGCGCGGTGGTGCTGCTTTCCGGCGGGCTGGACAGCGCCACGGTTCTGGCGATGGCGTGCGCGGCGGTGACGCCCGAGCGGGTGGTTGGGCTGAGTATTGATTACGGGCAGAGACATCGGCATGAGCTCGCGTGCGCGCCGCGTTTGTGCGAAGCGATGAAGGTCGCGGATCATCGCTGCGTGAAGATCGACCTGCGGGCCATCGGCGGCAGCGCGCTGACGGACGATGGGATCGCGGTGCCGCGGGGGGATGCTGGAGGTGGGGGTGGAGGAATTCCGGTGACGTACGTGCCGGCGCGGAACATGATTTTCATGTCGGTGGCGGTGGCGCTGGCGGAGGCGAGTGCGGCGCGGATGGTGAATCCCGCCGACGGGGCGTGGAGCGTGTGGGTCGGTGTGAATGCGGTGGACTATTCGGGGTATCCGGACTGTCGCCCGGCGTTTTTGGAGAGCTTTCAGCGCACGGCGGCACTGGGAACGAAAGTTGGTTTGGAGCAGGGTGAGGGGAAGGGCGGGGAGATTCGGGTGGTGTCGCCGCTGATTGCGATGAGCAAGGCGGAGATCATCCGTGCGGGTGCGCGGCTGGGCGTGGACTATGGGCTGACGAGCTCGTGCTATGACCCGAAGATCGTGGTGGACGCTTCGGGGGCGCGTGTGACGCGGGCGTGCGGGGTGTGCGATTCGTGCGTGATCCGCCGGCGTGGGTTCGCGGAGGCGGGGGTTGTGGATCCGACGGCGTATGTAGCGGAGCTCAAATAGCCAATAGCAAATGGGCAAATCGCAAATGAAGAAGTGACTCAGTGGCTCAGAGGCTCGGTGCCGCGCTCTTTCAGTCCGCTTCGACTTCGGCCCAGGAGCTTGAGGTTTCGGTGACGCGGACGCGTTCGAGTCGGACGGTTGCGGGGAAGCGGTAGGGGTCGCCGCGGTCGTCGTGGTAGGTCTTGTTCTGGGCGATCTCGGAACGGAGGAACTCGAAGATGCTCTTGGCGAAGACCTCGGTGGTTGGGTCGGCCTCGAAGAGAACCAGGCGGTCGCGCATGGGCTCAAGGCTCTTGACCATCGGGTCGGCCTTGTTCATGGCCATGGAATGATCGAGGCGGGCGAGGTGGTCGCGCAGGGCCAGACGCAGGACCTTGAAGTCGCAGACCATGTCGCGCTCGTCGAGCTGGCTGGCCGCGAGGATCACGTCAATCCGGCGCGTGTGCCCGTGCGGAAATCGGCACAGCCCCGGGTGCTTCGAGAGCATGTGTCCGGATTCGACTTCGAAGGATTTGCAGACGCGGTAGATCATGGTGCTCGGTCAATGATTGACCGGGCGGGTGGGGCTGTCCATGAAAAGAGGCCCGTTCTGAGGGGTTTTCAGCGTGCCGGGGCGGGGGCCGGGGCGGGGGTTTGCTGCACGGCCAGCGGAATCGACAGGCGGGGCGAGAGGTTCGCCTCCGGCGCGGTCCACCAGAGAATGCTCTGGGCGTCGAGGGTCGCCTTGGGCGTGGGCAGGCGGGCGGGGTGCGGGGAGCTTGGGGGGTTGGAGGCGGTTTCGTCCACGGCGGGGAGCATGTCGATCTGCACGGTGACGCCGCCCTCGGCGAGTTGGTGCGTCAAGCGGCGGAGTGCGTCGAGCGAATCGGGGATCGAGACTGACAGAACCGAGTTCAGTTGCAGCGGCTGGGCCGACGACGGCGCGGGGGCGATCGGGTCGGCGTTGATCGGCGCGGGGAGATTCAGCGGCGGCTGCGGCGGCGGCACCGAGTTCGGATCGCCCGAGGCGAAGGGACGATCAACATCCGGACGCGGCGGGGTGTTGGAAGGCACCTCCGGCACGCCGGGCGACGTGGGCGCGGGGGTGTAGAAAGCAACGATGGCGCCTTGAAGGGCCGAGGCGTCGGCGGGGCTGAGGCGTGCAAAGCGCGGGGCGAGGACGCCCACGGGTGTGCGCGAGGCGAGGACATCAAGCCGGCGGGTCAGGTCGTCCTGCGCACCGGGACGCAGAGAGGGCGTGAGGCGGATAATGAGCCGACCGTCGCGGGCGGCTTCGAGTGCCTGAGCCAAACGCTGCTCACGCTGGGCGCGTTGGATGGCGGCGGCGTTCGCGAGGGCCGGGGCGTTCGGTGCGGCGGTTGGATTCAGCAGCGGATCGTCGGCTGTCGGCGTGTTGGCATCGCTGCTGGCAAGCGTTGTGGCAGGGCCCATGAGCGGGAACAACGTGTCGAGTTGATCTTGCGTGAGTGAAGCGGTGGTGGTCGTCGCTGGTGTGTTTGTGCCCGTGGCGATGGCGGTGTTGCTCGCGTTGACGTTCGGCGAGAGTGGCGCGGGTGTGGCGGCGTCGCTGTTCGCGATGGTTGGATCGGTGGTGCGGCTGGCCGGGGGCTTGATGAGTGCGGAGCGGAGGGCGAAGACACCCGTGACGGCGAGGGCGAGGGCGGCGGCGAGGGCCGCGGGACGCGTCCAAGGTGAGCGGGTGATGATCTGCCACGGGGAGGCCTTGACGGGCTGCACCGCGGAGATCGGCAGCGTGTCGGGGGTGAGGGCACGCGCGGGCTCGGCGATCCCAAGCAGGGCTTCGCGCTCTTGGCGGGCTTCGAGGCTGGTGAGCAGGTCGCTGGGCGCACGGGCGGCGGGGTCGTCGGCGAGTTCGCACAGGGCGAGTTGATCTTGGCGGAGGCTGCGGATGAGGCGGACGAGTTCGGGGTCACGCTCAAGGATGGCGCGGATGGCGTCTTTGCGGGGTTGCCCGCCGGGGATTGGACGCTGCTCGACGAGGGCGAGCAGTTCGTCGTCCGAGATGAGCGGGTGGAAGGGGGTCATGAGGCGGGGGGCGTGTGCGAGGGTGTTGAGGCGGGAATCGAGGCGGGTTCAAGGACGGCGCGGAGGGCGAGGCGGGCGCGGAAGAGGCGGGACTTGACGGTGCCCAAAGGAATGTCGAGGGCGGAGGCGATGTGTTCGTAGTCGAGACCTTGAACGTCGCGGAGGATGAGCAGGGCGCGGTGATGGGGGTCGATCTTGGTCAGCGCGTCGGCGACGGTGCCGGCGCGTTCGGAGTGTTCGACGCGTGAGGCGGCGGAAAGTTCCGTGGTGTTCTCAGATATACGAACAGTTTGCAAACGACCATCGTTTTCTGAGCGGGACGCGGGGTTTGAGGGGTTCGGGGAGGCGGTGGCGTGGTCATTCAGGGAGGCGTGGCTGCGGAGCTTGGCGGAGCGGAGGTGGGAGAGGACCACGTTCATGGTGATGCGGATGGCCCAGGTGGAGAAGAGGCTTTGGTGGTCGAAGGTGGGCAGGCCCGCGAGGAGTTTCAGCAGGGCGTCCTGGGTGAGGTCGGAGGCGGTTTGATGTGAGCGGCGGTCGGTGCCGAGCATGCGGAGACAGACGGCGAAGAGGCGGTGCTGGTAGGAGTCCAGGAGCGAGGCGAGGGCGCGGGCGTCGCCTGATTGGGCGGCGCGGACCAGCGGCTGGTCTGGGTCTGGCTGCGGCGCGGTTGGGTTTGGATCGTTCTGCGGCACCGGCGAGAGTTTACGACACGTCGGCGGGGTGTGTTGCATCGCGCGGGTGATAGACTGCGCGCGTGAGCAGCGAAGCGGCGAAGACGATCATGTTCTTTGTGCAGCCGGGGAATGTCTCGCGCGAGGTGCTGCTGGCGATCAAGCGCGGGTTTGAGCAGCTCGGGCAGAGGTGCCTGACGGTTGAGCTGGCACAAATCTGGAAGGCGATGGAAGAGAACCCGCAGCAGACGGCGCGGGTTTTGACGATGGCGGCGGATCAGATATCGCGGCTTTTTGTGCAGCACCGTGTGGAGCTTTCGGTTGGGATGTGGTCCAACGCGGTGCATTCGCTGGCGCACGGTTCGCGTGATGGGAAGATGGTTTCGTGCTTTGAGCTGATGAAGCCGCGGTGCCCGCACGTGATGTACTGGCTGGATGCGCCGCACTGGAGCAACAGCGGGGCGATACGGGGGATTACGCCGACGGGGATTTTCTCGTGCTCGGCGCTGCTGAGCTTTGTGAACAACGAGGGGATCGCGGAGGAGATGAGGCGCGTGCTGGGCTTTCGGCACGCGTGCGCGCTGGACTATGGCGTGGACGCGGAGCAGCTCAAGGGTGATGGGCAAGCCGAAGCGATGGAGAAGCGCGAGTTTGATCTGGTCTTCGCGCTTGGGCCTGGGGATCCGAATCCCTCGACGTTGGTGCTGGAGGAACTGGCGCGTGATGAGCCGGATGTTCTGCGCGTGCGGAGCGAGCAGGCGGGGCTGGTGCGGGGTGAGGTGCTGGGGGTTGCGGAGCGGTTGAGCGGCGCGGTGCGTGATGCGGCGAGAGCGCTGCTGGATCGGCTGCTGATCTCTCAGGTGATCGATCGCGGCACGCCGATGCTTCGGCGGCTGGAGGGGATTGTGCAGGATGCGCCGGAGCTGCGGGGTGCGTCGGAGGCGTTGTTGAATGAGCCGTGGGCGTGGGTGGATGCGGGGGCGCTGATCCGCCAGACGGAGCGGATGGAGCGGGCGATGACGGTGGCGTACTTCGCGCGAAGGTTCAAGACGCTGGTCTATGGCACGAACGACCTTGACGCGTGGGGAACCAACGCGACGCGGGTTGAGTATGCGCCGGATCAGGGCGTGCAGATTCGGCGTGGGCGCGTGGGGCTTTCGGTGATGCGCTGGCAGGACGATGTGGGCGTGCACATCAAGCCGCTGGAGATCGCGGCGGCGGGGAGTGTGGCGCTGGTTGCGCGTCGGGCGGGGATCGAGCGGCTGCTCGACGACGCTTCGGAGTGCGTGGTCTTTGATTCGCTCGCGGGCGGGGCAAGGGCGCTGCGAAGGTTGATCGATGAGCCGACGAGGCTGGAGAAGATGGCGGCGGCGGGGCGGGCGCGAGTAGAACGCGAGCACACCTGGAAGCATCGGGCGGCGGCGATGCTGGCGGAGGTTTTGCGGGATCAGCGGGGGAAGTAGGTTGGCCCTTGGGCGTTCTACACTGGCGATATGGCCGAGAACTCTGCGTATGACACGTACACCTCGCCTCTTGCGTCGCGGAACGCCAGTAAGGAGATGCTGCGGCTGTGGTCGGCGCGGCACAAGTTCAACACGTGGCGGCGGATCTGGCTCGCGGTGGCGGAGGCGCAGCACGAGATGGGCCTGCCCGTCAGCAAGGAGCAGGTGGAGGAGCTGCGCGCGGTGGTCAAACGGCCGGGGGGGATCACGGATGAGGAGATGAAGGCCGCGGAGAAGTACGAGCGCGAGCTGCGGCACGACGTGATGGCGCACGTGCACGCGCTGGGGGATTCATGCCCCAAGGCGAAGGGGATTATCCATCTGGGGATGACGAGTCAGGATGTCAATGACAATGCCGAGTTGCGGATCCTGGATTCAAGTTTGCGTTTCGTCATCGAGAAGACCACCTATTCGGTGAACGCGCTCGCCCAGCAGGCAGAGCGTTTCAAGCATCTGCCGACGCTGGCATTCACGCATTATCAAGCCGCACAGCCGCTGACGGTCGGACGTCGCTTCGCGCAATGGTCATATGAGTTGTCACTCTCCAGCGACATGCTCTCAAAGGCATGGATGTTCGTGGTCGAACGTCGGCGTGGGTTGCGTGGCGCTACGGGAACACAGGCGTCGTACCTCTCGCTGTTTGGCGACGACTCGCGTGCTGTCGACGAGCTTGAGTCACGGATGTACTACGGCCTTGAGGAGCACCCCCCGTACCCGAGCGGCACGCCCGGTTTTGCTGAAAAGATCACACTGGCGCACACCTACGCGCTGGTTACTCAAACCTACCCACGTGTGATCGATGCGTTCATTCTGGCGAGTCTTGCCTCTGTTGCCTCCGTGCTGCACAAAATCGCCACCGACATCCGGCTGCTCTGCAACCGCAAGGAGATCGACGAGCCGTTCGAGGAGAAGCAGATCGGGTCTTCGGCGATGCCGTATAAGCGGAACCCGATGCGGTGCGAGCGGATCTGCGGGCTTTCGCGGTTTGTGATGAACCTGGTGGGCAACGCGTACGACACGGCCGCCACGCAGTGGTTGGAGCGGACGCTGGACGACTCATCGAACCGGCGGCTGAGCTTGCCCGAGGCTTTTCTGGCGCTCGACGGCGCGCTGGACCTCATGCACAACGTCGCCAGCGGGCTGATCGTGCACGAGGCGACGGTGAAGAAGAACCTGATGGCCGAGCTGCCGTTCATGGCGACGGAGAACATTTTGATGGCGTGCGTGAAGCTCGGGGCCGATCGGCAGGAGTATCACGAGCGCATCCGCGTGCACGCGCAGGCGGCGGGGCTTCGCGTCAAGCAGGAAGGCCTCGACAACGATCTGCTGGAGCGGCTAAGGAACGACCCGGCGTTCAAGTCCAAGTCGCAGGGCGGGACGCTCAGCGGCGAGCTGGACTGGGCGGGCGTGATGGACCCGATGAAGTACGTGGGGCGGAGCGTAGAGCAGACGGAGCGGTTCATCGAGCAGGTGGTCAAGCCGCTGCGTGAGCAGTATGGCGAGGCGATTGCGAAGCTGGGCGGGGACGGGCCGCGGGTGTAGGAGTGGGCACTGGGCACTGGGCACTGGTGAAGAAGTGATTCGCGAGTGCTTCGTGGATTCGTGTGCCGGCGTGGCGCTTTGGCGCTTGGCTCACCGATCCAGCGCCAGCTCCGCTCTCAGCCACTTTTGAAACTGCTCGGCTTCGTCCTTCGTGCGGACGTCCACAAGCGGCAGCG
>Ga0068877_10000739_pt1 | contig 27999 bp, 12 predicted proteins | sample NOAtaG_FD_66437 | JGI IMG/M metagenome (GOLD analysis project Ga0068877, IMG submission 66437) | Freshwater lake microbial communities from Lake Erie, under a cyanobacterial bloom - NOAA_Erie_Diel6S_1000h metaG | ecosystem: Environmental > Aquatic > Freshwater > Lake | place: USA: Ohio, Lake...
GGTTGATTGACTTCCAGACGGGAAACCCCCTTGCGGCAGCCCCGCTGGAAGCCCGGAATTTGGAAGCCCGGAATTTGGAAGCCCGGAATTTGGAAGTCCAGAATTTGGAAGTCCTGAGCCAGGATATGTCTGATAGTTCATGGAATTTGCCGGTGGAACTACCGGAGTTGAGGCAGGAACGGCAGGAGCCCCTTGAGGCAATGATGCCATACGAGTTTGAGATGATTGAGGAACTCCCGTTTCCGGCTGATCTAGTTTTTCGAAGTTGACGACTTCATATTCCTCGCCAGTTCCAGGATCAACCGCCATCCCGCAGACTCGCCATCCTGCAGCTTCTTTCCGGAGCTCCCAAACTACTTCCATTTCTTGCGGAACCTCGCCGGGAGTTGCAGGGGGTTCTTTCCAAAGTGAAGAAACAAGCATCGCATCTCCCTGCGGCGCTGCATCGCCGATAACGAAAGTCGCTTGTGCGGAACCGGGTGGCTCGATCTTGATGCCTTGCTTCTGGATTTCGGCTCTCGCATTCGTGGAGAACAATGCAGCCAATTGCTCTCCTTTTCCTTCACGCATTGCATCCAAGAACACTCGGACAATCTCCTTTGGTTCCGATGGCAATACTAATTGGCCATTACTGAGTGTTCCATTCGCACCTGGGGTTGATGCGATTTCGCCAACCTTAGCTGGACCACCGGCCGTTTGTTCTGTTTTACTTCCACAGCCAACAAACATGGCGAACGCTAGGGCTGCAGGTAGGAAAAGTGTCTTCTTCATTATTGTTGATTTCGCTCCGCTCTTGATCGGGTCTAGGGTCTTCCGTGCCAAACGATTATGGGAATACAGATCCGAACCAGCCAACGTCAAGATGACTTGCATTGCATGCAAACCGCGCGAAGTACTCGTCGCGGAAACGTCCAAATTGTTTGGATTAATCCGCAAAATCGATACAGTCCTACCCTTGTCTCGACCGATGCCTAAAACGTGTGTATCTATTTTGCCCGATGGATGATGTTGCAAAGATGAGGAATTGATGATGCTTCAAGGTTTCAAGGGAGCTGTCAGCGCCAGTGCGAAGCTAAGTAAAGCACTTTGCTTTGTTGTGGTAACACTCCTCGGATTTACCGCATCGTTTGCGCAATCTAACGAATCCTCGATTCGATGGATTGATGACTTCGATACCGCTGTTCGCTATGCGAGTAGTAACCAGCTGCCGCTGATGCTGCACTTCTATGGAGACAATTGCCCCCCTTGCAAGCTTTTGGAAAAGCGAGCATTTGTGGATCCCGTTCTCATCGACAAGATCAACGGCCAATTGGTAGCTGCTCGCATCAATGGTGAGAAGCAGAAAGAACTTCGCATGCGCTATCAGGTCACGCGATGGCCCACGGATGTTTATCTCTTGCCCACGGGTGAAGAGATCCTCCGTTCCGTAAGCCCTCAGGATCCAGCAGTCTATGGTCAAATGGTTGATCGTGTTGCACTGCGCCATCGAGACTGGAAAGCAGGCGAGATAGCCAAGAGCAAAGGAGAGGAGCACCGCATCGCGAATCGAACATCGACGGAGTTATCACACGCCAGAGCTCCAGGTCCTGGCATCAGTGGATCCAGCTTCACAACTCATCCCATATCAACCTCTGGTGCTCTAGCTGCGAAAGTCCAGTCTCAAATGCCAAACGCGAATGTTCCATCTGCCTCTCAGCGGACAATCGCAAATCCTTTCGTATCCGCTGGATCGATTCAAGTTCCTGCCTCACCTAATCCATCTGTTCCTGCATACGATCCAGTAGAACTTGCTCCGCGACCATATGAAACTGCATCGCCTGTCGTTGCGACACCGATTGGTAACCAGAAGCCTTGGAATCCTAATCGCTCCACCGATCCAGCTGGCGTGGCCGCCAGAGCACCAGGGGTGACGCCATTTGCTACGGCTCCTACGGCTTCAGGGGTTGCAAGTGGCGGATCGCAACTCAAGCAGAAGGAAATTCGCTGCGAAACAGTTGGATTGGACGGTTATTGCCCAGTCAGTTTGTCACTCGGCGTGAAGGCTAAATCTCCGAATAGCTGGGTCGAGGGTCTACCCCGGTTCGCCGTCAAACATCGCGGGAGGATCTACCACTGTGCATCCGAAGAAGCACGAGAAGCATTCTTGGCTACACCTGATCTGTACGCTCCACATTTGAGTTGCTTTGACCTAATCCACTATGTGAAGACTGGCGAGTTCGTGGACGGCAAGTGCGAGTACGGTTGTTTTCAGCCAGGCAAGAGTCGAGTCTTTCTTTTCTCCTCTCAAGCGAACTGTGATGAGTTTACGCGAATGGAATCGCAATACTCAGAAATCATCGATGGTACTTCCAATGAACTCATTGCGAATCAACCAAGTAGTCAAACGGTCCGCTAAGCACGCTTGTTGCACAAACTAGCTCTGGATTCACGTACAAGCTGCACTCGGCACTCGAAGAACAAACATGGATATCAAACCTAAGCGAAACAAACGAGGATTGAGAACCCTAGGCACAGCTATCGTTTCCGGTTTGCTACACAGCCTTCCCCTGTCCGCGCAAGACGATTTTGTTTATTGGCCTCGGCTGGATTTCGTGATTCCCTTTCAAATAGACTCGAATGGTCAGGTACCGCAGGAAGTCATTCTCGAAGTATCGGAAGACGCCGGGGGCTCTTGGAAAACATGTTCGCGAGGTGATACTCGTTCACGCCAGTTCCATTACAAAGCGTCGCAAGATGGGGCTTTTCAATTCCGACTGAAGACGGTCGATGCCGAAGGACGCAAGTTCAACAACCCAGGCGAGCCTCTCAAGATTATCGTCGACACTTCAAAGCCGATCGCAAAACTACGGACGTTCATGGATCAGCAAGGCAAAATGCAGGCTGAATTCCTACTCAGCGATAAAGACCTGGATGTGAATTCTATTCGGCTGGAGTATCAAACCGAATCGTTTCCTGAATGGAAATCTATCCCGTTTGCCGTTGAGGAAAGCACAACGATCGGTGAATGGACCGGGTATGGTGACTGGAACCTGCCGAACAACGCAAAGCAACTCGTCGTGCGCATCATCGCCACGGACAAAGCGGGCAACACCACAGAAGAAATACGACTTCCCAATCTCCCAAAGACTGCGTCGTCCAAAAACATGCAACTGGCAAGTCAACTGCGAGCAACTGATCCAGGGCGATTGGTAACCAAAGACTCGGATGCCCCGACTGCTATCGCTATCGGCTCCGGAGTTTCCAACAACATCGAAGGCCTTCCGCGTGTCGAGGTGGCCGGGCGCCCGGAACTCGCAAATCCCATCGAACCACCGAACAAGAACAAGAATAAGCTATCGGGGTCTGGGGAAAAACAAACAGATCCGAACAAGATACGCGCTGAACTGCTCCAGGAATATCAACTCCTTGTGGATCAGCAACAAAAGCTGCTTCAACAAAAAAGGATCGTCGAGACTCAGCAAAAGCTTGAAATAGAATCCCATATCCCTACGGACTCTCGCGGATTATCCAGCCAAGGCAGCCCGATTAGTTTTGGCAACAGGGCAACCGAAGGCCAAGAACTAGCGACTACCCCATCGTCAATACTTCTAGATGGCCAACCTTCGTTTCCACGCATTCCTGCGACCTCGAACGAGTCCACCCACAGTCTACCACCTTTGGATACACAACGATCGAAACCGAACAATGGATTGGATCGACCAGGGGCTATGGGAATAGACATGTCTCCATCGAACAAACCAGCAGGTGGTTTCTCCCGCGACATCAAACCGCTCTATTCAAACACCAAGACCTTTAGCTTAGACTATCGCGTCGACAACGAACCTGGCGCACCAATCCGAGATGTTGAATTATGGGGAACTACCGACCAAGGCCAAACATGGTCCGTGTGGGGCAGCGACCCGGATCGACGAACACCGTTTGATATCGAAGTGGAAACCGATGGCCTTTTCGGCTTCCGTATGGTCATCATCGGTTCCAACGGACTCGCGTCAAATCGCCCTCGCAATGGTGATAATGCCGATGCGTGGATCCATGTTGACACCGATACCCCCTATGCAGAACTAACTTCGGCGCTTTATGGAACCGGCAGTGAAGTGGGTTCACTCATCATTGCATATCATGCAAAAGACGAGTATTTTGGTGATCGACCAATCTCCTTATTCTTCGGAGAAACACCAGAAGGCCCGTGGCAAGTGATATCGCGCAGCATCCGCAACCAAGGACGATTCGCTTGGCCCGCCGATCCGAATCTACCTCCCACCATTTATCTCAAAATGGAAGCGATCGATGCAGCAGGCAACATTGCGACGTCCATTCTCGATTTGCCAGTCAACGTCGAGGGGATTGCTCCACGCGGGCGCATCCAAGGCTTCCGTCCGATTCAAAGACAGTAATGAACTTAACGGGTCGCTACTGGAGCTGGAAACGACGACTCAAGTAGCCGTCCTTCAACGGTCGCTCCCCGTCGGTCATCTCTATTTCAAATGGCTTCCGCAGGCTGTTACCAGCCAGATCTTCCATCGTGCTGCTCACTCGCAGTTCGAAGACGCCGATTCTCCATGCATTCACTGGCTGGAACGCACATTCTGACTCTTGCTCTCTCAGTGAGAATTCACCCTCCATGGCGGCACCCTGGAAGTATAACTGCATTCCTCGCATCGCGATCGCGTTCTCCAAGGATTCACCAAAACGAATAATCAATGGATCAAGAGACCCAATCTTGGGAAATTCCATCTTCCACTCATCGATTTGCGGTTGGCGATGATCCGAATCAATAGCCATAAACTCCTTTCGAAACGAATGAACAAGTGGCTGCCCCTGAGCATCCTGCAGTCTAGCGTCAATCACCAATTCGTACCGTCCACCTTTGCAAAGAATAGACCCGTTTTCTACATTGGGCACTAACCCGCGTTTGATTCTCCCTGGATCTAGCAGTAACGTCAGTCGCTTCCCTTGTTTATCCCATAGCTCTTCGTGGATTTCAAGAAAAGGCTGTACCAACTCAAGGCCCTTTTCATCTCGCAAATGAACATGCTCGTATACATTTCGCATAGCCATCGGATTGGAAAAGTGAACATAGAACTTGAGAAGATTTTCCGGTAAGATAGCCCCCGTCGGGTACACCTTCTCAACAAAGGTGGTCGGGAGTTTCGGTTCCAATGCACGAAATAGCTCCGCTTGTACATTCAACCCATCCAACTGAAGTCTTGCTTTGTAGCGAATACCATCTTGCAAGGAAAAGCGTGGCTCGAAAAGTAGTCCTGAAGGATTCTCCGTCAACGACGATTTGCCAAGCACTGCAGGCATGCTTGCCTGTTCATCCGATCTTAAGTCTCCGCTTGGAACCACATGCAGTTGAAAGACTTTCGCAAACTCTGTGCCGTTTCTTTCGAGTGTTTGCAAGGCCTCGAACTGTGCTGAACTCAATCCTGTAACGCGAACTCCTGACTTGCTATCCTTTATTCGAAACAACTCGAGAACTATCGACTGCGGTTCTTCCGCATTGGAAGTAGGTTCCCGAGTTGCACATAAGAAAAACAATGCCACAACGAAGGTGCATCCACGCAATGCTGTCGACCAGATGCGAGTGATAGAATTGCTCGGTTTGCGAAACACTTCGTTTGGAATCATTGCGTATCAGCGGCAGTTAGCTACAAACTAGGGGAGCTTGATGCTAATCAGTTTGTAGGAGTTGTCATCCGCCTTTTGAAGTAAAATAGCTTGCCCTTCGCTGAGTCGATCCAGGTGCTCGACGCCTTTGTACTCCAGCGTTTCGTAGGCCAAACCAGCTTTGTCGGCAACTGCATTCGTGATCGGTGTTACCGATTTGATATTATCGGTCGAAACCTTCATGACTCCTCGGGCGCTATTCGCCAGTAGCACAAAGTCCTTTCCGTCTTTCTTGTAGACAACCATGTCCAACGGTTTGTTCCTATTGCCTAGTTCTGCGACGGTCGTTCCGCGAATCTTCTTTCCTTCTTGAAGTTCCTTGACAGGAATCGTAACCAACGGTGTGCAGGTATAAGCAGCCAGCAGGTGTTCTTCACCATCAATCGCTAGTGTTGCAAAGGTTCGCACGGGCGAATTCGTTTCGTATTTGCCATGTGCACCGTGAAAGATCTCGATTGAAGCTCCCTTAGAAACTCCCTGGAAAGGAAATTGTATGCTTCGTAGATTGGAAGCGAACTCCTCGTTAGACAAACCAGCGACGACAACCTTGCCATCGGTAAATGCCAAATCGGTTATCGATTCATTACGCGGATTCCCGCGTTTGCCTCCCTCCACCGATTGCGGAGCATTCGGGATCGAAGCGGAACTCGATGGTCGCTTGGTGAGATCCACTTCCACCAATTCGCCGGTGGGTTTGATTTGAAGCAGAACGGGAATCGCGTCTGGACCTTTACCACGTGCTACCGAAGCGTATACCGAATGGCTCGCTGGATTGGTTGCAATGTCGACGATTCGAATCTCGTCCGTCGATGTACCTAAAGCCGAGGCGATCTTTTGATCCAATTTTTCAATAGAGTACGAGGCGCTTTTGTTGGGTGAAGTATCGCCTGTGGACACCGCAACAATGGTCGCGTTCTTTGGATCTGCAGCTAGCAATACCCCATCCGGCGCAAAGGCGATGGGGCCTGCACTGCTCAACGAAGCAGCACCAATTTTCATTCCTTCAGTTAAGTCGGCGCGAACAAGGCTCGTGGAAAGGGTGGCAACAAGTGCCGCAACGAACAAAGTCTTCTTCATGGTTCACTCCTAAAATGGAATTCGTACAACCGTCTTTCGGATAGCGTCCCTCCAGTCTACCAAATACGAATACCGCCTGCATCGAATCGTTCAGAAGTCACCCTCTCTTTCCCATACTGCCAATCCTGCATATAGGTTTAGCCCATTGCACAAAGCGTCCGATAGAGAAGATGATTGGGATGCCAAAGAAAAACTCAATGGCGGACGAACACAGCTTCCGCTCAGTTCGTTCGGCGGAACGCGGAATGCTGTCAAAATCTAGTCTCCATTCAAAGTTCGCGAGGACTGCACTTTTTTGTGCTGTCTGTTTGGCGTCATGCCATGCGTCTTTGTGCTGGGCACAAGAATTTCCACCTGCCGATGCTCCTGATTCCATTTCCTGGCGGGAGGTGACCACCGATTCGCTAGAGATGGAAAGTCGGCTCGATGCCCTAAACGACCGAATCCTCAAACTAGAACAGACGAGCAAAGAGTCAGGTAAAACCAAAATCAAACCTGCGAGTTCCCCGAGTCCAATCCCATCAGAGAAATGGGGCTCGTCGGATAAATGGAATGTGCAACTGGGCGGACATATTCAAACCGACTTTGTCACCTGGGCAAATGCAGACCCTTCGATTCCGAACACACAAAACTATGCGAATTTTCGAAGACTCCGTTTGTTGGCTGACGGAGTAGGCTATGACAGTTACGATTTTCGATTGCAGTTGACGCTCGAACCCGAAGGCGAAACCACGGCCTTAACAGCGACCGGACTCGTAAAAGATGCTTACTTCTCGCTCAACGACATCCCTGGCCTAGGGCGATTTCGAATCGGCCACTTCTTTGTTCCGTTCAGCCTCGAACAAGTGACTAACGACACGAACAATATTTTTCTAGAACGATCCATTCCAACACAAACGGTTTTTGCTGCGGACCGCGAAATAGGGGTGGCACTTTACAATCACTCGGAAGACAAACGATTGCACTGGGCGACGGGTGCCTTCATCGACAGCCATCCTGAAGGAACCAAGAAACGGTTCGATGACAATCAAGGCTTGCGGCTCAGCGGGCGAATGACATATCTACCATACTTTGACGAGGCATCCGAAGGACGGTACCTGGTTCATACGGGCATCGGAATACTCCATACCGAAGCCAGCGACCATACGGTTCGTTTTCGGACGAGACCTCAAATCTCCGAAGGCCCAAGGCTCATCGATAGTGGTGCGTTGTTTGCAGATAGTTTTACCACTGGCAATCTGGAAGGCGCGATCGTCTGGGAACGATTCACGATCCAATCCGAAGCGTTTTTGTCGGGTGTGAATTTGAACAACGGTCCTCAAACAACGGCGACAGGTGCCTATGTCCATCTCAGTTGGTTTCTGACTGGCGAGAGTCGAATGTATGAAAGGTACGGTCAACATGGCTCACAATTTGGAAGAAACCGACCTTTTCGCAATTTCTCGGTCAAACGCGGCGCCATGCAACCAGGCGCTTGGGAACTCAAGACTCGTTGGTCTCGTCTGGATTTGGATAACTTCCAACGCGGAACCTACAATGACTTCACGTTGGGTGTGAATTGGTATTGGAGCGATCGGGTTCGCATGATGTTCGATTGGATTCGACCCTATACAAGCAAATCAACCGTAGTCGGGAAAACGGATTCCGATATTCTCGGGCTCCGCTGGGATATAAACTGGTAGCGAGATAGCTGAATCGATCGAATATTGAAACGTACTCCGATGTTGAGTCGCCTCCAAATCACAAACGGTCAGCAAGAAAAACAGAGACACGGATCCGAACTAGAATGGTGACTCCAATTTAGAGAACAATCTTTTTGCATCATACCATGTTACTCACTCTTTCCGTCGCTGTTGTAGCGATTTTCACTCTGTCGCTTGCGCAATTCGTGTTCGCTTGCGTCTACGCTCGGCTGTTCACCAAAAGTTCGAATCGATATGCCGACCCATCGATCGACAAGACCGTTTACTGTCCTAAAGCTGCAGTTATCATCGCTCTTCGTGGCGCGGATCCAGGTTTGGAAAAGAACTTGCTATCTGTTTTGGAACTCGATTATCCCGACTACACTTTCTGTATCAACGTGGATAGCGTCCACGACTCCGCTTGGAAAATCGCGGCCAGAGTTCGCGATGTCGCACCCAGCCGTGTTCAACTATTGACGTTACAAAACAAACTTACCACGTGCAGCCTCAAATGCAGTGCTTTAGCCGAAGCTGTTGAGGCGCAACATCCTGACGTTGAAGTAATTGCAATTCTCGATGGGGATGTATCTCCACATAAGACATGGTTGCAAGAATTGGTTCAACCGCTCCAGGACCCAACCGTCGGCGCTACAACAGGAAATCGATGGTACACGCCCGCGCATTGTAGTTGGGGAGCTCTCGTCCGATACTTTTGGAATACGGGGGCTGTTGTCCAAGTGTGGCTGAACGGAATCACATGGGGTGGAAGCATGGCCATGAAGCGAGACGTCATCAATCGCACTGGTATGTTAGAGACATGGCGTCGCTCCCTCGTGGATGATGGGGCTGTCGTGCGTGTCCTAAGAATAAATAAGCTTCGCGTTGCCTTTGTTCCGTCCGTCATGGTACCCAATTGCGAGGATATTCGGATTACAAATTTTATCCCTTGGGCCGAGAGGCAGATGATTGCAGCCAAATCTGCTGCAAGCGGTTGGACCGTTATCGTTCTTCATGCATTGCTCATCGCCATTTGTGTTCTGTTGCCACCAGCGATTGTTTTGTTGGGTGTCATCCGCAACGACAAGGGCGTATTGCTTTTGGGATTGGCTGGAGTATTCGTGTACTGGGGCCTGGCTATTTTGTCATCGATTGTGGTAGAACGAGGAGTCATGCAGTCTCTCTTCGTCAGTCGCGGTTCCGCGAAGTGGATTAATCGTCGAGTCCTGCTGGTGTATCTTCCAGCTTTGGTACTCACCCATTTGGTTTATTGGCGAGTTCTCTGGGGAGCGTGTCGGCGGAATCGTGTGGGATGGCGAGGCATCGAATATAGGCTGCTGGGAATGCACGACGTCGAGATGGTGGCGTATCACCCGCACAGTCCGACGCTTTCTACGGAACAATACGACAATGCGCAGTCCACTTTGGAGTCCGTGATTTAGGACTGCGGCCGCATTGTAACGTGGAAAGAACGTCTGCAAGAGTACTTTCGCGGACAGTATCTTTGCTTAAAGCCACGAAACGACCCGTTAGCGTCCTGACAACCATTTTCCCAAAACGGAAAAAGCTACGAGTCAAGCCGAAGTGAGGAATAAAGAAATGGGACGACACTGGATGCAAATTTTACGACGGACGTTATAAATCGTTGGTTGTCGAGAGAGAGCATTTCGAACGGGATGGTGCTCTAGCGAAAAAAAGTCGTTCTTGAGTTACTTCGTCGAGGGTTGTTAGATTGTCTAACTATTTGCTTCTAACGGGTGCAACCGGTTTACTCGGGCGTTATTTAGTTCGGGATCTTTTGGAGAGGGGTGAGCGATTAGCATTGTTGGTTCGCGGCTCCAAAAGAGAGAGCGCCGAGGAACGCGTGGAAGCCATTCTTGCGTACTGGGAAGAAATCTCAGGACGGCGATTACAGCGACCTGTCCTATTGCAAGGCGACATACGACAACCTCTCTTGGGACTTGGGAAATCTGAAGTGCAGTGGGTTTCCAAGAACTGCCATTCGATGATGCATAGCGCTGCCTCCCTAAAATTTCTTGAAGACGGATCGGGGGAACCACGACTGACCAACATTGAGGGAACGCGAAACATGCTCTCTCTCTGCAATGCTGCCAGCATTCGGCAGTTGCACTATGTTTCAACAGCCTACGTTTGTGGGCTTCGAAAAGGAATCATTTATGAGCATGAACTGGATTGCCAGCAGGAGTTTCGAAACGATTACGAGAAGAGCAAACTGGAAGCGGAGACGCTGGTTAGGAACGCGGATTTTTTCGATCGGTTAACTGTCTATCGACCCGCGGTCATTTCTGGTGATTCGAAAACTGGATATACGAACACGTATCATGGAATTTATCTTTACCTGAGATTGATGGCGTTGCTCGTGCCGCGCCAGCCAATAGGGCCGGATGGCTTACGCCTGACACGATTGCGACTTCCGATGACTGGAAATGAACGACGCAATGTGGTCCCTATCGATTGGGTTTCACGTGTGATGACTGAACTATACCTGACCCCAGAAGCACATGGCCAAACATTTCATTTAGCCCCGGAGGAGTGTTTGACTCCAAAGCAAATCATCGACGCAGGTTACAGTTACTTTAACTCGACAGGTATCGAGTATGTAGGCTACCAGTATATTGACCCCGCGACGTACAATGCTTTCGAAATGGAGATGTTGCCGGGACTTTCCATGTATAGCAATTACGAGAGTACGGACCCGATATTCGATTGCACCAACGTAAAGCACTTCGCACCTCATGTTCCTTGCCCGAGAATTGACGAAGCGATGTTACACACGTACATTCGCTATGGTGAAGAAGATCGATGGGGGAAACGTAAGACTCCTGCCCGCTCCAAAGAAATCCATAGCCCTGAGGAAATTTTCCCTTATTCGTATAGGGAACAGACGGAGAATGCCGATTCCAACGCGGTTTCCTAGCATTGGATCGCCCCCAAGGCATTCATAACATCTGGACAACTTCGCTAGCAAACCGAGAGTGTAGCAATGAAATCGGAAGGCACCGACGGTAGCAGAGTACCAAACTGGCCTCCGAGATGGCTACCTCTCGTCGCTATCTTGCTCGTCACGGTTCTTTGGCCGATTGTCATGATCGGCGCACAGCGCGCATGGTTGAAATCCAAGAATCGCGTCGAAGATTGGCTTCCGGATGGATTTGCGGAAACAAAGAGCTTGCGCGAATTTGAAGAACGCTTCGGAGGCGACGAGTTCTTGATGATCAGTTGGCCCGGTTGCACGCTCAATGACCCACGCGCGGAGCGTTTGACCGAACTCTTGCGACAACCTGCCGAAGATGGCAAGGTCCTGTTTTTGAGCGCCGACAGTGGCTCGCAAATCGTCGAGTCGATGATACAAACAAGGAAGTTCACCGAAGAACAGGCCAAGCGAAGATTATCCGGCATCTTTGTTGGAAAAGATGGCCTTCAAACCTGTGTCATCGCATGCGTCTCCGATGTAGGAGCATCCGATCGAAAAAAAGCCGTCGACTACGCTCGACGTACGGCCGAAAAAGCAACGGAGCTACCTGCGTCGGAAATTCACATCGCGGGGACAACAGCAGATTCAGTAGCAGTCGATGAGGCGAGTAACGCATGGTTGATTGAACTCAATGTCTTGTCATACTTCGTCTGTTTTGGAATTCTGATTATCTCCATCAGAAACATCTGGCTTGTCGGAACAGTTTTTTTGACGGCCATGCTCAATCAACAACTCGCACTAGCAGTTATTTATTACAGTGGCGGTCATGTTGATTCGGTGCAACTTCTTGTTGCGAACCTAAGCTTTGTATTGACGATTTCGGCGGGGCTGCATTACTTAGGGTACTTTCGCGATGCGATCCGTTCAAAATCTCTGTCACCCGCTCGACTTGCGTTGCAGCAAGCTTTTCTACCATCGATGCTTGCTGCCATCACCACATCTTTGGGATTTGTTTCTCTGTGCACAAGTGAACTCGTACCAATTCGATCATTCGGATTTTACTCAGCAATCCTTGTTCCTATCAATTCGCTGGTCGTTATCACCCTTCTAACCATTCATTCAACTTGGGCTGTCAATCGCAACTGGCGGTTTCAGTCGATTGCGAAATTGAATGCATTATCGCCGATGGATGACAAACAAGAAAAACACTCGGATGTCTGGTCGAGAGTTTGCATTCCACTCCTGCGTCGACGGCCTTTAATGATCATATTCGTTTGGGTTACGATCATGCTGACCGCTGGCTGGGGCGTGACCAAACTGACAACGAATGTGGGAACGCATCAGTTGCTTCCTCCCGATTCAAAGCTCATTAAGGATTATGCGTGGCTCGAGCAACATGTCGGTCCATTGGTACCCGTTGAACTTGTTGTTAGCATGCCTGAGTTGGAGGATCAGAATGCTTCCGATCTCTTAATTCGTTTGCAAACACTCGACGAACTCCAAGATCGCTTCCGCGAGGTCGAGGGAATTGAAGGAACGTTTTCGGCTTTGAATTTGATTCCCGCCTTGCCAACCAAAACCGGTATCGGTGGTTCAGTTCGGCGCTCGTTGATTGGAGCCGCAGTACTGAGATCTGCAGACAAATTTCAAGAAATGCGGTTTTTGCATGAGGATGAACAACGTCAATACTGGCGTATCAGCGGACGAATCTCCGGATCGCGAAATCGGGATTTTGAGGCTTTACTGGCCAATTGCCAAACCATGATGGATCGCTTCGCTGCAGAACCAGGTCATGAGTCCATGCGTCTCGACTTGAGTGGTGGCGTTCCGTTTGTGTATCGAACTCAGCGACAGCTATTGGCAGACTTGCTCAATAGTTTTTCATCCGCATTTGCGATGATTGCACTTTCCATGGCAATCCTCTTTCGAAGTGTCATGGGGGGATTGTTAACGATGTTGCCAAATCTTACTCCAGCTGCGATCGTTTTCGGACTGATGGGGTGGAATGGGTTAAGCGTGGAGATCGGTACGGTCTTGACAGCAAGCGTGATGATGGGTGTCTGTGTCGATGATACACTCCACTTAGTCTCACACTTCCGACAATTGAGACAGAAAGGTCTCTCGCACGATGCGGCCGTGAGTGAAGCACTGTCAAATTGTGGCGGGGCGATGCTTCAGACGGCGCTTGTATGCGGATTAGGAATGCTCGTTTTCTCGTTGAGTCCCTTCACTCCCGTTGCCCGTTTTGCTTGGCTAACGTTCACGCTCCTGATGGTCGGTGTCGTAAGCGACTTGATGCTAACACCTGCGATGTTGTTATCGCCACTCCATCATTTATTCTACTGGGAGCGCCGACCCAAAACCCAACCGAGAGTATCTATCCCGACAACGCATGTGTCCTCTAATGTCGCGTGACTGGACCGAGCACTCGAAACTTGCATGTACCGCCTTTGAAGAGCTCATGCTTGCCCAGGACAATGTGGCATTCCCGTGTGTGATATGTTTGCGAATGGCTTTCGATGGCAAGCTACAGCGAGAACTCTTCACGCAAGCGATCGATTGGATGGTTGAAACGAATCCGCTCTTTCGAAGCAGAATCGTTCGCGGCAAGCTCGGTCGTCACTTCTGGGAAATACAATCGAAGTCAGACTATCCCATCCACTGGGAGCAAACAGAGCGAGAGCCGAATTGGCCCAAAACGAGAACCATCGATCTAAAGTCGACAACAGGGGTTGTTGTCGAAGCCATGGAACTAGCGGATCCAGTCTTGAAATCAATTCGTACGATCATCTTTGTTCACATCCATCATGCAGTCGCAGATGGACAGGGAATCATGCAAGCGATGCACGAAATGTGGCTACGATACGATGCCTTGTTCCACTCAAATCCATTGCCCAATTGGGAACGTGTTCCGCAAAAGTTGTCGGCCAGGAATCGTTTTGGATTAAACCTCTCCAAAGTCGCGAAGATGCTACCCAAACTAAGCGTTGGGCTGTTAGGTGTGCGTCAATATGTGATGCGAACCCCTAAGCCTCTCATGGATACGCTGGATCCAATAAAATTCAAAGAGGCGGAGCCGAACATTCATGCAATATCGTTTCGGCTTACAAAAGAAGAATCTCAACGTTTGCGTCAGGCGGTTCAAGTTTGTGAGAAGACGGTCAATGACGTTGTAGCTGGAATTGTCTTTGAAGCCTGTCTCAAGCTTCTCCAAACGCAAGCAACCTTTCGAGACAACGATTGGCTTCGAATGATGGTCCCGATTAGCATGCGAGGATCCGAAGAGTATCGTCGGCAAACTGCATGCAACATCGTCAGTTGTGTCTTTCTGGATCGAGTTCCCGCTCAGATCAAGGACCGAGCAACGCTCCTTCAAAGCGTGCATGATGAGTTGGAGCTAATCAAAAAGAATCGATTGGCTTTCCTTTTCGTCTTCTCGATCTGGTTGAGAAAGATGTTTACCCTTCCTTGGCCAAATGCAACAGGTAAGGTGCCGAGTCGCTGCCAAACCAGTGTTGTTTTTTCAAATCTAGGCCGTGTTTTCTCCGATGGTCGCGCAGCCACCAGACGCTTTGTTGCTGGGGATGTGACTTTGGAGAACGTTGCTATTCTCGCACCACTAAGTCCTTGGATGATGGCGACTTTCGTTGCGACTCAATATGTCGGCGAACAGCAGTTAACTTTGCGATACGATAGTCGTTGGATCTCGGAACTGCAGGCTAGATCGCTAGTCGATCATTGTCAACAACAACTTCAACAATTCGGCGAACGACCACAAGGTGCTACATGAGCTGGTTCCTCGCACTGTGTGTCTCGCTTTTCGTCTCTGGGATAAGTCAGTTTCTTTTGGTGGCTGGGTATATTGCGCGACTACGACGGCCAGCCAAGAAACTTATCGATGACTTCGAAGCACCAAAGGCTACGGTGGTTCTGTGTTTGAGAGGCGGTGATCCTTTTCTGAAGCGATGCCTTCACGGCTTGAATAATCAAGACTATCCCAACTACCGCGTTACGATGGTCGTCGACTCCGAAGTTGATCCGTCTCGCCGAATTCTCGACGAGTTTTTCTCGGAAGCACCGCTAACTAACTTTGAAGTAATCTATCTTGGTCATCCACTAGAGTCATGCAGCCTAAAGTGCTCAAGTCTTATCACTGCACTAACGCCAAAAGTGGATTCCGATGGCTTCGTCGCCTTTGTAGATGCGGATACGATTCCGCATCCATCATGGTTAAGGGAATTAGCAACTGGGCTTCAGCCGTCCGATGTTGGAGCAGCCACCGGCAATCGCTGGTACATACCAGAACAGCCAAGTCTTGGTTCGATGATAAGGCACGTCTGGAATGGGGCCGCCATCGTGCAAATGTTTTGGTACGACATAGCCTGGGGTGGTACGCTGGCAGTAAAGTGGGACACCATCCGAAGAGCCAAATTGCTGGAACGATGGAGCCACGCTCTTTGCGAAGATACGATGTTGTGTCGTGAATTGAAATCGATTTCGCAGAGAATCGCTTTTGTTCCTGGCTGTATGATGATCAACCGAGAAGATTGTACCCTTGAATCATTCTTTCCATGGGTAATGCGTCAACTCTTAACCGCTAGGTTGTACCACCCCAAATGGTTTGCTGTCGTAGGACACGGCGTCACCTCTGCTGGATTGCTACTTTGGGGTTGGCTGAGTTTTCTTCGCTGCCTTTGTATGAGAGAATGGGCATTGGCCTCGATGTATGTAATGGCGATGGTTAGCTACCATGCGTTGTTAACGGTTATGTTGCCTTGGATAGAGTCTGCGGTAATATCGATTGCGGAACGACGTGGTGAGAGCACTCGTTGGGCGAGACCTGTGGGGTGGCTGAGATTCGCAGCGTTTGTCTGGCTCACTCAATGGGTTTACACATGGGCTCTTCTTGGTAGTCTTGGGATGAAGAGAGTCTCATGGCGAGGCATTCAATACGAGATTCAAACTGGGTCCCGAATCCGAATGCACGGGTACACCCCATACGAAAAAGAATTCGATTCAACCGATACCACAAAACAATCACTCTAGGCCCAACCACCAACAAAAAAACGACAGGAGGTTACTAGCTGCTTTTCAAGACGTGCTTAGCCAAAAACGGGATTGACTCGACCGTACTAACCCCGAGGACCCTGGATAATCGAAACAACTTTCGTTTCGGAGCATGAGTCTGTTTGCTTAAACAAACAATTGCACCTTGCACTTTTGCATCGAACATCTATGCTAGGGCGACCGCAACACTAAATCGGATGACTATATCGAAGAGCGATTCGGCACGAACGGATAGCTAGTCAACAGGTAAGCCGACGACGCAGCGCACCCTTGAGGTCTCGCAGCATCGTCGGCTTTTTTCGTTGAATGATCGACTCATCTACCAAAGAGAGCCCCGATATTCGCAATGGCTGCCACCACAAGTCCGAAGACAAAACACCTTTCCTGTGTCCTTCCTGGGTCAAAGACCGAGTCTGTTGCTTTAGAACCGCCGTTTCGAGACGAGTTACTCAGCGCCGAACAACTCGAACGACATGCAAAGCATTTGGCGTCGACGGACAAGCTGGCGGTGGGGAAAGTCGCTGATACGCTGATCAACAGGTTGGCAGAGAATGAGAAAATACTTCAGTTGACGTATGACGAAGTTACGGCAGCTGTTGTCAAGAATCGTCGGATTGCTCCGGCTGCCGAGTGGTTGCTCGACAATTTCTATCTATTGGAAGAGCAAATTCACTCGACTCGTCGACTTTTGCCTCGATCTTACAGCCAAGAGCTGCCACGCCTGACGGACGGGCCAGCAGCAAACTATCCGCGAGTGTATGCGATATCGTTAGAGCTGATATCGCACACGGATGGCCGCGTGGATGCGCAAGCTTTGGAGGGGTTCATCACCGCTTATCAATCGGTCGTACCGCTACGTTTGGGCGAGCTATGGGCTTTGCCCTTAATGCTTCGGTTGGCGCTTATCGAGAACTTGAGGAGGGTTGCAGCGCGCATCGCAGTCGCACGAAGGGATCGAAACTTGGCTGCTGATTGGGCCGACCAAATGATTGAAACGGTCGAGCAGTGTCCGTCCGACTTGATTCTCGTCCTCGCCGATATGGCTCGTTCGAACCCGCCACTTTCGGGGGCTTTTCTGGCCGATTTGACACGCCATCTTCACGGACAGAATCCCAATTTCGCGATGGTACACGGTTGGCTTGAACATCGACTGATGGATTCGGGATACACCACCGAACAACTTGTGCTGGACGAAGGGCAACTGCAAGCGGCCGAGCAAATCTCGGTTGGTAACAGCATTACGAGTTTGCGATTTCTGAGTGTTCATGATTGGCCGCAGTTTGTCGCGAGACAAAGTCTTGTTGAGCAAACGCTCATACGCGATCCATCGAAAGTCTACGAGTTCATGGACTTTCAAACTCGCAATCGTTATCGACATGCGGTGGAAGCGATCGCAAAACGCTCAAAGGTCTCGGAGTTTGACGTTGCATTTCGAGCGATCCAACTCGCGGAAAACGAACCAGCCGACAACCCCAGTTCAAGGATGCGCCATGTCGGCTACTATCTAATCGATCAAGGGCGTCCTGCTCTCGAACGACTCGTTCAGATGCGACTCAACACATCTGTGGTTGTCGATAAGTTTCGACGGGCGTTTCCCTTGTCGATCTATATGACCGCAGTTTTTCTGTTTGCTTTCCTTGGGATTTTTGGTTTGTTTCACTTGAGCGAATGGTCGTCGAACTCCGTGCTTTTACGTTGCATCATTGCCATTCCTCTTGTGATGTGTGCGGTCCAACTTGGGTTGGGTATCGTAAACTGGCTAGTAACGATTCTTGTGCGGCCCAATGCGTTGCCTCGAATGGATTTTCGTACAGGCGTTCCGACTGAACATCGTACCCTCGTGGTTGTCCCAACGATGTTGACTGATGTTGATTCCGTCGAACGGTTGCTAGAGGGGCTGGAGCTTCGTTTTTTGGCCAACCGCGATCCATCTTTTCAGTTCGCATTGTTGACAGACTTTCAGGATTCGGATCAGGCAACCAATGCGAACGATCGAGGGCTCGTGATGCATGCACAGCGAGGCATCGAACGACTCAATCAAACCTACTTCGAAGAAGACAGGACATCATTTTTTCTTTTGCATCGAAGCAGGAAATGGAATGAATCCGAAGGCGCATGGATGGGGTTCGAGCGCAAGCGAGGCAAGCTAGCCGATCTCAATGCGGTGCTACGCGGTGCGACCGATCGATTCTCCGACACCTCAGGCAATTTAAGCGACTTGGAGCGTGTGCGCTATGTGATCACGCTTGATACGGATACACAACTTCCTCGCGATGCAGCTCGTAAAATGGTCGAGGTAATGGCTCACCCACTGAATCGCCCCAAGTTTGATGAGAAGACTGGGTTGGTCACTTCTGGGTATTCGATCCTGCAACCACGTGTAGCCATAAGCATGGCGAGTTCGCAGCGGTCGTGGTTTGTTCGGCTTGTAGGTTCCGACCCAAGCATTGATCCTTACACACGTGTAGTCTCCGATGTCTATCAAGATCTTTTTAACGAAGGATCCTTTATTGGCAAAGGGATTTACGATGTCGATGCATTCGAAAAGTGTTGTGGTAACTTTCCTACCAATGCAATCCTCAGTCATGATCTGCTGGAAAGTTGTTTCGGACGATCGGCACTGATTAGCGATGTCACCTTGTACGAAGACCATCCGTCCAGTTACGCAGCCGATGTAAGTCGGCGTCACCGGTGGATTCGAGGGGATTGGCAAATCGCCGCTTGGCTTCTACCTCGGGTACGAGGTACGCACTCTTCACCCATCCGCAATCCTATTTCAGCATTGTCCAGTTGGAAGATCTTTGACAATCTTCGACGAAGCTTGATGCCGATTGCGATGGTAGTTCTGTTGCTCTGTAGCTGGCTGATGACAAGTCCGACCACTGCGGTGGCGACAACATTGTTTGTTGTGTTGGTGGTTATTGCACCCAGGATTCTAGCGGCCTTGATCGATTTCGCCTTCAAACCGACCGATCTGTCAATCGCAACCCATTTGAAATCCGCGTTAGGTGCGATTGTACGTCCCGTCGCTCAATCCATGTTCACGTTGGTATTCTTGCCATACGAAGCTTGGATAAGTATGGATGCGATCGTACGCACGTTGGTGCGTGTGCATTGGACGAAACGGCGGTTGCTAGAATGGCGAACTTCCTGCGATTCCGAACGTTTAGCCCGCACTGATTTCGCTGGATTTTACCGAACCATGTGGGTTGCGCCTGTGGTGGCGGCTTCTTCGTTTGCAATCATCGCATGGTTCAATCGACCAGTACTTTCAACTGCTAGTCCTTTTTTGATTCTTTGGGTCCTTTCACCTGCGATCGCTTGGTGGTTGAGTCGATTGATCCCGGTGAAGAATGATCGACTCAAAGAGCCCCAACGCCAGTTCTTGCGTGTCATGGCGCGAAGAACATGGCGGTACTTTGAGGAATTCACGACGGTACAAGACAACTGGTTACCACCAGACAACGTGCACGTAAACCCAAATGCTGTGATCGCTTCCCGAACTAGTCCGACCAACATTGGGATGGGACTTTTGGCGGACCTGGCAGCATACGATTTCGGATACTGTTCTGTTGAACAGCTTGTGACGCGGACGAAAAACACGCTCGGAACACTCGAGAGAATGGAGCGATACCGTGGCCATTTCTTCAATTGGTACAACACCAGGACTTTAGCACCACTGCTGCCTCGCTATGTATCCACGGTTGATAGCGGCAATCTCATCGGTCATTTAAGAGTGCTGGCGGCTGGCTTTGAGCAAATCATCGACACCCCGATCGCTTCTACCAATCTGTTCCGAGGAATTCACGACACGCTGGCGATATTGCTACAGGATATAGCTTCGAACACCCCGCAAATTGTCGATGTCGCAACGCGTTTGGTAGGTAGTGCCACCCACCGGCGTATTGAGTCACAGATGGAGATATTAGGAAGGCAAGAGGCGAAAATCAGTGTTGGACTAGAGATTCTTCCGAAGCTCCGAGGTGAATTGGCCGAGCTGAAAGCAACCCTTACGAATCAATCGGAAGCCATTTGGTGGTGCGATGCTGTGCTACGGACTTGTGATGGACAGCTTGCGGAATTGCGTGCCCTGGGCCAATGGTCCACTCTCGCACTGCCCGACGAATCGTCTTGGGGAGGAGCGACAACTCCTATCTCGGAACTTTTGAAGAAACTTCAAACAGAATTAGATAGTGCCGAAGCGAACGCAACACTGCGGAGTATCGCTGCCTTTCCTGAAACGGTCTGTCTGCGAATTGATGCGATTCGGCCTCTTCTCATGGATGCCAATCGCGATTTGGGAGCGCCATCTACCGAAATCTTGGATTGGTTGAACGCTCTGCATCTGTCGATGACAGAGTCTGCCGAGTTTGCCCTGCATCGAATCGAGGAGCTAGAGTCTCTATGCTTCAACTGTAGAGAAATTGCCAAGATGGATTTCCAATTCTTGGAAAGCAAGATGCGAGATCTGTTTTCCATCGGATTCAATGTCACCGAAAACCAATTGGATTCTGGTTGCTATGACTTGTTGGCCTCGGAAGCCCGGCTAGCCACCTATGTTCTGATTGCCCAAGGACAGATAGGGCAGGAGCATTGGTTCTCGTTGGGACGATTGCTCACGAATGCCGATGGTGCGCCAGCTCTGTTGAGTTGGAGCGGCTCGATGTTCGAGTACTTGATGCCATTGTTGGTCATGCCAACCTACGACCACACGTTGCTCGACCAAACGTATCGTGCCGTAGTCTCTCGACAAATAGATTATGGCCGACAACGAGGAGTGCCGTGGGGTGTGTCCGAGTCGGGCTACCAAGCTTTCGACCTCAATCTCAATTATCAGTATCGAGCCTTTGGTGTTCCAGGTTTAGGTCTCAAGAGAGGGCTCGCAGAAGACTTGGTTATCGCGCCATATGCTTCTGCATTAGCCTTGATGGTGGCCCCTGATATGGCATGTCGCAATCTCGAACGACTTGCACGCGATGGCCGTTCCAGTGCATGTGGATTTTATGAAGCCGTCGATTACACCGCTTCGAGACTACCGCCTGGAAGCAGCAGTGTTACGATCCGACAATACATGGCACACCATGCCAGCATGAGTTTGCTCTCTTTTGCATATATCCTCTTGGATAAACCTATGCAGAAGCGTTTCAACCTGGATCTAACGTTGCGTTCAACAGAACTATTGCTCCAAGAACGCGTTCCGAGAAATACAGTCCCTCTCTTTCCGCACGCCAACGAAGCGAATGCTGCTCGTCCCTCGACCGCAGAAGAGTCGGGGACCATGCGTGTGTTCTCGGATCCAACGACGGCGGTACCTGAGGTGCATCTTCTTTCTAACGGCCAGTATCACGTGGCGATCACCAGCGCAGGGGGTGGTTACAGTCGATGGCGTGGGGTTTCTGTCACTCGTTGGCGTGAAGACCCTACACGCGATTGCTGGGGAAATTTCTGTTATGTGCGCGATCTAGACAGCGGTACAGTTTGGTCGACAGCGTGGCAACCGACAACCACTGCCGCAAAAAAGTATGAAGCTATATTCACGCAGGCCCGAGCGGAGTTTCGCCGCATCGATGAGCAGATCGAGATGCATACGATGATCAGCGTTGCATCGGAAGATGACTTGGAGTTGCGTCGAACGAAGCTTACGAATCGATCCGACCGCGCTCGCCGCATTGAGATCACAAGCTATGCCGAAGTGGTCTTGGCAGCTCAGACGCAGGACGAATCCCATGCCTCCTTCAGCAATTTATTCGTTCAGACAGAGCTATTGAACAAGCAAGGAGCGATTCTGTGCACGCGGCGACCGCGATCTGCCGAAGAGCAGCCCCCCTGGATGATACATATGATGACTGCAACCGGTAAGCAATTGGACGAAACGTCTTATGAAACGGACAGGATGCAATTCATCGGTCGAGGTAGGTCGACCGATTCTCCGAATGCTCTTCAGAGTCGTGGTCCACTTACGAATAGTCAAGGTGCTACGCTCGACCCGATCGTGAGCATTCGCAAAGTTCTGCTCATTCAACCGAATGAGACTGTGACGGTAGACTTGATAACTGGGATGGGAGAATCCTGTGAAGTCGCGACCGCTATGGTGGAGAAGTATCTCGATTCAAGCCTGGCGGATCGAGTCTTTGAACTCGCATGGACGCGAGGACTGATCATGTTGCAGCAACTCAATGCATCGGAATCGGAGTCGCTGACTTTCAGTCGCTTGGCCGGATCTGTGATCTTTGCATCGCGGATGCGACGTGCGAAGTCTGGTGTACTCGTTCAGAATCGGCGTGGGCAGTCTGGATTATGGAGTTATGGAATATCCGGGGATTTTCCAATTGTATTGGTCCGGATTTGCAATGCTGAAAAGCTGGATTTGGTCCGCGATGCAGTTCGAGCGCACGCGTACTGGAGAAAGAAGGGGCTAGCTGTCGACTTGGTCATATGGAACGAAGACGACTCGGTTTATCGACAATCGCTTCAAGAATCCATCCTGGACATTGTGACGGCCAGTCCTGAAGCGGCCATGGTCGATCGACCGGGAGGTGTGTTTGTCCGTCGTGGTGAGCACATGTCGGAAGAGGATCGCGCGCTCCTACAAACCGTCGCACGCATTGTGCTTCAAGATGACGCAGGCACGTTGGTGGACCAAGTCCATCGACGGATGCGCCCAGAAATGGCAATGCCAAGATTCCGGCCAACCAGGACAATGCTCGAAACGCTTGTCGCACAAGAAACACCCAAACGGGATCTTGAATTCGATAATGGCATCGGTGGCTTCAGTCGTGATGGACGCGAGTATGTTGTGACACTGAAACCAGGACAAGCGACTCCCGCACCTTGGGTGAATGTGATCGCGAATGAGCAAATAGGCACCGTCATTTCTGAGACAGGAAGTGCTTACACTTGGGCCGAGAACAGCCACGAGTTTCGATTGACAACGTGGAACAACGATCCTGTTTCGGATACCGCGAGCGAGGCGATTTATCTACGAGACGAGGACACAGGCAGGTTTTGGTCTCCATCCCCTTCGCCGTGCCGTGGTAACGGAACCTATGTTTCGCGACATGGCTTTGGCTACAGCATTTTCGACTATACCGAAGATGGAATCACGACGGAGCTATGCATCTATGTTTCGATCGACGAACCGATCAAGTATGCCCGGTTGAAGGTCACCAACCATTCAGGAAGACAACGGAATTTGTCTGCAACTGGCTATTGGGAATGGGTGCTCGGTGAGGTCCGAAGCAAATCGCTAATGCATGTGACCACCGACATTGATCCGGCGACCAATGCTGTGTTTGCTCGCAACTCGTACAGTCCAGAGTTTGCAGATCGCGTTGCCTTTGTAGACTGCAGCGAGCCACAACGAACGATCACATGCGATCGAACAGAGTTTCTTGGTAGAAATGGACGTCCTGCCAATCCAGCGGCGATGAAGAGTACGAAGTTATCGGGACGTGTCGGCGCTGGGCTGGACCCATGTGCGGCGATTCAAACGTATATGACGATCGAGGATGGGCATGAACGAACAGTCATGTTTACCATTGGGGCTGCGAAGAATGAAGAAGCCGCTCGGAAGTTGATTCTCAAAACACGTGGCACAGACAATAGCTACAAAGCTTTGGAGAACGTATGGCATTACTGGAGCCAGACACTGAGTGCGGTCTACATTGAGACCCCAGATCCTTCGGTCAATTTTTTAGCCAATGGATGGCTCATTTACCAGACCCTTTCCTGTCGTCTGTGGGCTCGATCTGGATTTTATCAGTCGGGCGGTGCTTATGGTTTCCGCGATCAACTTCAAGATACCATGGCTCTCATTCACGCGGAGCCCGGGTTGTTTCGAAAGCAAATTCAGCGGGCAGCTTCGCGACAATTCCGCGAGGGTGATGTGCAGCATTGGTGGCATCCGCCTGTAGGTCGCGGCGTTAGGACTCACTTCTCAGATGATCTTCTCTGGTTACCGTTGGCGCTGTGTCGCTATGTGCAGGTGACAGGTGACACTGGATTGCTCGATGAGATGATTCCATTTTTGACATCACGGCTGTTGCATGATGACGAAGAAGCGAACTACGATCTGCCACAAATCTCCGAGGATGTCGGTTCGGTATACGATCATGCGTTGCGCGCCATCGATCGATCATTGCAATTCGGATTGCATGGTTTACCACTCATGGGTTGCGGCGACTGGAACGATGGAATGAATCTCGTCGGACAACATGGCAAGGGCGAGAGCGTCTGGCTGGCGTTCTTCCTTTATGAAGTCATGAACCAGTTTGCGATCCTCGCGAGACAGCGTAATGATATCGGTACGGCGGATCGACTCGAGTTAGAAGCGGGGCGGTTGCGAGGGAACATTGAACAATCGGCATGGGATGGTCTATGGTATCGACGAGCGTACTTTGATGATGGAACACCGCTTGGATCGTCCGAGAACCTGGAATGCCAAATCGACTCGATCTCGCAGAGTTGGTCCGTGCTGTCTGGTGCAGGTACACAAGACAGGACCACGATGGCGATGGAAAGTCTTTATCGCCGATTGGTGAAGAGCGACGGCCAATTGGTTTTGCTTCTGGATCCGCCATTCGACGAATCGAATCTCAACCCGGGTTACATCAAGGGGTATGTCCCTGGTGTTCGCGAAAACGGTGGTCAATACACACATGGTGCGATCTGGGCTGCGATGGCGTTTGCGGAGATGGGAGACACCGATCGAGCGTGGGAATTGTTCTCGCTTATCAACCCCATCCATCATGGTTCGACTTCTACGGGAATAGCCAAGTACCGAGTCGAGCCATATGTTGTCGCAGCAGATGTGTACGGAGTATCCCCGCATGTTGGGCGAGGTGGCTGGACTTGGTATACAGGTTCGGCTGGTTGGATGTATCGACTTATATTGGAATCGCTACTGGGCCTTCATTTGGATGTTGATAAACTGCGATTCAATCCACTTCCACCTCGCGATTGGCCAACTTTCAAGATCCACTACAGGTATCGTGAGACGTTCTACCATATCACAGTTCTTTGCGATGGTCATGGTAATACCATTCAATCCATGTCAGTCGATGGAGTTGAGCAATCGGAGCATTTTGTTCGTCTCGTGGATGATCGAGGCAATCACGAGGTGACAATAGACTTAGGCAATGAAGTGAAATAATTGCGATAAGACGGACGGGTTGGGAAAGGCTACTTGCGCTTTGGTTCGCGGAAATTGGGAGGTTCAATCAAGGTGAAGATGATGATTTCCTCGCCGGTCAGTGTGCTAATGTCATGGTGGAGGCTGACTGGATTTACGCCCGTAATGTCCCGAATGATTTCTTCCAATTTAGGTCGAGCGATTTCGATCAACTGCGATCGAACTTGTTTCAAAAGATCGCGTCCTTTGTCGACGGGAAGTGTCTTTACAAGATGTTGTTCAGCGGAGGTCAACACGCCTTGCAGTCGCACGAGTAACAAATCATGGATTAGATGAGCGTGAATATCTTTGGGACCGCGTCCCATGAACTCTTGTTCAAACCGGGAAATACACTGACAGATCGCCGCTTCCATCTCACCTTGTGTTTTGGACGGCTCGCTAATTTTGAAATCTCCGCTTCTTTGGTTCATGCTTCTGGATGGAAGATGCTACCGTGCACCCTTGGATAAAGCAATCAAACCACTTGATGAGTTTCCTGCGGTTTCGTTACTTGGTTTGCCACAACAAGAATACATCGATTAACTCCGATCGCGAAAACGATGGCGGATGTAATGAATACTTATTTTTTCGGTAGCTCGGTTTTTTGCCAGCCCCAGCGATGCAGATTGCGAGAGTCGGAATACCTAGCTGCCGATCCAGTCGATCCGAGTACAACCACAATTAGTTTCTTGCTATCGCGCTCACTGCATGACACGAGACATGCGCCTGCGGCATCGGTTGTTCCTGTCTTGACTCCGATGAATCCGTCAATACCCAACAGCTGATTGGTGTTGCGCCAAGCCACATCTCGCTTGTAGCCGGATACACCGTGAACTGTGCACTTGTATTCTCGCGTTCCAACAATCTCTCGAAGTAATGGTGACGACAATACGGTGTTTGCTAGCTTCGCAAGATCCACGCAACTGCTTCGGTGCTCTGCATGAGTCAATCCATGAGGATTAACAAAATGGCTTTGATTCATTCCCAGTCGCAACACTTCTGCGTTCATGGCTGCGATAAACATGGCGAGTGGGTCCGTTTCATTACAACCATCGGGGCGCAGGCGTTCTCCAAAATGCTCCGCGAACGCAACGGAAGCATCGTTTCCTGACGGTAGCATCAGACCAAAGAGCGCGTCCTTGACCTTTAAGGATTCGCCAGCTCGAACAGTCGATGTCGATCCGATGGTATCATCGGCTCTTCGGGAATAGAGCAGTGATTCCTCCAAAATCTTGGGATCTTTGGCAGCCTCTTTAGCAATCAACCAAGCGGTCATCATCTTCGTGGTGCTTGCAAAGTCCAACTTCTCATCTTGTTCATCGCCATCGATTATTTCTCCTGAATCGCCATCGACGATTACCCAAGCTTTGGCGGACACAAATGGCCGACCCTCGATCTCGTCGCGAGGTTCTTTGCCAGGTAAGGGTAAAGAGTCTTCCTTGGCCTCAGGCCCCAATTGAATCGAGCCAAGTTTGGCCCACGTGGCTGCATCTACTTTGCCTGTCGGTTCTAGATTTTGTCCCAATTGAAATTTTTTCGTGGCAGCCTCGGTCATCGAACCAAAATCTCCATCGACAGTTAGATTTGGAGAAGGGGAGATCTTTGCATTGAGAGCGCGCTGCAATGACTCCACCAACTCGCCAGTAGAACCGACTTGAAGAACCGTGGGAACAACCGCCTCTCCGGTACCTGGAGGATTGAACCAATCGTGCGCAATCTTGCCAATCCTTCCACAGAGTAGTTCTGCGGCGTTGTCATCTGTCCAGCGTGTGTCTTTATTCTTCGATGTCAACACAACCATCGCCAGCATCCCTTTTGGCGTTTTGAACAAACCGGCATCGGTTCGTACGTCCGAGACAGCACCAGTCTTGTTGTAGGACTTTACCGATTTGGGGAGCATGCGACGTAGTTTTGTATCGTCATCGCAAGCAGCCAAATGCTGTAGCATTTTCTCAGAAGCATTGGCGGACACGAGCGTTTTGGCATTCAACTGCTCCAGTAGTTTAAGCATGTCCCTTGCAGTGGTGCTCCCGAGACCATATGCCTGGCTCCGTTCAGGAGCAATCGACGATTCTCGCCGAAAGACTTTGGCATGGAGTTGTGTTTCTGGCATCCCCATGTCTCGCATGGTGCTTGCGGTACTCGCAAGCCCGATCTGGTCGACAACCAAATTGGTAGCTGTGTTGTCCGAGTATCGAATCATCAGCCTCGCAGCGGTTTCTAACGACAATTGCATGCCGCTTTGAAAGTGATCCGTCAAGATTCCCGACCCGGGTACTTTGTCCGATTCGTGGAGTGTGACCATCGAATCCAATTGGACATTCTTCAGTTCTGCTTGGCGATAGAGCTCGATCAATACCGGGAACTTGATCAAGCTCGCGGTAGGCATAACTTCGGTTTCG
>Ga0068877_10000740_pt1 | contig 27995 bp, 15 predicted proteins | sample NOAtaG_FD_66437 | JGI IMG/M metagenome (GOLD analysis project Ga0068877, IMG submission 66437) | Freshwater lake microbial communities from Lake Erie, under a cyanobacterial bloom - NOAA_Erie_Diel6S_1000h metaG | ecosystem: Environmental > Aquatic > Freshwater > Lake | place: USA: Ohio, Lake...
CCACCACCACCCAATCCCGTCTGCGGCACCAGCCCGCTGTCCACCACCGCCACGATGTCGCCGCCGCCGTCTTGAAGCGTGAACCACGGCCGCCAGCGTGCGTTCGGCTTCGTTTCATCGCCGACGGCCGTCGCGCCGCCAAACTGCGCGATCAGTTCATCAACGCCCGCATGCCCGTCACCCGGCCCCCAGACATACTCACGCAGCAACTTCGTCGGCGTCTCCACAACCCACGCGTTCGTCGACTCGCCGAACGCCTGGACCGTGCGGACTTCACGCACGCGCCGGATGCCGTCGTACGTGAACTCGTCCACCACGCGGCGGAACGAAAGCCCGCCCGCGCCGGGTGCCGAAGGGTCGTTGTAGGTCTCGGTCGAAGCCAGCCGTCCGCGGCCGTCGTAGATGAAGCGCTTGACGACCGCGCCGACCGCGATGCGATTACCAACTTTGAAGTACGCGGACATTTGCCCGGTGACTTCGTCGAGAACAACGTTGTCTTCGGTCAGCGAGAAGTCCCGTGCGGCCGACCACTGAGCGCCGAGTTCCGGATAGAAATAGCCCGCGGGATCCCACCGGAAGTTGTAGTACGTGATCGGCGGGTTGACGCTCTGGTCAACAAACGAACTCATCGCCGGGATATAGAACGGCCAGTACTCTTCGCGTATGGCCTTGCGGACTTCCACAAGTCGGCACCAGGCATCGTACTGATAGACAAACTTGCCGTCACACAGGAGATTGCCCGCACGGTCGTAGATCGGCACGAACTCGTTCACGCCGTCGGCAGTCTCGCGAACGATCGTGCGAATCTTGTTCTGCTCGTCAACGCCGATGGTTGTAGAATCAATGACATGGTTCTTGTCGTCGAGAAGAACTCGGCCAAGCGCCGCGGGCAAACCGGACGCACCCGCCACAGCCGGCACCTGCGGCAGCCGTCCGGTCCAGTTTCCCTGCAGGTCCATCTGCCAGACTTCACGCCGACGGGTTTCATCAGCGACGATCTCGGCTCCATCCGCTCGTCCTGTTCGACTCTCGATCAGCCGATCAAGCCGGTCATAGGTGTGTCGCTGTGATCGCAGATCGCCGTTGTGCAAGGCCGTCGGCGCTTGGGTCACATCGGCGGAGATTCGATTGCCGCTGCGATCAAACCCGTACATCGCTTGGTAGAGAACGGCGTTGATGCCGCCCGAGTACGCGTTGTTGCTGTATGTGAGTTCGCGCAAGCGACCCATTGAGTCAAGCCCAGACAGCCCGACCGACCCCGAACTGGCTGAGGATCGAACTGTCTGCGAGATCGCGTGTGCACCGACGCCGCCGAAGTCAATCCCCAGGTTCGTGGTCACGCGCCGGCGTTCACCGGTGTACTCGTACCCTGAGAGTTTGAAGACCGAAGAGTTGTTGTACTTCGTCTCGATGTGCGAGATGCGTGAAAGGCGGTTATCGAGCGAAGCCGAAGCCCCGTACGCGAACTTGACCTCGCGCCCGATCGCGTTGGCGTTGTTGTGGTCGCCGTACTGAATGGCGTCGAGCCGCGTGGTGCCGGGATTCGCGAAAACCGAGTTGGGCAGCGCGCTCAGATCGGTTGGGACATACGTCCACAGGTACCCCAATCGTGGCGTAGCGCCCACGCCGATCGGCGCGAGTTCCGCCCACAGTCCCTGTTGATCGCTGACGAGATTGCCGCGGGCGTCGTAGGTGCTACGAACGTGCGAGATGAGTTGCCGCGGCGTTGCCCGCCGATCAAACGTCTTGATCTCGCTCAACCGACCCTGAGCGTCATACTCGTATCGCACATACGCCGCACGCAGCGGCAGCGTAGCAGACTCCAACACGTGCGTTCTGGCATACCCGGGTGTGAACTCACCCAATGTGAACGGAGTCCGCTTTGTACGGAAGTCCAACGGTAGCAAGTCCGTGTTAATGACCACGACCTTGTTGTAATGCCCGACTTCAATCGAATCGAGCTGTCCCTCGCTCGTGTAGTAATAGCGCATCGCGATTCCGCGGCCGTCGACACGCTCCGCTACTTGTCCGCCAAATGTGTACCGCAGCACATAGTCGCTTGTGTATCTCGAGTCGGGCGCACCGTCGACTTCGCCGGGCATCCGCACAAGCCCGATCAGCCCGTGGTTCCGACTGACTGCCTCGCTTTGGTATTGCTGATTCTCACCAGACCCGGTGGAACTGAGTACATCGGCGCCGTACAGAACTTCGGTTGTTTGATAAACCGACGGCGCAGATGCATTCTCACCTGGCGCACGCTCGGTCTGGATCATCGATACGCGTCCGATGTCATGGGCATATCGCGTCCGCCGCTTCATCGCCGAATCAGTGCTGTTCTCGATCCGCTCGATCAGCCTGTTCATGCTGCTGTACTTCGACTCGGTGATTGAGCCGTTCGGCAGGCGGTGCTTGACCTGGTTCCCCTGCTGGTCGTACTCGTAGATCATCACCACCGCGCCGGGGATGAGCTGCTCAATGTTGCCGGCGTTCGCAAAGGTCGGCGCTGGATTCTGCCAACTGACCTCCGCGTTCTGTGAACCCGCTAAGAACCCACCCGACTGCTCGGTTCCAAGTTCCGCCGTGGCGATGACGCGCTTCTGCCGGTCGTACCAAGTGATGGTTCGCGTTCGAACCGCGTTGCTGAGACTGAGAGTTGAATCATCAGTGCCCGAGTTCGGTTGTTGTTCAACATCTCTCACACGCTCCCAACGAACGGTTTCGACAACGTTCCCGTCGAGGTCGTGCGTGAAATCCGTCCTCGTGAGTTCCTTTCGGTTAATCGCCCCATTCTGCCCGATGGAGAAGTTCACCGCCGAAACTGTTCTCACGACGCGACCGAGCCCATCAATCACCGTGAGCTCCGTCGGCGAACCGGGGCGCTGCACGATGAGTTCCTCACCGCCACGCCCGCGATAGCTGTACTGTGCCTGATACGGAGGGCTATCTGAGGTAACAGTCTGAGTCCACGCCGTGTCATACGTGCGCGTTTCGGTTGCGCCTCCATCGGGGCCGTAGACCATCTCAACAATCGAACTCGGCCGCGGAGTGATGTTTGCGACATCTCGCAACATCTTTCTGTCCAACTCGCTCGTTGCGGGCCAATCGTTCAAAGCACCTGGGCTCATCTGACAAGGATCCAGTTCTGCTCCGAGGTTCAAGGCCCCCCGGCCGATGGTCACCGTCAAACGAACCCGATCCGCATGATCGAGATACGTCAGCGTCGTCGACGCCCGATTCGCAGGCGAAGGCACGCCCTCGTCATACCGATCAACACGCACCGCTCGCATCCGCCAGTCGTAGCTGGTGATCGTCGCTGTGCCATCGGCATCACTCGTCGGCGGCGTGCCATAGTGCTGCGTCGCCCATGTTGGATTGTTGCGATACGTCCGCGTGACCGTCGGCATCCACGCATCGTGAATCCCGGAACCATACTCGGTTCTCGCGACCAGAATCATGTTGTAGCCGGCCGTCGGACCACTCGTCGGCGGCGTGACCCAGTCAACGTCCTTTGTCCCGACATACTTTCTGAGATTCTGCCCCAGCGCGTTGCGTGTGATGCGGGTGATGTTTCCGTCGAGTTCCAGCTCGCGGTAGACCTCGCCGAGGTCGTTGACTTCCTTATGCCCGATCTTCGCCCACCCGATACTCCCGCCAATCCACTCAAGAAGGTCGGCTTTTTCAACACGGCCGAAACTATCAACTCCGAGTGTAGTCAGTGTTAGCCGTTCGATCTGCGGTTGCGTACCTTCCGTAGTCAATCCATCCAGATCAGCGACTCCGATGATCTTTACGCGTCGACTGAGCACCGGTGCGCCGACAATCGACGGCTCACGATAATCACTGACCTCGCAAACAGCCTCGGCCTCACAAGTTGAGGAGAACTGCGCTATCGGGCGCACCTGATCGAAGACATACACGCGTCCAAACGAGGGTTTGAGATGCGGATTCTCTACGTTCAACTGCAGCGCCGCGGATTCATCAGCAGGGAGCGTCTCCCACGAATCGATCGGACCTTCGTTGGTTCGAAGACGGGCGTTGACCGGGTCACGCGACACGACAATCGTCCGCTTCGCCCAACGTCTGCCGTTGGGGTAGTACACGTCCGTCAGTCCGTCAGCGTTGTATTGAAACGACGTGATAGCGTTGCGCGGCGATGTGTAGAACGGCGAAGCGTTCAAGATTGAACCGCCGGAGGATCCGCCCGAACCAACTACGGGCATACGCTGCCAGGACGGCTCGGGCCAATCCGGCACGACCACGGGTTCGCCTGTGAATCCTCCCGCGACATTCGGATCCACGACCTTGACCATCGACGGATACGTGCCCGGCACCGCATCTACTACAGTATGTTTCGATGATCCGCTTCCCGCGCCGCCTTCGATGCGCTCAATGAAAGTAAACACGAGCGAACCAAACGGATCACCCATCTGACTTCCACTATCGCCTGCGAGCGGGTTGAAAGGATTACGCACCAGACCTGTGGCGGACCATGTGCTGTTTCCCTTCTCATCGTACCACTCTTTTTCAACCGGGTAGTACCAGGGCCCACCCGGCACCAGTTCTCGAGGGGTACCGATGATCAGCCGGTTCAAAGCGGGCTGTTCTCGCCAGCTCGCATCCTGTGACGGATGAGTTCCCAGTTGTCGGCGTTTGGTGACTGTCGCGGTGACTTTGTAGCCGCCATTCGCCCAGTCGTCCAAATCTGATAGTGTCAGATTTGAGCCTGAAGATCCTCCGTTGAAACTCTCGAATCCTGCCCGGTTCACTGGTTTGAGAAACTCAGCGGTGACATCGATCTCAATACCCGCAACGGGATCGACCAACTCGATGGTCTTGCCTGAGTACATGCGAGAACTGATCGGCTGCGGAACGCCACTGATTTCCTTTGCCCCTACTTGGATACCCCGTCCAAAGTTCTCTATGAAGCCCCCGGCCGCACGTTTGCTATCTGTGACAAACCGGTACTCAAAGAAATGAACCAATCCCTCTGACCAGATGGTCGACTGATCCTGAGTGTTCACTGTAAATGAACTTTCACCGGCCGACCAGCCAACAGTGCGCTTCTCTACCAGAAGGGTCTCTTCACGCAATAGCCGAATAGCATTCGTCGTTTCAAGAAGTTCAGGCACTCCGCCACCACCCTGTGGATCGATCGGCTCGATCGGCAAGCCCGGAATGCCAAGCCGGCTTGCTTTGACGTACACATACTGCTCGCCAAGACCGCCACCGCTCACAACTGTTTGACCGGCTGAGTCTGAGGCAAAATCCCACCTTCGATCGCGAAGCACATAACCAGCGGCATTCATCTCGACAACCCTGCGGCTGATTTGTCCGGGCTTGACTCCGTTGGTGTCATAGTTCAACAGAGATTCGTTGAAAGGCATACCGTTTACGTCAGAGCCACTCGACGGCATCTCATCAACGATGGTGATCCAGCGAGCTTTGCTCAGATCAGGTGACTTCGCGTACACCGAGGCGAGATACTCATTGGCATTCGCATGGCTATCGAGACTCGCCTGCCAAAGATACGGATGCGCATAGATGCTACGATGCGGTGCCGTGGGGTCATTCCATTGAATATCCTTTGGATCGTCCACACGCGTACCGTTCGGAATCACCGCAAGGCGGTTGATTCGATAGGTCCTTTCAGCTTGCCCGCTTCTCACCCGAAGAACACTTGCCGTTCCGCCTTGGATGTTGTGGTTATAGAAGCTTTCAGCACTCGTGCGAAGGTATCCTTGATCTCGCAAACTCCCGAGCGTGGGAGAGTCGAAGGACAGATTTCCGTTCTGTGGCCATCGAAAATGTGAAGGTGTTTGCCATCTCTTTGATGCGAACGCGAGTAGCACTTCGCTATCGGAACCGCCAATGGCTGACCAATCCGCGATGGTTTGACCGGTTTGTTGACCGACTGGGCGGGCCCACTCGCGGAGCTGCTCTTCAGTCAGCTTGTACAGAGGGTTCGTGCTGTCAACTTTTCTTGTGCAATGATCGAGCACATTGGATACGTCGGCCTCACTGAATATCGCACGCAGCCACGTCGATCGAAATCCGTAATCTTGCATCGCCCAGCGGTCCGGCGGCGGTGAGTACGCGAAGATCGTACGACGTCGTGACTCCGATCGGGCTGATGTCGGACTGCTTGATGAAGCACCGTCGTTCCTTGTGGACACTGTTGACTGAACGAGCAATGGCATATTTGAGACACCAGTGCTCAATGGAAATGAAATCTTGTAAGTCTCTGTTTTGTAGTGATACTGAATCTTGTGGACCCAGCCCTTCGCGCCTCCGATCCCGCTTGATTGAATAACCAGATCGATCGGGTCCTGCCCATTCGCGATTGGCGAAAGCGGTACCTGATTCAACTTGTACTGAGAGTTTGGGTCCGCTGTCGCAGCTTCATCAACTGACGGGTGCTCAATGTCAACATTGATCTGCTCGAGACTGGCGTCCGGAACATCGCCTTCGAATACATAGATTCGGTCGATGCACATGTGCCCGGCCGACTGGTACAGTCGTTTGGAGAATGCTTCAGGGTAAACAGCGCGTATATCGAACGGGTTACCATTCAGCTGCGGAAGCTGATTGACGTGGACGCCTCGGAAGCGTCGATACGTGTAGAGAAGCGTCCATCGAACCTCTGTGCCCGTCTTCAGCTTCACATGGCGTACGGCACCTTTCGAGAGGCTGTCTTCTGGGGAAGTGAAGACGCCGCAAAGCCCGGTGTTGTAGTTCGTGCGAGTCACCGGCGCATGGGTGATATCAACCGTGTGCCCCTGTGGGGACTCGATCTTGACACAGATACCTTGATGCGGCAGACCGTGACCGGGCTGATCACCTGTAAAGTCCCAAACATTGTGGTGCCAACGAGGATCGCCTGCTGGCGCTGCTGAACCTTCGAGGGCCTTGAGGAACTGCTGCCGCGTGAATGGTCTGGTGTTGTAGTCGAACCATGCCCAGTCTGCTGGACCCTCTGGATTCTGCAGATAGTTTTTATTGAATCGAATCGGCGGCAGCGCACCGATTGCATCGTACCTCTGGGATCCGTCGCTTCTTGGGCGTACATCGTACAATGCAACAAATGTGTACTTGATTGCTCCGTCATACAGCCAGATCTCGAACTGTGTTGGCGGTTTGCGCCATCCGATCTGATTGTCCGGATTGATTTTTGATTGCCAGTCCGTATCGGATGTGGATGGGAACCGAGGAATGCCGTTGTGTTTCAGGCGAGCTCGGAATCTCGGTGGAGCCTCATACTCGATCCGTCCACCATTGGCGTTGCCGGGATCGGGGTGAAACACCTGTTGAAACGGAATGCTGTGGTGCGCATCAAGCCACAGGTATGTGGTCTTTGGACCGTCACCGGTAACGTCGGGCAAAGAAGCGTCAATCAGCAGGATCGGGTTTTCGCTCGACATCCAGCCGGCACCGGCCCAATCCCACCAATGATCGGCCAGAGCGTCTTTGTTGATCGCCGCATAGGCTGTGTGGGCACCGAGCGAACTCTCGGACGACCGTGTTCGTTTGAGTCTGAACTCCGCCCCATCGAACGGCAGTCTGAGATCGGTGAACTCCGCCAGTGGCACTCCCGTGACAAGATCAACGCATCCTTCGAGCGTTGGACGAGTAGCCCCCTGCCACCAAGTAGACATCCCACCGGCACCGGGCGGCACCAAAGCAACAGAGCTTTCACCAATCGTCGCTCCCGGACTCAGGAAGTCACCGGGCGATGGTGCCGCATACGCGGATAGGTTTGCCCGCACACCGGTAGTTCGAACCGCGAGCGACCCGCTCGTGTTCAATGGCCATGGCCACCATGCCTGGCTTACGGAAAGCGGTTGATCTGACGGAGCCAGCGGCCCGGCCGAATAGGGCACATAGGGCTGGGTCTTCCATTCATAACTTTGCTGTTGGTTGTCAGGCTTGTGAACTCGTGCATATATCTGCACTGAGCCAACAACCGGCGTCGGTACCTGAACTGGTCGATATTCGTACAGTTTTTGCAGGTTCTCGGGAATCGTGCACGGATCCGGTGGCGGCGGATCGTTGTTCAGGTTTGCTCCGAGCACAACCGCCGCGGCGGAAGTGGTGAGGGCGCATGCGAGCGTGAACGCTTTGCGTACGTTTGACCGCTGATTCATGAAAAACTCCCCGATATCCCTTGGTTGACCGCCGCCCTGTGTGCCTCTCGAGCTTTGCGTCGCGAAGGGAGGCACGTCCAATCGCGGTGACTGCTGCCGCGCAGAATATCTCAAGTCAATCTGGCTTTGGTGCTTGATCTCGTTTTTTGTCGCCGTGTGGATAAGTCCGACCGTTTTTGTCCATTTCATATGAACATATGTTCGGCTCCATGCCGGATTCCCGTTTTATTGCGGGTTATCCCGCATATTGCGGTGTGTGACATGACCGGAATGGAATGCAATCATCTTTGCGATGTGGTGCAATCGTGACGGCGCGGGGAAGCTGTGGTGTGTGTCGAGGTTGGGTGTGTGTCGCTGCGGCGTAGACGCGCGTTGAGCTCGCGATGGGTTTGGCGTGCTGCGACCGGTGAATCGAGCGAGGTTTGGTGATCCCAAAACGAAAGCAGGCGACCCGGGTTGGGTCGCCTGCGATCAAGCGGAGAGGGGGAGATTCGAACTCCCGAAAGGCACTAGTCCTTTACTGGTTTTCGAGACCAGCCCATTCAACCGCTCTGGCACCTCTCCGGCGGCGGTCAAGGGTAATTGTTCGCCGCAGAGGGGGCTGGGTCAACCTGCGATTGCAAAGTCGAGGCGGATTGGGGCTCGCGTGTGGCGGCGGCGGGTCCGTTCTCGGACTTTCTGTGCGGGGTGTTTCAAGCGTTCTTTTCGATGGGGACGCCGATGACGCTGCCGTACTCGGTCCATGAGCCGTCGTAGTTGCGTACGTCCTTCAGCCCGAGGAGGTACTTGAGGACGAACCAGGTGTGGCTGGAGCGTTCGCCGATGCGGCAGTAGGCGACGCTGTTGCTCTCGGGGCTGAGGCCTTTCTGGTCGAGGTAGATGGCGCGGAGCTCGTCGGCGGTTTTGAAGGTGCCGTCGGCGTTGACGGCCGTGCCCCAGGGGATGCTGGTGGCGCCGGGGATGTGCCCGGCGCGCTGGGCGGTTTCGGTCATGCCGGGCGGGGCGATGACTTTGCCGGTGAACTCGTCCGGGGAGCGGACGTCGACGAGGTTGACGCGGACGGTTGCACGCTGATCGACGATGCGGAGGACATCGAGCAGGCGGGCACGCAGCTCCGGGTGCGTGTTTGTGACGGCGTACTTCGTCGGCGTCGGTGTGGGGACGTCGGTGGTGAAGGGCTTGGTGTCGTCGTTGAGCCACTTCACGCGGCCGCCGTTGAGCAGGCGGACGTCGGCGTGGCCGAAGTACTTCGCGACCCAGAAGGCGTAGGCGGCGAACCAGTTGCTGGCGTCGCCGTAGAAGACCAGCGTGTCGGTGCTGGAGATGCCCGAGCGGGAGAGCAGGGCCTCCCACTGCTGCTGGCTGGGGATATCGCGGCGGATGGGGTCCTGAAGGTCCTTGTTCCAATCCCAGCCCACCGCGCCGGGGATGTGGCCCGCGGCGTAGAGCTTCGGATCAACGTCGACCTCGATGATCTTCACGCCGGGCGTGGCGGCGTTGTCGAAGACCCACTGCGGCGAAACGAGCGCGGCGGGCTGTGCGTAGCCCAGCGGCTTGATCGCAGGATCGAATGGGACGCTCGTGTTGGTGCTGGCGTTGGCGGTTGCGTTTGACATGGAAAGACCTTTCTGTGCAGATGGATCGATTGAATCTGTGAATGCGCCGCCGCGTGTGCGCGGTGGCGGATGAACGCGCGTGCTTCGCGGATCACGCCGTGTGCGGTGGTTCAGACTGAACGCACACAGCACGGGCGAATGTGTCGCGAACGAACACTGGCAACGTTGGTTGTGATTGGATGCTGATTCGGATTGACCGTCACGCTCACGGCGGAGGCCGGCGTGGGGTCAGCACGTACACAGCGCATCGGAGCCCCTTCCGCGGGAGCTCTTCGTCGGGCTGACGAGTTGGATGCGTGTGCGAATCACGGGGAGAGTTTAGGCCTCATTCTCGGCGTTGGAAACAAGCTCTGGGTGATGCTTCAACATGCTGGAGGCGTACTTCAGCACGCTGTCGCAGAAGATCATCACGCCCACGCCGGGTTGATTGGGCGATGCTGCTTGTACGTTCGACGAGGCGGTCGGGTTCGCGATGGAACGCGAAAGGACCTGGTGAGCGCCCTCGAAGATGAGCCCGGAGCTTGGGCCGGCCATGAGGCCCTCGGTTCGGCAGAGGTCGAGGACGCGGTCGTAGGCACGTTCGAAGGGGACCTCGATGACTTCGTCGATGAGCTTGGGGTCGTAGAGCCGGCTGACGTCGAGCTCGCTGACGTTGCGGATGCCGGGGACGTCGTGGCCGGGGCTGGGTTGAACGGCGATGACCTTGATGGCGGGGTCTTTGGATTTGAGGAACTGTGAGAGACCTGTGACTGTGCCGCAGGTTCCGAGAGATGTGAAGACGTGGGTGACTTTGCCGGCGGTTTGTCGCCAGATTTCTGGGCCGGTGGTTCGGATGTGGGCGCGGATGTTGGCCTGGTTTTCGTATTGGTTGGGCATTGCGTAGCGGTCGGGGGAGGCTTTGGCGTAGGTGCGGGCGAGGCCGATGGTGCCGTCTTCTGCGCCGGGGAGCGGGCACATGGCGTCGGAGGTGACGTCGAGGTCGGCGCCCATGAGTTTCAGGAGCATGCGTTTTTCAGGCGGGACCTTTGAGGGGACGACGGCCCGCATCGGGTAGCCGCGGACGGCGGCGATGGCGGCGAGGGAGAGGCCCGTGTTGCCGCTGGTGGGCTCGACAAGGCCGCGGTTGGGTTTGGCTGCGCCGAGCTGCTGGCGCTCTTCGAGATCGCGGATCATCTCCCACGCGGCCCGGTCTTTGACGGAGCCGAAAGGGTTGAGCCATTCGAGCTTGGCGAAGAGCTGAAAGCCCTGCGATTGGAGCGGGTTGAGCTTGTTGATGCGGACCATGGGCGAGGGGTTCTCCTCGCTGGGGAGCATGTCGAGGACGCTGTCGTAAACGCGAGCGGCGTGGTCCATGGTGCGGGCTCTGGGTTGCCGTGAATGCGGAGTGCGTGTGCCGAGTGTGCGTTCGCGGCGTGGTTGTACGGGTCAAACGGTGGGTGTGTTCGCCAGGTCGTGGATGGCTTGGTCTTTCAAGCGCCAGACCGTCCAGTCGTTCATGGGCGCGGCCCCGATGGAGGTGTAGAAGCCCTGCGCGGGGGTGTTCCAATCGAGGACCATCCAGTCCATCCGGCGGCAGCCGCGGGCGACGGCGATCTTTGCGAGTTCGACGAGCAGGCGCTTGCCGAGGCCCAGCTTGCGTGCGGAAGGGGTGACGTAGAGGTCTTCAAGATAGATGCCGGCGGCGCTGACCCAGGTGGAGAAGTTCATGAAGAAGAGGGCGAAGCCGACGGGTTGATGGTTGTGCTCGGCGATGAGGCACTCGGCGACGGGCCCGCGGCCGAAGCCTTCGCCGAAGAGGTTGCGGTGGATCGAATCCTCGGTGGCGACGACCTGATCCGGGCACTTCTCGTACTCGGCGAGTTCTTTCACGAAGCGGAGGATGGCGGGCACGTCGGCGGGCGTGGCGGGGCGGATGTGGGTGGTGGTGCTTTCGGGCATGATGCTGAGCGTACGCGGGAGGATTGGCCGCTCGGTGAAAGTGGAACGACAGAAAAAGACAGCACGGCTCTGCAGAGCCGTGCCACCAGAAGACTGTGATTGCGGAGAGGGAACGGGCCTACTTCAGCTCGACGCTCCAGTAGGCATTATCGAGGAAGGCCTTCCACGAGGAGTACTTGTCTTGACCGAGCCGCAGCGCGATGAGCGGGTTGCGGCGGGGCATGACGGGCTTGCGGACGAGGCGCATGTGGGCCTGCTGCGGCGTGCGGCCGCCTTTGCGGGCGTTACAGCGGATGCAGGCGCAGACGAGGTTCTCCCACGAGTCGCCGCCGCCCTGGCTGCGCGGCAGGACGTGGTCGATGGAGAGCTCGTTGGTGGGGAAGTGCTTGCCGCAGTACTGGCACTGGTTGCGGTCGCGGGCGAAGAGATTCCGGCGGTTGAGCTTGACGCCCTGAGCCGGGAGGCGGTCATAGCCAAGCAGGCGGATGATCCGCGGCACGGCGATCTGCACGCGGACGGTGCGGACCCACTCGTGCTTCTCGGATTCAAACTGGCGCTGGAAGGAGGCGAGCTCGGCCCAACTGGCGAAGTCGTAGTTGGCGTACTGCCCGTCGTTGACGGTGATGACCTCGGCCAGGTCGCGGGCGAGCATGGTGAAGGCGCGCCGGGCGCTGATGACGCGCACGGCCATGTAGAGCTTGTTCAGCACAAGCACTTTGCTGTCGAGGGCGGTTGCGGTTGAGGAAGCGCGGGGACCAACGCTGAAGGCGTCGGCCTCGTCGAGGTGCGCGTCGGGAAGGTCATCCTCCGGCACGTGGGCCGGTGGCTGGTCTGGAGAACGACGGCTTTTCCATCTGCCGATGTCGCTCATGGGTCGAAACTCCGGCTTCTTCATCCATCGGAAGCCAAACGTCGGACGCTGTGCGGAATCGGAGAAAAGTCTAGGCCCCCCGGGCAGTTTGGGGTGGAATGGCTCGATTTCAAGGGAAGGGCGGGTATGAAGGTTCGGTTATGGGGCGGGGGAGGAGGCTGATGCGGCGTGGCGGTTTGGTGGGGTTGTATGGGCGGTATCGACGGTGCGAGGTGCGGGAGGGGCGCGGTGTGCGCGGGTGAGGCGGGTGGGTGATGGTGTGCTCGCGAAGGTCCGATCAGACAGGGGAAGGACCGAGATGCCCCGAAGGCGGGTGCGGCGGTCCGTGTTGAGTCGGAACGCCCCAGGAACCCCAAAGCGAGGACGCGACGCATGAAGCTCACCGACATTCTGAAACTGGCGATGGACGCGGAGGCGTCGGACATCCATCTGGTGGCGGGGCATCCGCCGGTGATGCGTGTGCACACGGTGATGACGCCGATGGATCTGCCGCTGCTGAGCAACGAGACGCTTCGCGGGTTCCTGGAGACGATGGCGCCGAAGGAATCGATCGCGCGGTTCGAGCAGAACAAGGACACGGACTTCAGCTACTTTGCGGAGGGTCTGGCGCGGTACCGCGTGAACGTGCACATGCAGAAGGGGTCGATCGGGTTTGCGATGCGTGTGGTGAAGACGAAGGTCCCGCCGCTGGAGAAGCTGAACCTGCCCGAGGTGATCACGCGCCTGACGTATCTGCCGCGCGGGCTGGTGCTGGTGACGGGGGACACGGGCTCGGGCAAGAGCACGACGCTGGCGGCGATGATCCAGAGCATGAACGAGCGGTACAGCAAGCACATCATCACGCTGGAAGACCCGGTGGAGTACACCTTCAGCAGCGACCGCTCGCTGATCGAGCAGCGTGAGCTTGGCGCCGACATGCCCAGCTTCGCCAGCGCGCTGAAGCACGCGCTGCGTCAGGACCCGGACATCATCCTGGTTGGTGAAATGCGCGACCTGGACACGACGCAGCTTGCGATCACGGCGGCCGAGACGGGCCACCTGGTGCTCAGCACGCTGCACACCTGCAGCGCTGGGCAGACGGTTGAACGCATCATCGACATGTACCCCGCGAACCAGCAGAACCAGATCCGCTCGATGCTGGCGAACACGCTGCAGGCGGTGGTGAGCCAGACGCTGTTCAGCCGGATCGACAAGCCGGGCATGTGCCCGGCGGTGGAGGTGCTGCTGTGCACGCCGGCGGTGCGGAACCTGATCCGCGAGAACCGGACCTTCGAGATCCCCAACGTGATCGAGACGAACCGTGCGATGGGTATGCAGACGCTGGACCGCAGCATCGCGGAGCTGTACTTCAACGGCATGATCAGCCGGGAGGATGCCATCGCCAGCGCGAACATGCCCGACAAGCTCGACCGGATGCTCGCGGCGTAAGGCGTGGGCGTCGGGATGTTGAAGGACGAGTTCATCGAAATCGCAGCAAAGAACGACCCATACCACAAGGCGGCAGCAGACCATGCCACAGTACAAGTATCAAGTTCGCAACAGCGCGGGGCAGGTGCAGGCGGGCGTTGTGGTTGCCGACACGATCGGCACCGCGGCGCAGATCCTGCGGAATCAGGGCTCGCACGTGCTGGCGATCAACCCGCTGACGGCGGACCAGACGCGTGCGGCGCTGATGCAGAAGCTGGCGGACCTGAACGCCGGTCGTCCGAAGGCCAAGCACGTCCTGGACTTCACCACGCAGCTTGCGGTCATGCTGCGCGCGGGCATCAACCTGCGTTCGGCGCTCGACGGCATCGCGGAGCAGACCACGCACCCGGGGTTCAAGAAGGTCATCATGAACCTCAAGCAGGACGTGGAGGGTGGTAAGCAGTTCAGCCAGGCACTGCAACGATATCCGAAGCTCTTCGGGCCTTTGTACATCAACATGGTGCGTGCGTCGGAAATGGCCGGCAACTTCTCGGACATGCTCGACCGCATCGCTGGCTACATCGGGCAGGAGATCGAGACGCGCAAGATGGTCATCGGCGCGGCGATCTATCCCGGCGTCATCGGCACGATGGCGGTGGGCGTGACGGTCTTCCTGCTGACGTTCGTGCTGCCGAAGTTCAAGGGTGTCTTCCAGGGCAAGGAGGACGCGCTGCCCTGGGCGACGACGTTCCTGCTCGGGCTTTCGGACTTCATGGTGGAGCGCTGGCCGCTGATCCTCGGGGCGTTGTTCGCTGTCGGCGCGGGGTTCTATGCCTTCACGCGGACGGAAGTGGGCAGCTTCTGGGTTGACAAGAGCAAGCTGACGATCCCGATTGTCAAGGGCATGTTCCGCTCGCTGTACATCAGCCGATCGCTGCAGACGATGGGTCAGCTTGTCAACGCGGGCGTTCCGATGTTGGACGTGCTGACGATCACGGGCGACGTCTCGGGCAATAAGTTGTACCAGCGTTTGTGGGCGAGCGTGCACGGATCGGTGAAGACCGGCAAGAAAATCAGCAACACGCTGTTCAAGACGACGCTGCTGCCGCAGGCGGTGGTGCAGATGATCAGCGCGGGTGAAGAGTCCGGTAAGCTCGGCGAAGTGCTCGACGAGATCAGCGCGTACTACGCGAAGCAGCTCAAGGACCAGATCAAGGCCGTCACGAGCATGATCGAGCCGTTGATGATCGTGCTTATGGGGTCTGTGGTCGGGTTTATCGCGATGGCGATCATTCTGCCCATCTTCAAGATGAGCCAGATCGTCAAGTGAATTGGAAACTTCAAAGGCCCGGAGGCCTATGCCCCAAGGCGGGGCGGGAGCGGGAGATGGATCTCAGCAGCGGACACGGTCACGGTTTGAAGCACACGGGATCTCGGCTCCATCGCACTGCGAGGCGGAAAGCACGCCGCGCTTTTACGCTGCTCGAAGCGGCGCTGGCGACGGTGATCATCGGCGTGGGCGTTCTGGCGCTTGTCGAGGCGCAGGCGACTTTCAGCCGGAACAACGACTTCTCGACCAACTCCGCAACCGCGGCGTACCTGGCGAACGAGGTCCGAGAACGCATGCGCGGGCTGCCCAGGCACGACCCGGTGACCGGTCTCTTTGTGCAGGGGAGCGGGCAGACGGCGACGCTGGTTGGCTGGGGGCGCGACACGGGTGAAGTCACGCCGGGCGACTTTGACGATATCGACGACTTCGACGCCGCGGTCTTTGGTGCGGGCGAGACGCTCGCAGGGCCGATCGATGCGTTCAACCGCGTGATCCCCAACACCCGCGCCGACGGGACGATCGAAACCAACGACGAGGGGCTCGAAGTCCCGATGCGAGGCTGGCGTCAGCGTGTGACCGTGACCAAGGTCGATCCGTTCAACTTCTCGCTCACGCGGGCACAGGAATTCTCGATCGCGCCCAGTGCGGGCAACCCGGGGGTGCCGGTGGAGGGTTTCCCGCTGCGGGTAACGGTCAGCGTGACGTACCAGGGCCCGCTCGACTTAGCGGCGCAGGAAATGGCGCGGGTCGTGTGGATCGTCCCCTGAACGACAGCGATCGGGGCGAATGAACGTCAAAGGCACTTCGCGAGGGATGAACGCGACAACGACGAACCGAGATCGACGAACAGGACGGCAAGGACGACAGCACCCATGACCACACCAACCCAGCGCAGCACGACCGAGATCAGGGGCGAGAGCGCAGGGCTTCTCGCCCGGCTGAAGAACTCGCAGCTCGCACGCGCGTTCCGACGCGGCGGCGGGCGTTCACGCAGAGGCGTGGTGTCGATCCTTGCGATGATGTTCCTCGTGCTCTTCGGCTCGCTGGGTCTGGCGATGGCGATCGCGAGCCAGGGGAACCTTCGCACGGCGTCGACGAACCTGCACGTGATTCGCGCGCTCGGCGCTGCGGAGACGGGGATGGGCATCGCGCAGATCCGTTTGCAGCAGGCCGCGTCACGGTTTGTGGTTGAGAAGGGCGTGATCGATACGAGCTACGCGACAAAGCTGTGGGCGGGGACGACCAGCGCCGCCGACGGGCAGGTTCGTGTGCTTGCTCCGCAGGGGTTCAACGAGTACGGCCTTCCGCCCGGCATCGCGCAGGCGTTGGTGAATCAGCACACCGCGGATATGAACACCGTCGCGGCGCCCGGGACGGTCACGGCCGCCACGCTCGCCTCGGCCCCCGCGGGGACCGATACGGCGGTCTACACCGACAGCAACTGGGTCGTCACGCCCGCGCTGGCGGTTGAAGGCAGCACCGCCGACGGCGGTAACCCCGCGGCGTTCCAGATCACCTACGCCCCGCTGGCCAACGGCACCGACGTGCGTGTCTTTGTCACCGGGTTTTCGTCGGTCTCCGCCACGGGCAGCTCGTACTCGTACGCGCGGCTCGCCGACGAAAGCTCCAACCGTCCGCTTTCGCGCACGATTGTGCAGGACTTCCGCATCGTCAAGCGCCCGCAGCACGCGGTCATGGGGCCCAGCAGGATCCTCATCGGCAAGAACGTCGACATCGTCGGCAACATCGGCGCGGGATTCGACGCCGTCACCTTCACCAACGGCGACCCGGTGGTGATCAAGTCCGACTTCTACGGCATCGAATCGACCCTCGATCAGAAACTCACCGACCTGTTCAACGGGATCAAGCAGTACGACGTCGACGGCGACAACCGCCTGCGCAGCAACCACCCCGTCGAGCGCCAGGGCATCCCGCCATCGACCAAGGACTACAACAACGACGGCACCGGCGACAACGCCTTCGCCGACTCCACCGGCGACGGCTACATCGACGAGTTCGATGTCTTCATGAACCACTACGACACCAACCGCGACGGCAAGGTCGTTCTCTCCACACGCCTGACGCAGGGAACAACGTCGCAGAACCTCAGCGCTGAGTTCACCACCGACGATGACCTCGCATTCCTGATCGACTCTGGCAACGCCGACCGCAACAAGAACGGGCTCAGCGGCTACACCGACGCGCAGGACAACAACCGCATCAGCGGCACTTCGTCGCTGCTCGACCTTGACGACCAGCGCCTGGGCTATCGCGACGGCGTGATCGACGCGAAGGATCAGTACGCCAAGGTCCGCGGCCGCGTGGTCTTCCGCACGTCGCAGAACGCCTGGGCCACCGCGCGCGGCGACAGCATCTCGCCGTTCATGCAGGGCCCAATCGTCCCCGGCGCCGGTCGCTCCGCGACGCAGTTCTCCGCCGATCAGAACGCGTTGCCCGACCTGACGGATTCAACGTTTACGAACGCTCGCGACTCGCTGACGAACCTCGCCGACGGCGCGAGCTTTGAGCAGCAGGTCGCCACGCAGCTCGGCATCAGTGTTGTGGCGTTACCGACGTACACCGAGACGAAGTCGAGTTCGTCGAGCAAGCGGTACTTCCGTCAGGACATGCCCAACGCCAGCGCCAAGGCCCTGACCGGTCAGGACCTCTTCGAGAAAATGCCCTTCAACAGCCCCTCGTTCGCGGATTACTACATCCGTCCGCGCTACGAGAACATGACCTTCAAGAACGTCAAGATCCCCATGGGCACCAACGCCCTTTTCGTCAACTGCACGTTCGTGGGCGTCACGCACGTCCGCACGTCCACCAGCAACACCCACCCGCTCTGGAATCTCTACGGCAGCTTGCAGTGGGACGCCGCGACCAGCTCGCCCAGACCCATCACACAGCCGCTGGATAAGAGCGACTTCCTGCGGTATACCACGGGCAACATCGCCGACGGCCCGGCGAACTACGCCGACTTCCCCGACCCGCCCGTGATCAACGGCGTCACCGTTACCGGCGCCGCCCGCGACACCAAACGCTACAGCAACAACATCCGCTTCCACAACTGCCTCTTCGTCGGCTCGTTGACCAGCGACACGCCGCAAGCTTTCACGCACGTGCGCAACAAGATGCAGTTCACCGGCTCGACGCGTCTTACCGACGTGAACCCCAACGCGCCCAGCGACCCGTCGGTGAACCCCGACAGCGCCGACATGGGCGAGATCGCCAAGAGCTCGATGATGACCCCGAACTACTCGATCGACATCGGGCAGTTCAACTCCCCCACTGACGCGTACAGCGGCGGCCCAACCGGACAGAACATCCAGCTCAAGGGCACCATCGTCGCCGGTACCTTCGACGCACGCGGCAACACGAGCATCGACGGCTCGCTGCTGATGACCTTCAAGCCCGTCTACGGCGAAGGCCCGCTCGTGCAGTACGGTCAGCCCGTGGGCAATCCCTCGAACTTCAACGTCTCGCTCGGCTACTTCGGCAATACCGACGGCGACCAGGAATCCCTTGACCCCAGCACGCTGCCCATCGTCAACGGCAAACGGATCGTCGGTTGGGACCTCAACGGCGACGGGCTGCCCGACATGCCCCCCACGCAGACGCCCTCCGCCGCTCAGATCGCCGCGGGTGCGACGGCCGTGCCGTTCTACGGCTTCGGACGCGTGCGCCTGAAATGGAACCCCAACCTGCCCATGCCCGACGGGATCATGCTCCCGCTGAGCGCCATCGCCGTGCCCGGCACGTACAAGGAGGGGAAGAAACTGTGAACACCACCAGCACCATCACCCGCAGCGCCAGCACCTCGCACCCGCGCTCGCGCCGCCGCGGTTTCAGCATCATCGAAATGCTCGTGGCGCTGACCATCAGCGGCACGCTGCTGACGGCCAGCCTCGTCGCCCTCGACGTGATGTTCAAGCGCTACAACGTCATCAGCGACTCCGCCAGCGCGCACGTCGTGGCGCGCGTCACCGCCCACCGAATCATGCAGATGATCCGCACCGGTTCGGAGTTCGGGCCCGTCCCCACCGATGTTTTCGACCGCACACAGAACCCGATGACCTCCAACTCCATCGAGTTCGTGAGCTTCCAGGATGTCGCGAACAACATCCGCGAGGTCACGCGCATCCAACGCCGAACCAGCGAGTCCACCACACTCAGCGGCGAAACCGTCGGGCAGCGCGGGCCCTTCACGCTCTGGCTCGTCGTTGACCGAACCGTCAACGGCTCGACCACCCGCAACGAACGCCCGCTCATCGACGGCGTGCTCGACGCTCGTTTCACGCTTGAATACGACGTGGGCCCGCGTCTGACCCGCGCCACGATGGATCTGACGATCCAACCCATGGGCACGAACTACGCCAAGTTCGACGCCGACACGGGCGAGTGGACCGTCAGTGTCTACGACGACGCGACGCAGCGCTGGGTTGAGCGGCGTTCGATGACCGCCGATGGTGCGACGCCGCAGATCCGGCTGATTTCCAGCACCCGTCCGCGTGGTTTGATCGTCGACGAGTGATCGCCCCTCGTCGCTTGGCTGGTCACTTGGGCTGAAGCAGACTGCCGCCCTTGCCCGCGCCGTTGTCTTTGCCCTTGGGCTTCTTCGTCCCGCCGCCGCTCTGATCACCATCATCGCGGGTGTTTGTGCCGACGTTCTCGTTGACCCAACGCGCGATGCGTTCGGCCCGCGCGTCGAGTTGCACGAACAAGCGGCGGTGCCCCCCGGCAAAGACCCATTTCTCAGGCTCACCAAGACGGTGGTAGAGCTCTTCGCCCAGCGCGGTCGGCACGATATCGTCGCTGGCACCCAGGAGCATGAGCGTGGGGATCCGCCGCATGCTCGCGGCGGTGTGGAACGGATCGAGCGTGGACCTGCGGATGTACTCACCGCTGATGAGCCCCGCCATAGCGCCCTCGCACCGCTTGCCGAAGGCCATCAGGCGCACGCCGCCGTCGGTCAGTTCGCTGGTCTGAATGATGTGGACGATGTTCGCGCCGCTGCCGACGAGAACCGCGCCGCGGACGCGATCACCCAGTCGTGCCGCCACCGCGGGGAGCGCCAGCGAACCGGCGCTGAAGCCCATGAGCACCACGGGCTTGTCTTTCAGTTCGGGCCTGGTGCGCCAGAGATGCTCGATCGCCGCTTCAACCGCGTACGCCGCCTCCGCGAGCGTCTGGTCGCTCATCTCCGCCAGCGCTGAAGCAGCGTCGAAGACGTCTTTCTCGGTACCCAGCTCGATGGTCACGGGCTTCCAACTCGCCCACGGAAACTCGGTGGCGATGCAGACATACCCCTCGCGGCGCACCGCGTCGACCACCGGCTGCTCGTACTGCACGCCCGCGAGTCCTTGCAGGTGAACGACGATCCCGTTTGTCTCGCTGGGTTGGTCGTTCAGTGATGCGAGGAGTTGCAGATAAATCCCGGAGATCTCGGTCCCGCCCTTGACCGAGGGGACCACGCCGCCGACGTCCGTGTCGCCGGTTCGGCGCGACGAGAAGACCATCGCGCCGGTCGGCTGGCGGACGACGTCGAGCTTCGTGCTCGGCTCTCCCGCGTCGACCTCAAACAGCACGCCCTGATCGGTCACTGTGCGAGAAAACACGTTCCGCGTCGATGTCATCACGAACGGCACCAGCCGCTCTTCTTCACGCACCACCGTCCGTCGGACCACCGTTGCCTGCGTACGCACCGTCGGTGCAATCGCCTGGGCCCATTCCGAATCCCGCGCAGGCCAGTTCGGCATCACCGTCCGCTCGCCCGGATCAGCCCCAAGCTCGGCCCGCAACGGATTCGCCGGCGTCACCGACGAGCACGCACCCACCAGAACCAATGCGCACGAAAGACCCGCGGCGAAGCACAGGCTGCACACTCTGCAAAGACGCGATCGCTCCGCGCTCGCCACACGCTTTGACACGCTCGAACCACGCTCAGCCGTCCGTCGCCTCAACAGCTTCTCCCCGCAACGAGCCCGACATCACACACCGGCACGCGCCCAACACACCCGAACAGGCTCCCCCAGCCGCAGTTCATCCCCTCGGACGTTCCGCCCTGCACGCATGAAATGTAGCCCGTCAGCGTTTCCGTGGCGACGCCCGCCCGTACCCTTCATCCATGCAGATCGACCCGACGTTATTGAGCATTGAGGACCGGTACAAACTGCTCATCGGCGCGGTCGTGCCGCGACCGATCGCGTTCGTGAGCACCTGCTCACCGAGCGATCCGAGCGTAACCAACCTCGCGCCGTTCTCGTTCTTTGCCGGCGTCGGCTCGAATCCGATGACGCTGCTCTTCTGCCCCGCGAACACCCCCGACGGGCGCGAGAAAGACACCCTCCGCAACTGCAAACCCGTCAGCGAGGGCGGGCAAGGCGAGCTGGTGATCAACATCGTCCCGCACGCGCTGGCGCAGCGCATGGCCGCCTGCGCCGAGCCGCTGCCCTACGGCGAGAGCGAGTTCGATCTCGCTCATCTCACGCGCGCCGCGTCGGTAAAAGTCAAGCCCCCGCGCGTTGCCGAATCGCCCATCAGCTTTGAGTGCCGAACCCTCTCGGTCATCCGCACGAACCCCGGTCAACCGGCGGGGGGCAACGTTGTTCTCGCCGAAGTGCTCTACATCCACGCCGCCGAGGGGCTCGTGAGCGACCGCAGGCACGTCGACCCGAGCCTGCTCGACGCCATCGGTCGTATGGGCGGCGGCAGCTATTGCACCACGCGCGACCGCTTCGATATGCCGATGGGCCGAAAGGCCTTGGGCTGAAGGTTTCATCGAAACCGTGAACGTCAACGCGGTTCTCAGCCCCTCATACCCGCGAGCGCTTCGGGGAGCATCGCCGCGAGTTCCATCGCGAGCATGCCGCCGCTGGCGTTGCCGTGCCGCTGCCGCCAGAGCTTCGCCGCCCGCGCGTGCGCGATCACGCCCAGGCGTGCGGCATCAAGCAAGCTCAGCGTGTGCCGCCCTTCGCCCTGCGCACGCTTGATCCCCGCGAGCGCACCGACACTGCTCGGCGGCACAAACTGTGCAATCAGCCCCGCAATGGTCCCCGTCAGCACATCGCCCGTCCCTGCGGTCGCCAGCACCGGGTTCGGCTCGTCGTGCACCCAGCAGCGGATCGCGTCCGCAACCACCGTCGAAGCACTCTTCAGAACAACCACGCACCCCAGCCGCTGCGCCAGCGCCGTCGCCGCGTCGCACAGCCCCTGCGTGGTGGTCAGCTCCGCGTCAATGCCGAGCGCCTTCAGCAATGTTCTGCACTCACCAACGTGCGGGGTCAGCACGGCGCTGGCGTGGAAGTCACGGTGAAACTCCGGGATCGCCGCGAGCACATTGAGCGCGTCCGCATCCATGACCGCGTGCGAATCGTGCTGGGTGATGGCCCGCATCACCAGCGCCCTCGGACCATCGCCGATACCCAGCCCGGGCCCGATGGCCAGCACCGCACCGCCCTCGATCGCTCGGTCCAGAACCTCCACCGCCGCGCCGGGTTGGTAATCGCCGCGTTCATCGCACGCGAATGTCAGCGCCGTGCAACTGGGCGCGATCGCCAGCGCCGCCGGCGCGATGACCGAAGGAAGCACGAGCTTCGTAAGCCCCGCGCCCGCGCGCAAGGCCGCGGTGCCCGTCAGCGCCGGCGCGCCGACCATGAGCGAACCACCAACGCCGAACGCCGTGCCGCCGGCCACCGCGACGGTCCCGAATGTCCCTTTGTGCCCGCGTTCAGAACGCGTCGGCAGAATCGCGAACTCGCCGGGTGTCTGCGCGGGTGTGTTCATCTCAACGAACCTCCACCACGCGGATTTTCAGTTTGCCCAGCATCGGTGCCATCCGCACGAGGAGGTTCTCGGTCCCCGTGCCGTTCATCGCGGAGGTTTCGACGATGATGTGCGTGGCGTCGAAGGGCATGTGCTCGGGGAACGTGGCGTCAAGATTGACCCAACGCTCCTGCCCGTCCGGGTCGCTCACCAGCGCCTGCGCCCACATGTGGTAGCCGAAGACATTCTTCTCGCCCTCGAACTGGTCGACATAGATCAACCCGCTGACGACCCGCGCCGGAATCCCCGCCCCGCGGAGCAGTGCCGCAAGCAGCACGCCGTGCTCGGTGCAGTCGCCCTTGCCGGTCCGCACGGTTTCCGAGGCGCTGGCGAACCCGACGGAGAAGTCCTTCGCGTTGATGTGCGAGTGCACCGCCGACCGCAGCCGCTCGATCCGCTGGAGCATCGGCAGCTTCGGATCATCAGCCTTCGCGAGCATCTCCCTGATCTTCGCGTCCTCGTGATTGAGCATCGTCGATGATTTCAGCAGTTCCGCACGCTCCGCCGCGGTGATGCTCACCGCTTCACCCACGCTCGGCTCCACGGTCACCCGCACGCGCTCGTCGCTGAGCCGCTCGACCGTCTGCCCGGCACCCTGTTCGACGTCGATCTTCTTGCCATCGAGAGTCAGTTCGTACACCGCTCGCTTCGACGTCCGCGCGTTGGGGATCGCCTTGTCGGGCTTCACGAGCGTCGAGACCATCAGCTCCGGCGCGTTGAGCTTCGACAGCGCCAGGTCCTTATCCGCCAGCACCTGCTCCATCTTCAAGCCGCCCAGGTTGATCTCGCTGCGCACGCTGCGGAAATCATCGGTGAGGAACTCATGTACGTCCACCTGTGCGAAGCGTTCGACCTTCGTTGCGTACTTCATCGCGGGCACATCGCGTCCAAAGACCTCAACCACAGCGGGGCCGATCAGCGTGCGTGTGATCGTCAGCGGTTCGTCGCCGCTACTCGGGTCGAGCATCCGCAGGCTGATTTCCTTCTTCCCCGCGGTTGCCTGCGCCTTCATTTCGCGCTCGCCCGCCGCGGGCGTGAACCACCGGCCCTCCGGCGCGTCGACCTCCGCCTCGCTCATCTGCCCGCCCGAGTTGATCTTCACCCTGACCTTTCCGCTCGACAGATACGTCCGCTCGGTCACCATCACCCCAGCGCCCATGCTCTGCGTCATGCTCATCCGCACGGGCTTGCCGTCGGTGGTTTCCACAAACTCGCTGGCGTAACTCAGCGAGACGCTCGTCTTCCCGCGCTTGATCTGCATGAGCATCCGCGATTGCGAAACGATCCCCTCGTTCGTCGTTCCCTGCCGCGTGAGCGTGTAGCCGGCCCGCTGCCCGTCGAGCAGCAGCACGTACCACAGCTCCCGCACATCCTTCGCCCCGTGCAGGGCCCCGAGATCGTCCAGCGCCGCGCCCGCCGCCGCCGCGGTCGGCCTTTGCTTCTGCGCCGGTTTCGGCTCCGCAACAAACGCCCACGCGGGGTTCACCCACGACGAGCCAAGCCACACCCCCGCCGCCGCCAGCATGCCGCCGACTACACGCTTCGACAACACCCCGCCAAACGCCCGCCCGAACGTCATAAAGCCCATGACCGCACTCCCGCCGCTCTCGCGGCCTTGAGCCAACATCAACCACCGCTCGAAACCGATCGCGCGTTGAACGCCGATATCCACAGCGTGTACAGCGTCTCGCCGCGCTGCGAAGCGCCGCCGCGCACGTCAACGGCTTGCCCAGAAGCTCCACGCGAGCCCGCGCCCCCACCACCCCCACCACCCCCACTGCCGCCCACACCCGCGCCCGCAAACCGCGCCTTCGCCTGCCGGATCGCCGCCACCGACGAGATAAACGCCGCATCCGCCGGCAGCGCCCGGCACACGATCATCGCCTGCCCCACCACCATCCGCCTCCCCGAGTCATCATCGCGCCCGTCCATCCCTTTCGTCGCCACCGCGAACGCCCGCGCATACTCCGACGCCGCCTGCCGCACCGGCCCGCTGATCATCGCGCTGTCGCCCTTGGCCCCTCGCGCTGCCCCCCCCGACCCCGCAACCCCCGCTCCCGCCGCGATCTCCTGCCGATCCATCTTCACCGCTTCATCCACCGCGCCGCGCAGCACGTCCAGATCCTGCGAAAGCTCCTCGCGCAGTTCCAATATCGTCATCGCGCTGCTCTCGATCATCACCGGCGCCGCGACACTGAAGACCGTCCTTCCAAGCGCGCTCTCCGCACGCTGCGCCAGCGACGAGGTCATCACCACCGACGCGCCGGGCGCCCCGCTCCGCCTTGACGGCGCACCGGGCGTGCGCACAAACCCCGCCTCGCCGCTGCGAAGCGCCATCAACCCGTGCGCCCTTGCGAACGCATCCAATCCCGCGGCCATCGGCACACTCACCCCCGGATCAGGCCCGCCCTTGAGCACGTCCCCCGATACACCCTCAAGAAAACGCGCCTCGTCCTTGTACACCTCCGCGTGGCAATACGGCCTCAGCTCGCTGACCGCATCTTCACCCTCCATCCGGTCCGCCGCCGATCGCACACGCCCGGCCGCGTCGCCTTCATCCTCCCCCACCGCCCGCTCATCCAGCGACGCCACCACACCCTCACGAAAGAGCGGCGCAGCCCAACGCCACGATTCCAGCAGCCGCAGATATCTGGGCGAAGCGTGCATCGCCGCGCGCACGCCCGCACGGTCCGCCCGCGTCGGCGTGGGCAGATACGTCACCAGCCGCCCGCCCAGCAAAGCGCCCGCCATCATGGGCAGCTCGCGCGAGGTCACGTGATACGGGCTGACCAGCAGGTTCATCCACCACCCACCAGCGCCCGCGCCCGCCCTTCATCCGCCGCACTTCCATCACCCCCCGCGCCAACGCCCGCGCTCCCGCCCTTCTCCCGCGGCCTCGGCGTGTGCTGCTCGATCCAATCCGCCATCCGCTCAATCTGCCACGGCAGACTGAAAAACAGCAGCTCGTGCCCAACCTCGTACACCCAACGCTCCGGCCGCCCCGCAACCTCCCACGACTCATCCCCCAAGTGCGCCGGCACCGCGCGGTCAGTCGTCCCGTGCACCATCAACGTCGGCACCAACCGCAGCACCCGCGTGGTCTGCGTCGTGTCCAGCGGCGCGTGCTTCTGATACGCCTTCACCAGCTCCGCCCGAAGCTCGGGCGTATCAATCTCTTCCGCGATCTTCACCTTCACCGCGTCGATCCACCCCGTGTAGTTGCTCTCCATCGCCACACGCAGATAGTCCACCCCGCCCGCGATCACCACCGCGCTCTGAAACTGCCCCGGGTCCCGCGCCATCACCGTCGGCAGCACCATCGCCCCGCCGCTCATCCCGATCAGCGTCGTCGGCAACCCCGCCGTGCCGGGTTTCTCCTGCCGAAGGTACAGCAGCGCCGCGTGCACGCTGTACGCGCACTCCGCCGCCCGATCCGTCAGAATGTCCGCGATCAGCGCACCCTTCTGATCAAGGTTGTCGCCCTTGTTGATCTCAAAGACCACCCGCTCAGTAAACCGCGACGGGTGCGCCAGCATCCGCAGCACGCCCCAGCCACGCCCCTGCATCTCCCTGATCAGCGGCAGAATCACATTGTCAGGCGTCCCAAACAACCCCGGCATCAACACCGCAACGCCCTTGGGCTTTTCAGCACTCGAACCGTTCACGCCCGGCGTCGGGTCGTAGTACGCAAACCACGTCCGTTGAATCTGCACCAGCCGCGTCGCTTGATCCGGCGCGTCCTTGTCATCATCGCCACCCAGCCGCCGAACGCCCGAGCCCGGCTCCGCCAGCGAGCGGCTCATCGGCACCTCACGCCCGCTGATGAACTTCAGGTACATCGCCGCCTTGATCGGCGGCTCGCCGCCGCCATCTTCCCGCTCATCACGCGACAAGAACACAAACGACCCGCGCCCCTCACCCTCAAACCGCACCACGCCCTCCGAAACCCGCACCCGCCTTCGGTACATCAACTGCGCCACGTCCGACGTCTGCTCCTGCTCGATCTTCTGCTGCGACTCGGGCCCCGCCCGCATCGCCCGCACGGGCCCGCGAATCGCCGTCACAATGCCCATCGGCCGAACCGGTGAGTTCGCCAGCGTCGACCGCCTCAGCCCGCTCCACACCGCCCAGCGTGCCGGCCAGGCCTCGGGCTTCATCCACACTTCGTCCTTCAGCGCCGAAAGCTCGCTGGTCGCACCCGCTTCGCCGCCCGCTTCACCCGAGCCGTCCGCCGTCCCCACCAGCCCGTCGATCCCCACCGCCCCGGCGCTCCGCGCGGGCTTGTAGATCGTCATCCCGCACCCGGACATGACCGACATCAACCCCGCCAGCACGCACAGCAGCGCCGCCGAGGTCAACACCCGAGTTCCGCCCGCCGATCTGCCCGCCGATCCGCGCATGCTCACTCCGTCACCTCCCCCTCCACTCACTCACTGCGCCGCCTTCGCCAACCCACGCTCAACACACGCAAAGACCCGCGGCCAGTCCTTCTCATCAAACACCGGCAGCGGCGGCAACATCCGCAGGTGGTACGGCCCGTGCCCGCAGTAAAACACGATCACGCCCTCATCGAACATCGCCTTCGCCGCCTTCTCGATCTTCGCCTTCTCGCCACCAAACGGCGTGAACCGCATCATCCCGCCCAGCCCGTTGGCAAGCTCGCCCAGTTGCCCGTACTTCTCGCTCACGCTGGGGAACCACTGCGGGTACTTCTTCGCCAACGCGTGCACCTGCTCGCGGAAGAGCCGGTGGTGCTTGGCAAAGACGCCCTCGCTGCCGTACCAGTTGCCCTTCTCCAAACGCTCGAGCACCTGCGTGCCGGTCTGGAACTGGGCCCCACCGCTGACGAACGTGCCGCTGAGCAGCCC
>Ga0068877_10000748_pt1 | contig 27800 bp, 24 predicted proteins | sample NOAtaG_FD_66437 | JGI IMG/M metagenome (GOLD analysis project Ga0068877, IMG submission 66437) | Freshwater lake microbial communities from Lake Erie, under a cyanobacterial bloom - NOAA_Erie_Diel6S_1000h metaG | ecosystem: Environmental > Aquatic > Freshwater > Lake | place: USA: Ohio, Lake...
AGCGACCGTCTGGCCGCTGCTATGCCTCCCGCTCCTGACAGGATAGATCGCCGTTCTTGAGGGTAGTCCCACGCCAGTCACTCCCAGTCTGGGCTGCACGGACTGCTCCTGCGCGAGGGCCACCGAAGGGATTAGTCCTGCCGTGGGATGGCTGTCCCTCAAGCAGTCCCGTTTTACGTCAGTAACGGACGGCACCGGTGGGCGGATCACGCGAAAATTCTACATCTACCTTTGTACAGTTTTTTGTGAGCGGATGCCGACAAAAGCTAAGGCGGTAGGAGTTAAAGTACAAGGACACTCCGGCGGAAATCCCGCTTAGCGATCGAGACTTTCGCCTCTGCAACAACTCACGGTTCTGAGTCCGGAAAAAGGATAACGACATCCTCACTAACGATCGGACATGCGAGAGAAGCCAGATGCGCAGCTGTTGAAAATTCATGCTTTGAACCCGCCTTGCGGAACGAGTAGACGCGTTGGGGCTGCCTGCGCACAGGATCGCCAACTTCCAGATGCAGGGCCTTCGAAGCCTACTGGTGCAGCTCTGCACCCAGCGTTTGGCGCTGCCTGTGCAGCGCCGCTTCCAGTTTTACCCAGACGAAGGTACCTCGTTTCGATATACGGCTCACCCCGAACTGAGTGTCCATCGGAAGATGCAGGATCAGCAGCAATCATGATGTTAGATGAACGCACAAAGTGCTCCTGGGCACCTGAGGAGCTTTCGTCCGGAGCCTCTGGCAGCTGATAAACAGCGTAGCCAGGGCAAAGATCACCTGAAATCCTCGCTCGATCAGCCAAGGACCCATCAAGCCGTGGTTGCTAAAGAGGAGAACAAAGATGAGACCTGCCACCACCAGAGACACAGACAGAGGGAGTTCGATGAGTGTGACCAGAAGCCGCTTGCCAGGAAAATCAAACTTGCAGACTGCCCAAGCGGCGGCCAACCCAAACAGGGGTGTTCATCGGTCCAGCGATCGCGCACACCATGAGTGTCAGACGAAGGGCTGCGAGGGTTTCTGGATCGCGGAGGGCCGCTGTATAGGCTCCCCAACCTTTACTCAGGGCCTACGCGAAGATAGCGACACAGGGGAGAACAAACAGAAGGCCAAAAAAACCGACCGCCTCCGTGATCAGAAAGCAGCGCGTCGCGCGCTCGCGGAGCTTGTGAAAAGCCAGCGTGAAGCGCGGTACCAAGCGACTGGAGGTCCATGGTCGGGAGCTAGCGATACGACTCATGCGGCAGACGCTACCCGTCGAAGATGAGGATGGGCTCGATAGTGATAGAGGTTGGTCGCCAAGCGACTGGAGGTCCATGGTCGGGAGCTAGCGATACGACTCATGCGGCAGACGCTACCCGTCGAAGATGAGTATAGGCTCGATAGTGATAGAGGTTGATCGCCAATTGACTGGAGGTCCATGGTCGGGAGCTAGCGATACGACTCATGCGGCAGACGCTACCTGTCGAAGATGAGGATGGGCTCGATAGTGATAGAGGTTGATCGCCAAGCGACTGGAGGTCCATGGTCAGGAGCTAGCGATACGACTCATGCGGCAGACGCTACCCGTCGAAGATGAGGATAGGCTCGATAGTGATAGAGGTTGATCGCCAATTGACTGGGATCGTGACACCCGGCCCGACCAAAGCCGAGACGGAAGCCTATTACAATAGGATGACCGAGGGAGCTGAACGCCTGCGTAATCTGATGAAGGGACATAGTCCGCAGCGATCTTTAGGATTTGCAGACTTATCTAGGCACGAAGACATTTCAGTTAAATTGCCTCAAGCTTGGCCACTACATAGGCCCCTCCGACTGTATTTTCTTGTCGCAATCATTCACAGGGTCGATGTTCAGTGGAGCGCTTGATACCAATGAGTGTGAATATTTTTTTCTGATGCTTGTCCAGAGTCGAAGGGACGATGTATCGCTTGCCCGTTGCGACATCAAGAACGTCTGGAGTTTACTGTAAGGTTCCGCGATACGAGCTATGGTAAGCTCTCGCAGAAGCGAGTGGTAAGCTCAGCCTGCTGAAAAACTGGCAACCATGTTGCGTTCGTGGCCTTAAAGGTTCGAGATCGGCTAGCGCACGTTGGAGATGAACTCTTGCTTCACGCTTTCCCACTCTTCTTGGGGAGCATCGCTTGGCTTGTTCGCAAGCGTATAACGATGTGCCTTGAATTCACGATCAAGGTTGAAGATCCGATAACACAGGCTGTGATGCAGCTGGTCGTTGCCCATTGCTACCGGAGGCTGGGTCGTCCAATCAGCAAGCCGAGCCTCTTCGCAGGTGCTTGCGCTCCAGGCCCCCTTGCTCTGCGCCCCCCTCGAGTCCTTTCCAGCCCGCAGTCTGGACAGCATCTGCTGGACAAATGGCTCATGACTGATTCCCATGGCGTAAAGTAATTCGACGGCAATCTCGTCGGCCTCCTGCTCCTCGGTGTAGGTTCCGTTCGAAGAATTATAGACCGATGCGGGCTTAGGTTTGGTCTGGAGATTGTCTTCTGTCTGGGCATAGGGATAACCATAGTGTCGCTGTTTATCCAGGACACTGCTGTGCGCCCGGAGATAGTGCCCCATCTCGTGAGCCAGTGCCCCAATCAATCCTTCCTCACTTGCATCGGTGATAAAGTCACGACCAACCACGATGGCATTGGCCGTTACAGGAGTGACGATACCCCGGGCGCGTGAGCGAAAGGATCCTCCCGTCTGCGTTACATACCCCTTGAGCAGAATTTTGTTCAAAGGTGAGGAGTCAAACAGAGATACATTGGTTACCTGGAGCCAGCGGGTAAACTCAGGAATCCATTCCTGTGGCACTTGGCGCTCGTAGCAATAGGTAGAGCTTCGGGTCTGACAACTTGTGGAGTCATTCAAGGATTGGAGTCTAAAGGATAGCTGCCCATAAACAGATGCCGCCGTCAGTTCATAAGCAAAGGCTTCGTTGCTATCGAAGTCATTGAGATTGATACGAACAACATTGCCGATCTGATTGGTGACAGGATCAGGAGACAACTCTAACGGAACCAGATTCAGAACTCGAGCGGCTAAAGCCAAAACATTATCAGAACCATCGGTCCCACCAGTGGTCAGATAGACCATCGGCACAGGAATATTGGTCAATTGTGGATTCTGCTGGATCGCATGCGCGTGCATGCGGGAAGCCCAAAATTGCAGGCGTTTCTGAAGGGCAAACCCCTCTGGAGCTAAAGGGGGGACACCGGGGAGCGTCTCCACATACTGCCGGCCTACGGCAACCCACATCCACGGACGGGCCTGACCAGCGGCTGCACCTGAGTCAACGGGATCGAAGCGTCCTACCTCATGTTTGATGGCCGAGCCAGCCTTTTCGGGCGTCGTTTTGCATGCTGTACAGGCCATGGACAAGCTGATGGCCAATGGAATCGTGGGGAGACGCATCGTCGCTTCCTACTCCATACATTCAGGTTGGGCTAAGCTACACAGTGGGGTCAATGATCGACAACGGGCTGCCTGACCGGTACGATCTGGTCAGACGCCGTCTCATCCGCAGTATTCAAGTTATCTACCAGCCTACAATGACGCTTAGAGCTGTTCAAGTTGAATGCTCCACAAAACGAAGCCCGGGTGGTTCTGCTGCAAATATGTTGGCAATACTACTCGGGAGACTGCGACGTGAACCGGGGAACGGTCTTTCATTTATCCTGCCACGATAGAGCAGCACTCGTCGGCCTCGGTACAGAATCTTCCACTTTCCTTTCACACCGATCCGAGATGTCTCTCTAGGACCGGCTTCTGGACAGCTTGTCAGCAAAGCTTCGTTCCTACAAGGGTCAAATTTACGAGGGATCTTTGAGCTTAGCTTGAGCTGCAAAGAACTTACTGATCTCCTCCCAAGAGGCCTCCGTCGCTTGGAGGTCGTAGGCAAAGCCTGACTTGGGATCATGACCCACTCCAGGCACAGTATAGGCATGTGCCACCCCTCCAAAGGTGCGAATCGAATAGCTCCTATCGCCAGCATCCATCTCTCGTTCAAAAGCCATCATCTGCTCTGGTGTCTGCATGGGATCATGGCTGCCTCGAAGAATCAACACGGGACCGCGGATGTTCTTGACTGCCGTTGGTTCTTTGTTTTCAAGAATGCCCCATAGACTCACAGTCGCAGCAATCGGTGCTCCACTCCTTGCAACTTCGAGGGCTACATGCCCACCGACACTCGTGCCTAAACTAAAAATCTTTGTGAGATCACCCTGGGTCTCGGCCTTTAGAACAGTCATTGCCGCTAGAGCGACAGCTAAAGTCTTTGCCCTCTGTTCTCGTAGGGCTTGTGCCATAGCGTTCGCTTCGCTGAAATCGCGTGGCCGACGTCCCTGGCCATAGAGGTCAGCTGCAAACACCCGATAACCCATGGCAGTCAGGGTCTTAGCAAGTTCATGTGTATTGTCTCCGAGGCCTAAAAAGTCATGAAAGACAAGCACTGCTGCCTGTGGACCTGGATTCCGAATTTTCGGCTCGTAAAGACGACCTTCATAAGTTCGACCATCAACCTCATACACCTTCGGCGTCCCCGTGGAACTCCAGCCCGACTGAGTGGCGACTATGCCTGCGGCTAACAACATCAAGCGAACCATAACGATCTCCTTTTTTATGGCTGGCCCCTCTACGGGCCAGATTTAAGGAGACTATCGGTCGGTGTCTGTTATTTGCCAAATTCATGATCTTGATGTAGACTATCTATCACATGGATATCAAATCTATCGACCTAAATTTATTGATTGTTTTAGACACTCTGCTCCGAGAACGAAATGTCACGAGGGCAGCAAAGCGTCTTCACTTGACCCAATCAGCGACAAGCAGCGCCCTGAACCGACTCCGCAAGCTCTTTGGGGATCCACTGCTTGTTCGCACCTCCCACGGCATGGTACCGACTCCGAAGGCACTCGCTTTACAGATGCCACTGGGGGACGCCATGCGAGGTGTCCAATCGCTTTTTATGGTGCAGGAGAGTTTCGATCCCAAGCGAATCTTTGAGTCGTTCGTCATGGTCGCTAGCGATTACATACAGGTTTTACTCTTGCCGAGCCTCTTGCAGGTTTTGCAGCATGAGGCTCCGGGCCTCGATCTCATCGTTCGACCGCCACAGGGTCAACTGCATCGAACAGAGCTTGAGTCGGGAGCCATCGATCTGGTGATCGCGCCTTATGAGGCACCGCCTAGCTTCTACCAAAAAGAATTTTGGCGGGAGGATTTCGTTTCGGTCGTTGCCGCCCATCATCCTCTAGCGCAGAAAATGGGACCTATAACCCTGGAAGAGTTTACCCATTGGCCCCATATCGAAGTCAGTTTCTCTGGAGATTTTCGGAATTCTATTGATCAACGTCTTGCTGACATTGGTATTCGCCGTAGAGTGGCGTTGGCTGTTCCGAGTCTCGGAACAGCCATCGATCTGCTACCTAAGACGCTGTACATCGCAACTTTGCCCAGAACGCTCGCAGCACGCCACGGTACGCAAGTGCACGTTCTCCAAAGTCCCATCCCACCTGCCAGCTTTCGACTCCGCATTATTTGGCATGAACGGGCTCACAAATCCCCCCTTCATACTTGGATGCGTCGTCTTCTCCTAGAGCAAACGAAACTCTGGTAAGTTCGAACACGATCGGAGGCCCGAACACCTTCGAATCCTTCCCGAGTCGAAAACAACAACACCTTGCAATTCGCCTCTTCATCCGTACTGCCAAGATTTGTAAAATGTTCTCGTGGAAAATTGCTTAACATCATTGAAAACGGCCCTTATGTTGCTACCTCGATGTCCCCAAGGCCCCAATTCGGCCGCCACGAGACCCCTAGAGATGCCGATAGAAAGCCTGTTAGATTCTCAAGGCTCTGGCAGTTTAAGAGTCTGACCTATTCAATCCTCAAAGCCGATCTTAATCTACGATGGAAGCCATGCTTGCAAGTTGGTGAAGAGATGTGACAACGGTGTGACAGACACTTCATGACCGACCCGGAGTAGAAACCTGGCGCTCCTTTCGCAGAATCGCCTTGGAGCTTCGCATCGGACTATGAGAGACTTCGGACGAGCGGAATGTTGAGCTCCTTTGCGGAGAGGGCCCATGCAGCAAAGAATTGGTGTCATTGGCAGCGGAATGGCAGGGCTTGCGACGGCTTGGATTTGCCGCCGAGCAGGTCATGAAGTGACGATTTTTGAAAGTCAGGCGCGAAGGGGAATGGACGCTCACACCCTAGACATAGCCAATCCGGCTGGATCAGGCTGGGTCGATGTACCTCTCCGCGTCATGAGTCCTCATGCTTGGGGCAACGTCCTCGCCCTCAGCGAGCAAGTAGGCGTCTCGACGTTTACGGTCGATACCTTTGTCAGCTGCAGTTGGCTGGATCAGGAGACATGGCTACGTACGAGTCGATTGGCTGTCGGCAAATCGGGTATCCCCTTCGTTGGTTCCTGGCGATATCTTGGCCTGAATACTTGGAAAATCATACAGGGTCTGAGGCGACTCAGCTCTTGCACGCGGGAATTGGTCGAATCCGGGAATCCCGAGGAAACGCTGGGCTCCGTGGCACAGCGGTATCAGTTTGAGCCGCTTTTTTTCCGTGGCCTTGTTCTGCCTCTGCTCGCTACCATCTGCACCTGTCGAGAAACCTACTTGTTGCAGTGGCCTGCTCGCGATCTATTGCTGCTCCTGCATAAGATTCTGCACGGACTGCCTCTGCTTCGACTCAAAGGCGGGACCCGTCAGCTCGTGGAAGGACTCAGCCGCGAGCTCCGATTTATCAGTGGAAGTCCGGTCGTCAAGCTGCAGGCCGATGCATCGGGGGTTCTCGTCGAAAACAGCGCCGGACAGGGAGGACGTTTTGACCGCGTGATCCTGGGCACTCAGGCCAATCAAACTCCCTTTCTTTCACGCGAATCCTTCGCGCGCGAGTTGGATGTGCTTAGCCGCTTTGAGTTCGATTCGGGCGAACTGATCGTTCACCGCGATGTACGCCTGATGCCTCGACGCTTCTCGGACTGGACAGCTTTGAACTACCTGATGGATCGGGACCTGAAGCAATCGATGTTCACTGTCTGGGTGAATCCCGTCGAGCCTTCGATTGCTAAAGCTGAGCCGATCTTTCAAACATGGAACCCTATTCTCCCGATCGATTCTGACAAGATCGTGAGTCGGGTGTCTCTTCAACGAGCTGTGACCACTTTGCGCAATCGTGCCGCTTGGGATGACCTCAGTCGTCTGCATGCCGAACCTGATCGTCGAGTTTTTTTCTGCGGATCGTGGGCTGCGGCAGGTGTGCCCCTGCTCGAATCTGCGGTCCGATCAGCGATGGCCGTCACCCGACAGCTAGGTCTGGAGACGCCGTGGAACGCTGCTTCTCCATCAGACGAGCCTCGTTACCGTTCGATGACCGACTATATGATGGGTGCTCGGTCGTGACCCAACACGAGCAGAAGATTCAAAAGCAACTAGCAATTCCGGTGCATCTGCTTGAAGCTGATCCCCAGCAACGTCCTTGGTCCAATCTCGGAGACTGGTCCGTTGCTCGAGTCTATCGCAATGCTTGTTGTGATCTAGCGTGTCGGATCGGTCGCGCTGCGAACTTGACTCCTAGCGATAGCATCCTCGAATTAGCCTGTGGTCACGGCGCAAGTCTAAACGTTTGGTCCGAAGTATTTGGTGTGCAGGCAGTAGACGCCCTCGAACGACAGAACACAGCGATCCAATCCATCGAAGCCGATCGGCCTTCTGCGCTTCGCCGGCTTTGGCACATGGATGTGAATACAATTTTTTCTGGGAAACGGCCCTGGCCGATGGATGAGCACTATGATGCGCTGGTTGTGGTCGATGCCGCTTATCATTTTCACTCTCTAGCGACCTTCCTTGAGCACAGCAGCCTCCGACTACGAGCGGGAGGCCGAATCGCTTTCACGACTTTCCTATGCGGCCCGGCGTGGTCGACTGCTGGACTTTGGCAAAAAGCGCTGGTCCTGCAACTGGCGCAAAAGGCTCTTATCCCCGCCCCAAGCCTACTCGATGAACAGACTGCGGCCAAAGCGTTTGGCGCTGCCGGTTTTACTGCTCCCGTCTGTGTGAGACTCAACCAGGAGGTGCTCGGCGGATTTGTTCAATTTGTCGAGCGTCGCAGAAGGGAATTGCCATGGAGCGACCGGATGTCACGGGGCTGGTGGAAAGTAGAGGTCACCGCAGCAGCCGCTCGTCAGCTCCTCCGCACCGAACTTCTCCACTACGTCCTCCTCAACGCCGTCAAGGTTTGATGTCGAGGGCGACTTCACCCAAATAGATATCACCGTGCAGATACAATCGGCAGCGTAGCAGGTCATTCCCTTGCATCAGAGTAAAGTTCTGCTTGCAGTAGTAGGAGCGAAAGGCTCTTTGAAACGGATTGCCAGCGATCGTCGTCTTCAGTAAAGGACGCTCCAGAAGCTGTCCATTTAAGGTCCACTCCTGCTGCACTTTCTCGCGTATGGAGCCAGGCGCGACAATCGGAGCATGGCAGCATATATGATGTCCCTCCGCCAAAAGCTTCTGGACTTTTGCCAACTGCACTTCCTTACCGAAGACCAAGTGTGTCTCGTCTTTGATGTGAGTATCAGTCTCAAACCGAGGACTCTGCAACCACACAGACAGGATAGGAAACCGCCAAGACAAGGGCAATATCACTGACACGAGAAGCAGAAAGCCCAACAAGGCTGACGTTGCATACAGATGACTCTTTTGCTTTTGCGAGGGCAGAACCGAGAACATGCCAGCGACGACCAGGGCACCGTAGTACCATTCCAGTTTATCGGGCCAAAGAAACGGAAAGAGGAAACTGGTCGCGCAAAGCAAACTCCAGAGCTGCAGCAGACGACGATAAAGCCACGAGTGTAGGAGCTTGGACCACCAGGGATCCCAAAGTGTAGTAGCCAAGAGTATGAGGGTAAAACCAAAGTAGATCCAACGCTCACTCACGGAGAAGAACGGGAGGCAAAACATCAAAATATACTGAGTCAAGGTCTGTATCATCGAGCGACTGACCCAATGAAAATAAGTATGATAGCGCTGCATGCGCAAGGGAACTCGATCTTGCTCGTACCAGCGGTAGATGAAGCTTAAGAATAGAAAGACCGGCACCAAGAGAAAGAGATACACCATCAACCGAGTCGTGTGCTGAAAATCGCGTTGCAACGATACGACCGAATAGAGCCCATAGAGCAAGAAGAGGTAGGGTAGGATTCTGCGAATCACTTCGGGATTCAAGGACCGATGTCTCCAAGTACAGGTTTGAAGAGAGGTCTACGACCTGCCCATTACTCTAGCGTTCTTGGGCCTATTCCTCCAGCTAGCTTTTCGGCGCCAATAGCGCCAAAACAGCGTGATGATACCTGGCCCTTGGACCCTTTCTCAAGAGCTGGGAGGTCTCGATACTCAGTACCACCGAGCCCTTGATGGGAGTTTTGCGGGCTAAGATACCGTGAGGAGGGAGGTTGAACAGCATACAAATCCCGGGCGGGATTGTAGTCTCGATCAGCCTCGTCTGGATCGCTTGACACCCCCACGCCTGCTCCCTTTCCATCGGAAGGCGATCAAGGAGCAGGCTTGATTGCTAGCCTTACTGAGCAGCGCTCATGCTGCTCTCTTTGGGGCCGCACCAGCGACCAAGCCACTTCAGAGTCTCCTCGTGCATCAGGGTAATGGTTTCCTGCCCCCGATAGCCGTGAGATTCGTAAGGTAAAAGTACCATTCGAGCCGTAGCACCGACACCCCGCAAGGCAGCAAACATACGTTCCGTCTGCATAGGGACTGTACCGGGATTGTTATCATCCTTACCGTGGATCAGAAGTAAGGGTGTCTTCATCTTATCAGCGTTGTAGAAGGGAGACACGTTCATGTAGAAATCCTTGGCTTCCCAGAACGTGCGGCGCTCCGATTGAAACCCAAAGGGGGTCAGACTCCGATTGTAAGCTCCACTGCGGGCAACTCCTGCACAGAAAAGTTGGGAGTGAGCGAGTAGATTAGCTGTCATGAATGCGCCGTAGCTGTGACCACCGACTGCGACTCGAGATCGGTCCACGACCCCAGTTTGATCGAGCGCTTGAATAGCCGCTTCAGCATTGGCGACGATCTGCTTGGTAAACGAATTGTTGACAGTCTCCTTGTCCCCGATCAAAGGCATCGCCGCGTTGTCGAGGACAGCATAACCTTGGGTCACCAGCCAGGCGATACCCGAGGGTCCAGGGCGGCTGTATCGCTTGTTGCTGACTCGCACCTGACCTGCAACTTCGGCTGAACGGAACTCCTCAGGATACGCCCACACCATGGCAGGCAATCTCTGTCCAGGCTTATAATCTTCGGGGAGATACAGGGTACCTGACAGGGTGAGACCATCGCTACGCTTGTAAACCAGCGGTTGTTTCTTCGCACCAGTCATCTCGGGCACATTATCCAGAAACTTTGTAATCGCACGGCTTTGTCGGGTTTTGAGATCGTAAAGCCAGTAATTTGGGGGCGACGTGGGGGACTCGCGGACCAACATCAGCTGCTGAGTATCACCGCGATAGAAGTAGCCGAAATCCTCCACATAGGGTGCGGCTGCATCGGAAGAAAAAATCCGCTGCTTATCACCTGACTCGAGATTCATGCGATCGAGGAAAGGACGCTCACCCTCGGCTGTATGACCATCACCCGCCAGAAAAATCGCATCACCCTCTTGCACGACGCGAGCCACACCTCGCTTATCTACCTGGCTGATGATACGACCCGGATTCTTGTAGGCTTCTTTCACATCGTATTCTAGTACCAGCTGAGTCTGCACAGGAATGGTATCCATCACAACTCGATGCACGCGTGTGATGTTGGTATCGGGATTGAATTCTCGGATCAGTCGATGATCTGGCTTTCGCATCAATTGCACACCTGCAACGCGATCTTTGAGACGCAATACCTCTTGAGCCTGGCCAGCGAAGGGACTCTCCCAGCGCAACAGTCGATCCCGATGCTCAACCACGCGTCGGGGATCACCGTCATCTAAAGCCTCCCACCATAGTAGACGGGCCGCATGATCGGGGTCCCAATTGACCGCACGTGGTCCCTTGCGCTCGCCCTCCGGCGGCAAGTCTTCGGCGAGCGGGGTCGTCAGCACCTGCTTTCGCTCCGCACCCTGGCGATCCCAGACCTCGACACTTTGAGCGAAAAGACCAGCTGGCACGGCATAGGAAAACGGTGGGACCATACGTTTGACGAGGAGGTGCCGTCCATCGGGAGAAGCTGTCAATTCGGTGTAAAGTCCTGGAGGTCCGAGCTTCCGAGTTTTGCCATCTTCCAGCCGAATCTCATACCACTGTACATTCGCGAGCTGAATAAAAAGCTTTTCGTCGGCCGGAGAACGGAGCAGGTGCGCGTAGGTTCTGGCTGGCACCTTGGTTCCGCCGGCCTCCTCCAGAGTTGGTGCCTCTAGCTTAGGGTCTTGCGGTACCCCACTTCCATGGGTCGCAATAAATAGGCTCTGACCATCTGCAGTCCAACTCCACCCATCGGTAAACACATCATTGACAGCTAGACCTTTGATGAGGCGGGCTTTGCCACTGCGGGTATCAGCTATCCAGAGTTCAACGCCTGCTTCACCATCTATCTGCAGCGCAAGCCACCGGCCGCCTGGGCTGAAACTGAGGCTTGCTACATTGCGATCCTTTGGCACTTGGATGGGTACACTCTTCTGACTCGCGATATCAAAAAACTGCGGATGTCTTGACATATTGCGTCGTTTGCTCGAACGCAGTCTAAGATCGATCTCCTCACCCCCAAGCCCGACCGACGGACTCGCAAGATAGGAAAGTGGAAGAGTCGCGGCACGCTCGAGCAACACCAACTGGGTGCCATCAGGGTTAGCAAGGCGGAGGGGAGTGAGCGGAGCTTGAATCAGTGTGGCAAGATCAGGCTTATCTGTCTTCGCCTGTGCGATAGGCTGACTCAGGAGAAGGGCACTTAAGAGTAAACGGCTTCGTATCATGCGCATGAATCACTTCCGAACGTTAGGAATCGAACTAGGGATGACAAAATAGCTGTTAGGCTATAAAAATTTCCTCACTTTCGCTACTTGATAACACCTGCTCCTTCTACCTCGAAGCAGATTCCGGTAAAGTTGAGCTCAGGCTGATCAATGTCTCTTGATCAGTTCGAGCTGCAAGAGTCGAGGTGATTGCTGCGCGGTCCGATGTCAAAGGACTTCGCGCGCATCCAGCCATAAATTCAGACGAACCCTTGCATCGAACCTACCAGCACATCACGGACCGCATGTCCGCTTCGAGCCTTGAAACGTGATGCAGCGGAGCTCCAGACCTTTTTGGAACACATCGAGAGTGCATTTCGGGACATACCCGACGTAACGACTGACTCGAACCCAGACCGGAAGTAATTGACCGATCCATCGGACACCAGCTGTCAAAGTCATAAGCTTGGCTCTTTTGCGAGCTCTAAATCGCGACAGCATCCCGCCTCTTCCATCTATTCCAGAATTTTTAAGCGAAAAAAACCAAGATCTCTGTTCCCTTAGACCTGTTGTTTGGCATAAACATTCCCTTACAGAAGTACGTTCAGGGATTGCGGACCAGGAAGGCCAAGTATCTCTGTAAGGTGCCCCGCCCCGCAAACGGACAGCAAGGAGGATAACCCGTTATGGAGCCAAGACTGCGTTTCAACCTCGACCAACTCCTGAAGCAGAACAATCTGCGAGCTTCAGATCTCTCCAAAATCACTGGAATCCCCAAGCAGACGATTTCGGAATGGCGTTCAGGCTTGGTTCCCAAGAGCGTGGTCGCGCTTAAGAGAGTCGCGAGTGCCTTTGGTGTTTCTCTCGACGAATTGGTGTTTCGAGCCTTTGGGCATGAAGCAACCATGGATGACGGCGCTCAGCAGGAGTTACATCAGACGTCAGCGACAGCCCAAGCCCTTCACTTCCTGGAAGAGCAGGGACTTACTAGCGATTTTTTGGTCGCTTTCGATCGCCAAGGACACTACTCGTTTCTCTCGGAATCGTGGGCTCAGTGCCTTGGTTGGGAGCGTACTCAATTGCTAAGTCGTCCCTTCGTTGAGTTCATGGCACTGGGAGCGAGCGAACCAGGTCTCCTCGCTAGCCGTTTCTTCGGGGATAACGGTCATGTGAGCCAGATACAGTGTTCTTTCCTGGCCCAAGATCTGCGTGTGATTCCTCTCGTGTGGCACAAGGTTCCGATCCGGAGCGAACAAAGCACGCTTTGTCTCGCTCAATTAGATGCCTCACAAGATTCCGGACTTGATAGCGCGACGAACTTTTCGATCTCGGAGGCGATCGCTCAGGCCATAGCGGCCTTTCAGGCTCAGCCCTGGGCGCGACCCTTGCAGTGGCGTATCGAGGACAATGCCATGCCGGCAATCGCCCATCAGCGCCTTCACACCTTCGTCCAGACTCTCGTGGCTTGTATCAACAATGTATCCCAGATTTTGATCGAAAGAGGCCAAGTCTCGCGTTCCCCCCCTTTACTGCAATGGCAGGTGCTCGATCAGCGCTTGATCATTCGTCTGTCGACGCTTGACTTTGTGCTTCCTGACGAGCCTCGATTGCTGCAGTTTCCGAGCCACATTGCTCGACATCTTGGCGGGCAGGTTTACCTGCAGGAGTGGGGACCCGCCAACAGCCTCACGATCGAAGCACCTCTGGAGCATACACATCCATGAAAGTCAGATCATCGAGGATCCTGAGGCAGGCATGCGAGATTCTTAGGCAACACGCACCGACTCTTTGGACGAATTCCCACTTTGTGTGCACGGTTGGAGGAGCGCCAATCGCTGGGATCAAACAATACATCACGTCACAAAAAGAGCGAGCGGTCTGCTGAACGGCGAAGACGTGTTGCCCAGCTTCGTAGGGCAACGGCGTCTTATATCCTCATGGGTGAAGCCAGTGGCTTTACGCCGCTTTTTCTGTAAAAACATGACGGACAACTGCTCACTAACGACAGCAACGAGCCTCAACAGTGCAGGGGTTACCGATACACCAGGCTCGGCAACCTCGATCCTCGCATACGAAGTCATTGACGTGCGCATTCGGGAGATTATGATCACCAAGCAAATCGATTCTCTGTAATCCTGTGACGACATGTCCCTCAGGACACGTCGACCAGGGACTCCAACGGTCGACTTCGCCCCGGACCTGCTTCCCAGCCTTGCAGCTTAGAGTCTTGGATTCAAGTGTAGTAATCTGCTGTTTCAAACGACTGATTTCGGCAGCCAGATCAGGCGAGCTCTGTGCGAAAGCTCCGATTGACAATCCGAAACTGCTGATCCAAAAAACCCAAAGACACCAACAGCCACGCATGCTAATCCCTCCCGGAGGATACGACATCGTCCGCCCTTCGAAGTCTTTTCAAGTGTTCCGAATGAGTCCCGAGGCTCGGCTCACCAGCTTCTCCTGGCCCAAGCGAACTAGTTCCATAGGGAACCAGAGGCTTTTACTCAAGCAAGCCTAGAGGCTATTTCTGGATATGCAGGGCATCTTCCACTCTAGCGCATCTTGGAGCAAATTCAACAGTTCACCTCGAATTTTTTCATTTCGATTGCGTGATCGGATCGACTTCACCTGACTCCGACGATTGCGGTTTATCAGCAAGTCCTACACAGGCGCGACGTAGATACTGCCATTCCTCGACGCTGAGTGGGCTAACTCGAGATCCAGGAGCATAGCCCTCGAGCGCCTTGACTCGCTCTTGGGTTTCGGGATGGGTAGTCAACCAGCGTTTCCAATACTTGAGAATGGTCTGAAGTCGATCATCGAGCTCTTCTTCCTTCTTAGCCTGATCTATTTCGATACGCTGCAGTGCTTTACCAAGAGCCTTGGGATCAAGCTGTTGCAGAAGCAAGTGTTCTGCAGCAAAGCGATCTGCTGCAAACTCAGCCTCTCGCGAGTAGCCCAACTCGGAGACATCGCGCAAAAGAGATGGATCCACTACAAAAGCACCACTGAAGTCGCCTACCAAAACCGTCCAAAAAAAAGCTGCGCTTGTTGTTCGGATAAATTCGCCCAAGTTGTGCCGTAGTTCGATATGTCCAAGTTCATGGGCCATTACGGCAATCATTTCTTCGGGTTGTTCAAGGATATCAAGCAGCCCCTGAGTGACCGCCATTCGACCTCCGGGAAACGCAAAGGCATTAGGGCTTTGCCAATCGAGCAGCAGGATCTCGATATCTGTCTGATCGAGATACTGCGTCCGTACCCGCTCCATGAGCTCACGCACTTTGGGATCTTGGCATGTATCCTCTTCAAGGGCTTTTAAAGGCAAAAAAGTATCAAAGATCCGACGTTCTGCCTCGATAGGAATCTGTCGCGCCAGGGTGTAGGAGGCGATCGGCAGAAATTTGAAAAGTCCGAACATCGCGATCAAAGTTCCCAGTAAGAGACCCAACGCCCACCCCCTGCGTACATGGACCCGTGGGGTCTCCTGTGCCAAGGCACGACCATCGGGCCAACCTGCATGCAGGGGAAGCAAGAGGTAGGCATCCTCACCAATCGAACAGCGCAGTTCACCGAGAAAGCGGGTGATCTGTAAGCGGGAGCGTGTCCATGTAACCACAATCTCACCTGCTCGATAAAGACGCAGTCCTTCCAAGGCCGTCTCAACTTCAATCTGCTGTTCGACGGGGGACTTGCCATCGAAATAGCGGGCTTGGAGACTCTGGCTCATTCTTATACCCCAAAGGAAACGTCCATATCCAATACATTACCAAGCGTTTCGCCGACAGAGGTTTCAGAAGATTTGCGCTGTTCGACGCCAGCGTAATCAATCTCTCCTGCAACCGCGAGCTGAGATAGAAATCGATTCCTTGCCCACACAGTAATCCAGGGGTACGCCAGACCCATGGTCAAGGTCGTCATGAGTAAGGGTACAAAGAAGGTGAGAAGGATCTCACTCCCACGCACACGCGCGACTAGTTGGGCCTTCTCACCGACAGCTATGCGGTTGTAGTCATAATTCAGACGCGCAGCGATAGCCCAAGGTGTGTAGAGACCAAAGGTGATAACAGTGAGGATGAAGTTTTTAAGCGACAGGAGATAGGATACCTTGAGGTCGCCTCGATAAGAAAAGGCCAAGTTCCCATAACGAGTCGGATTGAGCAGATTGCGTTGGGCATGGAACATCGAGACCGGTGCCCACAAACCAAGTGTCAGAACTGTAAGGACGAAGTCCCTCGTAGCATCCCTCATATAGGTATCGCGTTGACTACGGTCGAGACTGAATTGAATACCTCGATACTGATGTCGGGATAGGCGGTAAGACCAGGCTCCCCAGGTAGCGATCAAGATCAAAAGACCGTAGATACCAGCAAGGACCAAGGACCAACCGAAAAAGATGACTTCATGGTCGGGCAGAAGCAGTCGTGACATCAAAGCTTGCAAAAGACCGATCGCAAAGAGAAGGCCAAAGACCTTAAGATATCCGATCAAAATCTCTTTACCATGACCTGTGTAGCGAAAGGGATGCGACCCCAGCAAAGTGTGTTCAGCAATAAAACGAAGCCGTGCTGCGCGCGCCCAAGGATAGTAGAGACCAAAGGTCACGAGGGTTAAGAATAGATTCCGGAGGATAAGGATGAAGAAATCGAGGGGGTCTGCCACGAAGCGAAACTGGAGTTTTGTATTTCCTTGATGTATGTCATTTTGTATATTCGTCTCCTTTGGACTGTTACTTGATCACATGCCGCATTGAATTCAAGGCTGAGGACGAAAAACCTTTGCGGCTACTGCAGGGATTTTTAGGAAAAAACGACCAAGGAGTCGAATCCAGGTGGACAGGTCGGTAACCTGAGTCATCGGGAAGGCATAGCTCGCAGATATCTTTAACGTATGGGATGCAGGTAGGAGCAAGATTCTGCTGCCCCAAGCGCCGGGACGCTAACGCATGGGGCCACTCGGAGTGAGCCCAACCATCGGAGGGGAACCGCCACGAGTTGCAAGATGCATCAAAGCAATCGATCGCCCTGCTCCCGACTTTCGAAGAGCTTTTGAGCGGCTCGGTAGACCTCATGGAGCTGATGATCTGGTGAGAGGACTGTCAGGACACGCACCACCGGATGTCCGACGAAACTCCAGTCACCACGGTGCTTTTGCTGCTGGTAAAGCTCCGGGCGCGCCTCGGACTGACCATGGCCGTGTCGAAGACGCTGGCGGATGCGTTCCAGAGCAATGGGGTCGGGACATTCACACACGACGATCAAGTAGGGGACCCCTGCCGCTGCTAACCAGCTCAGCACTCTATCCCCAAGACTTGCTTCACCAAAGCTCGCATCTACAACAGTAGGCATGCCAGCCCTGAGCTGGACCTCCAGCAATTGGCGCATGCGCTCGTAAATTTCTGCTCGGGCCGAAAGCTCGTAATGTCCTTCCCCAAATCCTGCAGTCTCTGCACTGACTCCAAATTGCTCCCGTCGGATCCGATCACTTTCGATGTGCTCGACTCCAAGATCACGCTTTAAAGCCTGAGCTAAAGTCGTCTTGCCAGAGCCCATAGGCCCCGTGACCACAAATACAAAAGGCGACTGAATACGATGGATGCGTTCCTGTGCTAACTCAAGATAAAGTCCCGCGCGGTCACGATACTTCGCTCTTTGTTCGCCCTCGAGCTGAAGGGCTCGCATCAGACTTACTTTAGCCCTGACAGTCGCTCGATAGGTTTCATAGAAATCCAGCAAACGAGCACTCGGATGGTCATCCAAAGCTGCGAGCACACCCTCACGCAAGATGGCGCCTAGCTGACCCTGCCCCAGGACCGCACACTCGAGAGCAAGAAAGGACAGTTCGTCAGCGATATCAAGGGTACGGAGATCACGACTGAATTCGACTCCGTCAATCACGGCAACTCGCTGCCGATCAAGGGCGATGTGCTCGGGTCTCAAATCACCATGGCCCTCCACGACTCTCGCCAAGCGGACCCGCTCCTCTAAAAGTATGGGGTGCAAACGCAGGAATAGACTTTGCTGAGCGCATAAGGCCATCCATGGAAGAGGGTCTACTCCGAGTGACGAACAGACTTCAAACAGAGTGCTGCGATTTTCTTCGACATGACGCCCCAATCGCTGCACATAAGTTGTTGGATCCAGCGACGCTTTCGGTACACGAGAGAAACAGTGGAGGAGATGCTGGACGATCTCTTGAATTTCGACACTGCCAAGACGATGGTCTTTGATACGTTGATCCAGCAAATCTTCATGAGGTATGCGACGCATTTGTACCGCATACTCGACAACTGGTCCATCTCCCTCCCAACTCAATCCATCAGCGCCCTGCCGGTGGACACCGACAACATCAAGATAGATATCGTGAGAAAAGCGCCGATTCAGCTGCAATTCAGCTTGGCAAGCCTCATGACGAGCCTCGAGAGTCGCATAGTTGAGAAACGGTAGCTCCAGATGTTTTTTGAACTTGAAGGCATATTGATCCGTCAGATACACCTCGGAAATGTGGGTTTCCTTTTTTTCTACAGCGTGGGTCGGCTGAGGATAGCTGCTGGCTTCTTCGAGAAATTGCTGGAGTCGCTTGCGTGTGATCATGGACGCCCCCCCTCCTGAGTGACTAGAGTCTGGATTCGCATCTCAAACGAATCCGAACCCTCATTCGATTGGAATGTTGTACCCGGCAAAGAATCTCACAGAACATCACGAGCAAGCTACATGCCACTAAAAAATGGGCAATAACCCGGTTTTTATGCACGATTTGCCGCTATTTTAGGCGCTTTTCATCCTGAGTGAGGTGTGAGTCGAGCGGCAGAACACACGCTTTGTTTTTTACCAAAAATAAGCGCCTCTCCAGTCTCCAATTCAGAATTCTGAAACTCATAGCGCAACTCATGGCCTGCTTTCTGCATTGTTGGGAATCGTCACGCCTCTTCCTTATTCCGATCGGGCGCTGATAACTCCGATAAGGCTTGAGAGACAACTGTTTGAAGGCATGAGCTGAGAGGGACTGGAGTAAAAAGATACGATGAGATTCACTAAGATTCTCTGAGATCAAGGCGAGAGATAGGGTTGCAAGAGTGAGAAATTGACGAAGTCAGTCGATCACCATAATCAAGCCCCAACTCCACACAACAGAGTTCTTTTCCTTTTGCATTCGAGACACAGGTTGTCTCTTAAGCGTTTTTTCTGCATTTCAATTACTGCTACCAAAGCCTTTTCTATCAACGAATTCAGAATATTTCACATAGACAAATCAATTTCGATTCATGTAAAACTAATTTTAGGAATGCTCCTCAACCAAGTTCATGAGAGGTTCGTTATGAAAGTCCTCGGAAGCATCGCCAAGGTTTTAGCTCCCATTGCTCTGCTGGCAAGTTCGTCTGCTTTTGCGAGCGGCTGGCCTGTACCGGCTGAGCCAATCACCATCAAGAGGATCCAGTACAATGGTACCGGTTGTCCACTGGGTACGGTCGCTGAAAACATCTCTACCAAAAAAGACTCCTTCACCCTGACTTTCTCTGAATTCGTAGCTGAAGCGGGTCCTGGCATTCCGCTGTCTGCTGGCCGACGCAACTGTATCCTCACCCTGGTTCTGGACGTTCCGGGCGGATGGCAGTACTCGGTTGGTGAATTCTACTATCGCGGCTTCCTCGACCTCGACCAAGGAATCAAAGCGGAGCAATCTGCGACCTACTTCTTCGAAGGACAAGGGTTGCAAGGCCGTTTTGCTTCGAGCAGCTTTGGTCCCTACGAAAAAGATTACGTTTACACTGACAAAGTCGGACTCGCATCGGCTGTATGGTCGCCTTGCGGCGTTGAGCGCGCTCTCAACATCAACACCGCGATCCGCGTCGACAACACCAACCGTCGTCAGTATCCAAATGCACAAGGCTTCATCACCACCGACTCGGTCGATGGTCAAATCAAGCAAGTTTGGGGTCTGACCTGGAGACGCTGCCAGCCTTAATGGCAATTCAAGGATCGGCTGTATCAGCCGATCCTTTCGGAACCTTGATTCCAGCTGCAAGAATCTTCATCGGCCCCCTGGCTCTCGAGGTCAGGGGGTGCTTGTGTCTCTGCTTCGTCTCCAGGGGTACATAGGCTCCTGCACCTCTTGGAGCGCTTCAAGCAGCTTCTCAGAAATAACAGCAAATCGTGCACCTTCAGGCAAAGCTGCGGGACTTCGGATAGAAATAAACTCATCGCTTACGACGATGTTTGTCCTTCGCGGTCCCTGTCGACGCAAGAAGATCGGTTGATGGTTCGATTTTTCCTTTCACTCACTCACTGTGCAAAAGCCACGTAGCGCTCGGCGTGAAAACAAAACTGAAACAGGAGCGTCTTGTAGCGACGCATTGTCTTTACATGGGGCGTCGCGAGTCTTAGACTCAGCCTTACAGTCAGAATCTCTAGACCCCGGCCTTGTTCTCAACAAGGAAGGGGGGTCAAGGATTGAAGCCAAAGAAAAGGAGAGACCTCGTTGAGGTCTCTCCTTTTTTTGGGGCAAAACTGTAGTCACACACTAGCATATGACTTCGATTGCCTCCTACTCCGTTAAGCGAAGCGATAAAAACGTTCCCCGAGGAACATCGCCTGAACCTTGCCCTGCAGAGTCTGTCCCAGGAAGCAATTGTTCTTTGAGAGACTGTAAAGGTCATCTTCTCCGATTGGCGACTGATGCTTGAGATCGACTAACACGGCTTTAAGCGTTCGACCCTCTGCAATCTGGCCGAATTCGGCTTCAATTCCCAGAAAAGCAGCCGGTCGAGTGGCAAAGCACGCCACCAGTCGTTCACTGGTTAGCTCTCCGGCTGCGTGAAGGGAAAGCAAGACACGCAAGCTAGTTTCCAGTCCAGTCGTGCCGAAGGCTGCCGTCTTGAAATTCGCGGTCTTCATCTCGGGTTCGTGCGGCGCGTGGTCGGTTGCCACGAAATCAATGATGCCATCTCGCAGAGCCTGGCGCAGGGCTTTTCTATCGGCTGAACTGCGAAGGGGCGGATTCATTTTGAATGCACTTTGACCCTCGCGAACATCCTCCACCGAAAACCAGAGATGGTGGGGTGAGACCTCACAGGTGACTGGAAGTCCTGCATTCTTGGCTTTGGACACATGCTCGAGCGTCTCGCGTGCCGAAACATGCAGCACGTGGTAGCGAGCGCCTGGATAGTCCTTAAGCAAGCGAATATCCCGCGCAACCATGTCGGCTTCGACCGACGCAGGGTAAGGAGGAATGCCGAGTGCAGCCTGGACCGGGCCCGCCGCCAAGATCCCCCCGTGTCCGGGATACTCTGCGTGCTGGAGAATAGGCAAACCTGTGGCCGCACTAGCCGCAAAAGCCTGCCTCATGATCTCATCATCGACAACACCGACCCCATCGTCGGTAAAGGCCTTGACGCCCCATTGGGCCAACGCCGGGTAATCGCTTGCCTGCTGACCCTTCAGTCCTTTGGATAGGGAGGCCGTAAAATAGACGGCTACGCCCGTGAGCTTTTGGGCCTCCTCCAACTCAAAGCGAGCTTGCTCGAGGACCTCGACACTGTCCAAAACAGGCTTGGTATTTGGCATTGTCAAAACGGCGCCAATACCTCCTCTTAGCGCGGCTAAAAGACCCGTCCCGGCGGTTTCTTTCTGGGCTTGCCCAGGGACTCTGAGATGCACCTGCGGATCGACGCCAGCGGGCAGGAGACAAGCTCCTTGGCCGTCGATCTCGTGCAGCACACCCGAATACTGGGCGCGACTGTGGATACCGACGATCGTGCCTGCCCGCACTTCCAAATCACAGCCTACTTTGCGGCCTTGGTCGGTCCAAATTTCCACGTTCTTCATCACGTAATGGTCGAATGCGTGATACATCGTGCGTCCTCAACTGTGGTCGATGGGAGGGACCTTATTTTTTGCCTTTTGATTTTGCAATCAAAAAGGAAATGCCTGTTCAGTAGCCTGCGATCTAGGAAACCTGTTGAAAAGTTGGTATCGTTCGGCCGACTCGCGCGATCATCTGAAAGGAGCACCGGTCCATGGCGGACAAGATCCGTATCATCACCACAGGCGGCACGATTGACAAAACCTACTTCGACGCTTTGAGCGAATACCAGGTGGGAGACCCCGCCATCGCCCAGATCCTAGAAGAGGCAAACGTAAATGTGGCCTATGAAGTCCAGCAGGTATGCAGAAAAGACAGCCTTGATCTGACTGATGCTGATCGGGATGCGATCTATCGGGCTGTGTCTCTGAGTGCCGAACGACGCGTTCTCATCACCCACGGCACCGATACCATGATTCTCACGGCACAGCGATTGAAGGATCTCAAGGAACACGTGATCGTCTTTACTGGATCGATGGCACCAGCGAAACTCCGAAATTCGGATGCTTTTTTTAACGTTGGATGTGCGATCATAGCCGTACAGACCCTTCCACCCGGCATCTACATCGCTATGAATGGTCGCGTGATGGATCCAGAAAAAGCTATTAAAAATCGCGCCCGTCATCGCTTTGAAGAACAATGAGGGGGTGACTGTGATCCGTCGATTTTCAAGTTTGGCTCCTCTTTTGCTATCGTCGCTGATGGCGGCTCAAAGCGTAAGGGCTAGCGGCGCGAACAAGACCGAAAGAACCGAGCATGAGCAGAGTCCAGCATCAAGCGTGAAGCCTCGTGCAGCGAACTCAAGGCCGGTCACCGCTCAGCAGGAATCACCACCAGGATCCACCTTTGACTTCAAAGCATCAGGCCTAGCCTGGACTTTGCCGGACGGCGTTCGTGTGCTGCTCAGCAGTCATCCGGAGCTAAACAAAAGAAAGATGCTGACGCTAAACCTACAATGGCAGGGTCAAAGTACCTGGGAACCCCTATCCTTCGACGCCGAAATGCCCGAGCATAAGCACGGTATGGTCGTAGCCGCGAGCAAACCCCAACGGCAGGGGTCGCGGGAACCTGTGTATAGAGTAGAGGGAGTCAAGCTTCATATGGCTGGTCTCTGGCTCTTGAAACTCGAAATTCGTAACAAAACCACCGGTGAAACCCGTTGGATTCAGATACCTTTCCACCTTAAAATCTGATTGCTCAGGCGGTGCCGGAGAGGATTTCGATGGTTTGATCCGTGGGGATCACGATCAGAAACTGGGTTCCCTTGCCCGGTTCGCTTTGAATCTCGATCTCGCCCCCTAGAGAGCGCACCGCGAAGTCCAGAGCAGCGATACCGACGCCGCGACCGGAGTACTCGGATACGTTGTTTTTAGTCGAAAAGCCCTGATGGAAGATCAAGCGTCGGAGATCATTCGGCTGCATGCGCTCCAACTCAAGATTTGTGACTAACCCCGCTTTGAGGGCCTTGCTACGGATAAGATTGAGATCGAGTCCACGCCCATCGTCTCCGACCTCGATGCACAAATTCCTCATATCGTCGTACCTGAAGCACAGAAAAACCCGCCCTACCTCATCCTTGCCTTCTCTTTCTTCAGGATATTCGATTCCATGATCGATACTATTGATCAGAGCGTGGATGAGGCTCTTCAGCGGCGGACGCATACGGTCGGAATCGACACGGAGTTCCGCTCCTTCCATGTGAAATGTCACACTCTTTCCTAGAGCACGTGCCAAGCGTTGCACATTAGCCTCGATAGGGCCCAGGAGTTCACGAATCGGCACCATCCGAATCTCACGCATCCATCGGTTGAAGATTTGCAACTGCTGACAACTGAGGTTAGCACGAAGGAGATCATGCTCGAGATTCTGCAACGATAGATAATCGATTTCATAACTATGTGCTTCGAGATCTGAGGCCTGAAAGCCCAGCAGACTCGCATTAAGATTCACAAACTCTTCAACGTTTTGCATAATCGCACAGATATCTATGCTCTCAGGCTGAGACTTCTCCTCAATTTCGTGGATCAATGCTGAAATGGATTCCAGCCCATAAAGGGCGAAGTTGCCTTTGAGCGTATGAAGTATCAGCGCGACTTCACGATAGTTTCGCTTCGCGATCAGCTGCAAACAAGCCTCCAGCGATTGCAGAGAGTCCTTAACAAAAGCCCGGAAACTCACTTTCTCACTGATGATCTTCAAAAGCGATTTGTTCTGGCTGGCCTCCGCCTCCGCTTTGACAAGCTGAGTTGCATCCGAAATGGTCAGAAGGAGGGCTACTGGCGCTCGACCCAGTCCGGGGCGCACCACCGAACCCTGAAGGCTAAATGACTTTTGCCCCTGCTGAAGACGATCGGGTATCTGTCCTAGGCTTACATCTTCCGGCATGAGATCATCGAACACCTGTCCGAGGGACAGCTCAAAGAGAACTTTGTCCCTCTCTGAAAAATGAAAGAACTCTGACAGCTTGCATCCGGGCTTCATATGGGGTCCCAGAAGTTCATAACACGATTTCGTGAAGCCATTCATAATGGTAAGATTGGCATCGATCATGAGAAAGCCTGAACGCACGTTGTCTAGAATCGTACGAATAGTTTGGGTTCGCTCGAGAACCTTCTGTTCAAGATCGTCATTCAAGGCCCGTATTTCACGTTCAGCGATCTGCACTCGCTCAAAGGCCTTGGCAAAGCGCTTGGAAAGAATGATCGATTGCAAGAGCACGAAAGTAAACATGCCAAGGGGAACCGCATGAAACGTCGAGATCACTTTTTGACTGTAGAGGATATCATTAATCAATGCAGCAAAGACCGCGATGAATCCCAGGAGAAAAAGTTGAGATCCCTCCCTGCTTCGGACCACAGCTAGTATTACCCCCCCCAGACCCACAGAGGCTGCGCAGACAGTCGAGAGCTGATAGAGGGGGAGGTACTCTTGGTAGACGGTCGCGGGGGTCACAGCAATCAGTACGGCAAAGGCCCCGAAGAGGCTTAGAATCATCGATCCAAGCCAGTTAGGCAACTCCCGCGGATAGAGTTGCTTGATGAAGCTATAGAACAACATCACCCCGAGTATGAAGCCAAAGTATTCCAAGCGACTGGCTACTTGGAAGTCGATCCCGCCGAATTGGGCATAGATATAGAGCTGCAGCCCATCGCTTAGCACAATAGTTCGGCTACCAATGAGTAAACAGTAAAGAGCGAAATAAAGGGCAGCAGGTTCATTTCTTCGGATCAGAAACAGAGCAAAGTGGTAGAAGCCCATGACGACAATCGCCCCTACTAGAATGCCGTCAACTATCATTTGGCGGAAACCCTGAGCGTTCAGCTTGCTGTAGGTGCCGATGTCGATGTCTCGATAGGGGCCCATGGCTTTGCCCTGGAAATTTGACATTTGTAGAACCAGATCGATATCGGTCACACCCCGATCGAGAACGACGATCTTCGAACCCCAGTAGGATCGCGACTCCTCTCGAGTCAATCCCACCACTCCCAGCGACGCTTCCAAACGCCCGTTGACGTAAAAACGATAGGCCGGACCTAACCGAGGTAAGCTGATGGCTAAGGGTTGATCCGTTTTCGCAACTTTAAGCCGGGCGTGAAAGGTAGCCGCCCCGAGACTGAGAATACGGTCTCCGTCGGGGACACCTTCCAAATCGTCGACAATCTGATGGGGGATCTGGTGAGTCTGTCTCCCTTTACCAGTTGCAATCTCATCAGGGCTCAGGAGCTGCCCCCAGTAGATATTCCACACTGGCTTGAGGGGGATCGGATCTGCCTCTTCCAACTTATGGGCTGTAAGGTCGAGCGGTTCGGTGGACCGAGCAGCACCTTCGACCGGCGACCCCAGCAGGACCAGGAAGAGGATCTCTAATGTATAGGACCAAATCTTAAAGCGCATGCGGGGCAGTCCACCTAGTCTTTCCGATTCTGCTCGTTGGGGTGGCATCGGCCGAATGGACAAAAAGTTGAGTGTGTTCGGGTCAGCTTTCCGCCAAACTCTTACCCGGAAAAAATTATCCTATCTCCCTAAACTGGGGGCTTTTCCTGCTACAATAAAGGAGAACCCCGAATGTCACGACTACCATTATCAGACCTGGAAGCTAACGAGGGAACTACATGGGAAAAAAGATCTTGATTGTGGATGATTCCAAAACCGCTCGTCGGGAGATCGTCAGACTTGTGCATAATCAGGGCCTGATGGCCTTCGAAGCTGAAAATGGTCGTTACGCAATGGAAATAGTGAAAAATCGGACGGATATCGGCCTGATTTTCTGTGATGTAAACATGCCCGAGATGAATGGGCTTGAGTTCTTGGCGGCTCTGCGCCAGGACCCCAATCACGTTGAGACTCCCGTGATCATGCTGACCAGTGAAGCCGCCGAAGATGTCCTAACTAAGGCAAAAGAATATGGCATTCGGGGCTGGATTTTGAAGCCAGCGCAGGCCTCTTCCGTTAAATCACTGCTCGAAAAATTCTGTAGCTGATCAGAAGCAGGATCGACTCATGAACGAAATCCAAAGAATGATGCAGTCATTGGCCCAACGCTTCATCGAAATCTTCGACCTCGGTTTGAAACAGCCGCTGAAACCGATCAAGGTCGAAATCGATCCCTTCGTAGCTCCACTCTACGCAGGTCGGATTCCTATTCGAGGGGAAGGGATCGACGGCTGGCTCATTCTCGAAACCGATCAGAAGTTTCTTCATGAGACCCATCCTGAGCGGCGTTATGGGGCTGACCTCGAGGGAAACGACTATCTGGATTGGGTCACCGAAATTGTCAATCGGACCCTTGCTGGCACAAAACCTGCGATACTCGACATGGGATGGGCGCTGCGCCTCGAACAACCACAGGCCCTTCAAGGACAACTCGATCAGGAAACTCCCTCTCCCCTCGAAGCATCGCAGATGCTGGAAAGTATGGGATTCTATGCTAAGCTAAGCATTAAATTCAGTAAGCTGGAAGTACCGGCGCGGATGGTCGGATAAGAGCTTTCCCGGAAGGACAAAAGATGGCTGAATCGAGTGTCGTAAAGATTTTGAAAGATGGTGTCCGTACGGCTGCTACCCATCGCCTTTTCGGCCCAGGTCACCCAGTGCCCGTCGTTCTTCCAGCCCCGAACGAACTGCCCGATCTCGATGACTGTTGGCTCGTAAAGATCGTCGTCAACTCGAAACCGATGAACATCTACTTCCGGGTCTATTACACAGTCGAGTTAGCTAAAACCTTCTACCATAACAAACACGCTGCAGTCACCAAAGAGCATCCAGCTCGGCTCTACCATGATTTCATCCGGGAGTTCTGTAACCTGACAGCGGGTGCCATCAAAGTGTGGCTCTCGGACACCAATCATGTCAATAAACAGGGCGAACTGATCGTTAATCTCCCTGATCAAAAACCGGCTCAGGTGGAACTACCGGCCTTCGGAAAAGCGGACTCTGACAGCGTACTCCATGACGTCTGGCAGTTCACAGTCGGCAATCACAGCATCGTCTGCTCGAGCCAGATCACTATCATAGACCAGACTCTGGTTCGCGACATTCTCCCCAATACTATGAACGAACAGACCAGTGACAGTGGTGGCGATGAGATCGAATTCTTTTGATGCTGCATCCATTTACACGCCGCACTTGAGCTAAGTGCCCAGCAGCACCGACCTTCGGTACCTGGAGTGGACATGCATGTCATGAAACACTTTGGGCATTGTGAGACCATTAGCCCGATCATGCTTAGGATCTTGTCAGGCTCTTTTTATGAATCGCGCAGCGAGCCACCCCCTCTGCTCGATTCTATCTCCTTCACACATTCCTAATTCCGTCAGCAGCCGAACAATCTGCTCTTCATGGGCCCCGTGAAACCCCGCCAGCAGTAACTGCCCCTCCGTCTCGAGTCGATCGACCAGCTCGGGCAGAAGATGCGTGAGAGTAGGCGGAAGGATGTTGCAGACGATGGTCCCAAAAAGCTCCCCAGCCTCA
>Ga0068877_10000755_pt1 | contig 27687 bp, 20 predicted proteins | sample NOAtaG_FD_66437 | JGI IMG/M metagenome (GOLD analysis project Ga0068877, IMG submission 66437) | Freshwater lake microbial communities from Lake Erie, under a cyanobacterial bloom - NOAA_Erie_Diel6S_1000h metaG | ecosystem: Environmental > Aquatic > Freshwater > Lake | place: USA: Ohio, Lake...
CTGATGCGGTTCTCGTGCTCAACCGGGACAAACTGCTTGGGCATGGACTCCAAAAGCCCGGCGTGCTGCGCGAGGTTCTGCGTGCTGGTGTGGGTTGTCTGGGTAGTGCTCTGGCTCATACGCGGGGATGTTAGACCGCCGTTCGCTGGTTGCACGTGCGGGGCACCGCGCCGAGGCGTGAGGGCGGTTGGCTCCCGTGAGGCCTTGTATACCCTTGCACCGATGGGCACCAACGACGCTTCACCGACGAACCAGCCGGGCGCAAGCCGCAACTTGAAGTTGACGCTGTTCATGTTGCTGTTTGTCGCGGGTATCTTGACGTATCTGGTCTTCAAGACGCTGCTGACCCCACCGCCACCGATGACCACGCCGGGCGCGGGCGGTTCGACATCCGCGGGCGGGAGCGCCGGCGCGGCCGGCTCAACGGCCGGTTCGCCCGAGGCACGCACGAAACCCGTCGACACGATCAACCTGGCGCTGAGCGCCATCGACGATTACATGAGGCAGGGGCGGTACGTTGATGCGGGCGTGATCGCCGACCGCGCGTGCGCGAAGTTCCCGGATGATTCGCCGCTGCGGCAGGTCTACGCCGCCGCGTTGATCGGGCAAGAGCGCTTCGCCGACGCGCTGACGCAGATGGAGGAAGCGGTGCGGATCGGCCCGCCGACGGCGAAGCTCTATTTCGACACTGGCGTGATCGCCAACCAAGCCGGTAAGCCGGCGCGGGCGGCGGAGCTGTTCAACCTCGCGGCCATGAAAGACCCAACCGAGGCTCAGTACCCGCTCTTCCTGGGTATGGTGCAGATCAAGCTGGGTGAAGAGGGCCCGGGTGCGGCTTCGCTGAGCAAAGCGCTCCGACTCAACAACGACATCCCGCAGGCCTGGGGCACGCTTGCGGAGCTCTCACTGAAGGCCAACACGCTCGATCTGGCCCTCGATCAGGTGAGCAAGGCCCGCGCGCTGCAGCCCGAGTCGGTCCAGTGGCGCAACGTTGAAGCGAAGATCCACAAGCGCAACAACCAGCCGCAGAAAGCCGTTGATCTGCTCGCGGGCCTGAACCCCGAGGATCTGCTGAAGTCCGGCGCGTTGCAAACGCTCGCGGAGTCCTACGGCATGATGGGTCGCCCGCTGACCGCGGCGAAGGCCTACGCCAACGCCGCGAGCTACAAGAACAACGACCCGCTGCTGTTCCTGGAAGCGGCGAAGTGGTTCAAGAAGGGCGGCGATCTGACGATGGCCCGCAGCGCGGCCCAGGTCGCGGTGGACTTTGGTCACGCCCCGGCGCGAGAGTTCCTCGCAACGCTCGAAAAGCCCACGACCGAGACGAAGCCACCAACGCAACCGAAGTGAAGCGGGCTTTGCCTGTTCCTTGTGAAAGCCCAGACAACGTGCGAGCGATCATACCACGCCGCGCCCGCCGTCGACGCGCAGCACCTGTCCCGTCGTGTACGTCGCGGCGAGCGCCAGCCACGCCACCGCTTTCGCCGCTTCTTCGGGCGTCCCGGCACGAGCCATCGGCACGCGGCTGAGATAGCGCTGCTGCTCCGCGCGGTCGCTCTCGGGTCCGCTTTCAGGGAAAGCCACCACGCCCGGCGCGACGACATTCACCCGCACATTCGGCGCCAGCGCCCGGCTGAGTGAGAGCGCCAGTTCGGTCAGGGCCGACTTGCTCATCGAGTACGAAAGAAAGCCCGTGCGCGGGCGCCCGCTGGGGCCCATCGCGTGCACATCGCCCATCATCACGATCGAGCCGCCGCCGGGCATTGTGGATTTGGACAGATGCGGCGCCACCGCCCGCGCGATCATCGCCGGCGCGATCGCGTTGACCGCGTAGTCACGCACAAGACGATCGCGCGAGAGTTCGTTCAACGCGCACGGCTCATAGACCGACGCGCTGAGCACCAAAACGTCCCAGCACGGGCCGCTGGAAACCACCGCGTCCAGTTCCGCCCAGCGCTCGCTCGCCTCGGCGAGGTTGAGCCGATGACAGGCAAAGACTTTTGCATCGGTGCCGTTGCGTCCGCCGCCGATGGCCCGCAACTCGCGCACGAGCGACTCGCTCTCGACCGCGCTGGTGTTGTAGGTAAAGACCACCTCGCAGCCTTGCCTTGCAAGTTCGAGACAGATCGCACGCCCGACGCGTTTGGCTCCGCCGATGACCAACGCCCGCGGCGGTGCGGTCATTCCGGCATCACCCGTCTTGGCATCAGTCGGGGAAGCGGTGGGGGAGTCGTCGCGTCCGTTCATCGTTCCCCCCGCGGCGAATCGCCCGACATCGGCCGATCGGGGTTGTCCTCGTCGTCGTTGTCGTCAAACATCCCCTCACCCCGAACGCCCCCAAGCCCCGGCTCCCTCGGCGTCCCTTCGGGCGAATCAACCTTCGTCCTCCGACCCGCTTCCTCCCACGCACTAGCCCGGCGACCGTTGACCAAGCGGGGCTTGCGCTTGCTGCCGGGCGTGAGTGAGACCTGCGCGTTCTCCCGCGCGACGCGAACGAGGTACATCAGCACAAAGACGACGACGATCGCGCCGATGATCACGAGCACAGGGGCCGCCAGCCCGGCGGTTCCATCCCCGGTCTGCGTAATCACCTTCGTCGGCGTACCGACCGTCGGGTTCGTCTGGTTGTCCATCATCCGCTCCACGCCCCAAGCGTACCTGACGCCGGCCCAGCCGCCAACGCCGCACCGGGCAAGATTCGCTGAAAGCCCTTCGCCATGCGCCTACCGTTGTCTCTGTATGCACTACGACGCACTGCAACCCGTGATCGACGAGCTTGAGGCGCGGATTTTGACGATCCGCGACTCGCTTTAACTACGCCTTCAAGGCCTCCCAGCGCGACGAACTGAAGAAGAAGATGGAGGACGCGGACTTCTGGAACAACCAGCAGGCCGCGAACAAGGTCGTTTCCGACCTGAAGTTCCTCAACACGCAGATCGAGCCGCTGGAATCCGCCAGCAAGCAGTTCGAGGACGCCAAGGCCGCCTTCGAGATGGCCAAAGAGGCCGGCACCCCGGGCCAGCCCGATAAAGAGTTCCTCGCCGAGGCCGACGCGATCCTCTTCGATCTCAGCACGAAGATGGACAAGATCGAGCTCCGCTCACTCATGAGCGGCAAGCACGATCACCGCAACTGCTTCGTCACCATCTCCGCCGGCGACGGCGGCACCGAGGCCAACGACTGGGCCGAGATGCTCTTCCGCATGTACCTGAACTACCTCGAAAAGGCCGGGTTCGCCATCGAGGAAATCGAACGCGGCTTCGGCTCCGAAGTCGGGCTCGACTCCGTCACCCTTCACATCAAGGGCCCCTACGCCTTCGGCTACCTCAAGTGCGAACGCGGCACCCACCGCCTCGCACGCGTCTCGCCCTTCAACGCCCAGGGCAAACGCCAGACTTCATTCGCCACCGTTGAAGTCACGCCCGAGTTCGAGGACGTCAAGGTCGAGATCCCCGACCGCGATCTCGAAGTCACCCCCTTCGTCCGCGCCAGCGGCCCCGGCGGTCAGAACGTCAACAAGGTCGCCACCGCCATCCGCATGGTCCACAAGCCCACGGGGATTCAGGTTGTCGCGAACACCTTCCGCGATCAGCCGCAGAACCGCGCCCAGTGCTTGCGGATCATCCAGGCGAAGCTCGAGCAGATGGCCGAGGAAAAGCGCGAGAAGGAAATCAACGCCGCGAAGGGCGGCGCGATGGAGTCGGGCTGGGGCACGCAGATCCGCTCGTACGTCGTCTACGACTCGCGCGTGAAGGACCACCGCACGGGTCACGAGTCGGGCGACGTGCAGAAAGTCCTCGACGGCGACCTCCAGCCGTTCATCGACGCGGAGCTGCAACGCCGCCGCCGCGAGCTCGCCCTCGCCGCGGCGAAGACGAGTTGAATCTCACGCGCTTCGGCAACTCGCAAACGTTTCAGCACAGCACAAACGTGATCACCTCTCCCGCGGTATAGCGATCGGTCGCGGGTGAATACGCACGCGACACGACCTCGAACCCATTGCGGATCAGCGCCCGCGCCGATGCGATGTTGTGCTCGGCAACTTGAGCACGGATCGGTCGCGCGGTCACTTCCGCCAGCAGGAGCGCAATCGCCCGCGTGGCGATCCCCCGTCCCCAGTGCTCGCGTGCGATCCGATAGCCGATGAACCTCGCCCCGTCCTGCTCAAAGACGCTCGCGGCACCCACAACCGCCCGGTCCGCAAGGACCACCCTCGCGGTCACACGAGGATCGTTGAGCACTTGCGCAAAGTGCTCAGAGAACGCCTCCCAACTCCGGGGCTTCGTGCCCGCAAGTCGATTCCCCTCCTCGTCTTGCTCCAGGTGAAAGAGCCAGGAAAGGTCGCCGATCGCCGCGGGCCTGAGCCTGATCTGTTCGATCTTCACGACATTCAACCTTTCCACAAACCCGACCAACATATCCGCTTTCCGACCCAGATCCGAACATTTCTCCTCCCGCCTGCTATCGACCCGGGCATTCTTTCAGAATATGCTTCCCAGTTCCGCAACCCGCGAGCCGGGCGACCGCTCTCAGGTCCACCCCTGATAGCCGTTTCCCCGACCCGCGGCCCGTCCCCGGGGCCTCATTTCGGGCCTTCCGGGCCCGCGGTCTTGGCCTCATCCCGATCCGTGCCCACAGTGCATCCCGCGCGGATCGACCGTTTTTCGACTTGTCTCGTTCTCCGCCTTTCCGTCGTCCGATCATCACCCGTTGTCTGAACCTGACCATTTCCCCGCCGTCGAGTTCCTTCCATGACGAGCAGCACCATGACCCAGCAGCAGACCGGCAGCAGCGCCCAGCCCTCCTCCGCACCGAGTCCCATCCAGCACCCCGATGGCTCGATCTACAACATCACCTCCTCAAAGGTGCACATGAACGGGCAGGGCAAGCCCGCCCAGCGCCAGGGCCCGCGCCCCAGCGACGCGCTCCCCAACGCCACGCTCATCAAGTGGCTCCGCGACATGATCCTCATCCGCGAGTTCGAGAACCGCTGTGCACAGGCCTATCAGCAGGCCAAGATCGGCGGCTTCTGCCACCTCTACATCGGGCAGGAAGCACTCGCCGTCGGCACCATCAACTCGCTCAACCCCGACGACCCCATCGTCACCGCCTACCGCGACCACGGGCACGCCCTCGCCCGCGGCATGTCCCCCCGCGCCTGCATGGCCGAGATGTTCGGCAAACTCGCCGGCTGCGCCAAGGGCAAGGGCGGCTCCATGCACATGTTCGATAAGCCCAACTGGAACTTCGGCGGGCACGGCATCGTCGGCGCGCAAACCCCACTCGGCGCGGGCCTCGCCTTCGCCGCCAAGTACGAGTTCGACGTCATGAAACGCTCCGTCGACGGCTCGCCCGCGAAGAAGAAAGTCGCGCTGGCCTACCTCGGCGACGGCGCACTCAACCAGGGCGCACTGCACGAAGCGATGAACCTCGCCGGCCTCTGGGGCCTGCCGGTCATCTTCGTCGTTGAGAACAACCGCTACTCCATGGGCACCGCCATCGAGCGCGGCACCACCATGGCCCACGACCTGAAGCAGAAGGCCGTGGCCTATGGCTTCGAGGGCGTGCACATCGACGGGATGGATATCCGCAACATCTACGACGAGTTCAAGCCGCTGGTGGACCGCTGCCGCGAGAACTCGCGCCCCGCCTTCGTCGATCTGCTGACGTACCGCTATCAGGGTCACTCGATGTCCGACCCGCAGAAGTACCGCGTGAAGGACGAGGTGGAGATGTTCAAGCAGCGCGACAGCATCGCGCTGCTCGAGCAGCACCTGCTCACCGAGCGCAAGTGCATCAGCGAGGCCGACGTGGACGCGATCGTCGCCGAGTGCAAGAGCCTCTCGGCCGACAGCGTCGAGTTCGCCGAGAACGCCGCGGTGCCTGATCTGGAAGAGCTCTACAGCGACGTGTACAAGAACATCCAACCAAACCTCAGCCCCACCCGCGACTACGTCCACGGCGCGAAGAACGCGCTGCTCTGAACCATGGCCGAAGCGCTCTCCATCCCGAGCGAGAAGATCACCGAGCTCTGCCGTCGCTGGAAGGTTCGGCGGCTGTGGCTCTTCGGCTCCTGCGCGCGCGGCGATCAATCGTCCGCCAGCGATGTCGATCTGCTCGTTGAGTTTCTGCCCAACGCCGGTTGGTCATACTTCGAGCTCTTCGATCTCGAGGACGAGTTTTCGGCGCTGGTCGGGCGAAAGGCGGACCTCCGCACCGTCCGCGAAATCGAGACCAATCCCGTCGTTCGCGAGCATGTGAACAGTGACCGGAAGGAGCTGTATGCCGCGTGAACTGTCTGTTGATCGTTCCATTCCGCACTTTCAGAAGTTCTGTTTGTAAGCCACTGAGTTGAGCCTCCCCATGCCGACCACACTCGCCGAAATCGACTTTTCCAAGCCCCTCCCCTCCGAGCAGGGCGACCGCGTGATCCAGTTCCGCGAAGCCCTGCGCGAGGCCATGACCGAGGAGATGCGCAAGGACGACCGCGTCTTCCTCATGGGTGAGGAGGTCGCGTACTACAACGGCGCGTACAAGGTCTCGCAGGGCATGCTCGACGAGTTCGGGCCCCAGCGCATCATCGACGCCCCCATCTCCGAGAACGGCTTCGCCGGCCTCGCCGTCGGCGCCGCCATGTACGGGCTCCGCCCCATCATCGAGTTCATGTCCTGGTCCTTCTCACTCGTCGCCGCCGATCAGCTCCTCAACAACGTCCCCAAAATGCTCTACATGTCCGGCGGGCAGTGGGGCTGCCCCGTGGTCTTCCGCGGCAACAACGGCGCGGGCGGGCAGCTCGGCTCCACCCACTCCTGGACCGTCGAGGCCATGTACGCCAACGTCCCGGGCCTGAAGATCGCCATCCCCAGCAACCCCTACGACGCCAAGGGCCTGCTCAAAACCGCCATCGTCGACGACGACCCCGTCTTCTTCCTCGAGAGCGAACGCATGCTCTCCGATAAGGCCCACGTCCCGCAGGAGGAATACTTCATCCCCTTCGGCAAGGCCGCCCTCCGCCGCGGCACGTGGTCCGGCGAACGCAACAGCGACGTCACCCTCGTCTCCTTCGGCCGCCCGGTCAACTTCTGCCTCGAAGCCGCCGACGAACTCGAAAAAGACGGCATCGCCTGCGACGTGCTCGACATGCGCACCGTCCGCCCGCTCGACATCGACAGCGTCATTCAGAGCATCAAGCGCACGAACAAGATCGTCGTCGTCGACCAGTGCTGGCCCTTCGCCAGCATCGCCAGCGAAGTGATCACACAGGTCTGCGAAAAGGCCTTCGACTACCTCGACCACCAGCCGGTGCGTGTGAACACCGACGACGTCCCGACGCCATACGCAAAGAACCTCGAAGCCGAATACCTGCCGCACAAGGGCAAGATCATGCGAGCGGTGAAAGCCGTTGTGAAGCCGTGAGTCGAAACGTGATCGATCATGATGCTCGACGATCGTTCAGCACGCTCCTGCGTCAGCTGGCGGCGGGCCTTATCACAAATGACGACTTCGACACGTCTGCGGAACTCCTCGCAGACGACACGCGAGACCGCGGCTTGTTCAATGTGATTGAGGCAAGTCAAAGCCTTTACGACGACATCTGGACGTACAAGCTCGTCGGGCGAAACGCCTTGACGCCCGAATCACGGCGAATCGTGGCTGTGATGGTGCTTTGGCTTCGAAGCTCAAGCGTCGAGAGCCAGGCGATCAGGAAGTCCGCGCCAGGCCCGTTCGGTTTTGTCCATTTGGTTGGCGGTCTCATTCTCCTGTGGATCGGGCTGCTCCTCATGCTCACAGGGCCCGTGGGCGTGATCTCCGCTCTGGGCATGTTCGCTTGCTCGCTGTACTTCATGCATCGAAGAGACACTGCGCACCAAGCGCTGCTCGCCACATCGAATGCCCCGTCCCCAAACTGGCCGTTTGTCAACGAAGAAGAGTTCAATCTCGCCAACCGCACGCGCATGATGCTCGGCGGTGCGTCCCCCTGTCCGTGAATTTCCGCAGCGTATCGCTGCTTTGCAGGAGACTTCCCTTGCCGAAGAATCTGACCATGCCTCGTCTCTCCGACACCATGGAAGTCGGAACCATCATCAAGTGGCACGCCAAGCCCGGCCAGAAGGTCAAGTCTGGCGACGTCATCGCCGACATCGAGACCGACAAAGCCACCATGGAACTCCAAACCTTCGAAGACGGCACCATCGCCGAGCTTAACGTCAAAGAAGGCCAGCCCGTCCCCGTCGGCACCCTCATCCTCTCCTGGGACGGCGGCACCGGCGGCGCCGAGGTCAAAGGCAACGCCAACAAATCCGCCGCCGTGAGCGCCGCCGGTTCATCTTCTTCTTCCTCCTCCTCAACCGCCGTCCTCGACGCGCCCGCACACGCCTCCAACGGCCATTCCTCCGAGCGCATCTTCGCCTCACCCCTCGCTCGCAAAATCGCCGCCGACACCGGCGTTGATCTCTCCCGCCTCTCGGGCACCGGTCCCTCCGGCCGAATCGTCCGCAAAGACGTCGAGGCCTTCATCGCCTCAACCACATCGAGCACCTCCACCCCCGCACCTTCTCATTCGGCCCCCGCGCCGCTGCGCACCGCGCCGGCCCACCCCGCCGCCGCCGCCGTCGTCCCGGGTTCCGCCTTCGTCCACACGCCCGGCACACTCCGCGCCGAGACTCAGCCGCTGACGAACATGCGCCGCACCATCGCCGCCCGTCTCGTCGAGAGCAAGACCACCATCCCGCATTACCAGGTCACCGTCGCCGTGCGCATGGACGCCCTGCTCGCCCTGCGTCAGCAGCTCAACGACCAGCTCTCGCCGCAGGGCGTGAAGCTCAGCGTCAACGACTTCCTCGTCCGCGCGTGCGCACTGGCCATGCACCAGCACCCGTACGTCAACGCTCGCTGGGTCGGTGCGAAGGGTCAGGAGTCCATCCAACTCCTCGACCACGTCAACGTCGGCGTCGCGATCAGCCTCCCGCCCGAAAAAGGCGGCGGGCTCGTCGTCGCCACCATCCGCTCCGCCGACAGCAAGGGCCTCCGCCTGATCTCCAGCGAGACCAAGTCCCTCGCCGACAAAGCCCGCACCAAGGGCCTGACCATCGACGAGATGGGCGACAGCACCTTCACCATCAGCAACCTGGGCATGTTCGGCGTTGAGCACTTCACCGCCATCATCAACCCGCCCAACGCCGCCATCCTCGCCGTCGGCGCCGCCGTGAAGAAGCCCGTCGTCCAGACCGTGGGCGGCAAGGACGAACTGGTTATCGGGCACGAGATGCAGATGACCATGTCCAGCGACCACCGCATCATCGACGGCGCAATGGCCGCCCAGTACCTCTCCACCGTGAAACAAATGCTCGAAACCCCTGCGACGCTGCTGGTCTAACCCGCGAGAACGACCTCGCCTCGCCCAGAGCTTTTCCCGTCGCAAGGCCCCAAGATCCCAAGCCCAACCCCGCACCCACGCCACAAAGCGTGGGTGCTTTGTTTTCCGCGAGCGAATGTCCTTCTCTCAGCGATCCAACACCCACCGCGCACGTCCTGCGCCGCGACTCAAGCCCGTCGCCTTGTTCGTGCCGTTCGCATCATCTCCGACCATCCACTCCAGAACCACTTCCTTTTCGCCGATGCTGACCAGCGTACGGGGTTTCCCGAGGTCCAACCCCTCCGCAGTGCCAGCGGATACAACGATGCACGATCCAACGCTCAGAAACGCTCGCCTTCGCGCCCTCGTGGCAACGCTTGTGTGCGTCGTCGCGGTCTTCTCCACCGCCGCGATCGCCGTGCCGACTTTCAACATTTCCGCCTTCATGCCCGCGATTGTCGCCGCCGCCCTTCTTCTCGCGTTGATCATCCCGCTGGCCATCCGTTCACGATCCGAAGCCGCGATCGACTCGCCGAGTGCTTCCACGCAGATCACCGCCAACCGCGCCTTCCGTCAGCACTTCGACCACATCTGGGCGAATCTGGGCGTCTGTCTCGCCTCGGGCACAGTCGCCCTTGCCGCCGTCACGGTGCTGACCGGCTGGATCCTCCGTCAGCCGCACATGTGCTCGCTTCTGCCGGGCCTCCCGCCCATGCAGCCCATGACCGCCATCGCCGTGGTCCTTTCCGCCACCGCCATCACCCTCTACGCCCTCCGCACCAGCCGCTCACCCGTCTGCACCGCCGCCGTCATCCTCGGCACCCTCTGCACCATCGACGGCCTCTCCTGCCTGATCAACCCGGGCCTCAGCCCCGGCTTCGGGCTCAACCGAACCCTCTTCGGCATCATCGATCTCCCACCAGAGTTCCCCCTCCCCGCCCCGCCCAGCGTGCTGAAGGCCATCTGCCTCACCACGCTCGGCGTCTGCACCACCCTGCTCGGGCTCGCCTTCTTCCTCCCCGCGTTCATCGCCTTCGCCTTCAGCACCGTCCTCGCCTCCTTCTGCGGGATCTGGTTCATCACCCACGCGCTGAACTCCAGCCACGGCGGCATCTTCTCCACCGTCCCCGTTCACTCCGCCGGTGCGTTCCTGCTCCTTTCCGTCGCCGGCTGCCTGACCACCCACGGCGCCCGCCGCCACTACACCGCCAGCTTCGTCCAGTTCAGCATCATCGAGATCCGCCAGATCCTCCCCTTCGCCGGCGCAATCGCCGCGATGCTCTTCTTCGGCGCCGTCCTCACCTACACCTCGGTCTGGGCCTCGTACCGCGCGATCGTCGACCGGGCAGAGGCGCAGTTCCGCCGCGAGTCCGTCATGCTCGCCCACGAGGTGCAACGCCGCATCGACACGCACGTCGCTTCACTCTATTCAACCCGCGCCCTCTTCCTCGCAAGCAACAACGTCGACCCCAGCGAGTTCCACCGCTTCGTCACATCACAGTTATTCAGTGAATCCGCCCGCCCGCTCTCGGCCATCGGGTACATCGCCCCTTCGATCCTTCTCGACGCTCAGAACACCACCCCCTTCGCAGTAAAGTACTTCCATCCCGACGAAACACGCTCCCCGCGCTTCACCTGCAAATCGATCCCCAAGTTCGATGATTCACTCTACCTCGCCGCGACCAGCAACGACCTGTCCATCTCCACGATCCGCCGACTCAATCAGACCGATCCGAACTCGACGTATTTCGTCCTGATCCTCCCAGTACGTAACGATCTCGCCCCGCCCTTCGCGGCCATCAAGAACCCGTACACACTGCCCGCCTTCGTCTTCTCCCCGGTCGCGATAGAAGACCTCTTCACCAACGCCGAGCTGATCACCTCGGGCTACGCCGACGCCGATCTGTTCATGCACCATGAACTCAACCCCAACGCGCGGATCGACACCGCGTCGCGCAACGGAGATCCCGCCGCCGCCGGTTATTCCGTCAAACACACGGTCCACATCGCCGGCGATCATTGGACCCTCAACGTCTTCTCCACCCCCAAGTTCATCGCCACCATCGACCGCGCCACGCCCACCTTCATCGGCATCGTCGGCTTCGTGCTGACCACCGGGCTCGGCGCCGCCGCATGGCGCCTCGGCAAGAGCCGCGCCTCCGCACTCGCCGACGCCCGCGCCTTCAACGCCGAGCTCCAGGCCCGCAGCGCCGCCGCTGAGTCCGCCCGCCTCGAGTCCGAGGCCGCACTCGCCGAGCTCGACTGCTACAAGCTCGCCATCGATCAGGCCACCATCGTCGCCGTCACCGACAACCGTGGCAACATCATCTTCGCCAACGACCGCTTCTGCCGGATCAGCGGATACGCACGCGAAGAGCTCATCGGTCAGAACCACCGCCTCATCAACTCCGGTCATCACCCCAAGCAGTTCTGGGTCGACCTCTGGCGCACCATCGCCTCCGTCAACGTCTGGCGGGGCGAAGTCCGCAACCGCGCCAAGGACGGCTCCGTCTACTGGGTCGATACCACCATCGTTCCCTTCCGCGATACCGCCGGAAAGATCACCCGCTACGTCTCCATCCGCGCCGACATCACCAAGCGAAAACTCGCCGAGGATCAGGTCCGCCGAATGACCACCCTCCAGGAACAGACCGGCGAGATCGCCCACATCGGCGGCTGGGAGCTCGACCTCCGCACCGGCGTGCTCAACTGGACCCGCGAAGTCTTCAACATCCACGAGCTCCCCTCCGACACCGTCCCCAGCGTCGACCGCGGCATCGACTTCTACCCACCCGACGTCCAGCCCGTCATCCGCGCCGCCGTCGACCGCGCAATCGAAGACGCCATCCCCTTCGATCTCGAACTCCCCTTCGTCACGGCCAAAGGCAACCGCCGCTGGGTCCGCTCTCAGTGCTCCATCGAAAAGGCCGACGGACGCGTCGTCCGAATCTACGGCACCTTCCAGGACATCACCGAAGCCCACCACGCCCGCGCCCAGCTCGCACAGAGCGAACGCGAAGCCCGCGACCTCGCGCTCATCGCCGAGAAAACCACCAACGCCGCCATCATCACCGACGCCCTCGGGCACATCAAGTGGGCCAACGACAGCTTCACCAAGATCACCGGCTACACCCTCGAAGAGGTCAAGGGCAAAAAGCCCGGCGACGTCCTCCAAGGCCCGCGCACCCATCCAGAGGCCCGCGCCCTGATGAGCAAGGCTCTCCGCGAGGGCAAGCCCTTCGTCGTCGAAACCATCAACTACACCAAGTCCGGCGCACCCTATTGGGTCAAGATCGACGCCGCGCCCGTTCACGACGAGTTCGGCCGCCTCACCCACTTCGTCGCCATCGAAACCGACATCAACCAGCGCCGCCTCGCCGATCAGCTCCGCGACGGGCACGCCGAGGTCCTGGGAATGGTCGCCGCCGACAAGCCCATCAGCGAAACCCTCGACCGCGTCTGCCGGATCATCGAAGATCAGGACGAACAGGTTCTCGCTTCCGTGCTTCTCGTCGAGGGCGACAAGCTCATCCACACCGCCAGCCCCAGCCTCCCGCCCGAGTACACCACCGCGATCGACGGACTCAAGTACGGCATCGACATCGGCTCCTGCGGCTCCGCCGTCGCGCTCAACACCACCATCCTCACCGAGAACACCCAGACCGACCCGCGCTGGAACGGCTTCTCCTCCCTCGCCCTCAAGCACGGGCTCATGGCCTGCTGGTCACACCCCATCGTCTCGGGCGACGGCGAAGTCGTTGGCTCTCTGGCGATCTATCACCGCAAGCCCTGCCTGCCGAACCCGTCCCAGCTCCGCCTGCTCCAGGAAACCGCCAGCCTCGCCGCGATCGTCATCGACCGCCGCCGCGCTCAGGATCGCCTCCGCGACCTGATCCACAGCCTCACCATCGCCCGCGACGAAAAAGAACGCCAGGCACTCGAGCTCGCGCACCGCGCCGCCGAGATGGAGGCCCTCCGCAACCAGGCCGAGGCCGCCAGCAAAGCCAAGAGCGAGTTCCTCGCCAACATGTCCCACGAGATCCGCACCCCGCTCACCGCCATCCTCGGCTACACCGATCTCCTCCGCTCCGACGGCGAGATCACCCAGGCCCCCGAACGCCGCGTGCAGACAATCGACACCATCCGCTCAGCCGGCTCACACCTGCTCACCGTCATCAACGACATCCTCGACGTTTCCAAGATCGAGGCCGGCAAGATGACCATCGAGCACGTCCCCACCAACGTCCCCGACATCCTCTCAGAACTCTCCACACTCTTCCGCAAACGCCTCGCCGACAAGAGCATCGACTTCGCCATCCACTTCGATTCCCCAATCCCCGACCGCTTCGTCTCCGACCCCACCCGCCTGCGCCAGATCCTCACCAACCTTGTCGGCAACGCCGCCAAGTTCACCGACAGGGGCGCCATCGATATCCGCCTCGCTCGAAAACAAACACCCAACTCCTCCGCACCGCCCACCCTCCGCATCGAAGTCTCCGACACCGGCGCGGGCATGACCCCCGAACAGTCGCAGCGACTCTTCACACCCTTCACACAGGCCGACTCCAGCGTCACCCGCCGCCACGGCGGCACCGGGCTGGGCCTGACCATCTGCCGCCGACTCGCCTCGCTCATGGGCGGGAACGTCAATCTCCTCCGCAGCGAGCCCGGGGTCGGCTCCACCTTCTGCGTCGAGCTTCCCCTCATCCCGCTCCCCGACGCCCGCGAAATCTCCGAACTCCCCAGCTCAAACACCTCCACCTCAAGCAACAACCCCATGCCCCTTCTCACCGGCCTCACCGGCCGCATCATCCTCGCCGAAGACGGCATCGACAACCAACGCCTCATCTCCTTCGTTCTCAAAAAGGCCGGCTTCACCGTCGAAGTTGCCGACAACGGCCGAATCGCCCTCGACAAACTCCGCGCCGCCCTCGCCAACGGCAACCCCTTCGACCTGCTCATCACCGACATGCAGATGCCCGAGATGGACGGCTACACCCTCGCGAAAACCCTCCGCAACGAGGGATGCCAGATCCCCATCCTCGCCCTCACCGCCCACGCCATGGCCGACGACCGCCAGAAGTGTCTCGACGCGGGCTGCGACGACTATGCCTCCAAGCCCATCGACCGTCAGGCCGTGCTCGCCGCCATCGTCAAGCTGCTCAGCAACGCCCGCGCCGCGAAGGCCAGCACACCGACATCCACCAGCACCGCGGCCTGACGCGAGCCTTCACTTCACGGGTTCTTTCACAGGTTCACCCGTCGGCCCTGCGCCGGGCGTCTTCATCCCGTCCGCTTTCATCGGTCCCCGGGCCCTGATCCCCGCCTTGGTCAACTCCGCCAGCAGCGCCCCCTCAGCCGCCTTCGCGATCGCGAACGGCTCGGCGGTGTCGTCCGTCGCCGAAACGATGATGATCCCCTCGTTCGGATAGCGGAACATCACGCAGCGCACGCCGAAGCTCCCGCCCGTGTGCGTGAGTTTCTCGCGCCCGGCGCTGGCGCTGATGAACCACGCCAGCCCGATCATCGCCTCCTCTTCGTTCTCTTCGGTCTCGTTCTTCACCACGCCCGTGCGCATCAGCGTGTCGCTCGCTTTGCTGATCACGCGGTTCTCACGCGTGGCTTTGTCCCAAGCGAGCAGGTCGCTCATCGTCGTCAGCATGCCGCCGCAGCCCATGTACCCCCAGCCCCAGGGGTGCTCGTTCATGGCGATCGTGCCCTTCCGCCGAACGCGTTGCTTGACGTCCAGCCCCGTGCCGGGCGGGAAAGCGCTGGCGCTCATACCCGCGGTGTCGAAGACCTCGCTCTTCATGAACCGCTCGTAATCCTGACCCGAGGCGCGTTCGATGATCACCGCGAGCATGCAGTACGCCGCGTTGTTGTACGCGAACGCCTCGCCGGGCTTGGTCAGCACGGCCGAGCGTGCGAACTTCTTCACCGCCGCCGATCGGACCTTCTCGGTGTACGGGCTGATCCCCGAGTCGTTGTCGAGCCCGCTGCTGTGCGAGAGCAGATGCCGAATCGTCACGCCCTTCCAACTCGCCGGGGCGGCGTCGGGCTTCAGCTCCGGTTCGAGCCACTTGGTGATCTCGTCATCCAGCGAGAGCTTCTTCTGCTCCGCCAGTTTCAGAATCGCCTGCGCGGTGAAGATCTTCGTGATGCTCGCCACCTCGAAAATCGAGTCCTTGTCGATGATCTGATCGCCCCCCGGCCCGCGCGCCGGCGGCGGCAGCCGCCGCCCCCAGCCTTTCATCAGCACCGCTTCGCCGTCAACGCCAACCAACGCCGCCCCGCGATACCCCGAGGCCTTCACCGCCTCCTCCACGGCCTCAACCACCCGCTTGCGCGCCTCGGCATCCAGGGCCTTGCGCACCACCTCGGGCGTCGGCGCAATCGTCGCCGCCGCGTCGCCCGCGCCCGCCGGTGCGGCATCCGTCGCGAAGGTTCGAGCGTGCGTGAACAAGCAGATCAACACGCCGCAGAGCAGTGTTAGGGCGGTGATGTGCGAACGAAGAGTGTGCGTTGTCATGCGTGGATCCTCCCCGGGTTTGAATCCGCGCAGTTTACCACAGGCAAACGCGAACTCGTCAAGATCGCCGCGGCCCACAGGCCGTGCACAGGGATGGACGTCTTTGTGCGCGCAAGATTGGCCTTCGTGCAGGGATGCACGAATCGGCAACTCTTCAAGTAAGCTGCGCGAATCTTCTAGTACTTCAGCGAAGCCAACCGGCGCATGGCTTCTTCGAGGCGGTCGGTTTGGCGGGTGAGGCTGATGCGGAACCAATCGGTGCAGTGCTGACCGAAGCCCGCGCCGGGGACGGTGACGACGCCGGCCTCGTCGATGAGTTTTTCCGCCAGCCGCCAGGAGTTCATGGGTTGACCGGTTGCCGAGTCGATCGGGCAGCGGGCCCAGACGAAGATCCCCGCGCGGGGCATGCTTGCCTGGCAGCCGATGCTGCTCAGGGCGTCGACAACGATCTTGGCGCGCTTGGCGTATTCGCTGCGCATCTGCGCAAGGGCCGGGTCTTCGAAGCGTTCGAGGGCCACCGCGCCGGCGGTCTGGATGGCGTTGAAGACCCCCGAGTCGTAGTTGTCCTTGACTTGCCGAAGGGCGTTGATGACGTCCTCGTGCCCGACGGCGAAGCCGATGCGCCAGCCGGTCATGTTGAAGGTCTTGCTCAGCGAGTGGAACTCGATGGCGCGGGTGGTCTTCACGTCGGCGCCCGGGGCGCTAAAGAGCGAGACGATGCTGCGCGGGTTGTTGTCGAGGTAGATCTCGCTGTACGCCAGGTCGCTGGCGACGGTCAGGGCGTGCTCGCTGGCGAAGGCCAGGGCCTGCTGATAGAACTTCTCGTCGCAGGTTGCGCCCGTTGGGTTGCCGGGGAAGTTCAGCCAGAGGAGCTTGCTCATCGGGGCGGCCGTGCGCAGGGCGGTGGCGCTGGGTCCGCGATCGAAGCGCGGCAGCCAGTGGTCCTCGGGGCTCGTCTCGACGCGGTGGACGACGCCCCCCGCGAGGATCGACGCGGAGGCGTACACCGGGTACGCGGGTGTGCAGACGATGGCGCCGTCGCCTGGGTTGAGCAGACCGAGCGGCAGGTGCGCGATGCCGTCTTTCCCGCCGATGGTGGCGAGGATGTTCTTCTTCGGATCGACCGTCACGCCGAAACGCTTGTGCATGAACTCGGCGGCGGCGTTGAGGAAGCGAGCCGTGCCCCAGCAGTCGGGGTACTGGTGATTCGCGGGCTGACGCATCGCCTCGTTCATCGCATCGATGACGAAGGCGGGCGTCGGGCGGTCCGGATCACCCACGCCCAGATTGATCACGTCCTTCCCCGCGGCGATGGCGGCCCGCTTCTTGTTGTCGATCTCGTTGAACAAAAACGGCGGCAGCGCGTGCAGCCGGTTCGCCTTGATGCTCTGCGCTGCGGCGGCATTGACGGCGGAGTTCGACGGGTTCGCGGCGGTGGTGGTCTGCGTGCTGGCGCTCATGGTCGCAGAGGATATGACGCGGACCGCGCCGCGTGCGGCACGACGATGGTCTGTGCCGACAATCTGAAAAGAGAAACCCCGCCAAGGGTTCTCCTTGACGGGGTCGTGGTTGTTCCTCGATTGGCGTGCCGATCAACGGTCAATCAGCCGGGGTTCTTTGCCGGCGGGGGGACGTTGGCGAGCTGGGCCTTCTTGCCTTCGACCTGCGCCTGCAGCAGGACCAGCGCGGTCTGAAGCTGCAGGTCGATCCCGTCGGTCATCAGGCGGTTGGGATCGGGCGGGAAGTTCTTCGGATCAGGACGGTACATGATGTCCTCGTCGTCCTTGAGGATCCGCCGGGCGACGGGCTTCGCGTCGGCCTGAAGGTCCGCATCGCTGCGGAGCGTCAGCGCGTCGGCGACTTGCCGCGGCAGCATCTCGACCTTCAGGTGCGGATCAACGCCCCACGTGGTGGCTTTTTCACGGCGATGGATGATCTTGCCGTCGGGGAGGTAGTAATACTGCGTCGTGACCTTTAATGCCGCGGCGGGAGGAAGCGGGATGACGTTCTGCACCGAGCCCTTGCCGTAGGTCCGGTGACCCAGGACCAGGGCTTTGACCTTGCCCTGATCGGCGTAGTAGTGCAGCGCGCCCGAGACGATTTCTGACGCGGAGGCCGACCCGTCGTTGACGAGCACCACCAGCGGCATGCCCTTGACGCGCTGCTTGTCGGGCTCGGCAAAGTGCGAGTCCACACGCCGGCCGTCGGCCCGCTGGGTATAGACCACTTCGCCCGAATCGACGAAGGTGTTGACGACGTTCACCGCCTCGGTCAGCAGCCCGCCGGGGTTGAAGCGCAGGTCGATGATCAGGCCCTGCGCACCCTCGGACTTCATCTTCGAGATGGCGTTGGCAAGGTCGGCGCTGGTGCGCTCGTTGAAACCGGTGATTCGGACGTAGCCGATCTTGCTCTCGCGGTCGATCATCCAATCCCAGTTGTTCTCGGCGCCCTGGCGCTTCCAGCCCTTGATGGTGTAGTTGGGGATTCTGGCGCGGGTGAGATCGAAGACCAGGTCCTCGCCTTCACGCTCGATCGTCAGGCGGACTTTTGTCCCCTCGCGACCGGTGATCTGCTCCACGGCCTGATCGACGCTCATGCCCAGGGCGCTGTCGTTGTTGATCTTCTTGATGTAATCGCCCGGGCGGATGCCGGCCTTCGCGGCGGGTGAGTTGTCCACCGGCGTGATGACCTTCACGAGCTGCGTCTCTTCGTCGAGCTGGATCTGGATGCCCACGCCGGGGAAGCTCGAATCGGTCATGCGCTTGAAGCGGGCGAGCTCATCGGGCCAGATGATGGCGGAGAACTCGTCGAGGCGGTCGAAGGCGCCGTTGCCGAACTCGTGCAGCAGCGCGCTCTCGGGGATCTTCACGCTGACGTCGTTGGCACGCACAAGGGCGTCGAGAAGATCGGCGAGGTCGAAATCGCTGATCTCGTCCTTGCTGGTGCGGAGGGCTTTGATCTTCTCGTCAAGGAAGCCGACCATCATGTCGCGCGACTTGGCGTTGTCGAGCCCCTCGAACGCTACGCGAAGGTCGGGCGTGGTGGACATCGTGCGCACGGCCTCAAGCCCACCGATGAGCAGCTCGCGCATCGGGATCTGCTCGACGTGGATGTTCCCGCCGTATTGCAACGCGCGGAGGAGGATCGGGCGGCTGACGTCCTTGAGCTTGCTCTGGTACCCCTCGCCGACGGCGTTGAAGGGCGGCAGGGCCGAGAGCTTGGGCTCGGTCTGACGCTCGATCTCGCGGCGCGTGTTGCGCAGTTCCCACAGACGCTTGGGGGCGTACAGGCGGAGCATCGAGAGGCGGTCGTTGAGTCGGCGGACGTCGGGCTTGTATTTCGCGTCGGTGTCGAGCAGGATGTTCAGGCGTGAGAAAAGCTCTGCCGCCCACAGCCACTCGCCCTTGACTTCCATGGCGCGGGCCATGTTGTCGGCGCGGGCGATGGCCTTCTTCACCTGTTCGGAGGCGAGGACGGCGGCCTTGGCGGCCGCGTCGGGGGCGAGCTCGTGCAGTTCGACGGCGTGCTTGAGCGAGTCGGAGACCTTCGCGGGCGTCTCATCGCCCTGCAGTGATTCGCTCAGCTCGCCCTGAATCTTCGCCACGCGGGCCGCACGCATCGTTTCGCGCTTCTGGATCGACTCACGGAGGTTGCTCATCCCCGTCCGCAGCGAGGGGGGCAGGGCCTCGGGCGATTCGTTCATCGCGCGAAGCACCGCGTCCCAATCGCCCTGCTTGGCGTTCTCCCACAGGCGGTTGGCCTGATCAGCAAGAGCGACCTTCGTCACCGGGGTCGGCTCACCCGCCGCGAGGCACAGGGCCGAGGCGGGGACGAACGAGAGCGAAGCAAGCAAGGCCAGCGGGGCAAGACGGTTGAGCAGGGCGGATCGCTTCATGGGGTTCCTTGGTGGTTCGTGCCGGGGTTGCGGGCGGTCTTTCGAAGCCCCTCGGGCGCGGTTCGGTCCTTGGATCGAGATGCTTCAGGTCGTGAGTGTCTTCGCACCCGCCTGTCGCTGGAGGCATGTGGGCGGGTGATTTCGGGTCGGATCGATCATGGTGGTACGCACGAGGAGCCCCGATCGTTTCCCGGACCTGAGGAGAAAAAAGCTCGCGGACAGGCTGAGATCGGTCGTCCACCGGCTCACAATGACCCGGCAGAGGATACCAGATGCGCCGATGAGGGATATCGGTCGGCCTATCGCCGGTTGCCGAACTTCCAAGCCGCAAGAACCCCCACACCGACCACCAGCCCAACCAACCCCAGGGTGAGCCCCGAGACCGTGTCCGCCCCGATGACGGGGGTGGAAGACACGAACGACGGCGCGGCAAGGACCTGCGGCACCAGCATGCACAGCGGGCCCACGGTGTAGCCCAGCCCGATCATGGCCTCGTGCATGCCGCCGGCGTCGACCTCGGCCTGCCCGACCTCAAGTGCGTAGAAGAGCGCTCCGCAATAAATGGCCGCGGCACCGAAGCCGAAGAAGAGCAGCCCGATGCCGCAGGCGACCTGGGCGACAACCTGTGTGGCGTGGGCGGCGATGACGGGGGACATCACCACGAGGGCGAACCCGCCGAGGAGCAGGGCGGTGCCCCAGGTGGCGGTGACCCAGGTGCCGTGCCAGGACTTCCAGCGTTCAAAGACGAAGAAGGCGACCACGCGCCCGAAGAGCCAGATCGCCGCGAAGGGCGTGGCGATGGTTTTGTCGAGCCCGATGGAAGCGATGATCTGCGGCAGCATCGGGGACATCGCGTACATCACCGCGTAGGCGGTGGGGAGAAGGATTCGGTGAACGCGCAGGAGCTTGGGGTAGTTCGCGGGTGTTTCGTGCGCGTCGTCGTGCAGGTGAGCCCCGGCTTCTTTGGGCAGCTTTGCCAGGAAGATCAGCGAGGCGATGTGCATCAGCGACATGACCGCCAGCGGCAGCATCGTCGCGACTTCCTGCAAAGGCGAGAGGATACACATCGAGACGACGAGCGAACCGCTCCAGGTGACGTTGAATCGCCCCATGGCGCTGCGGAGGGCCTCGCCCCGCCGCCCGCCGGAGAGATAGCTCTCTACCACAGGCCAGAGCGCCCCGCAGAGGGTCGAGTAGAGACCGACGAAGAGCCAGATGGCCCAGGCGAACTTTGGCGCGATGCTCGGGTCACTCCACGCGCCGCTCAGGATCCAGACCAGCACGGGGAAAAGGTTCAACACCCCGGCCGTGATGACCACGTAGAGAAGAACGGTTCGGGCGGTGAGGCTTGGGAAGCGTGCACGGAGGGCCTTGATCGCGGGGCTGGCCCCCAGGGCACCGATGACGTAGGTGATGCCCAGCATCAGGCCCATCAGGCCGTTCTCGATCGGTCCGTACTTCAGCGCGGTGGCGGTGACGAAGGAGATGCCGTTGAACGTCGCGCCGGTGGCGGCGGAGTTCAGGAACGTGAAGCCCAGAATGATCGGCAGCGAGCACGCCCCCGCACGGGCGACGGGTTCGAGCGTCGCAGCGACAGCGGGGGTGACAGTGGGGGCGTTCATCCGCGGCTGGGTGTTGGTGGTGGTCATGGTCGGCGCGGACAGAGCGTAGCCCGAAAGCTCCCCCAACAGGTGTGAACCGCGTGAAACCGGCGTACGAACAGGTTCGTGCGCCTCGATGAAACCGCCTTCGGGTTTTTCCGAAGAGCATGGCTATGGAGCATGTGGTGCCGATCCTGATTGGGCTGGGCCTCGCCGCGTCGTGCGGGCTGAGGGTCTTTGTGCCTTTGCTGGTTCTTGCGGCGGCGGCCCGCTTCGGCGGGGTGCCGCTTTCGCCCGCGATGAGCATCTTGACCACCGACGGGGCCTTGCTGGCGCTGGCCGTCGCGTCGCTGATCGAAGTGGCGGCGTACTGGATCCCCTGGGTTGATCATGCCCTCGACGTTGTCGCCGCCCCGCTGGCGGTGGGCGCGGGGACGCTGGCGGCGGGAAGTCAGTGGATCGCGCCGGGGTCAGAGCAGGATCTGCTGAAGTGGGGGGCGGCGTTGGTCGGCGGCGGCGGTGTTGCCGGCGCGGTCAAGGCCGGCTCGGTGGCCCTGCGCGGGCTGTCGACCGTCACCACCGCGGGCGTGGCGAACCCGGTGGTTTCAACGGTCGAAAGCGCCGGGTCGCTGCTGGCGAGTGTCATGGCGATTGTCGTGCCGGTGGTCTTGGCGCTGCTGGGTTTGGTGGCCCTTGCGGGCGTGGTGATGCTCGCGGTGGTGATCATCCGTCGGCGGCGTCGGCGCTTGCAGATTGAGCCACATGCCGTTGAACCGGCAGAGGCTTACTCGCCCATGGCCTTCAGTTCGTCGCGCAGGATCGCCGCCAGCTCGTAGTTCTCTGCGCGGACCGCGGCGTCGAGACGTTTCTTCAACTCCGCCCGCGGGCTCGTGGGCAGCTTGGGCACCAGCGATTCACGCATCCCCCGCAGCATCTGCACCTCGCCCGAGGCCTCGAACGCCCCGTCCTGACCCGTGCTGGCAAAGTGCTGACGCAAGGCGTCGAGCCCTTCGTCGATGGCGTGCAACGCGGCCTTGGGCTCGTTGTCCTTCAGCGCCTGGCTCGCCAGGGCCCGCGCACGCATCATCGTGATGTACGCGCGGAAGGGCTCTAGGGCCGCCCGGTCTTCCTCGGCTTCCGCGTGGCGGGCGCACAGGTCCAGCACGCGCAGGTTCCGCGTCGTGTCGCGCACCACACCCTCGTAATCCTCCAGCACGAGCAGCGCCATGTAGCGGTGGTAGTACTGCACCGCCTCCTCACGCAGCTCGCGGCAGTCCTCGGGCGCCAGCGTGAACCGACCGTTCGGATCGCGCGGGCGCGGCTCCTCCGTCCCCGCGGACTCGGCTTCAACACCCTCGCCCTCCGCCTCGTCTTCGTCGCTGTCGGCGCTCGATGCCCCCGCGCCAGCTTCGTACCCCGCCGCGGCGTCGGCCTCGCCCGCGCCCTCCCCAACCCCGGGCCCCGCCGCGCTGGGGCTGTTGTCCAGTCGGGCTTCGTGATAGTCCAGCAGGCTCTCAAACCCGCGCGGGCGCTGCCCGTCCGGGCGGCCTTCCATGTGCATCTGCAACACACCAAGGTCGAGTCGCATCTGAATGCGCGGCTCGCCGTCGGTCCCCATGATCACGCGGACGTTGAGCTTGCCGGGCTCGTAGGCCCATTGGTTGAGCAGGTCGCTGAGGTCCCAGGATGGGTTGGAGTCGCTCACTGTGTATGTCCTTGAAAGGCGAAAGGTCGTAAGTCAGTGGGGAGGGGGAGGAGCGGGGTGGAGGGGAGTGGGGGGAGGATGGGAGGACGGTTGGGGAACGCGGTCTGTCGTCGAAATCAAAGCGCAGGGAGGGGTCGAAAAGTCGAGCAGAACCATACGTTGTGGATAACCGATCGATTGCGCGAGCACCATTCCCTCAATTCTTCAGCCAAAGACGCATCAAGAATCGGTTCCGGGGCGTGGACACTGTACGTACCGGCGCGTTGACCGGATCAAGTAGTTTGGTTAGAGTACGGTATCAAAGCCCGGGTAGCGAATCAAAAAACACGATTCGTGGAGGAACTGGTCGTTTCGACGGCTGGCATGGGCGTCTGATGAGGAGTTGGTGAAGGGGAAGATGAACCGGTTGTATGGAGGAAAAATCCCCATGAATGGCTGAGAACCTTGCAATGTTGGGGGGTTGAGTGTCTGCCTCAAGCTGGTATTCTCACGGTCCGATGCATCCGCTCAGTGCGGATGAGCGTAGCGAAGTGGAGCCCACGCCGGACTGTTCTGGTCCGGTGCCACTGACGCGACCGCTCGAGTCGCGGAAAGGGTCATTCTCGGTGTCGGCAACCAGGACTTTTCGAACCTCGGTTCAATCCGAGCTGCACACTGGCTTGCAGCTGTACCTGCGCCAGATCAATGAGATCGCTCTGCTGACGGCAGAGGACGAGAAGCAACTCGGCTGGGCGATCATCAACGACAACTGCCCGGTGTCGCGCGATCGCATGATCCGCGCGAACCTGCGGCTGGTTGTCTCCATCGCGAAGAACTACGCCAACCGCGGGCTCTCGCTGCAAGACCTCATCGAAGAGGGCAACGTGGGGCTCATGCGCGCGGTGGAGGGCTTTGACCCCGCGCAGGGCGCACGCTTCAGCACCTACGCCAGTTGGTGGATCAAGCAGGCCATCAAACGCGCGTTGATCAACGCGGTGCAGCCGATCCACGTCCCGGCGTACATGGTGGAGCTGATCGCCAAGTGGAAGCAGGCGAGCCGGAAGCTCGAAGGCGCGCTCGGGCGGCAGCCGACGATGCAGGAACTGGCCGACGAGATGCAGCTTCCGATGCGGAAGCTGAAGATCATCAAGCGTGCGGTGCGAGCGGTGAAGACCCCTTCGCAAGCGCCGATGGACGAGTCGGGCGAGTCGATGAACTTCGGGGACATGGTGGCGGACCACCGCACGAACCCGCCGGGGGATTCGCTGGTGCGTGACGACGAGCTGCGCACGATCCGCAAGCTGCTCGACGCCATCGACGAGCGTGAGGCGAGAATTCTGAGGATGCGGTTCGGGTTCGACGGGCAGGAGCCGCTGACGCTCAAGCAGATCGCCAGCACGATCGGCATCTCGCGGGAGCGTGTTCGGCAGGTCGCCGACGAGGCCCTGCGCAAGCTCAACAGCCAGCTCAACGACGAGCGTCCGACGCGGTTCTTCAAGCCCGGGGACCTGGGGGTCGACTCCGACGACAGCTATGACACGCCCCGGCGGATGATCATCTGAGCCTTGGGCCTGCATCGGTGCCGAACAGCGGCGCCCTTCGGCGGCGAGACAGGATCAGATCATCTGCGGGCGCTGGGGCATTTTCGCGGGCGGGTTGGGCATGAAGAGCTTCATGTACCTGTACCAGAACGAGGTCTTCTGAGCTTCGTCGAAGCGAGCCAGCAGCATCGCCGAAAGGTCGAAGCTGTGCAGGACTTCGTGGACGAAGATCGCGGTCTTGAGCATCTGCTGGGGCGACATCGAGCCCGGGACGGTCACGTCGCGGATGTAGAACGCGTCGGTCCAGAGCGCTTGTGAGCCGTTTGAATCGGGTGTGCCCCCGAAGACAAAGGGCCAGTAGCAGCGACCGGCGGGCTGATAGAACGTGTGGAGCATGAACCCCAGTGAACGCAGCTTCGCGTCGACGTCCGCGAAGAGCGGCTGCCCCTTATACAGCGGGACAAACTCGACCTCGGTCTTGACGACGCAGACCGACTCGCGGAGCAGTTTCTCGGCGCCGTTGATCACGTCCAACTCGGCGCCCTGCACATCGAGCTTGAGGTAATCGGTGCCGACGACTTCGGAGAGATCGTCGAGGCGCTGGGTTTTGACCTTGCCGGTTTCGGCCGTGCGGACAAGCTCGGGGAGCTGCTGAAAGAGCGAGAGCAGAGGGGTGTCGGGCTCGTAGAGGGAGGAGCACATGGGCGCGACGGTGAGGTGGAATGTGCGTTCGCTGCCGTCGCCGACGAAATAGGGGAGATAGGTGTGACCGGGGAGGGCGTTGAGGTTGAGTTTTTCACACTCGGCTGCAACGGGCTCGAAGCCGATGACGCGGTGCTTGCCCGGTCGCATCAGCGTCTTCATCGGGTCGGGATCGGAATCCAAGGCCATCGCGCCCACGTCGCAGATGGTCAGGGCCGGGGCGGCGGGGCCGAGCAGGTCGATCAGGCTGGGGAACTTCTGTGCGGGTGTGCTCATAAGCGGACCAAACCGTTGGGGAAGTGGGAACGTAGAGAAATGCGGCGACGTGGTGTGGAGCCGGCGACCGTCTGGGTTCAGGATACCCATGCTTTGCCCGGCGGGCGGATCGTCGGTGGAAGTTTTCTGCTACCATGTCACCCCCAACCCCCCGAGCGGGCCAACGGGCACGGGAGCGCTGGGCAACGATGCCCACCACCGCAGCCCCGGCTCCTCGGCGTCGAAGGATGACCTCGATGCGCACCAGCTCCAGCCTGTATTCGCCACTCTCGCTGTCCACCCTTGCGGCGGCGGCGGTGGTCTCCATCGTCGCGCCGGCACAGAGGGCCTTCGGCGCTGACGATTTCCTTTCCAAGGCCAACGCGCTCTACAGCGACGTGAAGGCGAACAAGTCGGCCGACAAAATCCTGTTCCCGGTGCTGGCGAAGATCGAAGCACCCCCGGCGGTGCTGGTGGACGCGAAGCGGGCGGCGATGGTGCTGTCGACGATGTCGGACTTTGAGAAGATCAAGCCATGGGTTGAGGCGAAGCCGCAGCGCGACGTCATCGACGCCGTGAAGACGGTGACAAGTGAAGAGGACTGGAAGAAGTGTTTCCAGATCAGCCAGCCGTACGGCGCCGACGCGGTTGAGAAGATCGACCCGGAGCTGGTGATCAGCAAGATGTACACGGAGCTTGGAGAGCCGGCGCTTTTGGCGCAGGCCGAGTTTTTGTACATGAAGAAGTTCGATGCGCTCGAGCTGCTGATGCACGCGGAGGCGAACCGTCTTGTGGGCGAGGGGAAACCGGCGGAGGCGATGGACCAGCTCGTTCGGTTGTGCTGGATCGGGCGGATGATGGCGCAGCGCGAGTTCCAGGCCGAGAAGAGCTGGGGCTTCAACTGCATGACGCTGGCGTTGATGCACCTGCGTGATGTGGCGTACCGCGACAGCCGGTTGGAGCAGCCGCTGCTGAAGGCGGAGGAAGTGCGTTCGATCGTTCGCCGATTGAAGGCCAACGCGATGCTGGGGATCGACCGGATCACCCCGCCGGCGGGGAACCGCATCGCGGCGGAGCAGCTCGTTGCGCAGCTCATGACCCCCGGCGCCGGGCCTGATCCGGAGCGTTGGGGCCCGATCATGGCGCGGATCCGCTCGAAGAACCGCCCTCTGCGGATGTTCTCCGAGTCGGCCAAGTGGGACGGCATCCGCACGCTGCACGCGAACACCAGCGATACCGCCAAGCGCGTGGCGGGGGTCTTTAACGACTTCGCCCTGCGCTGGGGGCTGGTGCCGTTCGATCCTCGGTTGAAGACCCCGTCGGACTATGGGCAGCTCGACCGCGGCAAGTACGCGTTGGTCGACGCCATGGTCGCGGACCTCGACGAGCTCGCCGGTCAGCGCAACATCCTCACGGTCGAAGCCGCCGGCACGCGGATGAGCCTTGCGGCGTACACGTTCATTCTGGCGCAGCGTCGCCAGCCGCCGGACCTGGCCTCGACGCGTCCGGCGATCATCGACGCGAACGACATCGACCCGATGGACCCGGGTCGGAAGCGGTATCTGGGTTATGTGATCCCCCCGGCGGGGAAGGACCTGCAGATCGTGGTCTTCCCGGAGTTCCTGGGCGTGCGGACGCCGTCGTTCCAGGTGCTGGTGCCCTCGACGAGCTACATCGTGTATTCGGTGGGGCCCGACGGTGTGGACAATCAGGGTCGGCGCTTCACGCAGACGGTGCCGGACGACAAGGGTGACTACCTGATCTGGCCCCCGGTGCTCAGTCTGTCGCGGCAGAACCTGATGGATTCGGGCTCGCTGAAGTGAAACCCGCTTTCGATTACGCCATCTGACAAACGCCATGAGTGAAATCAACAAGCTCGTCATCATCGGGTCCGGGCCCGCGGGTTGGACCGCCGCGATCTACGCCGCTCGGGCGCAGCTTCATCCGAAGGTGTTCATCGGGATTCCGAAGCAGGACCCCGGGCCGGTGTTGCCCGGCGGGCAGTTGATGCTGACCACCGAGGTTGAAAACTACCCGGGTTTCCCGAACGGGATCACCGGGCCGGAGATGATGGCGCACTTCCAGCAGCAGGCCGAACGCTTCGGGACCAAGGTCATCAGCGAGG
>Ga0068877_10000756_pt1 | contig 27674 bp, 26 predicted proteins | sample NOAtaG_FD_66437 | JGI IMG/M metagenome (GOLD analysis project Ga0068877, IMG submission 66437) | Freshwater lake microbial communities from Lake Erie, under a cyanobacterial bloom - NOAA_Erie_Diel6S_1000h metaG | ecosystem: Environmental > Aquatic > Freshwater > Lake | place: USA: Ohio, Lake...
GGCTCCCGATCAGGCGGCGCTGCCCGCCTGGCTCCCGATCAGGCGGCGCTGCCCGCCCGGGGCGCGGCCTGTGCCGCCGCGGTGACCGGCAGCCGCGCAACGTGCCATTCGAGCAGCCGGCGCATGATGCCGAGCGACGCCCAGTGCAGCTGGATCATGCCGAGCACGCCGCTGCGGTGCAGCTCGCCGACCACCGCGTCCGGCAGGTTCTGGGCCTTCTCCTGGTCGACAGTGAGGAAGCCGTCGACCGTGTGGGTGCGCCCGTCGGGCAGGGTGGCGTCGAAGCGCATGTCGCGCAGCAGGTCGAGCTCCAGCAGCCGGGCGCCGACCTCGCGCGTGCGCTGGATCTCGCCTTCGAGCAGCTCGAAGTGCCGCTGCAGCTCCAGCAACAGCGGCGCCGCCTTGCCGTCGCCCTCGAACAGGGCCTGCCCGTCGCCGCCTGCCGGCTGCACGCCGCCCCAGGACATGTCGACGCAGATCGCAAAACTCTGTTCATCGACGCGTCCGATGCAGAACGGATAGCTGCGAAGCACCGCCGGGATGTACGCGCCACGCCAGCGAGCGCCGTCGAGGTACAGGTTCTGGTCCTGCGTGACCCCGAGCACAGCGACTGGCGCGATCTGGTCGCCGCCGTCGCCCTCCTTGCCCACGCGCACGAAGACGATCGGGTACTCGCGGCCGACGTCGGTGAACTCGGTCGCGCAGACGAAGATCGCGTTCAGGCGCGAGGCCGGCGCCCAGTCGGTGACGGGCAGCGCGACGCGCAGCTGGCGGTGCTGGACGTTGTCCAGCGGAACCGGGTTGCGGTGCAGGTTCTGGTTGATCACGTGTCCTCTCCGGGTGGTTCGCTGCGGTCGACCAGCACCTTGTCGACGCGCTTGCCGTCGAGGTCGACGACTTCGAATCGCCAGCCGTCCCACAGCACGGCGTCGGCCGTGCGCGGCAGCCGGCCGAGCAGCAGCATGATCATGCCAGCCAGCGTGTTGTAGCGGCCGCGGTCCTCCTCCGGGAGTTCCTTGATGCCGAGCCGGTCCTTCAGCTCGGGCACCGGGATCAGCCCGTCGATCAGCCAGCTGCCGTCGGCGCGCTGAACCGCCCAGGAGTCACTGCCTCCGGCCGCCGCGAACTCGCCGGTGATCGCCTCCAGCAGGTCGCGCTCGGAGATCACGCCCTGCACCGCGCCGTACTCGTCGACGACGAACACCAGGTCGGCGTCGCTGCGCCGGAAGTGCTCGAGCAGCTCCATGCCCGACAGCGTCTCGGGCACGAACACCGGGGGCTGCAGCATCGACGCCAGGGCTGGCTGCTCGCCGCGGGCCAGCGGCGCGAGCAGCCGGTGGGTGGCCAGCACGCCCTGCACCTCGTCGAGCGAACCGCGGCAGACCGGGTAGCGCGTGTGTCCGCCGGCAGCGATGCGCTCGAGCTGCCGCTCCAGCGGGTCGTCGAGGTCCAGCCAGGCGATCTCGGCGCGCGGGATCATCATCGAACCGATCTGCCGCTCGTCGAGACGGAACACGTTGCGCACCATCTGGTGCTCCTGCGCCTCGATGACGCCCGCGTCGACACCCTCCTCGAGGCTGGCCGCGATCTCCTCCTCCGTCACCGGGCGCGCGGTCTCGCCCCGGATGCCGAGCAGCCGCAGCACGGCCCGCGTCGACACGCTGAGCAGCGCCACCAGCGGGCGCGTGGCCGCCGACAGCCAGTTCATCGGCGTGGCCACCAGCCTGGCCACCGGTTCGGGGTACAGCTGCCCGATCCGCTTCGGGACGAGCTCGCCGAAGATGATCGTGAGCACGGTGATCAGCAGCACGACGAGCCCGGTGGCCACCCAGGACGCGGTGCGCTCGGTGACGCCGAGGCCGGACAGCCACAGGGCGAGGGGCTGCGAGAACGCGGCCTCGCCGACGATGCCGTTGAGCACGCCGATCGACGTGATGCCGATCTGCACCGTGGACAGGAACTTGGTCGGGTTGTCGTGCAGGTCGACGGCCGCCTGGGCACCGGGCTCCCCCGCCTCGACCATGACCTGCAGCCGCGCCCGGCGGCTGGCGGTCAGCGCCATCTCGGACATCGCGAAGACGCCGTTGAGCAGGATCAGGAAGGTCAGTAGCGCGGTATCCATGTACGCCGCCCGCCGCTCGGCGGCGCGGGGCGGTGGCTGCCAGGGGACGATGAGCGTAGCAGAATCGGCCGGTGATCCACCTCGTGGGCGACCTGCAGGGATGCGACGACGCACTGGAGCGGCTGCTGGCCGAGATCGGCTTTTCTCCCTCGCGCGACCGCATCGTCCTTCTCGGCGACCTCGTCAACCGTGGCCCGGGGTCGGCGGCCGTGCTGCGCCGCCTGATGGCGCTGGACGGCGCAGCGCGCTGCCTGCTCGGCAACCACGACCTGCACCTGCTCGCCGTGGCCCATGGCACACGCACGCCGCACCGCGGCGACACCTTCGGCGACGTCCTCGAAGCCCCGGATGCGCCGCGGATGCTGTCCTGGCTGCGCGCGCAGCCGCTCGCGCTGGAGGAGTCGGGCTGGCTGTGTGTCCACGCCGGGCTGGTGCCGCAGTGGAGCCGGGCCCGGGCGCTCGAGCTCGCGGCCGAGGTGCAGCAGGTCTTGGCCGGCCCCGGCTTCGAGAGCTTCGCGCCGCGCATGTATGGCAACGAGCCGCTGCGCTGGGACGAGCACCTCGACGGCCAGCCGCGCTGGCGATTCGTCGTCAACGTGCTGACGCGGCTGCGCTTTTGCAGCGTCGACGGCACGCTGGAGCTGGCCACCAAGGAAGGCGCCCACGCCGCGCCGCCCGGCTTCCTGCCGTGGTTCGATGTGCCCGGGCGCGCCAGCGCCGGCGAGCCGGTGGCCTGCGGCCACTGGAGCGCGCTCGGTCTGCGCATGCAGCCCGACCTGCTGGCGCTGGACACCGGCTGCGTCTGGGGCGGCGCCCTGTCCGCGGTGCGGGTGGATGGCGGACGGCGCGAACTGGTGCAGGTCCGCTGCGCGCAGGCCCGAGCGCCCGGGTGAACGTCCGGGCCGAGCGGGCAGGGGCACAATCCGGCCTTGGGGAAGCGTGGCCGAGCGGTCGATGGCACCGGTCTTGAAAACCGGCAGCCCGCAAGGGCTCGCGAGTTCGAATCTCGCCGCTTCCGCCAACGCGCCCGCAGCGGGCGCGGCCCACCTCAGGGCTGCAGCAGCCTGACGTCGAGCTCGGCGGCGAGTTGCCGCGTTGCCGGGTTCGTCCCGGCGTCGGGCCGCCGCGCGGCGACCGGCAGCTCCGGAAGGAACTCGAGGCCACCGTCCTCGCGGCCACCCGCCGGCATGCCGGCAACGGCGCCCAGGGCCGCATAAGCGGCCGCCAACGCCTCTTCCTCCGAGCGGTCCACCGGCATCGACGGCGCAGCGGCCAGGGCTTGGCGGGGGTCCAGCACGGAGGCGGTCCGGAACGTACCGGCGTCGGCGCCGGGGTTGTCGTGGCGGCGGTCGATGATGGCCACCGCCATCTTCGACCGCAGGTTCGCCAGGCCGACCGGCGACCAGTTGGTGACCAAACCCTCAAGCTGCTCCAGCGCGCGCTGCAGCAAGTCCACCGGGATCTTGTGCAGTGCGCGCAGGCCCTTGCGTGCGAGCGCCTGCTCGACGAATACCAGGTGGCGCATCGTCTCCCGCGTCGCCGGCTGCTCGTTGAGGAGCGCCGACAGCTCGGCACGGATCAGGGCCAGCGCCTCCTGTTCGTGCTGGGCCGCGACGTCGACCCGGCTGCGCCGGGCCGCCTCGGGCCGCGGGCGCTCCTCGAGGCCGACGTGGACGGCACTGCCTTCGCGCCGCAACGCCACCTCGTATCGGAAGAAGGCAGCGGCCGCGGTGCGCAGCGGCTGCAGCAGGTCCTTGAGGTTGCTCATGGGGTGGGACTCGGCGCGCGCCGGCAAACCCGTCGCGCTCCTTCAGCTTTTCGGCCGTGCAGGACCGACCTTGAGGGCGCGCTGCCGGCCGACTGTGTCCAGGCGTGTCCCCGGCGCGGCGCCAGGTGCGCGGAGGCCACCGCGCAGTACAGGACGGTCAGGCGGTGCAGGTCCGGTTCTTGCCGTTGCGCTTGGCCTCGTAGAGTGCCTCGTCGGCACGGGCCAGCGTCGCCTCGAGCGCCTCGCCGTCGCGCCACACCGTCACGCCGGCGGAGAACGTGACGAACACCTCCTCGCCCTCGTGGAGGAACAGCGCCGCGGTCAGGCTGCGCTGCAGTCGGGTCAGCGCCTGCTGTGCGGTGTCCAGCTCGGTGCCGGGCAGCAGCAGCACGAACTCCTCGCCGCCGAAGCGCGCGATGTGATCCACCGGGCGCAGCCGCTCGCGAACGGCCGCGGCCAGCGCCTGCAGCGCGCGGTCGCCGGCGGAGTGACCCAGGCGGTCGTTCAGCTTCTTGAAGTTGTCGAGATCCATCAGGCCGACAGCCAGCGACGCCGCAGCGCCCACGCTGCGCAGGCAGCGCGCCGACTCGGCCTCGAAGGCCTGTTCCAGCCCGCGCCGGTTGGCCACCTGGGTCAGCGCATCGGTGGCGGCTTGCTCCGAGACCTGGCGCAGCCGGGCCTCCAGGCTCTGCACCCGCTCCTCGAGCTCGTGTGCACGCAGTTGCTGCTCCTGCAGCCGCTCCTGCGCCCCGCCGACCGCGCGGCGCACCTGCCGGCTGTCCTCCAGCATCGCCTGCACGACGCCGGCCAGGCTCTCGACGTTGTCGGCGCGCGCCACGGCCTCGGCGTGGCGCTCGACCGCGAGCTCGAACACGCCGGCATGCGCTCCGAGCTCGCCGACCTCGCCGAGCATGCGCGCCAGCAGCTCCTTCAGGGCATCGCGGGCGGCGTTGCGCTCGGCGCGCACGCGGACTTGCTCGGCCCGCGTCTCGGCAAGCATCTGCCCGGCTGCCCGCAGCCCGCGCAGGCTCAGGCCACCATCGAGCCGCGCCCGCACGCTGGCGCACTGGCCCCGCGTCCAGCTGTCTTCCTCCGCCAGTTCCTCCAGACCCGCGCCGAGCTCGCGGCACAGGCTGCCCAGTTCGGACACCACGATGTGCCGGTGGCCCAGCCAGCGGGCAGCCTCGGCGCACAGCCGCTCGAGCTCGCGCACGACGACCTCGGTGGCACCCTGCTGCGCGAGGCGCTCGGCCAGCAACGAAAGCCCCTGTGCAAGTACTGCCGCACGCTCGTCCTCGGCGGGCAGCGCGGCGCCGGCCGCCTGCGCCAGCGCAGCAGCGGCGCGCTGCCAGCGCGCGGGAGGCCCCAGGACATCCTCGGGCGCCGAGGGCGCCGGAGAAGCCGCCGGGACCGGTACCGATGGGGCGGGCGGCGCCACGTGGGCGATCGCCCCTTCGGACTCGGTCCCGGTGTCGGTGCGTTCGGTCTCCCACGCCTGGACCAGCGCCTGCAGACGCTGCAGAAGCCGCTCGGCGTCGCTGCGGCTGCCGGCGAGCACGCGCTGGAGGCTCTCCTTGCGCCGGGCGGCGGTCCACTGCCGCCCGCCCCGGTCCAGATTGCGGGCAAGCCGCTCGACCAGCGCGACCCAGGCCTGGCTCTGCGCCTGCAGCCGGGACTCGGCCGGCGGAGGCGGTGCTGCCGACCCGCGCTCCCAGCCGCCCTCCCCGACCCAGGCGCGCGCGTAGTTCTCGGGAGTAGGCTCCAGACGCCGCTCGGCCAGACGCCTCAGGGTTGCCTTGGCCAGTTCGGCCGGTGTCGGCGGCCGCCCTGTCGGGGTTGCTTCCATGCCCTTCCTCAACGCAGGCGGCGCGCCGCCGCCGCCGACACGCTGCCGTGATCGGTGGTGCCGCCGTCGAGCCCGATGTCCGCCCACGACGCCCGGCGCGGCAGCTCGGCCCGCTCGAGCCAGCGCTGCAGCTCGTCGGCCGGCACGGCGCGACTGAACAGGAAACCCTGCATCACGCTGCAGCCCAGGCGGTGCAGCACTTCCATCTGCCGCAGCGTCTCGACGCCCTCGGCGACGACACGCAGGCCCAGGGAGCGCGCCAGCGCGATGATCGCGGTGACGACCGCCGAGCTCTGCGGGGTCACGCCCAGGTCGCGCACGAAGCTGCGGTCGATCTTCACTTCGCTGATCGGCAGCGTGGTCAGGTAGGCCAGGCTCGAGTAGCCGGTGCCGAAGTCGTCGATCGCGATCTCGACGCCGAGCTCGTTGAGCCGCTGCAGCGACGGGATCACGTTGCGCAGCTCCTTCATCAGGTTGTCTTCGGTGATCTCGAGCTGAATCGCGCGGTGCGGCAGGTTGACCGACGCCACGCAGTGGTGGATGTGCTCGACCAGGTCGCTGCGCTCGAACAGGCGGCTGGGCATGTTGACCGCGATCGAGTCGTCGAATCCGAACGCCTCGCGCCAGGCCCGCGCCTGGCGCGCCGCCTCTCGGAGCGCCCACTCCGACAGCGGCACGATCAGGCCGGTGTCCTCGGCCAGCGGGATGAAGTCCCCAGGCGGCACCAGTCGGCCAGCGCGATTCCAGCGCATCAGCGCCTCGGCGCCGACCATCCGGGCCGAGCGCAGATCGATCTTGGGCTGGAAGTGCAGCACCAGTTCCTCGCGCTCGATCGCCTTGTGCAGCGCTGTCTCGAGCTCGAGCTTGGCGCGGCCCTGTCCGGCCAGCATCGGGCTGTAGACCGCCGCCGCGTTCTTGCCCTGGGCCTTCACGGAGTACATCGCCACGTCGGAGTTTCGCAGCAGCTCGACGACGCTGGCGCCGTCGCGCGGGTACAGGGAGATGCCGACGCTGGCGGTGACGAAGCACTCCTGGCCGCCGACGAAGACCGGTTCGCGCAGCGTTTCCAGCACGCGCTGCGCCACGCGGTCGGCGTCGGCGTCGCCGCCCACTTCGGGCAGCAGCGCGACGAACTCGTCGCCGCCGAGCCGCCCCACCGCCTCCAGTGCGCGGTGCGAGCGCGGCCCGGCACCGTCCACGGCCCCCTCGAGCACCTGGTCGCTGTGGCGCACGCAGGCGCGCAGCCGCCGCCCGACCTCGACCAGCAGCTCGTCGCCGGCGACGTGGCCAAGCGTGTCGTTGATGACCTTGAAGCGGTCCAGGTCGATCAGCAGCAGCGCGAACTGGTGCTCCATCCGACGCGCGTGCTCCAGGGCCCGCTCCGCGCGCCAGATCAGCTGCCGGCGGTTGGGCAGGCCGGTCAGCGCGTCGAAGTTGGCCAGGTGCCGGATGCGGTCCTCGGCCTGCCGTCGGTCGGTGACGTCCTGGACGATGCCCGTGTAGCCGATGCCCTGCCCGTGCTCGTTGAACTCGGGCTCTGCCTCGGCGTGGATGATCCGCTGGCGCCCGTCGAGCAGGACGACGCGCGTGTCGGTGGCCAGCACGGAGCTGGTCCGCATCGCGTCGTGCAGCATTCGTACCAGCGCACGGCGCTCGTCGCGCGGCACCATCCGCAGCAAGCCTCGCAGGCCCGGCCGCTCCTGCGGCCCGTGGCCGAACACCCGCAGGGCCTCGGCCGACAGCAGCAGGCCGCCGCGCCGCGCGCCGTCGGCGCGGCGCCAGTCGAAGCTGCCCATCCGGGCGAGGTCCTGCGCGCGCGCCAGCTTGCTCTTGCTGCGCTCGAGCTCGAGCCTCGTGCGCGAGGCGCGAAGCAGGTAGCGCAGCCGGCCGGCGAGCAGGCTCCACTGCGTGGCCTTGACGAAGAAGTCGGTCGCGCCGGCCTGGTAGGCACGCGCGATGCTGTCGTCGTCGTCCAGCCCGGTGAGCATCAGCACCGGCACGTTCTCGAAGCCGGGCTGGGTCCGGATCGCGCGGCAGGTCGCGAACCCGTCGAGGCCCGGCATCATCGCGTCGAGCACGACGATGTCCGGGGCGTGCTGGCGCAGCAGTTCCAGGGCCTGCTCTCCGCTCGCCGCCTCCACCGGTCGGAACCCCCGCTCACGCAGCGCGACGCCGGTCAGCAGCAGGTTCACCTCGTCGTCGTCGACGAGCAGCACCTGCGGCTGCGCCGGCAGGGCGTCGAAGGCGTCGGCGGGGACGGGGCTCATCGGGCTCAGGGCCTAGGGGTGGACCATCGCCCGCACGGCAACCAGGGCAGCCCTGCCTTCGGCGAGCAGCCGCTCGACATCCTCGCGGGCCGCCGGGCCCGCCACGTCGCGGGCGGCGCGCTCGATCTGCTCGCAGGCGGCAGACAGGCGCAGCGCACCAACGCTGGCGGAGCTGCTCTTGAGCATGTGCGCGATCGACGCCAGACCGGCGGCGTCGACCTCCTGGGCATCGGCCTCGAGCTGGTCGAGCGTGCGCGCGACGCTGGTCTCGAAGGTGGCAAGCACACGCCGCATGACGCCGTTGCGGCCTTCGGGATCGAGCTCGCGCAGCCGGGACAGGGCCGCCGCGTCGAGCGTCACGGGGGCGGGACTCGCGTTCGGACTCATCGGGTGGTGCCAGTTGCAGGCCGGGGCGGCGGCGTGGCCGGACCACCGGCCTCCCGCCGCGGAGACTACGCTCCGGTTTCGGCCGCGGGGCATGGTACTTGAGGGTCGGATGCGGATCGGGTGCGGATGCCGCCCGGGAGCGCCACGGACTCCTCCCGCGGGGGGATGCGCCGGGCGCGCCGCCGTGAAGGAATGCCGGTGCCATCGGCGCCGGCGCTGGAGCTCAGCCGATCTGGCGCGCGGCCGCAAGCGCGGCCAGCAGTGCCCGGTTGACCTCCGCGGGGGACAGCAGCAGCCGCTCGGTCCCCTCCCGGATGTCGAACACCGCACCGTTCTCGATGGCGCGCACCAGTTCCAGGTAGGCGTGGTAGGGCCCGGTTTCGCCCTCCAGCGCAAGGCGCACCCGTTCGGGCACCGGCACCCCGGCCAGCAGCGCCTCGAGCGGCTGCAGCAGCAGCCTGTCCAGCAGCGAGAACACCCCGCAGACGAACATCTCGCCGCTCGCGTCCTCGTCGTCCAGCGCGCGGCCGAGTTCCTCCATCAGCACTCCGCGGCGCACTGCCGCGTAGGTCATCGCGCCGTCGCGACGGTCACGGGCCGAGTTCACCAGCATCAGCAGGAGCCAGCGCTTGAGGCGCTGCTCGCCAAGCATCATCAGCGCCTGCCCGAAGGAGGTGATCTCCGCGCTCAGACCGAAGGCTGGCGAGTTGAGATAGCGCAGCAGGCGGTAGGCGAGCGTCGGGTCGCGGCGCAGCACGCCCTCGAGGCGCGCCGGCGGCTCGCCGCGCTCGAGGCCTGCGATCAGGTCGAGCACCGCGCTCACATCGGGGGGCACGCCCTGGCGCCCGGACGGCGCTGGCAGCGGGTCGTCCAGGGTCCAGCCGAGCACGGCGACGGCACCGCGACGGAAGGCGCGGTCGGCGTCGGCCGAGGTCCGCACGCCGGACTGCACCGTCGTCACCTGCCTCACGCCCGCAGGCGGGGGCGTTTCCGTGCGGCGCTCGTCCTCGACGTCGACGATGCTGTGGCTGAAGCACGCCAGCACCTCCGGGGTCAGCGTCTGCAGCGGCCGGCCCTTGATCAGCAGCGGCGTGCCGGCGTCGCGCAGCGCGCGCAGCGTGTCCTGCCGCGCCGGGTCCGTGGCCATGAAGGCGGGGATCTCGAGCATGACCTGCGGGCCCGGTGCTGCACGCATCATCGCTTCCAGGGCCGCCTCGCCGGCGATGTTGAGGACCACCGGGGCACGTCCCACGGTGCCCTCCCGCGTCCCGGACGGGCGCTCCAGCGGCCGAGGCGGCGCCGCAGCCGCGGCAGCCGACGGTGCCTGGTCGGCAGGCCAGACCGGCTGCAGGGCATCGAGAAGCGCCTTGGGGTCCGGCACCGCGTCCGGCGCGGCAGGGAACACCGACAGGCGCGTGGCCACGACGGTGCCGTCGCGGCCCACCATCGGGCAGTAGCCAAGCGCGAGCTGGCCGAGGACAGGGTGCGTTTCGCTCATGAGGGGCAGTCGGAGCGCTGCGCGGCGTCAGCGGATGTACTCGAACAGCGACATGCGCTGCACAGTGGCATAGGTCTTCAGGGCCGCCTCGTAGCCGGTCTGGCGCGTCTGGAACTCGCTGATGGCCTGCACCATGTCCAGGTCCTCGGCCTCGGAGCGCTGCCGCTGCGCGTCCAGCCGCGTCTGCGCGATGCGCTCGCCGATGGCATCGATCCGGTTCAGCGACTCGCCGGCGCGGGCACGCCAGCGCTGCAGGTTGTCGGACACCGCATCGATGCGCCGCACGCCCTCGGCCACGGTCTGGGCGATCGCGGCCGGGGGACGGTTGGGGGTCAGGAGGTCGGCCACGATGCTGTCGAGCACCGCGAAGGTGGATAGCGTGGCCGGCGGGTTGGCCGGGTCCGGCGCCATCAGCCAGGCCTGCTCGCCATCCACCGACAGCGGCGTCGGCTCACCGGCGGATGCCATCAGCTGTCCGCGGGCGCCGTTGTAGACGACGCCACCAGCCGCATCGGCCAGCGGGGGCGCGTCCGCACCCTGGCCGCCGAACAGGTAGCGGCCGGCGCCGTCGCCGCGATTGGCCACGGCAAGCAGGTCGTCGCGCAGGCCGCGGATCGCCTCGGCCAGCGTGCGCCGCTCGGCGTCACTGTAGGTGCCGTTGCCGGCCGACACCAGGCGCTCCCGCACCTGCTGCATCAGCTCGCCGGCGTGACCGAGCGCCGACTCGGTGAGCTGCATCGCATTGCGGCTGGCGTCCAGCGCCCGCTGCTCGGCATCGGCGCGGGCCTGATGCGCCAGCGCGCGCTCGGCACGCGCAGCCGCCGCCGGGTCGTCGCTGGCGCGCTGCACGCGCTTGCCGCTGGTGAGCTGTTCCTGGGCCTCCGTCAGCTCGCGCTGGCGCAGCTGCAGGTTGGACACCGAGCGGTCGAAGGCGTTGGCGGCGGAGATTCGCATGGGTGGACCCCGGGCGGTTGGATCAGCGGCCTGCGGTGGACAGCAGCGTCTCGAGGATGGACTGCGCCACCTGGAGCACCTTGGCCGCGGCCTGGTAGCTCTGCTGGAACTGGATCAGCCGGGCCGCCTCCTCGTCGAGGTTGACTCCGGACTGGGAGGCGCGCGCCTGCTCGGCCTGCGCGGCCACGGCCGAGGAGATGTCGGCCGCCGAGCGGGACCCCTGCACGCGCACACCGATGTCGGCCATCGCCTGGCCGTATCCCTCGGCGATCGAGCGGCCGCCCACCAGCGCCGCATCGCGCAGCGCCAGCATCTGCAGGGCATTGCCGTTGTTGGTGGCCACCGCGGCAGCCGGCGTGGGCTCCACCGTGAGAATGTCGCCGGTGCGCGGCACGCCGGCCAGGCGCAGAGAGAAACCGTTGATGTCCACCGGCGGGGCGGGGATCGGCTGGCCGGCCTGCCACAGGCCGGTTCCGCTCGCGAGGAGGTTGCCCCCGCCGTCCAGCAGGTCCCAGGCGTAGCTGCCGGTGTCGTTGGTGAAGGTCACGCGCGCGGTGGCGCCCGGCACCGGCAGCGGCGCGACGCCGACCGACAGCGAAGCCACTGAGGCCGTGCCCGTGTTGCCCGGCGCCTGGCGCGCCACCAGCGGGGCTGCGGCGGCCAGGTCGCGAGGGTCGTCGAGCAGCCGCTTGAAGCCCGCCGCGGCACGGCCCACGGGCTGCAGCAGGAAGCGGTCGCCCGGCTGCGCGCCGGCCACGGAGATCTGCACACCGTCCACGACGCCGCCATTGGCGATGCTGACCTGGGTCCCGTCGGTCAGGCGGGTGACCAGCCAGTTCCCGGGCACCGACGTGTCCTGGCGCAGCTCGTAGTCACTGGCGGCCAGGGCGTACGGATCGGTGACCGTCAGCGCGACGCTGCCCAGGAAGGCCCCGCCCGGGCCGCGCGCATTGGTGGCGTGGGCCTGGGCCTGCGGCCCGCCGAACTCGAACAGGTCCGATCCGGCTATGGTGCCCAGCGGCGGCTGGAGCGTCAGGCCGCGGGCCTGCTGCTCGTTGACCGCGGCCCCGATCGCGGTGGCCATGCGCCCGACGAGGTTGCGGCCGTCCACGAGGTCCTGGTTCTGGAAGCGGAGCAACCCGGCGATGCTGCCGCCGCCGAGCGATCCTTCGTCGATCGTGCGCTTCAGGCTGCCCTCGGTGAGGGCGATGGCGAAGCGCGACGGATCGGCCGGGTCGGCCTCGACGCTGAACGTGTCGGCCCCGACGCCGAGGACGAGGCGTTGTCCGCCGCCGACGAACAGCGACAGCGTGCCGTCGCCGGCGTCGACGCGCGAGACCTGGACGAGGTCCGACAGCTGCGCGATCAGGCGCTCGCGCTCGTCGAGCAGGTCGTTGGCCGGCTGGCCGAGCCCGCGCTGCGCGGCGATGCGCTGGTTGGCCTCGGCGATCCCGCGCGCGAGGTCGTTGACGCGCCCGACCGCGGCCCGCAGCTCCGCACCGACGGCGGCCTGCATCTGGTCCAGTGCACTGCCTGCGCCCGCGAACCGCGCCGCCAGGTCGGCTGCTCGGCCGAGCACGACCTGCCGCGCCGCCGGATCGGACGGCCGGTTGCCGAGGTCGACGAAGGCGTTCAGGAACTGGCCCGCGGCGTGGCCGAGGCCCGCCTCGCCCCCGGCGAAGACGGTCTCGAGCCGGCGCAGCTGCTCCAGGCGCGCCGTGTCCATCGCCGCCAGCGAACGGGCGTTGGCCGCCTCGCGCGTGAGGAACTCGTCGTGGGCCCGCACGACGCTGCTGACGTCGACGCCGCGGCCCAGGTAGCCGGATCCCGTGAACTGGCCCGGCGCGGTCGTCAGCGTCGCGCTCTGGCGCGAGTAGCCGTCGACGTTGGCGTTGGCGATGTTGTGGCCGGTCGTCTGCAGCGCCGCATAGTTGGCCTGCATCGCCTTGACGCCGATCGTCATCAGTGCGCTCGCCATCGCACCGCTCCGTCAGACCTGCAGGCTGCGCTGCAGCCTGAGCGTGGTGTTGATGACGCGGCCGAGCTTGTCGGCGTAGGCCGGGTCGGTCGCGTAGCCCGCCTTCTGCAGGCCCTCGGCAAAGCCGGTGGCGCTGCCGGCGGCCGCCAGCACCGGCTGGTAGCGCGGGCTGTCCTTCATCAAGCGGGCGTAGTCGGCGAAGCTCTCGGCGTGGCTGCCGTAGGCACGGAACCGCGCAACGACCTTCTGCGGCTTGCCGCCGATGAACTCGGTCGTGGTCACCTCGGCGACCGGCCCGCGCCAGCCCGGGCCCGCCTTGATGCCGAACAGGTTGTACGACGGAGAACCGTCGGCGTGGTTGATCTCCTTGCGTCCCCAGCCCGTCTCGAGCGCCGCCTGCGCGACCATGAAGGAGGCCGGGATGCCGGTCTGCCGCTCGGCCGCCCGGGCCGCCGCCGAGTGCTGCTCGATGAAGCCAGCCGCACCGCGCTGCGGAATGCGCGTCGGCTTCGACTCGGGCAGCACGGCAGGCTCGGCCGCGCGCGGCGTGGCCGGGATGGGCCCCGGCGCCAGGCCCATCTGGCGCTCGAGCTGCTTCTGGATGGCTTCGGACAGGCCCCCGGGCAGGCCCGCGAGCTGGGTCGCGAACTGCTGGTCGAGCATCGAGCCCGCCAGTGCCCCCTCGCCCGGCAGCGACTGCTCGAGCGTCGTCGCCCGCATGCTCTTGACGAGCTCCTGCATGAACAGGGCCTCGAACTGCCGCGCCGCCTCGCGCACGGCCGCCTTCGGGTCCGTGGCAGCCCGCGCCTGCAGCCCCTGCAGCGCGCGCAGGTCGAACCCGATGGCCGAGGACGGCGGCGCGGCCATCAGATCACCTCGATCTCGGCGTTGAGCGCGCCCGCGCTCTTCATCGCCTGCAGGATCGCCAGCAGGTCGAGCGGCGTCGCGCCCAGCGCGTTGAGCGCCTTGACCACGTCGGTGAGCCGCGTGCCCGCAGGCATCTCGACCAGCGCCCCGCCCTGCTGGGTGACCGCGATGTCGGCCTTGTCGACCGCCACCGTCTCGCCGCGCCCGAACGGCGCCGGCTGGCTGACCATCGGCGTGTTGCTGATCGTCACGCTCAGGTTGCCGTGCGCCACGGCACAGGCTCCCAGCGTGACGGCCTCGTTCATCACCACCGATCCGGTGCGGGCGTTCAGCACCACCCGCGCGGCCGGCCGCGCCAGCGACAGCGGCAGGTTCTCGATGTCGGCCAGGAACCCCACGCGGTCGGCGCTGGGCGCACGCACGCGCACCGTGCGGCCGTCGACCGCGGTGGCCGTGCCCTCGCCGGCGTGGGCGTTGATCGCGCGGGCCACCGCGCGTGCGGTGGCGAAGTCGCTCGCATTCAGTCCGAGCGTCACGCTGTCGCCGTCCTGCAGCGGCGTCGGCACCGAGCGCTCGACCGTCGCACCCTCGGGGATGCGGCCCGCGGACAGGTGGTTGATCTGCACCTTGGAGCCGGCCGCCGCGGCCCCGGCCCCGCCGACGATCATGTTGCCCTGGGCGAGGGCGTAGACCTGGCCGTCGGCGCCGCGCAGCGGCGTGGCCACCAGCGTGCCGCCGCGCAGGCTCTTGGCGTTGCCGACCGAGCTGACGTTGACGTCGATCGTCTGCCCGGGCTGTGCGAAGGGCGGCAGCGAGGCAGTCACCAGCACCGCGGCCACGTTGCGCGGCTGCACGCTCGCGCCGGCCGGCAGCGTGACGCCCAGTTGCTGCAGCATGGCCTGCAGGCTCTGTGTCGTGAAGGGGGCCTGGGTGGCCTGGTCGCCCGTGCCGTCGAGACCGACGACCAGGCCGTAGCCGACCAGCTGGTTGGCGCGCACGCCCTGCACCGCGGCAACCTCCTTGATGCGCGGGCCGGTGCTTGCGCCGGCGGCAGCAGCCGGGTTTGGCCACCACACGGCCGCACTGGCCGCCAGCAGCGCCAGCGCGATCGCCCAGCGCATCCAGCGCTCGTCGCCGCTTCGTTGGCGGTCCATGGTCCTGACTCCTTGCGCGCCGCTCAGATCGGCATCACCGACAGGAACACGCGGCTCAGCCAGCCGACGGCCTGCGCCTCGGCCTGTGCGCCGCGCCCCCGTTGCTCGAGCCGCACGTTGGCGATCGCGGCACTGGGCACCGAGTTGCCGGACTGGATGGCCCGCGGGTCGACCTGGCCCGAGAAGCGCAGCACGTCGACGTTCTGGTTGACGCCGATCTGCTTCTCGCCCGCGATCAGCAGGTGGCCGTTGGGCAGCACCTCGCGCACGATCACGGTGATCGTGCCGCTGAAGTCGTTGCTGTTCTCCACCGCACCCTTGCCTGCGAACGTGTTGCTCGACGTGCCGCCGACGCTCGCGCGGGCGGCGGTGAACGAGTTCGGGTTGACCCCGGGCATCGCGCTGACCGAGCCGGAAAGCGTGCCGCCCTTGTCGATCGAACTGGTGCTCTTCTGGACCGCGGTGACCTTCTCGACGATCTGCACCGTCAGCGTGTCGCCGACCAGTCGTGCGCGGTGATCCTCGAACAGCGGTCGGTAGCTCGCCGACGCGAAGATGGAGCCGTTGACCGGCGCGGGCGCCGGAGACGCCGCCGGCACGGGCGGCACCGTGTCGGCCACCTCCACGCGCGGCAGCAGCGTGATGCACCCGGCCAGCGGCAGGCCGAGCAGCGCGACGAGCATCGAGGGCAGGCGGCGCATCGTCACACCTGGCTCAGGCGCTGCAGCATCTGGTCGGAGGTCTGGATAGCCTTGGAGTTGAGCTCGTAGGCACGCTGCGTGGCGATCATCGACACCAGCTCCTCGACGACGTTGACGTTGCTGCCCTCGACGAAGCCCTGCTGAAGCGCACCATGCGCGCCGCTGCCGGGCGCCGCGACGTTGGGCGTGCCCGAGGCGGCCGTCTCCGCGAAGAGGTTGCCTCCGCGCGGCTCCAGGCCGGCCGGGTTGATGAAGGTCGCGAGCTGGATCTGCCCCTGCGCCACGGGTTGGGGCTGGCCGCTGACCACGACGCTGACGGTGCCGTCGGCGGCGATCGTCACGGTCTGCGCGTTCGCAGGGATGGTGATGCCGGGCTGCACCGGATAGCCGGTGGGCGTGACCAGCTGGCCGGCGCTGTCGACCTGGAACGCACCGTCACGCGTGTAGCCCGTGCTGCCGTCGGGCATCGTGATCTGGAAGAAGCCCTGGCCCTTGATGGCGACGTCGAAGTTGTTGCCGGTCTGCTGCAGCGCGCCCTGCCCGAAGTGGCGCGTCGTGGCGGCCACGCGCGCACCCAGGCCGACCTGCAGGCCGGTGGGCAGCTGCGTCTGCTCCGAGGTGCTGGCCCCCGGTGACCGCAGGCTCTGGTACATCAGGTCCTCGAACACCACGCCGGCTCGCTTGAAGCCGTTGGTGCCGACGTTGGCGAGGTTGTTGGCGATGGAGTCCAGCTTGGTCTGCTGGCCCTCCATGCCGGTCTTGGCGATCCACAGCGAACGGAGCATGCGACGGTCCTCGCGGGCCGCATGGGGTGCGGCCTCCTGTGAGCATCTTGACCCGCGACGGGCGCGGGCGAGGGTTGGAAATGGGGGCGGTGGCGGGCCCTAATCGGGCGCTAGTCGGGGGCTGCGCAGCCCGTGGCGGGCGGCGCGCCGCGGCCGCTCACTGCGGGGCCAGCAGCTTGGCGGCGCCCTGCTCGCGCTGCTCGGCGCCCTGCAGCATCTTCATCTGCTGCTCGAACTGGCGCGCCGCGGCGATCATCGCCACCATGGTCTCCACGGGGCTGACGTTGCTGCCCTCCAGGGCGCCGCCCTGGACCCGGGCCGTCGGGTCGGCTGGAAGCTCGCCGTCGGCGGCGCGGAAAAGGCCGTCGGTGCCGCGGGTCAGCGCAGCAGGCGTCTCCGGTGTGACCAGCTTGAGCTTGCCGGCAACCTGCGGCCGCGCGCCCCCGACCTGGGTCACGACGCTGCCGTCGGCCGCGACCTCCACGCTCGCCCCTGCCGGCACCGTGATCGGGCCGCCGTCACCCAGCACCGGCAGCCCGGACACGCCGACCAGTTGCCCTTCGGCATCCACCTGGAGCGAGCCGGCCCGCGTGTAGGCCTCGGTGCCGTCGACGGCCTGGACCGCGAGCCACGCGTTGCCCATCACGGCCACGTCCAGCGCCCGGCCTGTCGTCTGCACCGGCCCGGGTCGGACGTCGTGGCCGATCGTCGACTCCAGCGCGTAGACGCGCGTCGTCGCGCCGTCGCCGCGCACCGGCACGGCGCGGAAGGCCTGCATCTCGGCGCGGAAGCCGTTGGTCGACGCGTTGGCAAGGTTGTTGGCCAGCACGTCCTGGCGCTGCATCGTGGCCTTCGCACCGGCCATCGCGAGGTAGATCAGGCGGTCCATGGCAGCCCTTCGGCGACGGGTCCGGCGTGCGATCAGCGCAGGTTGACCAGCGTCTGCATCACCTGGTCCTGCGTCTTGATGGTCTGGGCGTTGGCCTGGTAGACGCGCTGCGCGGTGATCAGGTCGACCAGCTCGGCGGTGATGTCGACGTTGCTCTGCTCCAGCGCGCCCGACTGCAGCACGCCCAGGTTGCCGTCGCCCGGGATGCCGGCCACGGGGTCGCCGCTCGAGAAGGTGCGGCCCCACTGGTTGTCGCCCAGCGGTTGAAGACCCTGCGGGTTGCGGAAGTTGGCGACCTCGATCTGGCCGGCCGGACGCGACTGCCCGTTCGAGTAGCGCGCCGTGACGATGCCGTTGGGCTCGACCACGATCGACGCCAGCTGGCCGGCGCCAAAGCCGTCCTGGCTCAGGTTGGACACGGCGAACGGCGAGCCGTACTGGGTGGTCTGCCGCAGGTCGATCGTCGCGCCGATGATCGGCAGCGTCGTGGCTCCCTGGGCATTGAGCACCGACGGGATGTCGAAGACGACCGGCGCGGTGGGCGACGTCGGGGCCTTGCCGTCGGGCGCATAGGTGATGGTCGTGACCGGCTGGGGTGCCGCCGCCGTGCCGGCCACCGTGGTGCCGTTGGCCGTGGCGTACACATGCCAGGTGTCGTTGGCCGACTTCTGGAAGAACAGCGTCAGCGCGATCTCCTGGCCCTTGGCGTCGAACACGGTCGCCGAGGTCGCGTTGTTGTAGGTGGCCGCGTCGTCGAACTCGATCGCCGGCGTCGCCCCGGTGAACGTGACTGCCTTGCGCGAGTCGAGGTTCATGTCGATGTCGATGGCCGACGTGGGCACCGGCGCGATGCCCGCGGTGGGCAGTTGCAGCGGGGCCGACTGGCCGGTCTGGATGACGCCGGAGGCGTCGGCGGCATAGCCCATCAGCTTGCGGCCGGCGTTGCTCACGATGAAGCCGTCGCGGTCGACCTTGAACTGGCCGTTGCGGGTGTAGGTGACCGGGGTCAGCGCGTCGCTGAGCTGGAAGAAGCCGTTGCCGTTGATCGCCAGGTCGAGCGGGTTCTCGGTGGTCGTGATGTTGCCCTGCGTGAACTGCTGGGCCACCACGGTGAGGTTGGTGCCGATGCCGGCCATCGTGGCGCCGGTGCCGTTGAGCGCGGCGGCGTACACGTCGCCGAACTCGGCGCGCGCCACCTTGGCGCCGAAGGTGTTGGCATTGGCGATGTTGTTGCCGATCACCTCCAGGTTCTTGCTGGTGGCGTTCAGACCGGAGATGCCTTGCTGGAAGCTCATGGGTGGTGTCCTGGTGGGAGGTTCGTTCAGTTCACGGCCTGGACCGCGTCGTAGTCGATCTGGCCGGACAGCCGGGTGTCCAGCGTCAGCCGGTTGCCGGCCAGCGACACGGACTCGACGCGGTCGCGCATCAGCGGCGTGGCGCTCACGGTGGCAGCGCCCGACGTCGCAAGGACCCGGAAGCGGTGCCCGGTGCCATCGGCCACGCCCTTGGCGGCGGCGTTCCACTCGAACCCGTGGCGCCCGGCACCCTGCGTGCCGAGGTCGATGGTGTCGACCACGCGCCCGGCCGGGCTCAGGACCTCGACCAGCACGCGGCTGGCGGTGCCGGCGAGGTCGAAGCCGCCGACGCCACGGCCGCCCTGCACGGCGATGCGATCGCCCTTCAGCGACACGTCGCGGCCGACCAGCGCGGCGCCCTGCAGCGTCTGCATCCGCGCGTACTGCGCGTTCAGAGAGGCGACCGTGTCGTTGAGCCGCTCGATGCCGCTGACGGTATTGATCTGCGCCATCTGGCTCGTGATCTGGGCGTTGTCCAGCGGGTTCAGCGGATCCTGGTTCTGCATCTGCGTGACCAGCATCTTGAGGAAGCGCTCGGCGCTGCCGGCCTCGATGCGCGAGGACGCGGAAGCGCTGGAGGCGGATGCGGCAGAAGCGGCCGCGGTGGAACTGGCCAGGGCGTCGAAGGTGCTCATCGCGATGTCTCCCCGTCGCCGCTCACTGGCCCACCTGCAGCGTCTTCAGCAGCAGGCTGCGGGCGGTGTTCATCACCTCGATGTTGTTCTGGTAGCTGCGCGACGCCGAGATCATGTTGACCATCTCCTCCACCGGGCTCACGTTGCTGTAGGTGACGTAGCCCTCGGCATCGGCCGACGGATGGCGGGGGTCGTGCACCCGGCGTCCCGGGGCCTGGCTCTCGGTGACGGTGGATACCGTCACGCCGGCGCTGGCCGGGTCGTCGGCGCCCTGCCTGCGGCCCAGCATCACGGTCTGGAAGACCACCTGCCGCGCCTTGTAGGCGCTGCCGTCCGGCCCCGCGACCGTGTCGGCGTTGGCCAGGTTGCTGGCCACCACGTTCAGCCGCTGGCTCTGCGCGCTGACCGCGCTGCCGGCGACGTCGAAGATCCGCAGCATGCTCATCGTTCAGTCTCCATGCCCCTGGCGCTCAAGGCTGCCCCGGGCTCTTCATGGCATCGAGCACCGTGCGCACGCTGCCGTTGATGAATCGCAGCGTGCTCTCGTACTTGACGGCGTTGTCGGCGAAGGACGCGCGCTCGCGATCCATGTCCACCGTGTTGCTGTCCAGGTGCACCTGGCTGGCCAGCGCGTGGCGCAGGTCGGGCCGCAGCCGGCCGCCCGGGCTCATCACCCCCGCGGCGATGCCCTCGCCGGGGCCGGCGCTGCCTGTGGCGGTCCGCAGCGCGTCGGCGAAGTTGAAATCGCGCGCCTTGTAGCCGGGGGTGTCGGCGTTGGCGATGTTGCTGGCAATCAGCCGCTGACGCTCCGCGCGCAACAGCAGCGACTGACCGTGGAATTCGAGTGAGGCGGTGAGCTGCCTGATCATCTGGATCCTCCAGGGCGCTGCCTGTGCCGGGGCCTGTGCCGGGGCCGGCCCGGGATGCGAATGCATTCTGGGTAGCGCTGCCCCGCGCTTGGGCCCGAATAGGAGGCCTTCCGGCACCCTTTTCCTTCCCTGGCCGCTGCCGCCCGCTTGTTACATTCCGTCGCGTGAACGATCGCACGTCCCGGCCCCCCGTCGCCCCACGCACGCTGCTCGCCGCGGCGGCGCTGGCGGGCTGCCTGCTGCCTGCCCAAGCCACCGACGTCCCGCCCGCGGCCCTGCCGCCGGCCGTGTTGGCGGCCGCTGCCGAGCTCGCCCGCGAGGCGGCCCTGCCGTCGGCGCCGCGGGCCGCGCGCGTGCTGGCGGTTCCGGGCACCCCTGATCCGCGGCTGCGGCTGGCGCCGTGCGAGCGCATCGAGCCCCACCTCCTGGCGGGGCAGCCGGTCTGGGGGCGCACCCGGATCGGGCTGCGCTGCGCGGGCGGCCCGGTCGCCTGGCGCGTGACGCTGCCGGTGGAGGTTCGCGTCCTGGCGCCTGCCCTGGTGGCTCGCGGGCCCACGCCCGCCGGCACGGCCCTGTCAGCCGACCTGTTCCGGCTCGCCGAGATCGACTGGGCGGCCTCGCCCCAGGCGCCGCTCGCGAGCCTGGAAGGCGTGGCCGGCCGAACGCTGGCCCGCGCGATCGGCGCCGGCCAGCCGCTGCAGTCCGCCGACCTGCAGCGGCGCCAATGGTTCGCCGGCGGCGACGTGGTCCGCATCGTCGCCGTCGGGCCCGGCTACAGCGTGGCCACCGATGGGGTCGCCCTGGGCAGCGGCATCGAGGGCCAGCTGGTCCGGGTGCGGACCGAGTCCGGTCGGATCGTCATCGGCCGCCCGGTGGCGGCCCAGCGGGTCGAGGTGACGCTGTGAGACGCTGCCGGATCGGGACGCGCCGCGTCGCGGCCCACCGCCGCGGTCAGCCCCGGACACCCCCATTTGCGGGGGATATCGCGAGAATGTGTATCTGCCGCCTAAAGTCCACTGCTGCGCGACCCGATAGCGCGAGTGTGTCTTGGGGCGTGTGCGCTGCGCGCGCTCCGGAAGGGGAGTGACCCATGAAGATCGGTTCTATCGATGCCAAGCCCGTTGTCCAGGCGCCCGTCAGCGAGCGTCGGGCTGATGCCGCGCCGGTCGCGTCCACCGAGCCGAGCGCCAAGGTCGAACTGTCCTCCGCGGCGTCGCTGGTGGTCACGGGAGCCGGGGACGGCAGTTTCGACGCCGCCAAGGTCGACCGGATCGCCACCGCGATCCGCGACGGCAACTACAAGGTCAACCCGGAGGCGATCGCCGACAAGCTGATCGTCAATGCCGAGGAGCTGCTCGGCCGCAAGCTGAGCTGACCACGGCGTGGATCGCGAAGTCGGTCTGATCTCGGCCTCGGGCGACGGCGAGGCGGCGCTCGAACGCCCGTTGGCGGCCTTGGAAGGCCGTCTGAACGCGCTCGGGCAGGCCCTGCAGCGCGACGATCCCCAGGCCGTCGATCAGGCGGCCCACGAGCTTCAGGCCGCGCTGTCGCATGCCGTCGAGCGATTCCGCGCCGCCGCCCGCGCCGGCGTCGTGCCGCCGGCACTGCGCCAGCGCCTGGCCCGTGCGGGGGCCGAGGTGGCCGCCCAGCGCGAGGCCCTCGCGCGCGCGAGCGCGTCGCTCGACCGCGCGATCGACGTGCTGATGCCCCAGCCCGGGCCTTCCGGCCTGTACTCGGCGGCCGGCGGCAGCGAACGCACCCTGCCCGCCGGCGGCCTGCGCGCCTGAGCTGGCGCCTCAGGCACCCCTCCGGCCAGGCCGTCCTGGTCGTCGACGAGGCGGACGTGGGCCGGGTCGCACCCCGGGCCCTGCCGGGCCTGCCGACGTCGTGGACTCGCCGGTCGCTGGGGCGCACCGGCCCGCTGACCATCGATCGTTCCTGGCCTCGCCGCGGCCATGCCGCGCCTGCCGCATGGATTCGCGGCGCTCGACGGCGAACCCCTGTGCTCCCCGTGCTCCCCGGGGGCACCGGGGCCGGGGCTGGGGCCGCGTCCGGTAAGCCCTGCCTGCAGCGCGCCGCGGCCGGCGCTACCAGTCGCGCAGCCTCGAGCGCAGCCGGGCGATCGACTGGCTGTGAAGCTGGCAGACCCGGCTCTCGGTCACGCCGAGGACGGCGGCGATCTCCTTCAGGTTCATGTCGTGCTCGTAGTACATGCTCATCACGTACTGCTCGCGCTCCGGCAGCTGCTTGATCGCCTCGACCAGCGCCTCGCGCATGCGCCGGTCCTGCAGGCGCGCAACCGGGTTGGCATCCTCGTCGGCGATGTGCCGGTCGAGGTAGTCGTCGTCGCCGTCGTCGCCGCCGATGTCCTCCAGGTACAGCAGCTGGGTGCCGCGCACCTTGGCCAGCAGCTCCTGGTAGTCCTGCAGCGACATCTCCATCTCGCGGGCGATCTCGCCCTCGCTCGGCGCGCGCCCCAGGCGTTGCTCCAGCCGGTGCACGGCGGCCTCGATGCTGCGCTGGTGGCGGCGGTCGCCCCGGCTCATCCAGTCGTTGCCGCGCAGCTCGTCGAGCATCGCGCCGCGGATGCGCTGGGTCGCGAAGGTCTCGAACTGCACGCCCTGCGCCGCGTCGAAGCGCGACAGGGCGTCGGTCAGCCCGATCATGCCGACCTGGATCAGGTCGTCGAGCTCGACGTTGGCCGGCAGCTTGGCGATCATCTGATGCGCCAGCCGCCGCACCAGCGGGCTGTACTGCTTGAGCAGCGCACCGGTGTCGAGTTGTCCTTTCGCGGTGTACATGTCGGATCCCTCGTGGTTCTCGGCGTTCGGGCTGGTCCGATGGGATGGGGCGATGCGGCCGGCGGGCGTTCAGTGGCGGCCGGCGAGCGCCGGTCGGACCGCGCAGCGCGACGGCGGGGCTGCGGGCGGCACACCCGTCCCCTCCTCGGCCAGCTGGGCGCGCAGCAGGTCGACCAGGCTATCGGACCCGGGGTCGGATGCGCTGGCGGCGGGATCGACCAGCGCCCAGTCCTGCAGCACGGCGCCCAGGAAGCTGTCGGCGCACTGGGCCAGGCTGGCAGCGATCGCGTCGACCCGCGGCGACTGCGGCGACGCGGCCAGCAGCAGGTCGAAGGTGAGCAGGCCGCCGCGCAGCGCCAGCAGCTTGGCGCTGGCGTAGGCGTGCTTGATGCTCTCCGGGTGGTCGGCACCGACCAGCACCGGGCGCAGCGGCCGGCGCGCGAACATCCGCGCCAGGTCGGCCGCGTCGGCGTGCACCAGCAGAAGGTCGGCGGCAGGGCACGCCGCCTGCAGCGCATCGACAAAGCCGGCGGCTGAACCGCGCGTGTCGACGTGGCTGCGGGGCAGGCCGCGGGCCGGCAGGTAGGCCAGCTGCTGGCCGATGCGCTCGATGCCGGCAGTCAGGTCGAGCCGCGCCAGCTCGTGCGGCTCCGGCGAGCCGGTCGCCGCGTCGACGACGAGTACATGCCGGCCGAGCCTGGCCAGCGTCTCGGCCAGCCGGTCGAGCACCACGCCCCCGAAAGCCACGTGCGGGTTGGCCGCCAGCGCCAGCGTGCGCAGTCGCGCGCCGGCGAACAGCCGGCGCAGACCGTCGGCCTGGTCCAGGTGCATCGATCCCGAGGTCGCGTAGAAGTCGCGCATCGCGCCGCGCTCCCCGGTCAGGCCCGCGACGCGGCGGCCCGTGCCGCCTGCGCGGCGGCGGGCACGAGCGCCGACACCGGCAGCCCGGCGAAGATCAGGTTGACGTCGCTGTCGTCGAGGCGCCAGGCCGCGGCACCGCTGGCCACCAGGGCGCGTTGCACCAGGGCAGCGGCGGACAGGCGGTGCCAGTCCTCCGGCACGCGCTGGCCATTGGCCACCGCGACCACCTTCAGGCGGCCCCGGATGATGGCGTCCAGGGCCGGCCCGAGCTTGACCGCCTCGTCCACCTTCGAGAGCACGACGCCGCGGCAGCCGCTGGCTGCGTAGGCGGTCAGCTGGTCCTCGATCGTCTCGCCCTGCGCCGACGCGTTGACGACCAGCAGCCGCTTGATCGACGGGTGCGAGAGCATCTCGAGCAGGTCCCGGGTGCGGTCGTCGCGCTGCGCCATGCCCGCCGTGTCGACCAGCACCATGCGCTTGCCCGACAGCAGCTCCAGCAGGTCCTCCAGCGACGCGCGGTCGTGCGCGGTGTGCACCGGCACGCCGAGGATGCGGCCGTAGGCGCGCAGCTGTTCGTGCGCCGCGACGCGATAGGCGTCGAGGGTGATCAGGCCGAGGTTGGACGCGCCGTGCCGGGTGGCGAAGGCCGCCGCCAGCTTGGCGGTGGAGGTCGTCTTGCCGACCCCGGTGGCCCCGACGAGCGCGTACACGCCGCCCTGATCCTCCAGGGCGCCCTCGCGCTCGCCGGTCTGCAGGTTGCGCTCCAGCACACCAGCCGCCCAGGGCAGTTCGTCGACGTCCGCCGGCAGCCCGGCCACGAGCTTGCGCACCAGCGCCGGCGAGAAGCCGTTGTCCAGCAGGCGCTGCGAGAGCTGGGCCTGGCGCGGCTGACGCTGCAACTTCTCCATGAAGGCAAGCGCGCCGAAGCGCTGCTCGATCAGGCCCCGCACCGAGCGAAGCTCGTCGAGCATCGCGCCCTGGGCCTGCGCCGCGGCGGACTGCACCGCGGCGGACTCGGCGGCGGGCACCGGCACCGACAGCCGGGGCGGCTCGCCGCCGGACAGCCCGAGCTCGTCGCGCAGCACGGGCGCAGCACGCCTGGCGTCCGCGTCGTCGGTGCCGATGGCAACCCCGTCCTGCGCGCGGGCCGGCAGTCTGGCGGACAGCCGCGCGCGCGCCGCCTCGATCGGAGCCGGTGCCGCCACGGCTGCGGCAGCGGCCGCCGCGGCGGGCCGCGCCGGGGCAGTCGACGCCGCGACACCGGGCCGTCCGGTCGGCACCGCCGTGCCCGCCTGGGCCGCTGAACGGCCCGCGGCGCGCTCGGCCGCGGCGAGCTCGTTCTGGCGCCGCCTCAGCATGCGCTCGCGCACGTATTCCTGGAACGACAGCGTGCTCATCTCCAGCTTCTGGGCGTCCTCGCGCACCTCCTGGCGCAGCGCACCCGGTGCGTCGTCGAAGGTGGGCTCGACCCTGCGGTCGAGCACGGGCGCCGCGACCCGAGCGGGCGGGGCAGCCGGCAGCGCCGGGGCCTGCACGCGCTCGGCCGACGCGCCGAGGCGCTCGATCTGCAGCACGCTCTCGGGCGCCATGGCCAGCACCTCGACGCCGTCGGCGCAGGGGCGGGTGGACATCACGACGGCGTCCTCGCCGAAGGCCTGGCGCACGAGCGCCAGCGCGTCGCGGGTGGTGCGGGCGGTGAACCGCTTCACGTTCATGCGGTCGCTCCAATGATCGAGCCGATGCGGATCGAGTGGGTCTCAGGGATCTCGCTGTGCGCCAGCACCTTCAGGCGCGGCGCAGCGCGGCGCAGGAGCCGAGCGAGCGGGGCACGGATCGGATCGGGCACCAGCAGGCAGGCCGGCTGGCCGCGATCCTCCTGGGTGCGTGCGGACTGCGCGGCCTGCGCCGTCAGCGTCTCGGCGATGCCCGGGTCGAGCGCCGCGCCATGCGGGCTCGTCAGGGCGTGGGTCACGATGCGTTCCAGGTCCGGGTCCAGCGCGATCACGTCGAGCTCCTTCACCGGCCCGTAGATGTGCTGGACGATTGCCGGCGCGATGTGGGTGCGGATCCGACGGGCCAGCTCGGCCGGGTCCGTGACCGAGGCGGCATGTTCGGCCAGGCACTCGACGATCGAGCGCATGTCGCGGATGTGCACGCCTTCCTCCAGCAGCAGCTGCAGCACGCGCTGCAGCGTTGCGATACCGACCATCTTCGGAACCACGTCTTCGATCAGTTTCGGAGCCAGCTTCGTCACGTGCTCGACCAGGTTCTGCGTCTCGACGCGGCCGAGCAGCCGGGCGGCGTGAACCTGCATCAAGTGTGAGAGGTGGGTCGCGACGACGGTGGGGCAATCAACCACCGTAAACCCCGCCATTTGGGCCGTCTCCTTGTGGCGTTCCTCAATCCACACCGCCGGCAGCCCGAAGGCCGGGTCGGTGGTGCTCGCCCCGGGCAGCGCCAGCTGGGCCCCGCCGGGGTTGATCGCCAGCCACAGGCCGGGCATGGCCTCGCCCTCCCCGACCACCGCGCCGCGCAGCGTGATGCGGTAGTGGCTGGGCCGCAGGTCGACGAGGTTGTCGCGGATGTGCACGGGGGGCGGCAGGAAGCCGACGTCCTGCGCGAACTTCTTCCGCACGCCCTTGATCCGGGTCAGCAGGTCACCGCCGCCGCTGCGGGTCTTGTCGACCAGGGCGATCAGCCGGTAGCCGACCTCCAGTCCCAGCGTGTCCACCGGCGTCAGGTCGTCCCAGCTCGCCTCGGCGTCGGCCGGAGGCGGCGCACGGCGCGACTCGGCGGTCTCGGCCGCCTGCGCAGCAGCCTTCTTCTGCCGCCCGATCTGCCACGCCAGCGCGGCCAGCCCGCCCGCGATCACCAGGAACACCAGGTTGGGCATGCCCGGCACCAGGCCCAGGCCACCGACGATGCCCGCCGTGAGCGCGATGGCATGCGGCGAGTCGAACACCTGCGACCGGATCTGCGTGCCGATGTCCTCGGCCTTGCCCACCCGCGAGACCACCATCGCCGCAGCCACCGACACCAGCAGCGCCGGCACCTGGGCCACCAGCGCATCGCCGACGGCCAGCACCAGGTAGCTGCGGGCGGCCTCGCCGGCCGACAGGCCGTGCATCGCCATGCCGATCGCGAAGCCGCCGATGATGTTGATGAACAGGATCAGCAGGCTGGCGATCGCGTCGCCGCGCACGAACTTGCTGGCGCCATCCATGCTGCCGAAGAAGTCGGCCTCCTCGGCCACCTCGGCCCGGCGCCGCCGGGCCTCCTTCTCGTCGATCATGCCGGCGTTCAGGTCGGCGTCGATCGCCATCTGCTTGCCCGGCATCGCGTCCAGCGCGAAGCGCGCGCCGACCTCGGCGATGCGCTCGCCGCCCTTGGTGACGACGACGAAGTTGATCACCACCAGGATCGCGAAGACGATCAGGCCGACGGCGAAGCTGCCGCCGATCAGGAAGTGGCCGAACGACTCGATCACCTTGCCGGCGGCGCCCGGCCCGGTGTGGCCCTCCAGCAGGACGACGCGCGTGGAGGCCACGTTCAGCGACAGCCGCATCAGCGTGGTCACCAGCAGCACGGTGGGCAGGGCCGCGAAGTCCAGCGGCCTGACCATCTGCGCGGAGATCATCACCACCAGCAGCGCCAGCGCGATGTTGAACGTGAACAGCACGTCGAGCAGGAAGGCCGGCAGCGGCAGCACCATCATCGCCAGCATCAGCACGACGAAGGCGGGCAGCACCAGCGCCTTCAGCGCGGCGCCCCTCGCCCGGCGCGGGTCGAGCGCGTCGCGGAGCGTGGCGATCAGGCCGTTCATGCGGCGGCTCCCTCAGCGCCCGCGGCCGGCCGCGAGGACAGCGGGTCCATGTCCTGCGGGACCTGCGGCACGGGCGTCGGCGCCAGCTGCGAGCGACCGGCGGCGGCCGCGTCG
>Ga0068877_10000757_pt1 | contig 27663 bp, 25 predicted proteins | sample NOAtaG_FD_66437 | JGI IMG/M metagenome (GOLD analysis project Ga0068877, IMG submission 66437) | Freshwater lake microbial communities from Lake Erie, under a cyanobacterial bloom - NOAA_Erie_Diel6S_1000h metaG | ecosystem: Environmental > Aquatic > Freshwater > Lake | place: USA: Ohio, Lake...
TGGAAGCTTTTGGCGGGGTGCGCAAAGGCCAGGGGCTGGTAGTAGCCGTGCAATTGGAACGGGCTTTTTATGCCAATGATCTGGAACAAGTGATCCGCATTTTGCAAGCCATGTTCAAAGGTTTGCCGCACTTGTTGCACGAAAAATACCCGGAGAAATTTTTCCATGCCGCCATCCATCTTCTGTTCAAGTACATGGGCCTACGGGTGCAAAGCGAAGTGATGATGAGCGATGCCCGCGCCGATTGTGTGGTGGAAACGGACGTGCACGTCTATATCCTGGAGTTCAGACTGGACAAAAGCGCCCAAGTTGCGCTTGAGCAGATCAAACACAAAAAATACCACCAGGCCTATTGGGAAAAAGGTAAAAAGATGATTGGCCTTGGAGTGAATTTTTCGAGTGAGACCAAGAATATTGAGGACTGGGTGGCGGAGGAGTTGGGGTAAAGCTCATTAGGCAGTGGTAGCAATCAACATAAAAAACGAAAACGACTGATGGCCTATGCATTCGAATTTGGCTTCGCCAACGGCAAAGTTGAAATGAGTGAAGACAAGAAGGCAGCAGCTATCTGGAAGAAAAGCGGCTCCAAAAAGATGACCATGTATTTACTCTATGAAAGTATTTTGTTCTTTTTTAGTTTTGGATGGAAGGGCTTAAAAAGAATATCGGATATGGAAAAGAAAATTTCCACATTTTATCCTACAGAAGGTGTCTTTCGTTATTTGTGGATTTTAGGAACTGATCCAAATGTGCAAGGCAAGGGCTATGGCTCCGCGATACTATCAAAAGCCATTTCCTCATTTCAAGCGGACTCTATTCCATTGTATTTAGAAACATCTACTGAATTGAACCTGAACTATTACGAAAGAAAGGGATTTAAACTTTATCATAGTATCGATTTAGGAAATGAAACAGATCTTACTATTTATCTTATGAGGTTTGAATAACATGAATTTGCTTAAATGATAGTAAAATGATTTCTTAACAATTGTTCAGTGTAATGCCGATCATGTTTTTCAACTTTGTCGGAAAACTTCAATAAAAGCATATGAACATATTAATAATCAATTGCCACAATAGAGAAAATAGTTTTTGCTCAGCCTTGGCAAAAGCATATAGGAATGGAGCAAATACAGCCGGTCATCACATTCAAACATTAAATTTGCGTGAGTTGGAATTGGAGAAATACCTGCGCTACGGACATGAGAAACGTTACGTACCCGAGGGTGATGTACTAAAGGCACAGGAATTCATTACTTGGGCGAATCATTTGGTATTTGTTTATCCTACTTGGTGGGCTGGCTTGCCTGCTTTATTGCGTTTGTTTTTTGAAATGGTATTTTCACCGGGTTTTGCCTTTAAGTATCGTGACCAACAAGGAAAAATAGTAAGCTGGGACAAATTATTGAAAGGAAAATCGGCACGAATTATCTCAACGATGGATGCTCCGCCTTGGTATTACAAATGGATCATTGGAGATCCGGGAGGAAAAATTATGCGAAAAGGTATTTTGGGATTCTCAGGAATAAGCCCTGTGAAAACCACTTATTTTGGATCAGTTAAAGTTTCAACTGAAAAACAAAGGGCAGATTGGTTGAAAGCAGTTCACAATTTAGGTCAAAAAGGTAGTTGAGGCTCGAATTAACTACTTTTGTTCTTAATGGGAGAAGTTCAAAAAAATAAAATCAAAGTTCATCGGTTTTTTCGTGAACTATTTGGACGGGAAACCACAAGTTTTGACTTGTTGGCAATTTTCATTGGATCTATTTCTTTAGCTGGTTTGACACTTTTTTTTAAATGGAATGCAGACTTTTCAGTCATTAAAAAAACGCTGCTCACCATTCTTGCATTTGACATTGGTGGAGGCGTAGTTGCTAACTTTACGTCAGGTACAACTAACTATTATGCTGAATCATCACGAAAACGGTATCTATTTGTTCTTTTTCATCTAGCACAACCATCGTTATTAATTTGGATTTTCCCAAGTGAGCTAGTAGCGATTTTGGCTATGTCTTTATTCACGCTGGCTTGTTCAATCATTGTCTTGCGTTTGAACTCCCCCAAAAATCAAAGAATAGTTGCAGTAACACTTTTAATTTTGTCTTTGATTCTAGCTACTCTTCTGAATTATACCGACCCATTGGCCCAACTGATAATGCAGTTCTTTTCTATAAAACTCATATTGGCATTTAGTGTAAATTGGATGGCAATTAACAACGAGTAACTTGGACAAGTGAAAGTTTTCATCGTAATTGAAATATGAATGCAAAGCAGTTAGAATATTGGATTTTAGACAACTATCAAGGTGTAGTCGTAACAGATGCGTATCGTGAACGTAGTTTCTTTTATAACCCCGATGGTTCATTGCCGAAAGGAATATACCTTGCCACTATTAAAGAAAGTGACGGCCCGAATGATAAGGCATCTCATTTAGACAGAGATGGAATTTATCGTTTAAGTCTTGGTGTTGGCAAAAAGCAATACCAACTTTTATTTGGGGAAATACCAAAACGACCTTCAAAAGGCGATATCGTTGGCCTTGATTTTGATTTTACCATTACAGGAATAGTTCTGCCTCACCCTATTTATGCTTGGTTAGGTTGGGTTTGTATCAATAATCCAGACAGTGAAAACTTAGATTTGGTGAAACACCTTCTAGATATTTCTTATCAAAACGCATTGGCTAAATTTGCGAAGAAAAAATAAATTAGTGATACCCTGTCCAATAGCAAGACAAACGGTAGGGCTAAATTGCAAGCAAGCTAATTTCTTAACATTTGTTAAGTGGATTGGTAGAACGCCTGGATAATTTTGTTGCATCATTTTAAAATTGCAACAACAATGAAAAAATCCCTTCTTATTATTGGAATCGTTAGTCTTATTTCAACTTCCAGTTTCGCTCAAACCGAGCAGAAAGAAAGTAAATATGCCGTTGAAACGGATATCCTCTGGCCATTTTTAGTGCAAACAACACGAACGCACTTCACCTTTAAACTTTGGGAGAAAGGAAATCTAAGAGGTGATGTGTATGTGGGATTAAACATCGATTTTCCAAGAGATCGTGCCACAGAAGGTCGATTTGCCGATTACAGTATTGCCAGTGGTTACCGACAATATTTTTGGAAAGGGCTGCATCTCGAATTTTCTCAAACTACTGGTCTGGGCGTATTACAAAACCACGTAACCACGGGAAAAACCTACAACAGCTTTGATTGGCTAGGAACCGGATACATCGGATATAAATTTGAGTTTGCCCAAAAGAAACTATACGTAATTCCTCAGTTTGGGATTGCTCAAGTGCTTTACAAATCCAATCCATGGCCCATTTACGAGGATGAAACCTTAACCAAAGAGGTTGGAGAAACTCCATTTATGTTGGGTTCATTAAGGTTTGGTTATAATTTTTAACCTTAAATATAGGTTTTGTAGAGCACACATAAATAAATACAAATAATATACTTTATGAAAAACAAAAAGCTTTACAACACGATAAAAGTAATATTCTCATTATTCATGCTTATTAGTGCCATAGGAGAATTAACCTTAAATGAAACCGTAGTTCATTCCATGGAGCTAATTCAGATGCCTGTTTACCTCCTTTACCTGCTCGGTATTTTAAAAATATCAGGAATTATTGCCTTATGGCTTTCTCCTTACAAATGGATTAAGGAATGGGCTTATGCAGGATTCACGTTTGATTTTATCGGTGCCATTTTTGGTTTTATCGCAACTGGAAATCTTGTAATGCCCGATATTGTAATGGCTCCGGTGGGTTTGATGCTGTGTTTATCCACATTTTATTTCTGGAAGAAAATGGATTAAATTTCTATAACCTAATAACCGAGAATTCATTTTGACACATTTGTGTCAGGTTAAACTTTCCTGTTCCAAGTAGTTTTGCACTGTTCGTGATTATACTGAACATCAAAATAAATCGACTCGTATGAAAGAAATTGCTTTAATTACAGGAGCCTCATCCGGAATAGGATACGAAATAGCGAAACTATTTGCAGCAGATAAAACAGACTTGCTCATTGTGGCAAGAGACGAAAAAAAGCTTCTAGAAATTAAAAAAGAATTCGAAGAGCAATTTAGAGTGAATGTATTTACTGTTGCCGCTGATTTGTCCTCCAACGAAGGGATACAGACGGTTTACCAGTCGGTTAATTCAAACAACTTAATCGTAAACCATTTAGTGAATAATGCAGGTTTTGGAGATTATGGTGCCTTCATCGACAGAAGCATGGAGAAATACAAAGAAATGATCCAATTGAATATTGTAAGTCTAACGGAGCTGAGCTATCACTACGGAAAAAAAATGGTAAAGCGTGGAAAAGGTAGAATTTTAAATGTTGCCTCTATGGCTGGTTTTCAACCGGATCCAAACTTTGCCGTTTATGGCGCAACCAAAGCGTATGTTATCAGTGTATCAGAGGCCATTCATAAAGAATTTGAAAACACAGGAGTTACTGTAACGGTTTTGTCTCCAGGAGCAACAGCATCGAACTTTATGGAACGTGCTGATATGAATAACGCCAAATTATACGCAAGTGGTGTAATGACCTCATTGGATGTGGCGCGAGAAGGTTATAACGGCATGATGAAAGGGAAACTCCATGTGATTCCCGGTTTCAAAAATAAAATACTAGGATTTTTCTCCGGAATTATGCCTCCAGGAAAATTAAGATTAAGTGTCGCAGCGAAAATAATGGCAGAGAAATAATATCCTGTTCACACAAGAAAAATCATATTTCAAACGATTTTTCACTCGTATTTGCATCAACCTACTTCAATAATACAAGTTATCCAACATTCTATGTTATTAATGCAGAAGGAAGATTAACAGACGTCTTCTTTGGTTATAAACAAAAAACAGCAAATAAATTAAAGGAATTAACTAAATAACGCTTCACAACATCGTATCGGCAATAGTGGGGCTGACATTTGTAAGCTCAACATTTAAATTTCTATTGGGTATTTGTGCAAATGTTAGGTTGACTTTTTCCCAATACCCCACCATCGCCAATACGTAAACCGTTGGTAGTTAATCTAAAACGATATAACAAAAGAAAATGATGACAGCGATTAACGTAAACAAAGGCGAGTTTTGCATTTCAACGGACAAGGCGAAATTAGACCTTGATGCTATTCACGACTTTTTATCAACCAAAGCATATTGGTGCATAAATATTCCGAAAGACAAGGTGCAAACTTCAATTGAAAATTCATTGTGCTTTGGCGTTTTTCATGACAAAAAACAAATAGGATTTGCAAGAATAATCACCGACTTTTCAACATTCGCCTATTTAGGTGATGTCTATATTTTGGAAGAATACAGGGGTAAAGGACTATCTAAATGGTTAATGGAAACCGTAATGAACTATCCGCATCTACAAGGGCTTAGACGTTGGATTTTACTCACAGGAGACGCACACGGGTTGTATAACCAATTCGGGTGGACAGGCATTGCAGAGCCTGCCAAGTGGATGGAACTTCATAATAAAAATGTTTACTCAAAGTAAATTGGCAGACCAAAAAGGGAGCCCAAAATAAGCCCGAACCGCTAACATCGGCCTGGCGTAATGGCGGGTGACGTTCTTTGTATGGACATTTGTACTATGAATTTCGTAATTAACAATTGTGGTGAAAATCGCCACCTTCGCCAATTATTGCATTACCGCAGTTAGATTGCAGAAATAGAGTCAAGGCACATACACATCAGTTACAAGCGTTTATTCGATCTGTTCCATTGCTTGTTTATGGTGATGCCCTACGTGATAGAGGGCAAAATGAAGCAGCTCCCGAATGGTGAGCTTACCTAGCAAAGGATGTGGCAACAAGATTGAATCCATTTCTGAATCCTCAAGAAGAGCAATTCGTTCAGTCAGTTTAGCGACCAACGTCTGCAGGCGTTTCAGGTCTCTTTCTTTTGAAAAAGTAGCCTTTCCTGGTTCATACAAAAAGGGAGCCTTTCCGCCGGCTTGCAGTTTTGCCTGATAGGCGGTAACCAGCGATTCGTAGCTGCGGCTGCCAGTCTTCGACTTTCCAAACAATAGCACTGGTATCCATTTTGGTAAACCCAGCGCCAACCTGATGGGGCGCAAACAGAGATAAACATGTTGGGCCTGACGGGACGCACTCCATTTATTCGGCTTAGACCGACTAAGTTGTTCATCTGTCAGCGAATCAACAAATGAAATAAAAGAGGTATGATCATCCCTTAGCCGTCTGATTAGTTCGGATCGATTCATAGATTGATTATTTTGTGTAGAGCGTTCAAGATACTTTCTCATACCAGCGGGCAATGGCTGAATGGGTGAACGGACCGCCATGTCCGACCCAGTAGCGTTCTGCACCAACCGCCAAGACCGTTTCGATCGACCGGTGAAGCTTTTCCCGATCCTGGATGAAATAATGATACCCGGGACGGGTGGGAAAGAAAGCACCGCCCATCATCCCGCCCATCAGAATATCACCTATAATCATGTCTCCGCTGTCAAACGCAATAGAAATGCTTCCTTCTGAATGTCCCGGCGTATGGTGAATCGTGGCGTTTAAACCAAATTGGCTGAGATCGGATAGGGTATCGGAAAGATGCTGGGGCTGATATGGCTTAAAGGGTTTGTCTACAAAGGGACGAAGCAACTGAGAAAACAACGTGGTCGTGGGGATTGGTCCATTGCTGCCCGACAGCGCCATGTGGAGATCACCGGTGTGTAACATGGTTGGAATAGGATACTGCTGAACCAACTCATGCGTGCTTCCGTAATGATCGGAATGTCCGTGCGTGTGTAGAATGAGGGATAGGTCGGACAGTTGTAATCCCTGCCGACCAAGGGCTTTTATGATCTTCTTCCCTTCTCCCGGACTGCCCGTATCGACCAGGATATTGACCTTTCCTTCGATTAGATAGGCATTGGAGATAGCTAGCGGGATGCGATGAATACGTGTCATTTTCTTCGTTTTAATATTTACTTTGTCTTTGGTTTAGGCTTTGGATTTTGAGCCGCTGCCCATATCAGTTCGTAGGAATGATCGATCAATTCCCGGACATGTCTCCAGAGGAATCAGCGCACTAAATTAAACCATTTTTTCTCTTTAGGCAATTAGGGGCTAAGCCAAAAGTTGATTTTGACACATTTGTGTCAGGTCTTTTTCAATTAGGTATCAGATATTTGTGTTGAACCTACTCAACACAAATATGAAAGTCCTTATCCTCGGCGCAACTGGTTATTCTGGAAAAGCTATATTAATGGAGGCCCTGTACCAAAACCATGAAGTTACAGTACTTGTCAGAAACAAATCCAAAGTTACCGTCCACCATCCAAACTTGTCTATCCTGGAGGGAGACGCTCTGGATCCCAGGATAATAGCTAATGCCCTGGAGAATCAGGAAGCTGTGATTCAGTGCCTTGGCGTAGGTGGAAAGGGCGATGGCAAACCCAATACTGTTGTTTCCGATGCCACTAAAATACTTGTTGAGGCTATGGAAACCAGTAGGGTAGAGCGACTCATCGCATTAAGCAATGTCGGTGCAGGCAATAGCATCTCTTTTCTGCCGGGATTTTTTACAAAAATAGTACTGCCGTATTTTATGAAATGGCTCAAGGAAATCATAGAGGATAAGAACAGGATGGAACCCATCATCATGGACAGCAACTTAAACTGGACAATTGTGCGCTGCCCGGCTATCGTAGATAAACCGGCAAAAGGAAGCTGTAATCCAACCCTCGATGGTAAAGGTTTAAAGTTATCGGTTACCCTTGGCGATATGGCCGGTTTCATCATTGGGCAATTAACGGATTCTACCTATTCGCGACAAGCTCCCGCTATCAGTAATTGACGCCAAAACCAAATGCCGAACAGGTGCTAACGGATAAAATTATGGATCCAATTATTCCTTTCAAAGAGGCTATACGTCGAGTCGCAGATATTTCAGATGCAGAGGCACAGGTCATTTTTCGGCATTTTAAGTGTGAACAGCTTTCAGTAGGGGATAATTATGTTAAAAAAAACCAGATATGCGATTATATTGGTTTCATTGAGTCGGGTATGCTGCGCCATTTTTATCTGCAAGACGGGGAGGAGGTTACGCGCTGGGTAAGCCTGGAAAACGAATTTATTACGGCATTGGGCAGCTTTATTTCCGGGGAGCCTTGTTCGCATTATCTGCAGGCTATTACCAACTGCCGGATCTGGACCCTTAAAAAAGTTGACTGGGCGGTGTTGTACCAGACCCATGCGGCTATTCGGGCGTTCTGGCTACGCGGGCTGGAGGTCAATATTATGGGTTTTGAAGATAGGATATACCAGCAACTAGCCGGCGATGCGGAGCAGCGTTATCTGTTTTTTATTACTAAATACCCCGCTTTTCTTGAGAAAGTTCCTCAGAAGTATATCGCTTCGATGATTGGGATAAAACCTGAAAGCCTTAGCCGGTTGCGGAAAAAACTTTCGAAAAAAGGCATTTCTTGATCCAGGTCAATTTCATAGGGTTTTCAATGTTTTACCTTGGTTGTATAAAACTTTCAATCTATGGTAAAGAACAAGATAAATTTGCGCAGAAGGGAGTTTATGCTCCAAACGGGCATTATGGTCTCGGCTTCATTTTTTGCTTCGATGGGCTGTGCCGAAAATCCGGAAACGAAGCCCGATACCAGGAAGCCGGATCCGGAGGACTTTTCCGTCCCTGCCCTCAAAGCGATCGCCTATGGTATGAGCGCCCCCAACCCCCACAATACCCAGGCCTGGAAGTTCAAACTTGTTTCTGATCAGGAGTTATTGTTCTACATTGATGCAGAACGCCTCCTGCCTGCTACCGACCCTTTTACCCGTCAAATCCATATTGGCTGCGGTTGCTTCCTCGAGGTGATGCGGGCCGGAATGGCTTCCAATGGCTATGCTGTGGCTATTGATCTGCTACCGGAAGGGGAATATTCCCTCGAAGAGACCGGGAGAAAGCCGGTGGCGCGCATAAAACTGGATCCATCGGCAAATGCCGGAAAGGATGAGCTTATCCAATTTTTCCAGCAGCGCAGGACAAACCGGCTGGCATATTTTGAGGATAAAATTACTGAAACGGATTTTCAGTCAATTTTGTCTGCGACGATGCCCCAATATACCGCTATACGCCTGATTTCAGCCGATAAAGCAGTCGCTGAACATCTGGAAATCCACTACCAGGGCATGGCAGTCGAATCGAGGACTTATGCCACTTACGAAGAATCCAGGATCTGGTTCAGGGAAAACGACGAGCGGATCGCGGCGGAGCGGGATGGGATAAACCTCCCGGGAGGGGGTGCCACCGGGATTGGCAAATGGGTGGCCGAAAGAATGCTCAAAGGCCTCGACCCTGGCGACTGGCATAAACCTTCCACCATCGGGCAGCATTTGTCTGGGTATGAAAAGAAGATAAAATCTACTCCTGCATTGGTCCAGTTTATTACCCCGACGAATACCCCGACGGCATGGCTACAGGCGGGGATGGACTACGTGCGCTTTCAACTGGCTGCTGCGGGCGCCGGATATTTTCTCCATCCTTTGAGCCAGGTTCTCCAGGAGTATAGCGAAATGGATACACTACGCAACCAGTATGAAGTGCTGAGTGGCGTGAGCGATCCGGAAAAAATCCAAATGGTCGTGCGTATCGGCAAGGCGAAGCTACCGTTTGAAAGCTACAGACGGGATGTTGATCGTGTTTTGGCAGGTTGATGGATTTGGGAATCAGCTGGCAATTTTGACACATTTGTGTCAGGTGTATATCTTCCAGCGATCCGATATTTGTGTTGAACCTATTCATATAGAAGTATGACAAACGAAGCAAGAAAGATCAGTGGGTTTATCCTACTTACCATGCCTTCCATAATTTATGGGGGATATTTTTTACTTTCAATATTGAGTGGGCAGCAGGAATCTCTGGGATTGACGGAGTTTCAAAAATCTATGTTTCGTGCCGGGCATGCCCATGCAGGCGTTTTGGTAATTCTATCCCTGTTAATTCAACTTTTTGCCGATCACTTACCCTTCTCAAAGCAGGGGGTGTGGACAGTGAGAATTTCCTTTCCCCTCTCGGCAGTATTAATTAGCCTGGGCTTTTTCGCATCGGCGATGGGACAGAGCGTTTCAGCGCCAAATAAACTAATCGGAATATTATATGTGGGTATCGGGGTGCTGATCTTTGGGATGATAACAATTGGCATTGGCTTGGTTAGGGGTAGGAAAGTGGAATAGAGCTCATCGGGTTAATCAAAGCCTCATTGTTTTACCGCTTTCTGCAAATTTCGGCAAAGGGATGATTTGTTCTACAAATGATATACGTACAAACTTGGCTACCTGTATTTTATGTGTATTTGGTTGAGTTTACTTGACCTCTTTGATGAGTTTTAGGAGATTTTCGATCGTATTCGCACAGATGATGTTGTCCTTTTTTTTAGGGTCAAGGCTCAGTCCATCCTCAGATATCCTTTGGTTTGATAAAGATTTTGCTCAAACGAAACTTGTTCATTCAAGTGGATTTTACCATCCTTCCATTGTAGGTTCCAAAGGCTATGAAATCATGGATCCAATTTTTGTTGAATTCAATATTAAGTTGTTTGTAACGCATGCTTTTAGACCTAATAATGACGAAATAAATGCTTGTTTTAAATCTTTTTTTCTAACAAAATATTAGCTTTGTAGGAGTAGCATTAATTGTTGAATTGGCCGGGGTATTGTCGATCGAATAAAAGAATTGCCTACTGTAATAAAATAATATGAATCCGTTAATTGCAGGTTTTAAAGCAATTTTGATTATAGGTGTCATCAGTATTTCAATACACTCTGATCTTTTGGGTCAGGAAAATCTTCGACGCGCTTTTCAACCAGCCCATGTTGTCAATAAAACACCGTATGGAGCAAACCCATCTGCCGGGCAATATGTGCAAACAGACGATGCCAAAATCTATTATGAAGTATATGGCGAAGGAGAGCCAATTCTATTGCTACATGGTGGCTTGTTCGGTTCAACGATTGAATTTTCTGATCTTATTGACAAGTTAAAGCGTCATTATCGGGTTATTTGCGTTTCTACCCGGGGTCATGGGAAATCAGAAATGGGGACTGCTCCCTTAACGCTTGATCAACGTGCCAACGATGCAATGGCAGTTATTAGTGCCGTTACAAAAGATTGCGTTACTGTGATTGGATTTAGCGATGGTGGCTATACTGCCTATAAAATAGGTGCTATGTACCCGGATAGGGTAAGAAAAATGATTGTTATCGGAGCAGGGGAGTTAAGACCGGGAATTAGGGCCTTCCAGCTTACCTCAAGCCAGGCAATAGCAATGGATAAACGCTACTGGGAACAACAACTAAAACTCATGCCCGAGCCCGATCGCCTGGAGGAGATTTTTACGCAGGTTGCAAATTGTTACAATCAGCTGACTGTAAGCAAGGATTTATTAAGCAGGATAAAATGCCCGGTTTTGGTTATGGCGGGTGATAAAGATGAAGGAAACCCTGTCGAGCGGGTCATCAGTGCTGCGAGGTTTATTCCGGATCATCAAATTTGTATTATCCCTAATGCCGGGCATGGTTGCCATAACGACAATTTTGCCGCCTCCTGGGAAAGTATCTCCCCGTTTCTTAAAAAGTCCAATTTTTCTTTCCTTTCTTTAAGTAAAGATATCATCGAACCGTGCCAGGTCTCCTGCTCTTTTACTGACTGGGACAATCTACCTGTCTTGAAAGTGATTAAGGATCCTTCTATTCTTCCAGTTGACGAACCAACGTTTGCAAAAGTTAAGGGTATAGATTTTCGCGATGGGGTGATTGAGGTAAAAGTACTGAGTCGGTTGCTGAATGATGCTCCGGATTATGCGCGAGGATTTATTGGCATTGCCTTCAGGATCAGTGAAGATAATTCCAGGTTTGAATCCATCTATATTCGTCCCACGAATGGAAGGGCAGAGGCACAGGTCAGACGGAATCGGGCCATTCAATACTTCTCCTACCCCAATTATAAATTCGACCGGCTGCGAAAAGAGTCTCCTGAGATCTATGAATCCTACGCCGATATGGGGCTGGACGAATGGATAACCCTGAAGATTGTGGTAAATGGCACAATGGCCAAACTCTATCTGAACGATAATCACGAACCGTCTTTGATCGTAAATGACCTTAAACATGGCGCAATACATTCGGGTAATATTGGCCTTTGGGTTGATGTAGGGACTGAAGGATATTTTAAGGATTTAAAAATAACTGCCAGGTAATCAGGTATTGCTTGGAGTGGCCGCAAGTAGATATGCGCGCATTAGAGACTGCGCCATCCCGTATTTTTAAAAATCCAGGCCTTTACTACCTGTGCCCTCTTTTCAAATATCTCCCCGGCATTTGGTAAAAGTGCGCCTTACAGGTCGCCATCTGATGAGGGTGCAAATCCTACGCCTGTGCTGACGCACTTAACGACGTTTGCTTTTTATGGGATTCCAAAACTACCTTCTGTTTGAATTCGGGCGTAAATTTTCCAGGGTTGACCAAAACTCTTTTTAAAGCACCGCCAACATCAATTCTGTTCTACTGTTTGAGGTAACTACAACCTGAAGTCTGACAAGATTATTGGCCTTTCTTTAGCGTCAGGCCTATCTGACCGGCATGGTAGGCGTTGTGGTAAAGCACATGAGCAAATAACCTCGCCTTCGTCACCGTACCGAAAAATGGGGTTTCTACAACATTCTGCCACTCAGGGTCATCTGTCCGATCTATTATCGTTTGTAGCAATGCATATCCTTGCTCAATCAATTGATGGCTTTCGGCCAGGTTTTCACCCTGACCGTTGTCCGCCATGCCCATCGTTGTATTGGGAACATTCGAAGGAAGACCAAAAAAGTAGCCGAACAAATGCATTGTCTCGCCAATATGCCGGTACATAAAGCCGGCTGACGCTGCCTGATCATTAAGCCTGAAATACAGATTTTGGGTATTCAATGCACTAAACGAGAATTGACAGCTTACTTGATTTTGAATCAGAAGTTCAGTAAATAGGGTGCGCAGCATCAGCTATGATTTTATAATTATCACTTTATTATTAGGATGATAACGAAGGCAAAAAAACATAGAATTTAACTACCACAATTTTGAGCAGTGTGCACAGCGGAATATCATCCCTGCCGGATATTAACTGAAATTAGAAAGGGATTTTAGTCCGCAAAGCTAAATGGTAGTTCTATCCTGATCTTTTCCCAGGCCATGGAAATTTTACCCTCTTTGTCATTTGACATTTCAATAAAATATTGAAGTCGTTCTAAAGGATCAACTTTTTTGGGCTTCACCTCGACCCGGACAATGTCTTCTTTCTCATCATATTCGGATGCCAAATGTTGCTCCCAGTTCTTGTTGATGATCAAGGTCCAACTTTTCTGACCAGGAATAGTAAAAAATGCGTATTTGCCGGCAGGTATGGTTTTACCACCTACCACAAAGGATTTCGGCATGACGATGTACGTTGCATCATGAGCACCGGTCACCCATACTTCGCCATAGGGAACCAAACCTCCCCAGATAATTCTCTTTCGGACTCCCGGTGAATGATAGCTGACTTTGATACTATCGCCATTCACATCTAAAATAGCCATTGAGTTGATGCTCCTTTTTGTAGTATCCTTGACCAGATTTGGATTATAGCATATCTCTGTAGTATTCTGTGCCGAAACTGAACTCGTCAAGCCCAGAAACATTGCAAAGAGCAAAAACAGTTTTTTCCTTTCAAACATCTGTTATCTGATTAATTGCTAAAAGAATAAATTTAATGGATTGCAAACTTACCAAAATAAGTAGCATTACGACGGTGAAAGTAATAAAACATTCAATAGCAAGCAGATGCTGTTCAGGTTAAATTCCTTCAACAATCCTCTATATCTTTAACTGAGGCCCGAATGGCTGATCATAAAAGCGTTTGCCCGTTGCTTTATAGAGCGCATTCGCCAATGCAGCAAATACAGGTGGAAAAAAAGGCTCGCCAAGGCCTGTAGGATCCTCCTGGTTTTCTACAAAGTGGATTGCAATGGATTTTGGCGCTTCCCGCATCCTGATCCTCCGGTAGGTGTCAAAATTCATCTTATTCGGAACGCCGTCCTGAAAAGCAATTTCTCCATAAAGGGCGTTGCCGATACCATCTACAACGGCCCCTTCGCCCATATTCCGGGCAGCGCCAGGATTGATAACAATCCCGCAATCAACAGCGGCATGGACTTTTGCCACCACCGGAAGATTGAGCCTCCACCCATTCTGGCCAGCCGGATATGGATTTTTTCTTTTGGCAAACCCAGCCGGTCGGAAAGGGTACCCATGATGAATTCCGGAGCCTGCGTTGGCCCATAAATATCCGCACCTTCTGCCGTTACATGGGCGTAGCAATTAACGGGCTCCATGGGGTTGTGTGCCAGGAAAGGAGCGGTGTAGGTTTTCTCGATTACCTTTGCTGCTTTTTGAAAAGCACCTTCAGGATCTCCATCTCTGCCAGTGCTATCCTTGCCAAAGAAGCCAGCCCTAACAAATGGTAGTTTAAGTAGGGAGACTGACAAATAGCTAATCTTCTTTCAGTGCTTCGATATACACAAAACCTTTCAACGACGAGCCCCGGCAGGCTTAACTGCTGTCCTTTCGGGGTTCGTCTTTTTTATCCTTGTATTTGAAAGGCTAAAATCCTGTCCCATCCCCCCAAAACAAAAAACCCAACCACCTGATATCCAGATAGTTGGGTTGTTTTGTTGTCGGGGCACCAGGATTCGAACCTGGGACCCCCTGCTCCCAAAGCAGGTGCGCTACCGGGCTGCGCTACGCCCCGAAACCGCGACTCAGCCGCAACGGAAGGCAGGGAAGCTGTTCCGTTCGGTTTTTTCGCGGGCACAAATATACACATTCTTGTTTCCCAGACAAGATTTTTTAGTATTTATATTTTTTTAGGCTTTTTTACTGCGGATGCCTTAAGAGGACAGGCACCCAATCTTTAATCAGCAGGGCAAGGTAAACGAGACATCCGACGATGACTTCATTGCGGTATTTTGTAAAGAACAGGGTCATTTGCTTTTTCATCAGATAGGCTTTTTTGTAAAACGGAAAAAGCGATAAAATGGTTCTTCCTGACTTTTTTTTTGCAACGCCTTCCCGAATGGATTATCTTTCGCAGGCGGGAGGCTCTAACCATTTATTACGGACCAATCTCTAAAATATTTGATGAAAACCTGGAGTATTACACTGTTCCTTTTTTGCCCGGTTATCCTCTGCGCCCAGGATTATCGCACTTATCCGATGTGGGATACTGCTTTGCCTTTTGAAACCCGCATTCTGGATTTATTGGGGCGGTTGACGCTCCAGGAAAAAGTGGGGCAGATGATGCACGCCGCGCCGGCAGTGCCATCGCTGGGCATACCGGGGTACAACTGGTGGAACGAAGCCTTGCATGGGGTTGCGCGCAGCCCTTTTCCGGTAACGGTCTTCCCGCAGGCGATTGCGCTGGCCGCAACCTGGGATACGATTGCCCTGCATACTATGGCCGATATCACCGCTACCGAGGGCAGGGCCGTCCACCGCAAAGCACTAAGCCTCGGTCTCGGCCACCGCAGCTATATGGGGCTCACGTACTGGTCCCCTAATATCAATATCTTCCGGGATCCAAGATGGGGGAGGGGGCAGGAGACCTATGGTGAAGACCCTTTCCTCACCGCGTCTATGGGTACGGCGTTCGTAAATGGATTGCAGGGCAACGACCCTAAATACCTGAAGGCGGCGGCCTGTGCCAAGCATTTTGCAGTCCATAGCGGCCCAGAACCTTCCCGCCATTCCGATAATATTATCCCCGATGCCCCGGATCTTTGGGATACCTATCTGCCAGCTTTCAAAGCCCTGGTCGTGCAGGCGCAGGTGGCGGGGGTCATGTGCGCCTACAATGCCGTGTACGGACAGCCCTGCTGTGCGAGCGACCTGCTTATGCAAGACCTCCTGCGCGGTCAATGGGGGTTCAAAGGGTATGTCACGAGCGACTGCTGGGGTATAGACGATTTTTTTAGCTTTCACAAAACCCATGCAAGCCGCGCTTCTGCTGCCATAGATGCCTTAATCCATACTACCGATCTGGAATGCGGAAATGCAGTTTATACTGCTTTGCAGGATGCGGTAAAGCAGGGATCCCTGCCCGAAGCGCAACTGGATTCGGCCTTGTTTCGTTTGTTCCTGATCCGTTTTCGACTTGGAATGTTCGACCCTCCTGAACGGGTTCCTTTTGCGCAAATTCCGGATACCGCACTGAATCTGCCCAGGCATCGCGCACATGCGCTCGAAATGGCCAGAAAATCTATTGTTCTATTGAAAAACGAAAAGGAAACACTACCACTTTCGCGCAAGGTGCGCAAAATCGCTGTCCTCGGCCCCAATGCCGACAATGATTTTTCTGCGCTGGGAAACTATCACGGTATCCCGGATTCCATCGCCACGGTACTCGAAGGTATCCGGGAAAAACTGGGACCTGAGGTAGAGGTCTGGTATGATCCGGCTGTCAGCTTTACCAATGATACGCTTTTCGTAGCCTCGGAATTGCAGGGTAGGTTTTCCTGGGATTCAAGACCCGGCTTCTACGCCGAGTATTATTCTAACCCCAGCCTTTCGGGGGATCCACTGTTTTCGGGAATGGAGGCCATGCCTGACCGCGTCTGGCATGAGGGGGCATTCCTGCATGGGAAGGTATTTGCAGAAAATTTTTCGGCGCGCTATGCCGCACTTTTTACAGCCGATAGCGATACCATTTTGTCCTTCCTGCTGGAGGCAGACGATGGCTGTATCCTAAGGGTAGAGGGGAAAACAATCGTAGATGCCTGGAACCGTCCAGGCTTGTATCCCTTTTCTTTAGCGGTGGAAGCCGGGAAATCTTACCAGTGGGAGTTGGAATACCGGCAAGGTGGCGGCAGGGGAATCCTGCGCCTTCAATCCGGGGCATATTCCAGGCGCAGGATGGAAGATTTTGCCCCCCACCTCCAGGATGCCGACGCAATCGTTTTTGTTGGGGGGATCTCCCCGCAGTTGGAGGGAGAAGCGCTGCAGGTGAGCGTGCCGGGCTTTCTGGGCGGCGACCGGACGCATATCGCCCTGCCTGCTGCACAGACCGCCTTTCTCAAATCTCTCCATGGCATGGGGAAACCTGTCGTGCTGGTACTCATGAGCGGGAGTGCCCTTTCGATACCCTGGGAGGATGAGCACCTCCCCGCAATCCTCCAGGCCTGGTATGGCGGACAAAGCGCAGGCACCGCACTGGCCGACGTCCTTTTTGGCGATTATAACCCGGCTGGCCGGTTGCCTTTTACCGTGTATCGCGGCGACGAAGATCTCCCCGCATTTAAAGATTACCGCATGGAGGGCAGGACATATCGTTTCTTCCGTGGCCAACCGCTTTATCCTTTTGGTTACGGTCTAAGCTATTCTTCTTTCCGGTATAAATCCCTGCGCCTTCCGGCAAGGATTAAAGTAGGTATGCCCCTGCACCTGAAGGTACAGGTAGAAAATACAGGCAGATACCCCGGCGAGGAGGTCGCCCAGGTTTACATCTCGCTGCCTGCTTCTCCATACCGGGCCCCAATCTTGGCTTTAAAAGGCTTCCAGCGTTTTTTCCTGGCCCCGGGGGAGTCCAAAACCCTCGAATTTACGATTCCTCCTGAGCAACTTACCCTGCCGGATGTCTCGGGAAGTCCCTTTTTTCCCGGCGGAAAGGCCATGGTTCGTGTCGGTGGAGGGCAGAAGGGTATGCACCGCAGCATTGTAATGAAGGAATAACCCATAAAAATGGAATCGCATTGCAGACTATATAGATTCTTTTTTGCCCGTACATTGCATCTTTCGGCCGCTCAGACCGGCGCATTACTTTTTCAAAGCTCAAATTTCACGCTGTATGCTAAAAAAAACTACATTAGATATAAAAAGGATACAGTCTTTGACCGACGGAGTATTTGCGATCGCAATGACAATCATAATTTTAGAAGTCAAAATCCCCGTTGGGTTGAATTCCGCTGACCTTCACAATTATTTCCTTAAACATACTTTTCAGGAGCTGTTTATTTACCTACTGGGCTTCGTTACCTTAGGTATTCTTTGGATTGGTTCTCATTTTCATCATCATCACGTAATGAAAACAGACAGAATCAGCAGTTGGTTAAATATCGTTTTTCTAATGTTCATTTGCATTATACCGTTTTCCATTGGTTTTCTCTATAATTACAGGCATGATAAGCTGAGTATTATTTTTCTCACCATCAACCTGGTTCTTTCAAGTGTTGCAAACTACTATATGCTGTGGTATGCCTGGAAACAGGCCTATATCAAGCCCTATTTTACCCTGGAACATTTCAGATATGCAAAACGCAGGATTTTATTTTCAATTTACCTCTATCTGGCGATCATCCCTGTCTCGTTTTTTGCCACTTCGGTCGCCCTGTATTTATTTTTAATCCCCGTGCTGCTACACATCATCCCCGAAAAAGCAAACCGCTAGACGTGTCGCAACAATTTTATTGAATATACGGGCCAAAAGCTACGGCGTATGCAGTATTTTCTGCTGATAAGCTGCGGGCACATTACCTGCTGTGCCGGATCCCCCCCTGGGCAATTGATTGGAAGCGCAACCTCTACACGGGTAGGCAGGTCGCCGCAATAGGGAAAATCTGGAGGATGTACGGCAATATTCAACGCCAAAAAGCTATTTTTGCACATAAATAATTTTTTCACCTGAAATATGCTGAATATGCTGCCTGGACTCGACGCTGCCACCGTACAGCGGATAAATACCTGGTTGAATGGACATTATGATCCCGAAACAAAAGCGACGATCCAAGCGCTCATAGATGCGCAAAATGTCACCGAACTCACCGATGCTTTTTACAAAGATCTGGAATTTGGAACGGGCGGCTTGCGGGGGATTATCGGAACGGGCTCCAATAAAATGAACCGTTATACCGTGGGAGCTGCTACCCAGGGCCTTTCCAACTATCTGAACAAAACGTTTCCGGGACAGGGGATTAAGGTGGCTATTGCCCACGACAGCCGGAATATGTCCCCGGAATTTGCCCGGATTGCTGCGGACGTGTTTTCTGCGAATGGGATCCACGTCTTTTTGTTCGGGGCGTTGCGGCCTACTCCGGAACTATCCTTTACCATCCGGCATCTGGGCTGTCATAGCGGTGTGGTGATTACGGCCTCCCATAACCCACGCGAATACAATGGATATAAGGCGTACTGGAACGATGGCTCTCAGGTGGTAGCACCCCACGATAAAAATATCGTAGCGGAAGTCAATCACATCCAGTCGGTGGATGATATCCGTTTTCAGGGCAATCCCGCCCTCATTACCGTGCTTTCTGCGGATATTGACAATGCTTACCTCGGTACAGTCATCGCCAATTGCCTGAACCCGCAGGTGATTCAGCGGCAGCATGACCTTAAAATTGTGTACACCTCGATCCATGGTACGGGCATAACAATGGTACCCAGGGCGCTGGAGCAGATTGGCTTTACCAATGTACATATTGTAAAGGAACAGGCAGATCCCGATGGCAACTTCCCTACAGTGGTATATCCCAACCCTGAAGAAGAAGAGGCCATGACGATGGCGCTTTCCGATGCCAGGAAACTCGACGCTGACCTCGTCATCGCTACCGATCCCGATGCCGACCGGGTGGGTGCGGCCGTAAAAAACAAAAAGGGGGAATGGCAGCTATTGAACGGAAACCAAATGGCCAGCCTCATCATTTACTACATGCTGCAGGCCTGGAAAGAGAGCGGAAAACTTCAGGGCAGCGAATTTGTCGCTAAAACCATCGTTACCACCAATATCATTGATGCAATGTGTGCCGCTTATGGCGTGCCCTGCTATAATACCCTGACAGGCTTTAAATATATCGCCCAGGTGATTCGGGAACTCGAGGGGAAGGCACAGTTTATTTCCGGGGGCGAAGAAAGCTACGGGATGCTGATCGGTGATGCCGTTCGCGATAAAGATGCCGTAGCAGCTTGTGCGATGATTGCCGAGCTCACGGCGTTCGCAAGGGATAAAGGGCTAACCTTATTCGATTTCCTCACCGAAATGTATATGAAGCACGGTTTTTACTACGAAGGGCTCGTCTCCCTCACCAGAAAGGGCAAATCCGGTGCCGAGGAAATCCGTCAGATGATGGCAAACCTGAGGGGCAACCTGCCCGCTGCTGTCAATGGCGCAGCACCAGTGGAAGTATTCGATTACCTCGCACTTACCCACACCGACCTGCGCAGCGGTAAAGTAACGCACATCTCCGAAGGAATGGGCATTGAAAAATCCAATGTGCTGCAACTGGTGCTGGCCGATGGTACCAAAGTGTCGGCACGGCCAAGTGGCACTGAGCCCAAAATCAAATTCTACGTCTCGGTAAATGCCCCGCTTGAAAAACCGGAAGATTTCGATCGGGTTTATACAATGTTACAGGAAAAGGTAAAGGCAGTGACCGCAGATCTTGGGTTAAATTGAAAGCGATGGCCTGGCAATTGTTTATTGTCTCGCTGCTGGCGCTGGCCTGTAGCTGTACTTCTGAACAACCACAAGGGGGCAAGGCTCCCGGGGGTATGGTGTTTATCCCCGGAGGAGTATTCGCGATGGGGGGTATAGCAGGACAGGCCGATGCAGATGAATTTCCCGTGCACCGGGTAAAAATATCCGGTTTTTTTCTCGATGCCCACGAAGTGACCAACCGCCAATTCGATGCCTTCGTGAAAGCGACGGGCTACGTTACTACTGCTGAACAGGCGATTGACTGGGTAGCTATGCAAAGCCAGCTTCCGGCAGGTACCCCCGAGCCAGATGCTGCGCTTCTCCAACCTGGCTCACTGGTGTTTAGCCCTGGTGATGGCCCCGTTGACCTGAACGACGTTTCGCAGTGGTGGGCATGGACCCTCGGTGCCAACTGGCGGCACCCGGAAGGGCCAGGCAGCGATATTTCAGCGCGCATGGATCATCCCGTAGTACACATATCCTGGCTGGATGCTTCCGCTTATGCCCGGTGGGCAGGTAAACGCCTGCCGACAGAGGCAGAGTGGGAATGGGCAGCAAGAGGGGGACAGCAAGACCCCAAATACCCATGGGGTAATCTGCCCGCGGCGTCGGCCAATAAACTGGCAAATTATTACCAGGGCCTCTTTCCCTACAAAAATACCGCCGAAGATGGGTTCATAGCTACGGCTCCCGTTCGTTCCTTCCCGCCCAATGGCTATGGCCTATATGATATGGCGGGGAATGTATGGGAATGGTGCCAGGATAAATACCATTACCAGGCCTATAGCCTCACCCGGGGCGAGAAAGTGCTCCGTGATCCCTCCGGCCCCGAACAGTCCTTCGATCCCGCAGAGCCTACCATCCCTAAACGGGTCATCCGCGGAGGCTCTTTCCTCTGCGATGAAAGCTACTGCACCGGCTACCGGGTGTCCCGAAGAATGAAATCAAGCGAAGATTCGGGCTTTAACCATACTGGTTTTCGCTGTGCCTCGGATGTTACAGCTTCGAAATAAATACTGGTTATGCGCTTCGGCGCTCCAAAAAAAAGTATGGGGTTATTAAACTTTTCAGAGCCGCATTTTCAACGATTTTGCGAAGCAAAATCGTTGAAAATGCGGCTCTGAAAAAATCTATCACTTCACCCAATGGCAGTATTCCAGCAATGATTTATACAGTACGTTGAGCTGCAGCAGCTCCGGGTTGCCGAGGATGACCACGGCCTCCCGGGCACGGGTAAGCGCCACATTCAGCTTACGGTCTATACCCTCATCGGACAGCGATGAAATGGAGCGCATCTGCCTGCCTGAATTAGTGCAAAGGGAAATAAGGATGATGTCCCGGGCTCCACCCTGGTAGCGCTCTACGGTATCAATACTGATTGGTAGCCCGCCCAGGCCTGCTTCTTCGAGGGCAAAACGGATCTGGGCGATTTGTGCCCGGAAGGGGGTGATGATGCCGATCGAACCACCATGCAGAGGTTTTCCCATTTGCGAATAAACAGCGAGGTAGGTCTGCACGAGTTTTTTTGCAAGTTTTGCTTCAAAGATATTTGTCTTTTGCTGGGTGCTTTCGTCGTCGCTGGGGGTTGGGAAAAACAACATTCGGTGGTTGGCGAGGACATCGGCCAGCGGATCTACGCCCTGTCCGGCCTGCAGCCAGTCCTTTTGGATCTGTACCAGGTGGCCGGGGGCCCCTTCCGGTAAGATATTCAGTTTTCCCTCGTAAAAGGCGTTATTGGAAAAAGCCATTACTGCGGCGTGCATTCTACCCTGGTGGCTGAGCTGGGCAAATGCCCACTCCCAGTCCTGGGCGTGGCAGCGTTTGTACAGTCGTTCAAACAGGGAGTTGCGCAGGTTATTGATTCCGAGGGTATTCAATACCGGGTCTTGTACGAGCGAGGCTTGTTCATCCTGCCGGACGACGGCGGGGAGTTGTTTGTGGTCGCCGATTAGCAGGGCGTGCCGGAAGCGGGGCAAAAACCCTGCGAGTAATGGTTCCGGGATTTGGGAGGCTTCGTCAATGATGACCCGGTCGAAGGATTTGAGGTCGAGCAGCTCGTTTTTGCCCGTAAGGGAGGCGATGGTGCCGACGAAAATTCTGCACCCGTCTATTAATTCGCGGATTTCCTGGCGCCTGGATAAATGGCCGCACTGTACCTGCAGGAGGCGGTCCTGGTATGTTTCCGCAGTCGAGAAACGGGACCCTACGCGCAGGTATTGGGTGCGCAGGGCGGGATTAAAGGCTTCTATAGCCGCACAGATTTCGTCCACGGCACGGTTGGTGAAAGCCAGCAGGAGGATATTTTCGCGGGTATGGGTAAACCAGTATCCGAGCAGGTATTTCAGCATCACACTGGTTTTACCGGTGCCCGGTGGGCCCCAGAGCAGAAAATAATCTTTCGAAGCGATGATTTTTTGGTAGATCGCGGCTTGTTCGGGAGTCATTTCTTCCGGGGTGGCGATCTGGCAGGGAGCAGGTATTTCGGGGGGGATGCGCCCAAGCAGGAGTTCGCGCCAGCGGCCAGGGCTTTTGAGGAAATCGAACAGGCTCCGGTACATGTTGATGTAGGAATTGTCCATCAGGTCGTGTTCGAGGTTCCAGGAAAGGAACGACCGGAAAATCTGGTCATTGAACTGTCGGGCGCGGAGCTGTACCGTTACAGAGGTCGTTTCCAGGGCAGTGATGGTACATTTGAACAATTGATTGGAGAGCGGGGACTTTCCATCCGGAGGGGTCGGGTAGAGTACGGCGATATCCCCGGTGCGGAAATTCGCCAGGGGGCTGGTGTGCTCCGTTTTGCCAAGGCGTATCGTCAAAGCTGCTGTAGCGGAGTTATTTTCCAGGATTTCCAGGTTTCCGAGGATTTCGAAGTTGGCTTCTTTTTCTTCGTCGCGTGCACGCCAGAGGGTCGCTTGTCCGTTGATGCTTTCGACATCTTCCAGGCCGATTTTGGAGAGTTTATGCTCCCTGGCGGTAAACCCCGTAAAGGCGAAGAAATAGCGTTGCTCGGTTTCGTCGGCGCGTTGGAGTACCTGTTGGAAGGCTTCGGTATCCCTGGCCACGAATTGGTCCAGGCGGCGGTTGCTGAGCTTGTCCAGATGGCGCAGCCAGCGTCGGCCCTGTTTTAGGAGGTCGGTATTGCCCAGTACGGGGTTACACCCGATTCCTGCCATTTCGAATTCCATTCCCAGCATCCGGTTGCGCACCTGAAGGGCTTCAAACTGCTGCGCTTTCACGACCGGGCCAAAGCGGAGCTGGCGTTCTTCGAGGGCGGAGTAGAGGATGTAGTTGACGGGGTCAATATTTTTTCCAAAGACAGAGCGGATAATCAGGTCGTAGAGCAGGGTTTGTATATAGTGACTGTTGCCGATTCCATAAAGGTTTGGGCTGAACGGTTTGCCACTTTTCAGCTCGATAATCGCGGATTGCCCTACCTCGTGAAAGAAAACATCGAGGCGGCCCTGGATACCATATACCGAGCTGTAAAAAGAGGGTTCGAGGTAACACTTTTCTGGCTTGATACCTAATTCCGGAAGATCTTGCCGGATGACTTTGCGGAGGTGGAGGAAGTGTTTTTTTGATGCCTGGAGTAGTTCGTCGAGTGCCCTGTCATCTATTGCGGCAAAGTTCAGGGGGTAATTTTTGAATAATTTCATCAGGGTCTGGCGATAATCCGCGTCGAGGTCAACCATGAGTTCATCGAGAAAAAAATTGGCGATATTCCCCTGGAGGATGGGGAGGCTTTGTTCAAATGGGAGGAATTTCCTGAGGAGATAAGCTTCCGGGAAGGTCCCGCCAGCTTTGAAGCATTCGGCTATCGCGGTGACATCGGTGAGGTAGTCGGGTTCGATCACCAGGGCGCGGGGTCGGTAGATGCCTGCAGTGTCTATTTCGACATCCACCAATTCCAGGTTCAGCGGGAAACCGATCGAGTCCACCATGACCTGGATACTGGAATTGAACTGTTCGTTGCGGTCGGGTAGGTCGTACTGCACGCGGATATCGGGTTCTGGGCAGGCCTCGTCTTTGACGAGCAGTTGTTTTTCCAGTGGGAAGTGGTCGAGGGCAATGACGCGGGCATGGGGTTTGAACGACTGGATTTCTGCCGGGCGAAGGGGAAATGGCCACTCGCTGCCGCTGAGGGTAGCCAGGGATTTGGGGGGGAGGCCTCCAAACAAATGGCCGATGCTCTCGTACAATACCTTGAAGCCTAATTCCGGCAGATAAGCCCTTTCCGCAGGGAAGTTTTGTGCATAAAGGGCGTCGGCTGCCTGCTTTCGGAAGTTGTGGACATAGAACTGGAGGCCTGGGCTTAAGCGGTATTTCTGTGATGAATATGCAATCCTGGCGAACAGGGTGTTGAACCGCAACCGCTCCTGTTTAGTGGCTTCGCTGAATACGATACCGAGCAACCTGTAAGCGGATTCTACCTGTTGCAGTGCCGCCTGATCCTCGCGCCCGCAGATTTTTTCCAGCTCGCGGTAAAGCAGGTTTCCTAAGGTCTCGTTGTGCATAAATGCGTTTAGATAGGGTCCGGGGGAATTTGTAAAGACTCCCGGACGTTTGCTTTGATAAAACGGCAGTTTCTGTCCTGCAAAATTTATCCCAAGGTAAAGCAACAAAGATATTCCAGATTTTTCTTGTTTTCATCCTCTACATCGGTGGCAATTTGGCCGATAATTTCAAAACCGAGGCATTCTGCAAGCTGGAGGACATCCCGTAGTGCTTTTTCCCGCAGCCGCTTGTCCTTCACGATACCACCTTTTTGAGCGGTTTTTTTGCCCATTTCAAATTGTGGTTTGACGAGGCATAATACCTTGCCACCAGGTTTGAGCAAAGGCGGGAGCAAGGGGAGGATATGGGAAAGGGAGATAAAAGACACATCCACCAGGATCCAATCCATACGTTGATGGTCGAGGTGTCCGGGCAGGAGCTGCCGAATATCCAGGCCCTCCAGGGATACTACCCGTTCGTCTTTTACCAGGCTGGGGTGTAATTGGCTGTGCCCGCTATCTATCGCATATACTTTGATCGCTCCATGGCGCAGGGCGCAGTCCGTGAACCCTCCGGTAGATGCGCCGATATCGGCTACCAGGGAGCCGGAAAAGTCCAGCAGGAAAGTGCGCACCGCTTTTTCCAGCTTTAACCCACCTTTCCCGACATAGGGCAGGGGAGGGGCGTGGAGGGTCACTTCATCGCCGGGATATACCTTCAGGGAAGCCTTTATTGCCGTTTTCCCGTTGACGCTGATCAACTTACCCTTGATTGCAAACTGCGCTTTTTCCCGCGATTCTACCTGCCCGGATTCCACGAGCCAAATATCCAGTCGTTTGCCCATATTAAGGCCAGATGTACTTTGTGGCAATTTGCACCGATTTTTTTGTATTATTGTCCCAGGCCAAATAAAAAATATCATGGAACGCAGAAAATTTCTTTATGCCGGCGGTGCCTTAGCCGCGGCAGGCTTGATGCAGCCCAACACCCTATTTGCCGGCTACCGGCCACAGTTTGTTTCCCAGCGGCCTGCACCCGGGGCACGCAAGTTCACAAGTGTGGCATTAGAGCAACAAATGGATACAATCAAACGCGCCATCCCGGATGCCGAGCTGGCCTGGATGTTTGAAAATTGTTATCCCAATACCCTGGATACTACGGTGGATTTCGGGGAATTGAATGGCAAGCCCGATACTTTTGTCATTACCGGGGATATTGATGCCATGTGGCTGAGGGATTCCTGCGCTCAGGTCTGGCCCTATCTGCCCCTGATGAAAGCAGACGACCCCCTGCGCCTTCTGGTGCAGGGATTGGTCAACCGACAGGTGCAATGTGTGCTGCTCGACCCCTACGCCAATGCCTTTTACAAGGATGGCTCCAGGGAGTCGGAATGGAAAGACGACCGTCCGGTCCTGCTCCCCGGGGTGCACGAACGCAAGTGGGAAATAGATTCCTTGTGTTATGTGGTACGCTTATCCCACGGGTATTGGAAAAATTCAGGGGATACCGCCATTTTTGATAGAACCTGGGATCAGGCGATGCGCCTCATTGTGGAAACCTTCCGCACCGAGCAGCGGAAAAATGGCGACAGCCCGTACTACTTTACCCGGATGACCACCTGGATGATTGACGCACCCCCATTTAGCGGTAAAGGGCACCTGATCCGGCCGGTAGGCTTGATCGCTTCGATGTTCCGCCCCTCGGACGATTCCACGGTACTGCCTTTTCTGATCCCCTCCAATCTCTTTGCCGTCCAGTCCCTGCGACAGTTGGCAGAAATCTATACGCAGGTGCTGCGCGACCCCGCTTTCGCAGCGGCCTGCACTGCTTTCGCCGACGAGGTGCAGGCAGCCATTAACCAGTACGCCATTGTAAAGCATCTGGGCTTCGGCAAAATCTATGCGTATGAAGTGGATGGTTACGGAAATGCCCTTTTCCAGGACGATGCCAACGTGCCCAGCCTGATGTCGCTGGCCTACCTGGGTGTCCACCGTTCCTCAGATCCTTTGTACCTGCGTACCCGCCGCTTCCTGCTGAGCGACAATAACCCTTACTTTTTCCGTGGCAAAGCTGCGGAAGGGCAGGCGAGCCCCCACAGCGGCCGCCGCAGGATATGGCCGATGGGGATCATCCTGCGCGCCATGACGAGCACTGATGATGCCGAGATACTGCAATGCCTGCGTATGCTCAAGCGCACACACGCGAATACCGGCTTCATGCACGAGGCTTTCGATATGGACGATCCCGCTGACTTCACGCGCAAATGGTTCGCCTGGGCAAATACGCTTTTTGGCGAACTCGTCGTCAAAATACATCAGGAAAGACCTCACCTGCTCGCGAAGGTATAAATGTATATGCCGCCTTCGGCAGCAAAATGATTCTTCTAGAGCGCCGTTTTCACTGATTTTGCGAAGCAAAATCAGTGAAAACGGCGCTCTAGAAGAATGTTATTTGGTGGCTTGTGCCACCAAAAGACTTTTCGGACAGCCTCAAAAATTTATCTACATCCTCAACAAAACGATCTCTTTCCCGTCCACTGTATAGGTTTCCCTTCTAATGCGCTGTTCCCAGGGCAGCTCTTCGGAGTTTTTCTTTTCAAAAAGGACCAGATAGCCGTGCTTTTGGCCCAG
>Ga0068877_10000758_pt1 | contig 27644 bp, 19 predicted proteins | sample NOAtaG_FD_66437 | JGI IMG/M metagenome (GOLD analysis project Ga0068877, IMG submission 66437) | Freshwater lake microbial communities from Lake Erie, under a cyanobacterial bloom - NOAA_Erie_Diel6S_1000h metaG | ecosystem: Environmental > Aquatic > Freshwater > Lake | place: USA: Ohio, Lake...
GCTACACACCTTCGCCCCTTCGGGGCGAGGGGGGGCGGGGAGGGGGATCTGAGATTTGGGAGGTCAGAGGTCCGAGCGGAGCGTGGGGTTGGCGGGGGAGTCGTCCGCTGCCCCTTCGGGGCAGACTCGCTGCGCGGGATGGGTACGGCGGGTTGCGCGAGGCTGGGGACAGCCTCGCTTGACCCGCCGCTACACACCTTCGCCCCTTCGGGGCGAGGAGGGGCGGGGGTGAAAGGGTGTGCGTGGGTGGTGGGGTCGGCTTCCGCTGCCCCTTGCCGGGCAGACTCGTTGCGCGGGATGGGTACGGCGGGTTGCGCGAGGCTGGGGACTGCCTCGCTTGACCCGCCGCGACAGGCCTTCGCCCCGTTGGGGCGAGGAGGGGCGGGGGTGAAAGGGTGTGCGTGGGTGGTGGGGGCGTCTTCCGCTGCCCCTTGCCGGGCAGACTCGTTGCGCGGGATGGGTACGGCGGGTTGCGCGAGGCTGAGGACAGCCTCGCTTGACCCGCCGCTCCAGGCCGTCGCCCCGTTGGGGCGAGGAGGGGTGGGGGTGAGTGGTGCGCGTGGGTGGTGGGGCCGTGGGTGGCGGGGGCGTCTTCCTCTGCCCCTTGCGGGGCAGACTCGTTGCGGGGATAGGTACGGCGGGTTGCGCGAGGCTGGGGACAGCCTCGCTTGACCCGCCGCGACAGGCCGTCGCCCCGTTGGGGCGAGGAGGGGCGCGGGGTGAGAGGCGGCGGGTGGGGTTTGGCTTTGGGGTGCGGCGGCCGGGGATCGGTGCCTGGCCGGCGACGGTTCTCTCCGTAGATAGACTTATTCAGATCAGCCCCGAGAACGTTTTTGGTCAAAAAACTGCAGTCCGAGGAACCGCGCCCCCTTGACACCCGGATCGCCCCGAGTAGATTTGTCCCCGAATCGCGCGTGCATGGGGCATCCCCCCTCAATCGCTCGGTTCACCCCCGTTCCCGCTTCACTTTCCACACCTTTCTTCACCCCCTCCACACTTCGTCCACTTTTCACGTCGCGGCCCATGCCCCGGCGTCGTCTGGTAGGAAGAAGGGACTCGCTCCCCCGGTCGCAGAGAAGCGAAACCGGATGGAACCGTGTCCCGGCTGGCGTTCGCTGCACGGCTGTATGAACAGCCCAACCGGACTCATTGACGGGGTTCCCCGTCAGGTCATTCCCAACGCCCGTGCAGGGCCCGCCAACCGACAACCTGACCGTGCTCGCCTGGGTTCAAGGCTTCCCGGGTTGAGCACCGCGGGCTTGTGCTCGCGGCCCACTTCCGCCTGTCTCGCACAGGCTGGTCATCTGGGCCGCTCACAGTCTGCCGACAGCGTGCCCCATGCTTCTGCTCTGCAGCGGCCTGGGTGGCCACGCCCGATCGGCAGGATGCCCTGCACGCAGAGGTGGTCGGCGCAGCGAACGCACACATCCGATTGCCCCCGCTTGGTCGCAGGGTGTTCACAGGCAGGCCGCGTACAGGTGTGCGGTGTGGCTGAAGTCTCGGCGGGCAGAACCCAGCCGGGCACCAAGCCGTCACCAACCACAAACGGGGGGACAGCCATCAGGTCCGTTCCGGGTGTTCCGGATCGCGGACCGAAAGTCCATGTGCTGGCGTTGGCCGGGCCATTGAGGCCCGCCCGCTGGCGAGAGTTACGGAGCGTTTTCGTATGAAGAATCGCGCATTCACCCTGATCGAACTCCTGGTCGTGATCGCCATCATCGCCCTGCTGGTCGGCATCCTGCTGCCCGCCCTGGGCAAGGCCCGCCAGTCCGCCCGTCAGGTGAAGGACTCCACCCAGGTCAAGAACATCGTCGCGGCGATGCTCACCTGGGCCCAGCAGAACCGCGAGCAGTTCCCGCTGCCCAGCCAGCTGGACCGCAACAACCAGACCCTCGCCATCGGCACCGCCGGTGACGTGAACGGCACGCAGCGCGGCAAGGACAACACCGGTAACGTGCTGTCGGTCCTGATCTGGAACGGCTCCATCAGCCCCGAGCTGTGCATCAGCCCCGCTGAGTCCGCCAGCAACATCCGCATCGACGAGCAGTACCAAAACGCCAACCCGACCCAGGCTGCTGTGGCCGCCCAGGCCGTGTGGGACCCCGGCTTCTCCGGCACCCCGGATGACCCGGCGACGCAGCGTCGGCGCACCCCCGGCCCGAACGGGACCGGCAACAACTCCTACGCCCAGACCATGATGTTCGGCGCCCGCCAGGCCCGTTGGAGCAACACCTTCAACACCACCGAGGCCGTGATCGGCAACCGTGGTCCGACCTTCGCCAACACCACCAGCAGCGGCTCCAACCCCGACTCCGGCAACTGGCCGGCTCAGGGCTGGCAGCTCCAGGCCAACAGCCCTCAGGGCACCGGCAGCGTCACCCTCGCCATCCACGGTGGCCGCAACACATGGGAAGGCAACATGGGCTACAACGACGGCCACGTGACCTTCGAGACCCGCGCTGATCCGGTCGAGGTGACCTACCGCCGTCGCGGTGTGACCTCCCCCTCGCCCACCAACCCCGCCACCGTTCCGGACAACCTGTTCGTGGACGAGGCCGATGACGCGTCCAGCAGCTCGGCCAACTTCAGCACCAACACCAACCAGTACCTCCGTCCGATCTCCAACGTTGTCGTGTCCGGTACCACGACGACCGTGAGCATCTTCCGCGACTAATCGCGAAAGTCGGCCAACGCAAGTTGACCCCTCAGCCGGGCGGCCCACCAGCCGCCCGGTTGTCTTTTTGCCCCGGCCTGCCCCGTCCCGCCCGGGTTCTATCCTCCACCCGCCCTCATGACCCCCGCCACCTTCCTCCAGCACTGGGGCATCGCCGAAAACCCCTTCCGGGGCGAAGAAGCCCGGCACGATCCCGTCTTCGCCCGCCTGGTCACCGGGGCCCCCCGCACCAGCGACTCGCCCGCGCCCTGGCCGCCCCGCGGCGGCCCATCGGCCGCGCCCGGCTCATCCGCAGCCGCATCCCCCGACGACCCGCCCACCGCCGCCCGCACCGCCGGCCAGCCCACCGCCGCCCGCACCGCCGGCCAGCCCGGCCCGCTGTTCGATGCCCCGCTGTCGCGTGCCGCGGAACATGCCGAGTTCGAGAAAGTGGTGGGCGACTTCCTGCGTCCGGCGTCTGCGGTGGTGTTCGGCGAGAAGGGCAGCGGCAAGACGGCCATGCGGCTGCAGATCGCCCACCATGCAGCGGTGCACAACGCCCGCTTTGCCGACGCGCGGGTGCTGCTGATCGCCGCCGATGACCTCACGCCGGTGCTCGAGCGGCTGCACGGGCGGCTCAAGCGGACCACGCGCAAGGGCGAAACCACGCCCAGCGACTCGTTCCGGCAGATCCGCCTGGTGGACCATGTGGACGCGCTGCTGCTGCGGATCGTCCCTGCGGTGGTGGACCAGGTGCTGGGTGGGGCGGATGCGGCGTCGCCGGTTCCGCCTGACCCGCCAACGCTGCACGGCCCGCGTTCGGCAGCGCTGGCGCAACTGCCCAGTGCGGAGCATTTGGACTTGGGCGCGGAGCCCAAGCGGGTGCTCCGCAAGGCTGACCCGCAGGTGCGGCGCGACCTGCTGGCGCTGGCGACGGCGTATGACCGTCCGGAGCACGGCGCGGGGCGCACGCGGGCTTTGCGGTGGGCGCTGGGCATCCGCCGGCCGATCGTCGAACGCATCCAGACCACGCTGGCGTACGTAGGGTGGCTGCCGCCGCTGGCGATCGCCGCCTTCCTGGCGTGGACGGCCAAGCCGGTGGCCCAGCCCCCGCTCGTGCTGCCGTCGGTCACCTCGCCCGCCCCGGCGGTGGTGGCGGCATCGATGGCCGAACGAGCCGGCGAACCGGCGGTGCCGGAGGCAGCGCCCGCACCAGCCGCGCCGGCGGGCCAGCCGTCGGCGGGCACGTCGGTGACGGCGACGGCGACAGGCTCCGGTGCGCCCGCAACCGCGGAACCGGCTCCGGCGAACGAGCCCGGGGGTGCAGGAACGGCTGTGGGGACGGCGGCGGGGGGTGCGGCACGCCGGAGCGAGCCGGCAGCACCATCAGGCACGGCGCGTTCGCTGCAGTCGCTGCTGGAGGGGCTGCGCTCCTGGCCGGAGTGGTTCGGCCTCTCGGGCGCCGGCGACACGCGAACGGTGGCCTGGGTGACGGCGTTCGTGGGCACGCTGCTGGTGTGGATCCTGTTCCTGGCCAAACTGGCCTGGACCGACCGCTTCCGCCTCGGCCGCCAGTCGGCAAGGCTGTACCGGCAGATCCGCGTCTCGGGTCGGTCGGAGCAGTCGTTCTTCCAGGCGGTGCGGGCCCTGCCGGCCGACATGCGTTCCAGCACATGGCTGCCGCTGAACGACTCGGAGGACCAGCGGCTGCGGGGCTTTGAGCGGATTCGCCGGGTGTTGCGGCTGTTCGGCTACGCGGGCATCGTGGTGGTCTTTGACCGCATCGATGAGCCGCCGCTGGTGGCCGGTGATCCGGACCGGATGAAGTTCATCGTGTGGCCGATGCTGACGGCCAAGTTCCTGCAGCAGGAGGGCGTGGGCATCAAGCTGCTGCTGCCGATTGAACTGCGGCACATGCTGTTTCGCGAGAGTGCCGCGTTCTTCCAGCAGGCGCGGATGGACAAGCAGAACCTGGTGGAGCAGCTCGGCTGGTCGGGCTCAACGCTGTTTGACCTGTGCAACGCCCGGCTGAAGGCCTGCCGGCTGCCCGACGGCCCGCACGCGGAGAGCCTGGCGGACCTGTTCGACCAGGACGTGGGGCGTGAGGGGCTGGTGGCGGCGCTGGAGACCATGCGGCAGCCCCGCGATGCCTTCAAGTTGATGTACCACTGCATCGCCGAGCACTGCTCGCAGGCCAGCAGCGAGCAGGGCAAGTGGCGGATCAGCAAGGCGACGCTGGAGGCGGTGACCAAGCTGCAGACCGAGCGGCTGCGGCAGCTGGCGCTTGGCATTCGGCCGGCGTGAGCGGCGGCGTGACGGTTCAGGGCCAGAGGCGGTCGATCTGCCAGGTGGCATCGGGCTGCCGGACGTACAGGGCGCGGTCGTGCAGTCGGCCCCGGCTGCCGGCCTGCCAGAGTTCCACCCGCTGGCCGGTCAAGACGTATCCGCCCCAGTGCTCGGGCCGCGGGACGGCCGCGTCGGCATCGCCCCGCAGCAGGTGCATGGGCGACACGCCGAAGCGTTGCATGGTGTCCCACATCGCAGAGAGCAGGGCCGTGCGTGAGGGCAACACGCGGCTCTGGTCGCTGGCCCACGCCCCCAGGCGCGAGAGCAGGGGCCGGGTGGCGAAGTAGGCGTCGCTCTCGGCGGCCGAGGCGCGGCGGACGGGCCCTTCAAGGCGAACCTGGCGGCCTCGGTGGTCGTCATGCCAGACCAGGGCGGCGCGGCCGGACTGCTCGATCTCCGCCGCCTTGCGCGAGCGGTAGTTGGTGAAGAAGACCACTTCGCCGGCGGGCTGGTCCACCCGCTTGATGAGCACCACACGGACCGAGGGCCAGCCCCGCGTGTCGGCCGTTGCCAGGGCGGCGGCGTTGGGGTTGGGCGTCTGGGCGGCGGCTTTGGCTTCGTCCATCCAGCGGACGAGGGTGCCGAACGGCTCGGCGGGGAGGCTCAGGGGCAGGCCCCGGTCCATCAGCGCGTCGCCGAGGGTCTGGAGGATCTTGAGCATGCGGGTGCTCCTGATGGGGGGTGGAGGGCGAGCGGTGGGGTGCCAACGGCTGGGGTGAACGCACCATGGCGGGCGGCGGGGCCCCTGAGTGTTGCAGCCCCGGGAACGCCCGGGCCGATGCCCTCGCTTGATATGCCCCCCCCCCCCGCGAACCGACCTGCTGCCCCTGCTTCCGCCCCGGCGTCTATGCCCACGGCCAAGCCCACCCCCACGGCCACGCCCACGGCCAAGCCCACGGCCGCGGCGGTGGCGGTGAAGCCCGCGGCGGCGGGCAGCTTGTCGGCGGCGCTGGCGCAGGTGCGATCGGCAGCAGCGGGGGGGAAGGTTGACGGGGCGGTTGGCGGGGCAACGGCGGTGGCCCGGCCCCGGGGCGGGGCCAAGGCGGCCCCGGCGTTGATTGTGTCTGACGGCCGCTTGCCCTCGGCGCTGGCGGTGTGGCTGGAGGGCGTGTGCCGCCCGGCGGCAGGGCGGGCGGTGGTGTGGCACGTTCCGGGGCTGAGCCCGGCGGCGTTGCGGGTGGCGGAGGCGCTGGCAACGCGGGCGGGGGTGACGGTGCTGGCCAATGCCGGCCAAAGCCCGAACATGACGGACGCGACGGACGTCTTGCTGGCTGCGGGGCGGCTGGCGCTGGCGCAGGGCCTGGGTCGGGTGGTGTGGCCGGTGCTGGCGACCGAAGATGGCGGGGAGGTGGCGGGGGGTGCCGGGGCCGGGGGCGGAGGGCTGGATGAGCAGGCGGTGCTGGCGCGGACGGCGGATGTGCTGGACCGGGCGCTGCTGGTGGGGCGGCTGTTGTCCATCGACGCGCAGGTGCTCTCGGGCGGGGCGGTGCGGAGCCTGACGATTGAGACCCCGCTGGTGGACCTGACCGACGTGCAACTGCTGGACCTGTTTGCCGACAGCGACGCCCCGTTGACCGGGGCGATGGTGTGTCAGGCCCCGGCGGCCACCCCCGGGCAGTGGACGGCGGGCCCGACGGGCGGCTGCGGGCGGTGCGGGGCGTGCCGACGCTGGACGCGGGCGATGCGCGAGGCCGGACTGGCCTGAAAGCACGCTGGACTGCCCTGCGGCGGGTGCCCTTGGGACATACCATCGTTCATGTCGCCGGAATGGATGCCGGCGGTGGTGATGTTGGGCCGCAGGATGCGGCTGAAGAGGGCCAAACCATGAACGTGGTGGTGCAGAAGTTTGGCGGGTCGTCGGTGGCGGATGCGGAGAAGTTCCGTCTGTGCGCCGAGCGTGTGGCGGAGGCGATCTCGGCGGGGGAGCGGGTGTGCGTGGTGGTGTCGGCGATGGGGGACGCGACGGACGACCTGATCAGCCTCGCCGAGTCGGTGATCGACAGCCCGGACAAGCGCGAGCTCGACCAGTTGCTTGCGACCGGCGAGCAGGTGTCGATCGCGATGATGGCGCTGACGCTCAAGGGGATGGGCATCAACGCGACGAGCCTGACGGGCGCGCAGGCGGCGATTGTGACCGACGGGGTGTTCGGGCGGGCGGGGATCGTGTCGATCGACACGCGGCGGGTGAACCAGATTCTTGAGGCGGGCGGCGTCGCGGTGATCGCGGGCTTTCAAGGGGTGACCGAGACGGGGGACATCACCACGCTGGGGCGGGGCGGGAGTGACACGACGGCGGTGGCGCTGGCGGCGAAGTTGGGCGGGCGGTGCGAGATCTTCAAGGATGTGGACGGGGTGTATACGGCGGACCCGCGGGTGGAGCCCACGGCGCAGCGGCTGAACACGGTGAGTTACGACGAGATGCTTGAAGCGGCGGCGATGGGGAGCCAGGTGGTGCACCCGCGGGCGGTGGAGATGGCCAAGCGGTTCAGCGTGCCGGTGCGGGTGCTGCACAGCCACCGGCCCCGGGGCGGGCGGGCGCAGCGGGACCAGAGCGACAGCACAGGAACGTGGGTGGGGCCGGAGAGCGGTATGGAAATGCGTGCGGTCAGCAGCGTGGTGCTCAAGAAGAACGTGGGGCGCGTGAGCCTGCGGGGGGTCGTCAACCGCACCGGGGTGCAGAGCGAGGTGTTCGGCCCGCTGGCGGCGGCGCACCTGCCGGTGGACGACATCATCCAGGAGGATGACGGCCCGAACACGATCAACGTGACCTTCACGATGGACCGCAAGGACCTCAAGGAGGCGACGCCGATCATCCACCGCATCGCGCACGACATTGGTGCGGCGGCGGTGCGGATTGACAACGGGCTGTCGACCGTCTCAGCAGTGGGGGCGGGGATGCGGACCCAGGCGGGCGTGGCCAGCCGGCTGTTTGAGGCGCTGGCGGGTGCGGGTGTGAAGGTGGAGAACATCACCACGTCGGAGATCCGCATCAGTTGCGTGGTGGTTGATGCGGACGGCCAGCGGGCGGTGCAGGCGATCCACCGGGCGTTCAATCTGCATGAGCCGACGGCGGGGACGGTTGCGGACGCGGCGGCGGCGGCGGGGGGCCTGCTGGAGAGCAAGCCGGGCGTGGCAGCCGCTCGCTGAGGTTGGGCGGCTTTGGCAGGGTTGTGGTCTTCGCGGTCTCCATGTATCACTTTGTTGACGAGGCTGGTGATCCGACGATCTTCAACGCGAGGGGGGCCGTGCTCGTCGGCTCTCCGGGCGTCTCGCACACGTTCATGGTCGGTGTCGCTCACCTGCCGGATCCGGTCGGTGCTCGCGTGATTCTTGATGATTTGCGGCAGGGCTTGCTGGCGGACCCATACTTCAAGGGTGTTCCGTCTATGCGACCTGAGGCCGGACGGACCGCCCTGTGTTTTCACGCCAAGGACGATCTGCCAGAAGTGCGGCGCGAGGTGTTCCGAGTTCTTGCATCGCTGAATGCAAGTGTTCGCGTCGCCTTCCGGCGGAAGGCGTCGCTGGTGCCGGCGGCGAGAACCGACCGGAGCGTCGATGCGCGTCGGGTGGCCGCTCGCCTCTACGACGAACTCGTGGAACGCGTTTTCGTTGGCAGCATTGAGTCTGCGGGCACGCATGAGATCTGCTTCGCGCGACGGGGCAAGAGCGACCGGCAGGAAGCACTCTCCGAGGCGCTCAGCCGAGCGCTCGGTCATGGGCCGGCGGGCAGGTGGACGATGCGATCGTCGGTGCCGTCTGCCGATGCGGGGCTGCAGGTCGTTGACTATTTCCTGTGGGCGGTGCAGCGGTTGATCGAACGCGATGAGGACCGTTACTTCGGTTTGATCGCGTCTCAGGTCCGACTGGTCTGGGATTTGGACGATTGCCGAAGCGACCCCGGTGGCCGCAGATACGGGCCAGGCGACATGCTGACGGTGGAAAAAAAGAAGCCTCTCACGAGCTAGGCTCGACCCGGTTTCCCGGGCGAGCACACGGCACGGGGCCGGCGTTCGCTCGTCAGAGGCTTGTGAAGTATATGTCGGCAGCTTCTCGGTCGGACTGGACGAAATAAACCCGAACGGGCTGGGATTGGCCGGTCTGGCCGGGCTGGGTGCGGGGTCTGGGCGGGCCTTGGCAGTTCGCTACCATCGGCCCCTATGAACCGCCCGAGCACTGCCGTGTCCGCCCCGGTTCAGCGCGGCTCCATCGCCCGCTGGAACCAGACCATGATCCCGACCACCCGCGAGGCCCCGGCCGACGCGGAGAGCCCGTCGCACATCCTGCTGTCCCGGGCCGGGTACATCCGCAAGCTGGGCGCGGGCATTTATGACTACCTGCCGCTGGCGTGGCGGGTGATCAAGAAGGTGTCGGCGATCGTTCGTGAGGAGATGGACGCGGCCGGTGCGTCGGAACTGCACCTGCCGGTGCTGCTGCCGATCGAGCTGTACGCCGGCACGCGGCGCGACCGGGATTACGGCGACCTGCTGTTCAAGATCAACGACCGCAAGGCGGGCACGTATGCGCTGGGGCCGACGCACGAGGAGCCGATCACCGAGCTCGTCAAGGGGTCGGTGAGCAGCTACAAGCAGTTGCCGATCAACCTGTACCAGATCCAGGTGAAGTTCCGCGACGAGGCGCGGCCCCGCTCGGGCCTGCTGCGCGGTCGCGAGTTCATCATGAAGGATGCGTACTCGTTCCACATGAACGTGGAGGGGCCGGGCGGGCTGAACGAGACGTACGACAAGATGTACCAGGCGTACAGCAACGTCTTCCGGCGGTGCGGGCTGAGCTTCACGGCGGTGGAGGCGGAGAGCGGGCCGATCGGCGGCTCGGCGAGCCATGAATTCATGGTCAACTGTGAGAGCGGCGAGGACACGGTGCTGCGCTGCCCGGCGAGCGGGTATGCCGCCAACGTGGAGAAGTGCGAGATCGGCGCGCGGCCGGCGCCGAGCAAGGGGTACTTCGGCGGTGATCCGTCCGGGGTGATGGAAGAGGTGCACACGCCGGGGTGCCCGGGGATTGAGGACGTGTGCACGTTCATGAAGGTCAAGCCGGGCAACATGCTCAAGAGCGTGCTGTTCAAGGTGGTGTCCTCGGCGGAGGACCTGGCCAAGTACGGCGAGGAGTACATCCTGGCGGTGGTGCGGGGCGACCATGATGTCAACGAGGGGAAGGTGAAGGCGGCGGCGGGCGTGAAGGCGATTGCGCTGGCCGACCCGGCGGAGGCGATCAAGAAGGGCTTTGCGATCGGGTTTGTCTCGCCCCGGGCGGCGGTGGGCAAGCCGGGCGTGCTGCTGCTGGTGGACCGCGAGGCGGCGGTGGGCTTTGACGACGCGGCCGGCAAGGCCAAGTTCTGGGTGACCGGCGCCGACAAGAAGGATCACCACGTCAAGCACTTCAACTGGGTGCGGGATCTGGGGACCGACCCGCTGGCGGCCGAGGCCCATCAGCCCGAGACGCACGGTACGGGTGGGCTGAAGGGCGGCAACAAGTACATGATGGTCGCGGATGTGCGCAACGCGGTGGCGGGCGATCCGTCGCCCAGATCGGCGGGGGCGAAGCTGGAAACGAGCCGCGGGATTGAGGTGGGGCACATCTTCAAGCTGGGGACGAAGTACTCCGAGGCGATGGGGCTGGCGATTCTGGATGACAAGCAGCAGAAGCGGCCGGTGATCATGGGGTGCTATGGCATCGGCGTGTCGCGGACGATGGCCAGCAGCGTGGAGCAGAACCACGACGCGGACGGGATCATCTGGCCGGCGGCGATCGCGCCGTTCGGCGTGCTGATCACCATCATGAAGCACGATGCCCCGGAGCAGACCAACCTGGCGGCCGACCTGGCCGAGCAGCTGGCGGCGGCGGGCGTGGACGTGCTGATCGATGACCGCGACGAGCGGCCGGGCGTGAAGTTCAAGGATGCGGACCTGATCGGCATTCCGGTGCGGCTGACGCTGGGCGACAAGGCCCTGGCGGCCGCGAGCGTGGAGTTCAAGCTGCGCAGCAGCAAGGACAAGGGTTCGCTGGTGCCGATCGCCGAGGTGGTGGCGGCGTGCGTGAACGCCGTTCGCGGCAACGGCTGATCGGACGACGGACAACCAAGCCATGGGCCAGACAGCCAGCACGGGCGCAGCGGCGGCGGGCCGGGGCACGGGACCCGGACCGTGGTGGGCGTGGCTGGCCGGCGGGCTGTGGTATGGCCTGGCGCTGACGCTGTCATTGCCGGCGGTGAGTTGGTGGTTCATGGCCCTGATGGCGCTGGCGCCGCTGGGGGCGTTGATGCTGCGTGCGGCGCGGGATCGGGCTGCATCGCCGGTGGGCGCAGCGCCCGGCCGGGCGGGGCTGTGGGCGAGGCTGACGGCCGGGCGGGTGTGGTGGCGGGCGCTGCTGGCGGGGATGGGCGCGGTGCCGGCGTTCTTGTACCTCAACGCGTTCATGGCGGATGTGACCGGACCGGGCTACCCGCTGGTGTGTTTGTATCTGGGCGTGTGGGTGGGCATCGGCGTGTGGCTGTGCACGCACATCGCGGCGTGGACGATGGGCCGCCGCTGGCCTGCGGGGGTTGCCAGCGGTGTGACGACCGCGGCGGTGGGGCTTGTGTGGGTGGGGGTGGAGTTCTGGCGGGGGCAGGTGTTTCTGATCGGGTTCCCGTGGTACTACCTCGGGCACGGAATGATCGAGCCGATCTCGGCGGGGTGGTGGCCGACGCTGGCGCCGCTGGCGGGCATGCCGGCGGATGGCTGGGTGGTGGCGATGATCAACCTGTGGCTGGCGGCGGCGGTGACGGGGCCGGTGGCCCAGCGCCGGGCCGGCGTGAGTGGCGCGGTGGCGCCGGTGGCGGTGGCGGTGGTGGCGGGGACGGCGGTGCAGGTGCTGGTGGTGCAGCCGGCGGTGCAGAGCGCCCAGGGGCGGGGCTGGCCAGTGCTGATGGTGCAGACCAACCTGCCCCAGAACAACAAGACCTTCCCCAAGCCGGGGGAAGAGGTGGCCAACTTCGATCGCTGGCTGGAACTGACCGAACGCACGGCCAAGGCGCTCCAGCCCGGGCTGGTTGCCTGGCCGGAGACGATGGTGCCGGGTCGGGGGCTGAACCCAGAGGCGGTGGCGGAGGAGCGGCGGCTGGGGATCTACATGACGATCCCGGATGCGGCGGCGGCTGGGCCGGGTGGGGCGGGCGGGCAGCGGCAGTTGCCGGGGGACTACTTCCACAACCGGCTGGTGGAGATGCAGGCCCGCATCGGCGTGCCGATGCTGGTGGGCGCGGTGACCGCTGACGGCTTGCGGTTCGAGCAACGCGAGGGTGGGGGGCTGCGGCCCAAGGCCGATGCGCGGTTCAACAGTGTGGTGCTGGTGGAGGGCGGCCGGGTGGCCGAGCGGTATGACAAGATGGTGCTCACGCCGTTCGGGGAGGTGATTCCCATTGCCTGGCGGTTCCCGGCGGTGCAGCAGCAACTGCTGAACCTGGGCGCACAGGGCATGCGGTTTGATCTGGGCTTCGGGCAGCGGCCGCACGTGTTCTCATTGGCGGGGCCGGTTGGGCCACAGGGGGGCGAGCGGGTGCGGGTGGTGACGCCGATCTGCTTTGAGCAGACGTACAGCCACCAGTGCCGGCTGCTGACCTATGCCGATGGCGTGCGGCGGGCGGATCTGCTGCTGAACGCCAGCAACGACGGATGGTTCGCGGAGTTCACGCCGGGGCGGGGGATTCACATGCTCACCGGGCGTTGGCGGACGCTGGAACTGGGCCTGCCGATGGTGCGGAGCGTGAACACCGGTTTGTCGGCGATCATCGATTCGCGGGGTCGGGTGCTGGCCAGCGGGGTGGACGGTGCGCCGGGCCGGGCGGGGGAGCGGGTGGAGGGCGTGCTGAGCGGGGTGGTGCCGCTGCCGCCGGCGGGTTACGCCGGAACGCCGTTTGGGCGGTGGCTTGGCGATGTGGCCGGCTGGGCGGGGGTGACGCTGGCGGCGGTGTCGCTGCTGCTGCGGCTGTGGGCCGGGCGGCGGAGGTGAGGGGGCTTGGGCCCGGCGGGGGCTGAATCGGGAGCAAGACGGGGAGAAAAACGGGGATCGGCGGAGGCCGGAGGGTTCTAGTCTTGGCGTGATGAAGCAGACCTCTCAGGCGGTTGCTCTTGGCGTGTGTGCGGGCGTGTTGGCGCTGGCTGGGCTTTTGGTGTTTGCCGGTTGCGACGGGGCGGGGGGCGGACCGAGGAGCACGCCGAGCGGGGCAGCGGCGTCGACAGTGTCGGCGGTGGAAGCCTCGAAACTGCGTGAGGAGGCACTCACGTTGCTGTTGCGGGCCAGCGAGGGGGGCACTCCCGAGCAGCGGGCCAATGCGATCGAGGCGTTGATTCCCGTTCCGCAGCGGCTGGAGGCCGTGCTGTTGCGGTCGATCAGCGATGCCAACCCGGGCGTTCGCAGCGTGTCGGCCATGGCGGCGGGCAAGGCGAGGCTGCCGAAGCTGATGGATGCGTGCCGCGGGATGCTGAGCGATCCGCTGCCGTTTGTTCAGGCGTCGGCGATCTTGGCGTTGGGGCGGAACGGCGAGGCGGTGGACCCGACGCCGCTGGCGGCGATGCTGCGCAGCCCGAACCCCGGCATACGGGCGCAGGCGGCGTTTGTGCTGGGCGAACTGGGGAACGCGTCGGCGTTGCCGCTGCTGAAGGAGGCGGCGGTGCGGCCGGTGCCGCGTGCGGACTCGGCCTCGGCGCGGGTGATGTATCTGCAGTTGGCCGAAGCGATGATCAAGTTGGGTGATGAGGCGGCGGTGAACGAGGTGCGGGCGGCGTTGTATCCGACGCGTCCTGAAGATCTGGAACTGGCGGCGCTGGCGGCGCAGATCATCGGGCAGGTGCAGGACCGGCAGGCGATCAGCCAACTGGTGTATCTGACGGCGTTCCAGGACAAGTCGGGGAACAAGTACCCGGCGGAGGTTCGGCTGGCGGCGGCGGCATCTCTGGCCCGGCTGGGCAACGAGCGGGGGTCGTTCATCGCAGATGAGTTTGCGGGCAGTTCGCTGGCGCCGTTGCGGGCCCAGAGCGCCCTGGTGTACGGGGCGACGGGCCAGGTGGACAACCTGTCGAAACTGGCGAAGATGCTGCAGGACCCGGAACCGCTGGTGCGGATTGCGGCGGCGGCGGCGGTGGTGAAGATCACCGATCGGCAGGGGATGGCGGGGGGCTGAGCGGCCGGGTGACGGGAAGAACAGAGATTGGGAACCGAGACCGGACGGGGGACGAACAGACGCATTCCGGCGGGCAAGGTCGATGGAATCTGGGGGGGTGGTGGCGGGGAGGCTGTGGGGGGTGGGCGGTGGCGGGCCAGCAAACGGCCTGCGGAAGTGATTTGATCGGGACGAAAAGACCCCAATAATGGCCCCACACCTTTGCCGGGCGTCAGACCATGTCGGAGCGGGGGGGTGGGGTGGGGTGGGGCAGGGACAGGGTGAGCGGGGGGCGGGGGGTGGCGGGAGGGCCGAACCCATGGCGGGGTGTGAGCGTGCAGACTGACCAGGACCGCAGGAGAACACCGTGCACATCGTGACCAAGATTCTGATCGTCTTCGGGGCCGTGCTGAGCATTTTGCTGGCGGCGCTGACCATCGCGATGGCGGCGAACGTGAACGCGATCCGGGACAGCTTCAAGGCTGAGCAGAGCGCCAAGATCGCGGCTTTGGCGGACCTGTCCCAGGCGCGTGCGCAGCAGTCCGGCGAGATGGCGGACCTGCAGAAGGCCCGGACGGCGGCCGAGGCGGAGCTTGCGAAGGTTACCGATGAGATCAAGCAACTGCAGGCTGAGCGTGCGACGCTGATTGCCAAGGAGAGCGAGGCTCGCCTGGCGGCGGAGAGCATTAAGAACCAGATCGCCGGCTTCGGCGACACCGCCAAGGTGAACGCGGCGCTGATCAAGTCCTTGACCGACGAGGTTGCGGCGCTGCGCAAGGCCCAGCTTGACTCGGCCAAGCGCGAGACTGACCTGATTGACCGTCTGAACGACGTGGAGAGCCAGCGTCAGGTGCTGGAGCAGACCACCCGCGCCCTGCAGGAGCAGCTCTCCGAGGCGCGTCTGGCTCTGGAGGCCGCCAAGAGCGGCGCCACCACTGCGGTGGCCGGCAGCCCTGCGGAGAGCCTTGGGCCCCGCATCAGCGCCCGCATCGTGAAACTCGACAAGTTCCCCTCCGGCGATGATCTCGTCGAGATCAACGTGGGTTCGGCCGCGGGCATCCGCGAGAACCAGAAGCTCAACGTGGTTCGCGGCGGGCAGTTCATCGGCTCGCTGGTGATCACGACGGTGGACCTGCAGCGGTCCGTGGGCCGGCTGGACCGTCTGGGCCGCAAGGTGGAGCCGGCGGTGGACGACCTGGTGCTCAGCCGGTTGGACTGAGCCAGCCGGGCCGGCAGGGTGGTGGGGATGGGTGGGGTGGGTAGGGTGGGTTGGTGCGTCCGTGAACCTGAACTTCGGGCCGGCCCGGCGAGGGCGTGCCCGGTTGCCTTGAGAGTGACCTATGAGCCAATTCGGCATGCAGATGCCCGGCGGACAGCGCCGGACGGCCCAGATGAACGTGTACACCGGCCTGCTGGCCTTCGCCGTGGTGGCGTTGGCGGCCGCCTGCCTGTTCGTGTTTGTGCAGGGCGGCACGGTGGGTGCGGACGGCAGCCCCTGGGGTATCCAGGAGGTTGGCAAGATCAACCTGAAGTGAGCCCGGGCGGAGCGGCCCGGGCAACGGCGAATGCCATGGCTGGGGCTTGACAACCGCTTGGAACTTGCTACATTTCCCGCCCTGCACGGGCCCGGAAACGGGCTGCCGGGCGGGTGAGAAGAGAGAGACATTTGCTACCGGGGCGGTAGCTCAATTGGTTAGAGTACCGGACTGTCGATCCGGTGGTTGCGGGTTCGAGTCCCGTCCGCCTCGCTTGTCTGAACGGCCCGTAAGGGCCGTTTTTATTTGGGTGTACAAGCCGGTTGAAGGTGGCGGCGGGGGCCGGGGCCAACAGGACTGTGACACGTTTGGTGACCGCGCTGTGTCACTGGCTGGTGAGGTTGCACTCGAGGGCGGAGTGGCCTCCGGATCGGGAGGATCGACCCGGGGCGTCCGTCGCCGATGGTGGTGCGACCAGACTGTCCCAGCCCGACGGTCACCGCTTGGCGATGAACTCCTCGGCGCCCACCACCGGCTCGGCGGCCTCGGCCGACTCAATGTCCTTGATCAGAGCCTGCACGATCGCCACGTCGCGGTCGACGCTCTTGGCATCGATGCGGTTGGCCTCGCCCTCGGCTCGCAGGGCGGCGATGGTCTCGTGCAGGCGGGGCAGGACGACTCGGGCGGCGGCGCCGTAGGCCTTGAGCGGCTGGGCGCAGCGGTTCAGGTCGCGACCCCACTCGAACTCGTTCATGATGTCGACGGCGAGGGTCATGCCTTCGCGGATGCGGAACCGGGCCAGCAGATCCAGCCCGGCCCAGCGGATGCCGTAGCGGAACATCTCGCCGCTGGGGGCATTGTGGCGCGTGGCGGCGATGATTTCGGGCAGGAGGGCGCGGGCGTCGTCGGCCGAGAGACGCGGGTAGACGCCGGCGGCCAGGCCTCGCAGCAGACCGTCTTCATTGGCGAGAAGTTTCTTGATCGCGGCGTACAGCAGCGGTCGGTCGACGCCGTCGAGGGACTTGGCGAGGATGGGCGTCGGGCCTCGCGAGCCCGGGGCCGAGGCGAACAGCGTTTTGGCGACCTCGCCGACGAAGCGCTGACGCGGATCCTGCGGGTCTTGCATCTGCGCGGCGCTGAGCAGTTCAGGGACGGCGGCGGTGCGGATGCTGGGACTGAGGTGCAGGACCGCACGGGCGGCGAGGATGCGCAGCCAGGGGTCCTTGTCGGTGAGCAGGGCGAGGATTTGGGGGGCGGCGGGGTCGGCCTTGGGGCCCAGTTTGGCGAGGGCTTCGCACGCTCCGTAACGGGCGGTCGGGCTTTCGTCGCGGAGCAACTGCAGCAGGCGTGGGATGAAGTCTCCTTCGCGTTGGCTGAGCGCAGTGGCCGAACGCAGGCGGACGGCGGGGGACCAACTGGCCAGCCCGGCGAAGAGCTCATCGAGGCTGCGCTGCGGGTACCAGTTCTGATCCTGCGCGGCCTGGAAGGTGAACTCGCTGCCGGCGGCGATGGTCTCGGCGACCTGGGCATCAGCGAGCGGCGGCAGGACGCCCGGCCGGCGGCCGGTGATGACGAGGCTGCGCAGGGGCAGGGCGTAGCCGAGCAGATAGGCCCCGGTGCAGTCCCAGTTCTTGTACGAGCCTTCTTCGGGGAAGCCGACATAGTCGACGCGGCCGTCCCACGCACGCGCCAGGTCGTAGTACCAGGCGGTCTGGCGGAAGTAGGCGGCGGTGGCGGAAGGTCCGCAGCGGGCCACGCCGGGCAGGGCCCAGAGGATGTTGAAGAAGTTGCCGGTGTGGCCGCTCTCGCGTTCGTCATAGGCGGCGAGGGCCATGCGGGAGTAGAACTCGGCGGCTTCGCGGTCGCCCAGGAGATCGAACAGCACGGCAGCGGCGGAGCACTTGCCGTTGTCGTCATGCCAGGGCCAGGCGTCGTGATCGCCATAGGGGATGGCGCCGCGCTGGACCCACTGGCGGAGGAAGCGGGCCGAGCGGTCGATGGCGTCGTCGATCTCCGGTTCGCGGATGCCGGCCTGGCGGGCGATCACCATGCTGAGCGTCAGCGGGATGGCCGGCTGGTTCATGGCGCCGTAGCCGTAGAGGTTGCGGTTCTCCTGGGCGAAGCGGTGGCCCCACGTGCCGACGCCGCTGGCTCCGCGGGCGATGGCCAGCGCCGAGCGGCGGAGGCCTTGCAGGGCGGCGGGGTCTTTGGTGAACAGGGCGTACTCGGCGAGGAAGAGCGTGTGGAAGGCGTACTCCCAGGACTCCGGGAAGCCGGGCTTGGGCTGGTGGGCGGCCAGGGACTGGCCGTACTGGTCCACCAGCGGGCGGTGCTCGGCTTGGCCGGAGGCGACGAGGGCCAGCAGGGCGAGCGCGCTGAGGCTGTTGTCAATGCTGATCTTCACGCGGCCCTGGCGGTCGGTGAACTCTCGGCGGGCGATGGCGGCGCAGCCTTGCTGGAAGATGCGGGCGGATTTGTCGCAGTCGAATGGCGCGGTGGGGGCGTAACTGCCGAGGACCGGCAGCGTGACAGTCACCGTCTCGGTCTGGCCCGCCCGCCAGCGGAGGAGCCGCAGCCGGCCCTGGGCGGCGGGCGTTTCCGCCCGGGTGATCGCGGCGGCGAAGAGGCGGCGGGCGTCGCCGGTGAACGGTTGATCGTCCAGGCCGGTGATCACGTCGCCGGATTGGAGCACCCCGTCGGCCGGGGAGCCTTTGGCCACCTCGGTGATGAGAATCTGGCGGGCGTTGGCGTTGTCGCTGCCGCCGGCGAGGTATCGGCTCGGGAACCACCCGCTGGCGCCGGTGGGGCCGAGGGTCCAGCGGTGGGCGTTGGTGGGCGTGCCGCCGTGGGTGAGATCGGGCGGCGGGGCGGCCAGAGCGTGGCACGGCTGGGGCAGGCCGAGCATTGTCGCGGCGAGGACGAGTGCGAACCCACTTCGCAGGAGTGCATTCACGGGGATGTGTCTCACCGAGAGGTGTGAAGCGTCAGGCTCGACGGAGTGTCGGGCGGCGGCCGATGGAACCCGGCGATGGGAGTGTACCGCCTGCGGGCGCTGCTGCCCGGCTGCTTCCAGCCGTGTACGGGCATGCTCGGCGGGGGCGTGTGGCCGTCTTGGGGGGCGGTCAGCGGATGCCGCGGGATTCCAGGAGGCGGATCTCGTTCTCCCAGGCCAGACGGGTTTCGTCGGTGACGTTGGGGTCGGGCAGCAGGGCGCGGCGGGTGCAGTTGATCAGGGCTTGGAGGGTCTGGTAGCGGCGGGTGGGGCCGATGGCCGGCTGCAACTGGTCGGCGATGACGGCGCGGATCTGCTCAACGGTGAGCGGGGCGCCGGCGCTCGCGAGCATCTGGCGGGCTTTGAGGTTGCTGCGGAGGGAGGCGTAGGCGGCGGCCGAGTAGTCGGTGGTGAGGCTGGCCAGGGCGGTGATGTCAGCCTCGGGAGTGGACTTGGGGAGCATGCCGCGGAGCGTCCAGTTGAGGAAGGCCGTGCGGTCGTCGCCGTCGGGGTCGAGCACCGGGATGATCAGGTCGCCGACGCGGCCGGGGCGGCGGATGTCGGGGCTGAGCAGGTGGATGCGGGCGGTCATGAGCAGCCAGATGACGCGGCCCCGGAGCTTGGGGTCGGACATCATCTGCTGGATCTTGCCGGTGAGGCGGCGTTCGGTCTCGTGGGCGTCGGCTCCGACGCCGCCGAACTGGGTGTCGGCCTCATCGACGAAGATGACGCACTTGCCCAGGGCTTCGAGCACGCGCCGGAGGCGTTCGAAGATCACGTCGGTCTGGCCGTACCACTGGGAGCGGATGTTCTTGAGGGTGAGGACCGGGAGGTCGAGTGCGGCGGCGACGGCCTCGAAGATGAAGGTCTTGCCGCCGCCGATGGGTCCGGCGACGGCGGCGCCGGGGAGGGCCTCTGAGCCGGTGGCGCGGAAGCGGGGGATGAGTTCCTCACGCAGGAAGGCCTTGAGCTTGGTGAAGCCGATGACGTCATCAAGGCTGTGCTCGGGCTTCTTGAATTCGACGACGTCCTCGCCGAGTTGGGAGGCGATGAAGGCCTCGACCTTGCCGGTGACCTGGGCGGGGCCGAGGGGCTCGCCGGTGTGGGCGGCGCCCAAGAGGAGTTGGCGGAGGGCGTGCAGGGAGAGGCCGGCGGTGGCCTGGGCGAGGGTGGGGATGGGGACGGCGAGGTTGGGCAGGGGGCGGCTGGGGCGCGCGGGTGCGGCGATGGGGGCGATGGCGTCGGCGGAAGAGGGAGCGGGCGGGGGGGAGCGGTCGGCGAGGAACCAGCGGATGTAGTGCTCGCGGGCGGCGGCGTCGGGGGCGGGGATGCTGACGGAGAGGACCGAAGGGATGCCGGTGATGCGGGGGTGGAGGGTGGAGCGGGACTCGGCGATGAGGACCACCGTGTCGCGGGCGTTCATGAAGGCGGGGTCGGTGAACCAGTCGAAGAGGGTGAGGACGCGCTGGCGGTCGGCGGGGGCGAGGTCGGCGATGTCGCCCTTGCCGGCGGGGACGACCATGTCGGCGGCTTCGACGATGATGAAGAGCTCTTTGTCCAGGTAGTGCCGGCCCGAGGGACCGGTGGCACGCGAGAGGATGGTGAGTTGACGGAGGAACTCGAAGGCGACGGAGGGTTGGCCGATGGACTCGCGGAGGTTGCGGTCGTACTCGGCGGCGAGGGCCTCGCGCTGTTTCTGGCGTTTGGCGTCGGAGAGGGCGAGCAGTTGCAGGGTGTCGGCGTCGGAACCGGCCTGCCAGGCGACCCAGGCCTGCTTGAGGGTCTCGGCGTCGTCGGGGTTCTGGATGCGGATGACACCGTTGAGCTCGTAGACCAGGAGCACCACGCCGGGCACGGCGCAGCGGTGGGCGAGGAAGCCGAGCAGGGGGTGGTACTCGCCGAGCGGCGTGGTGTTGGCGTTGGGGGCGGCGCCGGGGGCGGCGGTGCGGACGTGGAAGAGGTCGGCGACGTTGCCGGTGAGGAGGATGGAGCGGGACTGGCCGGCGTTGACGATGCGGGCGAACTCGGCGAAGAAGGGGTAGGACGGGGGCGTGAGCGGCTCGGAGGAAGGGGATGAGGTGGCAGCGTGGGGGGTGGTCATGGGGCGAGAACTCCTTGGCCGAGCCCCTGGCGGAGCTGCTCATCGAACTGCACATGGGCGCGGCGGGGGCGGAGCGTCGCCGGCGGGGCGACGTCCATGACCACGCGGCGGATGTCCTCGCGCTGGGCGGCGAGGAGGTGGTAGGGGATGTTGGCGGCGGCGCCGGCGGCGAGATCGGCCGGGGCGAAGACGGGGGCGATCTTGTCGTAGATGAACGTGGCGCCGGGATGGCGGCCGTTCTGGAGGAGGCCTTCGGCGGCGGCGTCCCAGTACTGCGAGAGGCCGACGACGCGGTCGGCGACGAAGAGGGCCTCGTTGAGCTCGTGGGTGACGATGATCATGGAGCGGCGAGGGGAGCGGCCGGCCTGCTTGTCGGCGACGTTCTGCTGGTAGAGCCGAAGCAGGAACTGCTGGAGGCCCTCGCGGGTGGCCTCGTCGAGCGAGGCAAAGGGCTCGTCCAGGAGGAGGATCTCGGGCTCCATGACCAGGGCCTGGGCGATGGCGACGCGCTGCATCATGCCGCCGGAGAGTTCTGACGGGTAGAGGTCGGCGGCGTGCTCGAGGCTGACGAGCTTGAGCGCCTCCATGGCCTTCTCGCGGTGGGCCTTGCGAAGGGCGGCGAAGCGGAAGGGGCGGGCGAGGCGGTCGAGCAGGCCGCAGTCGGCGAGCATGAGGCCGAACATGACGTTGTGCAGGGCGGTCATGTGGGGGTAGAGGGTGTAGCGCTGGTAGACGATGCCCCGGTCTCGGCCCGGGCCGGTGACGGGGCGGCCGTTGCAGAGCACGCGACCCTCGGTGGGCGGATGGGTGCCGAGGATGGCGCGGAGGAGGGTGCTCTTGCCGCAGCCGGAGGGGCCGACGAGGGCGACGATCTCGCCCCGGCGGATGGAGAGGTTCAGGTCGTAGAGGACCGAGCGGGCGCCAAAGCGGTGGGACAGTCGCTCGATCTGCAGAACGGGGTCGGCCCCGGCGGCACCCGGGGAGATGGCGGAGGGGGGAGGGGGGCTGGATGGTGCGGCGGCGTGGGTCATCGGCGGGCTAGTGGAGCTTGACGTACCAGGGGCAGAGGCGGGCGAGGAGTGTGCGGAAGGCGTAATCGAGCGCGACGCCGGCGAAGCCGAGCAGGACGAGGTAGAGGTAGACGACGGCCATGTCCTGCAGACGCATCTGCATGCGAATGCGGTAGCCGAAGCCGGCGTCGCCCAGGGCCATCTCGGCGGCGATGAGGTAGACCATGGCGGGGCCGATGCACAGGCGGGCGCCCTCGATGATGGCGGGGAGGGCCTGCTTGGCGATGACGTGGAATACGACTTCGGCGGAGGAGGCGCCCAGCGTCGAGGCCTTGTCGATGAGTTCCTGCGGCACGCCCTTGCGGGCGGCGGTGTAGACGCCCTGGGTGAGGGTGGGGAGGACGCCAAAGGCGATCATGGCGACGTACATGTTGAAGCCGACGCCCACGGCGACGAAGAAGATGGCCAGCATGGCCGTGGGGGGGACTTTGGCGAGGAAATCAAGCGGGGGGCCGAGCAGGGCGGCGATGGGCGTGAAGCAGCCCATGAGCAGCCCGAGCAGGATGCCGCCGCCGGCGCCAAGCCCCAGCCCGACGGCCAGTCGCAGCCAGGTGGCCGAGGCGTCGATCCAGAACCAACTGTGGAACCAGGAGGTCCGGGAGACGTCGTCAAACGAGCCGTCGGGCAGTTCGACGGCGGTGGTCACGGTGCGGGACTGGAAGACCCGCTTGGCGCCGTCAACGAACTGGGTGAGGTTGGGGATGGTGGTGTCGGTGGGGTTGCGCTGCTTTTGCCAGGTGGCCATGGCGGCGTACGCGCCCAGCAGCAGCAGGGCGCTGAGGACGCCGAGGGCGATGGTCCAACGGACGCTGAGGGGGCGGCGGATCACTTCTTGGGCTCAGCGGGGGCGGCGGGCGAGGCGGGAGCGGCCGGCTGCTTGCCGCCGGCGGGGGGCCTGGGGGCGCGGGCGAGGGCGGCCTGCATAAAGGAGGGGTCGAAGACCAGGTCGGCGTCGGCGTTGGCGGCGTCGTTGAAAGCGCCCCAGGCGAGTTTGGGGGTCTTGGGGATGATCTGCTGCTTGGTGCAGAAGTCCACAACGGTGGCCATGACGGGCTTGAGGGTCGCTTCGCTGAGGGCGGCGATGCCCTCGGCGGGGGTGGCGTAGAACTTCGTCTGGGTGCAGACGGTTTTCATATCAGCAGCGGAGAGGGTGGAGAACTTCTCGCCCAGGGCCTTGTAGGTGTCGTCGGCGGTGCGGGGGTCGTTGATGCGGCGGTTGATCTCGTAGAACGCGTCGAGCACCGCGGCGGCGAAGCGGTCGCCGCCGGGGCGGGAGAGGGCCTCGCGGGCGACGACGACGGAGTCGATGATCTCGCCGGGGATGAGGGAGGAATCGAAGATCACCTTGGCGTCGGGCCGGTTGCGGAGGGTCTGGAGGACGAAGGGGTTCCAGACCATGATGGCTTCAAAGCCGGCCTGCTTCTGCTGCATGGCCTGGGCGGCGGCGGCGGGGTCGGCGTTGGAGAAGACGTAGTCGGCGGGGTTCTCGCCGAGCTTCTGCAGGCCCCGGACGAAGGCGTACTCGCTGACGGACTTGGCCAGGCCTTTGACCTCGCGGGGGCGCTTGAGCTGCTTGATGTCGGTGACGCCGACGGCGACGAGGGCGTCGCCGCCGTTTGAGGTGCTGGTGGGGAGGATCATCACGCTCTTGCGGGAGAGCGCGGGGTTGAGGACGTCCATGTTGGTGATGCAGACCGCATCGACTGTGCCGGAGGCGTACATGGTCAGGCAGGGGTCATAGTCGGCCTGGCGAAGTTCGATGTCGACGTTGTGGCGACGCTCCAGCGGGCCGAGCTTGCCCTTCTCGGGGTTGATCAGGCCCCGGTCGGCGGCGACGCCGAAGACGCTCCAGGAGGGGTACTCGCTCCAGGCCAGCGAGAACGACGGAGCGTCCTGCACGGCGTGGGCGGAGGCGGACAGGCTCAGGGTGGCGAGCAGGGCGAGCGTGCTGGTCTTCATGGTGGTCTCCCCTTTGGGTGTGCGACGTTGGACGGATGCGGTCGTGCATTCGCGGGAACAACCCGGGCGGATGCCGGCGGAGCGGGTTGGCCGCTCAGGCCTCGGGCAGGCGGGACTTGTCGGCGGTGTCGGCGGCCGGGGAAGCCTTCTCGGCGGAGCCGGCCAGGCCGATCAGGGCGTCGAACTCGGCGTTGGAGGCGGACTTCTGGGCGTAGTCCATGAAGTCGGCCTCCATGCGATTGGTGTCGGTGCCGGCCAGTTCGCGGCTGATGCGGGCGCCCGCCTTGACCTGCTGGCGGAGGTCGCGCATCTCCTGCAGTTCCTTGCTGGTGGAGTCCTGGCTGATGCCGCTGATCATGTCGGCGATCTGCTGCTCCTCCTTGGCGGTGATGACATCGGCGACGGTGGCGGCCGCCTCCTCCCGGACCTTTTCGATCTCGCGGAGGAGAGACTGCAACTGGACTTTGTGGTTGGCGATGGTGGCGGAGGCCGTCTTGACCTCTTCTTCAAGCTCGGCGATGTGGGTGTTCTTCTCGGCCAAGGTGGATGTGAAATCGTTGAAGGCAGCGAGGCACTTGGCGTACTCCTCGTTCTTCTTGATCTCCTCCATGGACACGCCCCGGGCCTTGAGCTGCTCGACCATGGCCTTGGCCTTGGCAGCGGCGCCCTGCTTGAGCTGTTCCAGACGGTTGACGTCGCTGGTCAGCTCGCGGATGCGGTTCTTCTTCTTTTCCTCCTGGGCGATCAGGGCGGCCACCGCGTCCTTGTACTGGGCGATGCGGATGGTCTTTTCCTGGACAATCTTGTCGTAGGTGGCCTGCACCACGTAGGGGTTGGTGGAGAGCTCCTTGCGGGCCGCGTCGATGCGGCCGGTGATGAGGTAACCGAAAGCACGGAGGTAACGGCCGATGGCGCTGAACACGGTGGGTTTCCTTCCTGCATGGGCCGGGCCGGTGAGGCCCGGAGGTTGCGAACCGGGGTGGTGAGGCGAACGGTGCGGAGGTCAGGCCGGTCGGGCCGCCTCCAGCGAGTCATTGGACAGATCGGCGTCGATGTTTCGCATGCGTTCTTCCACGCGGCGGGCGACCTCGAGGCTCTGGTTGAGGTCCTGCCGCAGGCGGGCCATCTCGCGTTCGTCGTCGCGGACCAGGCCCAGGGCGTGCACGCCGTCGATGATCTTGGCGAGTTGGCGGACGCTCTCTTGCACCTCGCCGAGCAGGCGGCTGCGGGCGGTGAGCATCTGCTTCTGCATCTCGCGGGTGTTCATGCGCTGGGCGGCGGCGGCGAGTTCCAGCGAGCGTTCCAGGCTGGTGACGCAGGAGTTGAACAGTTGGTCGCACTTGGAGGCCACTTCGATGGTCTGCTGCCGCCAGACAGCGTCGCCGCCGGGGCGGGTGAGGTCGTCCAGATCGTCGCTGAAGCGGTCGTAGATGGAGCGGAGGTCGCGGAGCAGGGCTTCGTCGAGCGGGTCGTGGTCGGCGGCGAGGCGGGACTCGAGGTCATCGAGTTTCCGTTGGCGGGCCTGAGCGGCTTCGTCGGCCATCTGCTGGATGGTCTGATGGGTGAGCCGCTCGGTCTGGGTGAGGGCCCGGGTGCCGAACAGGCCGGCGCCCAGCAGCGCGGCGCAGAGGGAGCCAAAGCCCACCAGCGGCCAGGGAGTGGAGAGGGGGCCGGTGAGGGCCATGCCGGCGGTGACCAGCGCCCCGGAGCTGGCGAGCACGCCGAGCAGGACGGTGGGCGGATAGAAGATGATCCGCTTCCAGACTCGGGATCTCAGTTCGGCGGGGTCCAAGCGGGCGTGGTCTCCAGACCAGACACGTGCGGATATTCGGACCGGCGATTGTTCGAGGGGTGGGGGCTCGGAGTCGAAGAAATCACGGAGGATTGCCCGCTGCGGGTGGATCGGCGGCGGGCGGCCGGCCGAGCACGAAGGTCACCGACTGGGCTTCACCGGCGGCTCCGCCGGGGGCGACCGCCAGATCACCGACGACCGCCCGCAGGCGGGTGGGCTGGATGCCCAAGGCCCGCAACTCGGCAACGGCGGCCTCGGCCCGCTGCTGGGCCAGGGCACGGTTGGCAGTTGGATCGCCCTCGGGTCGGGCGTGCCCGCGGACCAGCAGATAGAAGCCGGGAAGGGCACGCATGGTCTCGGCCAGTTCGGCCAGGGGCGGGCGGCTGGCGTCAATGAGCGTGGCTGTGCCCCGGGCGAAGACCAGTCGGCCCACGCGGAGGGTGCCCAGCGGCTGAAGGGCGGCCCACTGCCGGTCGGTGAGCGGGCGGGGCGGGGGCGGGGGGCGGAGGTCCTGATCGATGGCGGCGCGGGCGGCTTCGGCACCGCCGGGGTGGAAGTTGGCCTCGAGCAGGCGGCGGAGGGGGGCTTCGGCGAAGATGTCACTCTGAGCAGCGACGGCCTGCAGCTGGCTCTGCAGTTCCGGCACCGCCAGCGAAAGGGCGCGGGCCAGACGCGCCAGGGTGGGCTTGAGCGGTTCGGCGGCGGTCTGGGCTCGGGGCAGCAGGCCAAGGGCGGCGTAGTTCTCGCCGGTGCTGGCCCAATGGATGCCGGCGGCAAGGCGGGCGAGTTGCGGGTCGGTGAGCGGGGTGTTGGCGGCTTGCGCGTCGGCACGAACGACGGCGGTCAGGCCGCCGGGGGAGGTGGTGGCGGCGTGCTGGGCCCGCAGCAGGGCGCGGACGAGGTGCTCGGGGGCCTTGGGCTGCGCGGCCATCCAGGCGCGGGACAGGACCAGCACGTCGGTGATCAGCCCGCCGAAGGCTGAGGAGTCCACCAGGAGGTGGACTCCGGGGATGGCCAGCGCGCGGCTGAGTTCGGGCTCCCAGAGCACAAAGCCGTGACGCGAGGCCGAGCCCCGCGCGGCGACCAGCCGCTTGAGGACGTCGTCGCCGCCGGTCGCGTCGATGAAGCCGTTCAGGGGCAACTGGACGAGATCGAACTGGGTGAGGGTGATGCGGGCGAGGGTCTGGCTGGGCGAATCGGGGACGGCCACGAAGCGGGCGTCGGGGTGGTTGAGGGCATCGAGCGAGGGCACGGCGTCAGCCCAGGCGACGATGCCGTCGGCGCCTTGCGATCGGCTGATGAGCATGGCGATGGGCGGCGGCGGCATGGCGGCGCCGGCGACCCGGGCGGATCCGCCCTTGGCTGACTGGGCGGCAAGGAGCAGCCAAGAGTCGAGCGGAAAGACGGCGGCCTGCAGCGTGCCGTTGACCAGTGCCTCGTAGCGTTCGGCGTAGCGGGACTGGTCGTCGACCAGTTCCAGGTTGAAGCCGGCGGTGGCGAGCGTCTGGGCGGTGGCGGGGGTCCGCAGCACGGCGTAGCCGGAGTAGGAGTCCAGACCGAGGCGAACCGGGATGCGGGTGTGGGTGGGCAGAACAGCGGTGCCGGCGAGCACATCGCGGAGCAACTGCACTTGGGCCTGCATGTCCGCGACGGTGCCGGGTACGAAGTCGGGGGTGCTCATGGGCCAGCCGTCGCGGGCGTGGTAGATCGAGTTGGAGAGTTCGCGGTGCTCGCTTCGCAGTTGCTCGGTGACGCGCAGGCGGTCGGTGTAGGGCCGGACCAGCAGCAGATAGCCGCCGGCAGCGAGGCCGAAGAGCGTAAGCCAGAGGGTCAGAACGGCGAGCGGTCGCATGGGCGGATGAATGGGTGAGTGGGTGAGCGGGTGAGCGGACTGGTGGGGATCGAGGTCAGGCGAGTGGGAAGGTTACCAGCGGTTGCCGTAACGGTGTCCCCGGCCAGGGCCCGAAGGGGAGACCCGATTGAGCAGGCGACTGAGCTTGATCATGATGAAGAGGCCGATGGAGGCGGCGATGAGCGCGACTGTGCCGACGGACATGCCGGGGGAGCCGCCGGGCGGGGGCGTTTGGGCGGGCGGCGGA
>Ga0068877_10000764_pt1 | contig 27523 bp, 17 predicted proteins | sample NOAtaG_FD_66437 | JGI IMG/M metagenome (GOLD analysis project Ga0068877, IMG submission 66437) | Freshwater lake microbial communities from Lake Erie, under a cyanobacterial bloom - NOAA_Erie_Diel6S_1000h metaG | ecosystem: Environmental > Aquatic > Freshwater > Lake | place: USA: Ohio, Lake...
CTTCCCCTGCTCACGGAGACGGTCCGGTGACGATCGACAAGACCTTGAAGCTTCTCGCGCTCGCAGCCGCCCTCGCGGTGCCAAGCGCCGTCGCCGCCCAGGACGGCTCGTCGTCCAGCGCCGCGCCCGCCGAGACCGCGCCCGCCGAGGCCGCGCCCGCCGAGGCCGCGCCCGCCGAGGCCGCGCCCGCCGAGGCCGCCGCCGACGAAGCTACGCCCGTCACGACCGCCGCGCCGACCACCACGACCGCCGCCCCCGCTGCCGAGCCCACCAGCGACGGCTCGTCCCTCGCGGCGCCTGCCGACGGTGATGCGGCAGCGTCGTCCGAGGAGGAGGAGGCCACCTCCCGCGGCCGCGGCGCCCGGACCGAGGCCGCCGCCGAGGCCGCCCAGGCCGCCACCGAGCCCCTGGCCTGGCGGAACAGCTTCTTCAGCTGGACCCAGGGCCTCTCGTTCAACTCGCTGACCCGCGACGGCCAGCAGACCTACGACCCGAACTACTACTGGGCGTTCTCGCTCATCCCCCGCTGGTACCTCGAGCCGCGCCTCTTCCTCGTCGCGAGCCTCGGCGTCTCCTACGAACTCACCGACTCGAACTTCGACACCTACAACCGCGAAGTCGCGCTCTCGGACGGTCTCATCGAGCTCCGCTACACCGCCCCGGTCGACCGCTTCGTCTTCATCCCTGCGGTCCGCTTGACCTTCCCGACCTCGAAGGCGAGCCAGGCGGCCCAGCGCTACTTCAACACCGGCGTCGGTCTCACGACCGTCCTCCAGATTCCCGAGTTCCTGGCTTCCAACCTCGCGCTCGGTCTCGCGTACCGCCGCTGGTGGGCGGGCTCGAACGTGTCGCTGGCGATGGGCGACACCCTCGGCGCCTCGGCGTCCACCGACCCGGCCGCGAGCTACCAGCGCTTGGCGAACGCCGGCGGGGGCCTGCTCTCCGGCACGGACTCCATGGGCGGCCCGAGCAACGCCGTGGACCGCATCCTCACCGCGCTGACGTTCAACATGGCGCCCGCCTCGGGCCTGACGATCACGCTGCAGGGCCTGTGGATCTGGGACCGGGTGTATGACAACCCCGACGCCTACCTCAGCTGCGACCGTGTCCTCACGACGACCTGTGACTCGACCCTCCTCGTCGAGCAGAGCGCAGAGCAGTGGCGCTGGCGCTGGTTCACCTACTACACGCTCGCCGTCGCCTACGACGTGCAGCCCTGGCTGAACCTCCAGCTCGGCGTCGCGAACGCGGCCTTCCTCGCGCCTTTCTTCAACGATGACGGCAGCGTGCGGAGCCCGTTCAACCCCGACACCCAGGTCTACCTCAGCACGACCATCACGCTCGACGGCCTCTACGAGACCCTCACGGCCGGTGCAGAGGAAGACGGCCTGACGCCGGAAGAGCGCCAGCGCCGCCGCCAGGGCCTCGCCTCCCTCGAGGACGAGCTCCTGCGCGACATCCTCGGCGACGACGCCGAGGAAGACGACGACTCCGAGCGCCCCGGCCCCGCGGCAGGCACTCGCCCCATGGCCGCCTTCTGAGCGGCCCCCACGACCTCCAAGGATTCACGATGCGGCTGAACGATCCCCAGACGGAGAATCGAACGATGCAGGGTTCCACTGTTCCCTCGGCCCTGAAGGCCACCAGCACCGGACGAGCGCTCGGACTCTTCTGCGCCCTCACCGGCCTCCTCGCTGCCGGCGCCGGCTTCGGCGGCTGCGGTGACCCGCGCGCGCCCCTCACCACGGTGGGCACGAACGTGGTCGAGAAGGACGTGTTCCAGGGCTCCTGGTACATGACCGAGCAGGTCATCGACTTCGACTACGACGCCGCCGGCCTCGGCTTCGTCGGCGAGATCTCCACGGACGGCACCTCGGGCGGCTACGCCATGGTCCGCATCCGCTGGGTGATCGACGAGCAGGTCCTCTACGCCTTCCGCGACTACCAGACCGTTGGCGACGCGGCCGACCCCTACCGCGAGCCGGAAGAGGGCTTCCTCGGCCAGCCGATCGCGGCCTACCGCATCCTCAGCCACTTCGACATCCGCCGCGCCTACAACCCGACCTCCGGCGAGGAGTTCAATCAGATCGTGGAGAACACGGTCGACCGCCGCTGGTGGGAGCGCCGCTTCATGCGGGTCGACTGGTCCCGCAACCTGCTCGCCGGCTGGTACGGCACGTCGTCGGAGGCCCGCGAGGTCTTCGGCGCGATCCGCCGCGAGCCCACGGACGCCTTCGTCCAGAACGTCTCGGAGTTCCCCGAGGACTGGCGCCCGCAGTTCACCTACATGAGCTGCAACGGCCCGGACGACACCTCCGAGTCCTGCCGCGAGAACGATCGCCTTTGGGCGCTCGACTACGACGGCCCGAGCGCGACGAACCCGCGCGGCGAGCTCTACTCCATCAACTTCGTCACCCAGCAGCTCTGGTCGCCCGTCGGGCCCTTCTGCGGTGACAACGCTCTCTTCTCGGGCGCCCCCGAGTGCGCGACGGTCCTCACCTCGATCCGCACCTCCTTCCTCCGCGTCAGCGACCGGCGCGAGTACGCGCCCTCGAACTACGACGACACGCTCTTCGACCGTGCCGGCTACTTCCGCCTCGAGCGCGACACCTACGATGGCACGGCGGACGCGTCCGATGCGGCCTTCGGCCTGACGGACTTCCGCAACCAGGCGATCTTCCGGCACAACATCTGGGTCAACTGGGTGGACGAGTCGGGCAACGCCGTCCCCTACGCCGACCGCGGCGTCCGCCGGATGGTGTGGCACACCAGCCGCGAGCTTCCGACCCACCTCATCCGGCCCGCCTTCGAGGTCGGCTCGGAGTGGAACGTGATGTTCATGAACGCGGTCCGCGTGCGCCAGGGCCGCAGCGCCCCGGTGTACCCCCGCGTCGACTGCCAGACCGACGATCCGGCCGGCTATTGCTTCTGCGAGGGCGGCCCGGGTCCCGATGGCACGCGCGGCACCGGCGACGACGTCATCCTCAACCCCACCTGCGACGGCGTCTACAACCCCTTCGAGACCCCCGCCGAGGCCCTCGCCCGCGACGTCGTCGACCCCTACGACTGCTACGTCGTCTCGAGCGACGCCGACGGCTCCTTCGAGCCCGACCTCAACAACCCCGCGCTCTCGGAGGCGGACTTCGCCCGCTGGGTCAACGCCCGCATGGAGGGCTCCGAGTGCGTCGTCGAGGTCCGCGTGAACGGCTGCAACGCCGTCGCGGTCGCTGAGAACGGCGGCTCGACCGACGGCCTCGAGTGCCAGGAGCGCGGTGACATCCGCTTCAACCTCCTCAGCTACGTCGACCAGCCCGGCACGCCCTTCCTCGGCGTCGCGCAGTTCCGCGCCGACCCGGTGACCGGCGAGCTGCTCACCACCGACGCGAACATCGGCGGCCCTGCCCTCAACAGCACCCGCACCCGCGCCCTTCAGGCCTTCGACCTGATCTCTGGCCGCTACACCGACCAGGAGTTCTTCACCGGCGAGGACATCCGTGCGTACCTCGAGTACGCCGGCCGCGTCGACCTGCCTGCCCCGCCCCGCATCGACTTCAACGTCGCGCTCGCCTCCGGCCTCGAGGGTGACCCCGCGATCTCCGAGGAGATCCGGAACCGCATGGCGGCCATCATGGAGCGCGCCGAGACCCTGCAGGGCCCCGAGGGCCGGGCGCGGACCTTCGATCGCCTCGAGATGCTTCGCGGCACCGACATCGAGCGGCGCCTCCTCGACAACGTCGAGACCCGGGTGATGGCCGGCGAGAACAGCATCGACCCGTCGTCGGACCTCTCCGAGGACGAGCTGATCGACCTCGCCTCGCCGTTCCGCGGCAACTTCGAGGAGATGGTCGTCGAGGCCAGCGAGCTCGAGACGCGCATGAACGCCCTCGGCATCCACATGCCGAACGAGTTCACCGACGATTCGGTGCTCTGGTACGTCAACCGCGTCCAGGGCGCGGGCTGGAGCCGGGTGCGCGTCGAGTTCGACCTGAGCCGTCGCCTCTACCGCCAGACCGAGATCCACGAGATGGGCCACTGCGTGGGCCTGCGGCACGACTTCTCGGCCAGCGCGGACACCGGCAACTACGCGCCGGACTACTACCTCATCTCCGAGGCGATCCCGCTGCCTGACCCGCGGACCTTCGACGACGACTCCGACGGCTCGCTCGACTACGACGAGCAGCAGGCGTACGAGGCGGCCTACACCACCGCCCGCCGCAACCGCGAGCTCTCCGGCATCGACGCGTGGATGTCCTCGTCGATCATGGAGTACACGGCGAACTGGTACCAGCGCATCCAGGGCGCCGGCTACCACGACAACATGGCGGTCGGCCTCGGCTACGCGAGCCTCGTCGATGTCTACGACCGCGGCGAGTCGCCCTCGGTCCCGGTGGCCGATGTGAACCCGGCCAACACGCCGCGTGTCTACGCGACGTACTACATGGGCGGCGAGTCCTGCTCCACCGACGCGGACTGCCCGTACTCGGCGACCGGCGCGATGGCCTCGGAACTCACCTCCGTGAACCTCGACGGCGGCCTCACCCAGAGCTGCATCCCGAACCCGCGCCGCGCTGGGGCGAGCGTCTGCTCGAACTACGACGCCGACGCCGAGGCCCTCCTCGACGGCGCCTCCGCCTCGACCCGTTACGTCCCGGTCGTCTACCGCTACTGCGAGGACTACCGCGCCGGCACCCGCAGCCTTCCGTACTGCAACACCTTCGACGAGGGCGACAGCTTCCGCGAGATGGTGCGGAACTCGATGGAGGCCTACGAGCGGAACTACATCTTCGGCGCCTTCCGCCGCTACCGCCGCACCTACGGCATCCAGGGCTACATCCAGGGCCTGCTCCGCTACCTCCTGCCGATGGTGAACATCGAGCAGAACCTGATGTACCGCTACCAGTTCGATCCGGACTTCCGGAACGACACCGGTCCCTTCGGCTTCGAGGACGAGTTCCTCGCCACGGCCGACATCCTCAACTTCTTCGCCCGCATCATGGCCTCGCCCGGCATCGGCTCCTACGCGTACAACCGCGATTGGGAGGAGTACCGGCGCACCTCGCAGGACCCGGAGGCGCCCGGCGCCAACCTCCGCATCCGCCTCGGCCAGGGACGCTTCTTCAGCTCGGTCTACCAGGCTGGTCTGACGGGCATCAACCGCATCGAACGGATCGGATCGTTCTTCGACAAGATCATCACGATGCAGATGCTCTCGCTCCGCGGTCTCGCGCCGTTCTACGGTCCGGACACCGTCTTCTACACGAACTTCTACGACCTCTTCCCGGTCGAGATGAACCAGCTCTTCACCGGCATGATCGCCGACGAAGCTGCTGCGTACATGCCGCGCATCCGCTGCGGCGGCGGGACCTTCCCGGCCTGCACGGATCCGCAGCTCGTGTACATGGACTTCTACCGCGGTGACTGCCTCACCCCCGGCTCGACCACCTGCCGGCCGAACCCGGCTGAGGTCACCTACAACCGGCCCGAGCTGAACGTCGTGAACGGCGGCGACAGCTTCCTGCTGCAGTCCTACGCGACCATCTACGGCCTGTCGGAGTTCCCCATCTACTACGACACGACCTTCGAGTCGCAGATGTTCCTCTGCATCGAGGGCACCGCGGACTGCACGGCGCCGTCGAGCTCGGCGGTCGAAGGCACCGACTTCGTGCGTCACACCTCGGCCCGCTTCGGCCTGAGCTACCTCGCGTGGCGCCTGGACCCGTCGGGCCGCAACGAGGAGTCGATCGCCTTCGCGATGGTCTCCGAGGCGGGCCGCGCCGCGCGCATCGCCCTCATCCTGCGTGACCTGCGCGGCGACTTCGGCGGCCTGCCCTTCGCCGAGGCGAACCTCGACGCCGCCCAGCTCGCCGAGCTCGTCGACTACGAATACGAGATCCCGCGCAACTCGAGCCTCCTGATCGACGGCGACCGGGTCAGCAGCGAGATCGAGCGCCTCCAGGGGCGCGCGGAGGACCTCGAGTCCTTCTTCAACTACGTCGTCCAGCTGCAGCGGCAGTTCGGCATCGTCTCGCCGCCCATCTACGTCCGGCCCGAGCTCTGAGGAGGAAGCGATGAACACCGCCAACCAGAGCCCCTCGAGCCTTCCCGGGAGCACCATGAAGACCCCCAAGACCACCCTCGCTACCGTCGTCTGGATCGCCGCGCTCGCCCTCTCGGCGGGTGTCGGCGGCTGCTTCGAGCGTCAGCCGACGGTCGACCGCGTGCAGACCAACCTCATCGACAAGAGCGTCTTCGAGGGCGAGTGGTGGTACACCCGCACCGTCGTCGACGTCGCGGACGACGCGCTCTTCGCCGCGAGCACGACGCCGGCGTTCAGCCCCTGGCCCGGTGCGGTCTCGAGCTTCGACCTAGTGCAGAACTCGGGCGTCGTCGGCCGGATCCGCTGGGTCATCGACGAGAACTTCCTCTACGCCTACCGCTCCACCGAGACGATCATCGGCTCGAACCTGGACGCGGAGGACGAGGACTTCCGCGGCTCGCCCCTCGCCGTCTACCGCATCCTCGGCCACGTCGACGTTCGCCAGGAGTTCAACCCCATCACCGGCGAGCCCTCGAACGTCATCTCCGAGGCGACCGACCGGCAGTGGTACGACCGCGGCTTCGTGCGCGTGGACTGGTCCACGAACCTCGTGAGCTTCGGCCTCTTCGTCGGCTCGCTCGACTTCGCCGCGCTCTTCGGCGACTGGCGCCGTGAGCCCATCCCGCTCGGCATCACCGACGAGGGCAACTCCTCGCTTCCGGAGGGCTTCGACGGCCTCCCCGCCGAGTGGCGCCCGCAGATGATCACGGTCGGCGAAGACCCCGCCTACCGCTTCGCCGACGAGTGGCCCACGGGCAACGACGACATCGTCCACTACATGTCGTTCGTCACCCAGGACATGTGGACGCCGATCTCGTGCTTCGGCACGTCCTGCGGGACCTCCATCGTCCTGACCAGCCGCGAGGCGTTCCTGCGCATTCCGCCGAACCACGAGTACGCGGTCGAGCAGCTTCAGAACAGCGAGTACGACCGCTTCGGCATCATCCGCACCGAGGCGCGCACGTACCTCCGCGGCGGCCGCCCGCGCGAGGAGCTCGGTCAGTGGTGCAACCTCGACAGCGACTGCGTGACCGGCGCCTGCGACGAGGTGAATCACCTCTGCCAGGGCGGCCTCTCCGACGAGCTCGGCGAGACCGACTTCCTCAGCTTCTACCGCCTGCGCCACAACTTCTACTCGGACTCGCTCACCGACCGTGAGTGCGTGGCCGACTGGCAGTGCAACGAGCGCTTCACGGCCCTCGAGGACACCGACGGCGACGGAACCGGCGACTCGCCGGTCGCCTACGATCCGGACGGCGACGGCCGTGACTCCGGCTCGACCTGCGACATCGCCGCGGGGCGTTGCACCATCCCGCAGCGGGACCGTCCGATCCGCGCCGTTCGCTACACGCTGAGCGAGAACTACCCGACGCACTTGCTCTTCACCGCGTTCGAGCTGATGACGACCTGGAACGAGTCGTTCATGCTCGGCAACCGCGCGCTGCAGGGCACGCCGGCTCCGGACGCCTCGGGCGCGCCGCGGGTCGCCTGCCAGAGCGATGATCCTGGCGCGTACTGCTACTGCGCCGGCGGCGGCCGCGGAGGCTCGGTGCGGGCGCCCGAAGTGGGCGACGACGACACCTGCGAGTTCAAGTACAACTTCTTCATCAGCCCCGAGACCCACGCGGCGAACGGGGTCGTGAACCCCTACGATTGCTGGGTGGCGGGCCGCGATGCGTCGGGCAACGACGTGGCCGTGACCGATGTCGCGATGCCGACCAGCTACGACGACTACGACCCGGCGGTGTGGACGCAGCTCCACTTCGTGGGCAGCGAGTGCATGCTCGTCCTCGACGTGAACACCTGCGACCGGGACCCCTCGCTTCGCGAGACCAATCCGTTCGCGTGCGAGCAGCTGGGCGACCTCCGCTATCAGTTCATGAACTACATCGACGGCCCCGTGGACTTCTGCGGCGTCATGCAGCCGGTGCAGGATCCGACGACGGGTGAGGCGATCATCTCGCCGATCAACATGTCCGGAAACTGCCTCGAGACGGTGGGCACCCAGGCGCTCATCTACTGGCCGCTCCTCCGCGGTGAGGTCGAGGGGATCGAGGACGGCGAGGAGGTTCGCTCCTTCTTCGAGTCGCGCGGGCGGGTGCGTCCTCCGACCGGCTTCAGCCCCGGTGCGGATCCCGGTGCCACCACGGGCGGCCCGCGCCCGACGCTTCCGACCGACGTGAACACGTTCATCCGGGAGGAGATGGCGGAGAACATCGAGCGCCTCAGCGCCCTCCGGGGTGCGGAAGGGCGCGCCATGCTCCACAGCGATCGCCTGCACAACCTGCACGGCACCTCGATCGAGCGGCGCCTCGCCGAGGCGATGGCTGCGGAAGGCTACGTGTCGCCGTCCCTCGAGGAGGAGGCGGCCGCGGCGGCGCTGGACGCGCCGGGCGCGATGCCGATGGATGTGGACCTCGACGATCCTTCGTCGGTCGCGCGTCTGTCGCCCTTCGACACCGGCTTCCTCGACTCGCTGCGTCTCGACCAGCGGCGTGAGTCGGCGCTCTACGAACTCGGGATGTGCATGATGCCCCTCCGCGAGACCCTCGTGTACCAGTCGCAGTTCGGCGAGTACTGGGCCCGCGCGTTCGAGGGCTTCCCGAATGAGACCGCCCGCATCCGCTGGGAGCAGTCCACGCACCGCGCCGTCATGCAGCACGAGCTCGGCCACGGCCTCGGCATGGAGCATAACTTCGCGGCGACCTTCGACCGCGACAACTACCAGGACCCGGCGTACGCGATCATGACGGAGGTCCCCCTTCCGCGGATCGACGACTTCGACCTGAACCGCGACGACGCCTTCACCGACACCGAGGTGCAGGCCTTCTACGAGGCGCTCGATGCGGCCCGCGAGGAGCGCATCCTGCGTGGCCTCGGGAACTACACGAGCGCCTCCACGATGGATTACCCCGGCGATCAGTCCGATCAGATGGGCCTCGGCCCGTACGACCGCGCGGCGATCCTGTTCAACTACTTCAACGAGGTCGAGGCGTTCGTCGGTGACCCCGAGGTGAACGACCCCGGCAGCACCCTCGACGGGCTGCTCCGCTCGGACCTGCACGAGCGGGTGCCGCTGACCTGGTACCGCGGCGGCGAGTCGTGCGCGGCCGACTCGGACTGCCCGTACTCCGGTGCAGCCGAGGGCGCCACGGTCCCCGGTCAGCTGCTCACGCAGCGCTGCGTGACGAACCCGCGCTACACGTCCATCCCGGAACCGTGCGGCGGCGACGACGACCACTGCGTGTGCTCGTCCTTCGACGAGGACTTCGTCGACTACTACAACAACGTTCCGCCGTACAACAACGACCTGAACGACGACGGGGAAGTGGACTTCACCCCGGTCCGCTACCTCTTCTGCTCGAATCCCCGCCTCAACGACATCTCGTGGTGCAACACGTTCGATGCCGGTGAGTCGTTCACCGAGTCGATCGCGAACATGCGCGTGAGCTGGGAGTACAGCTACCCGGTCCGCTACTTCCGGCACTACCGCCGCGGCTTCTCGCCGGGCAGCCGGGCGCGTGCATCGATCGTCGACGCCGCGAAGATGTACCAGCACATGCTCTTCCGGCTCATCTACGAGGAAGGCTTCGACACCGACACCACGCCGCTCGGCCTCAACGATCAGTTCTTCGCCTCGATCGACGCGATGAACTGGTTCGCGCGGCTCGCTCAGGCGCCGGACGTCGGCAGCTACGAGCTCGATCCGGTCACGAACACCTACCTCCGCATGGGCGAGGAGCTCGACATGGCGGGCGCGGACATGGTGGTGGAGCCGGGCACCGGCTACTACACCTGGTCGCGCTACCAAGAGGGCCTGTACGGCTTCTTCCGGATGGAGCGGGCTGGCGTGATGTGGGACAAGCTGATCGCGCTCCGCGCGCTCACCATCCGCGACTGGAACCTGAACTTCTCCATCGACGAGCGGTACTTCATCAACTTCTACGACTTCTTCCCCCGCGAGATGACCGAGCTCTTCGGCGGGTACGTCGTGGATCAGCCGAGTTGGTTCGCGCCGCGCGTGACCGAGGTCGACGCGGCGGGCCGGCCGAGCGTGGAGTACGTCAACCTCTACAGCGGTCGCTGCCTCGATGCGGGCGGCGTGCTGCCCTGCCGACGGCCCATCCGCGAGGAGTACGCGGATCCGGCCATCGGCGGAACGAGCAACGAGATCCTGCGGACCTTCGCAGCCACCTTCGCGCTTGCCGAGTTCCCGGTCTTCTACGACACGTCGTGGGAGCGCCGCCTCTCGGTGTTCACGCTCGACAACGGCGACGGCTGGACGCTGCCTGATCTGCAGGCGGACGGCACCCCGACCTGCGCGTTCAACGAGGCGATCCCCGGCTCGGGCCATCCGGTCTGCACTGACCCGGAGGATGCGGACTACATCCTCTACACCTCCGACCGCCTGCACACGACGTACGTCGCGGTGAAGGTCCGGACGGAGCTGGAGAATCCGCGCCTCGAGCAGGAGCAGCTCGGCTTCGAGCTCCTCCTCTCGCTCACCGAGGCCTCGGCGCGGTTCGCCGAGCTCAACGACGGCCGGACCCTCACGGCTGCCGAGCGCGACGAGCGCGACCGCCTCCGCGGGCGCATCCAGCGCGACGAGTCGTTCCTCCAGAACCTGATCGAGCTGCAGCGCCAGTTCGGCATCACGTCCTGGCTCTGAGCGGCTGAGGCCGCCGCGGGCGGCCTACTTGGCGAGCGCGCCGCACCGGGAGAACCGGTCGGCGCGTTCGTCTTTTTCGAGGCTGCATGGGTGCGCGCCGCCGTGTAGTCTCGGCCCGCGTCCTTCAACGCGTCCCGCACCACGGAGGCCACGATCGTGAGCTCGAACCAGGAGCTGCTCGCCCAGTACCGGCAGATGCAGGTGATTCGGCGACTCGAAGAAGAAGCCGCCCGCGCCTACGTGCAGGGCAAGATTGGGGGCTTTCTTCACCTCTACATCGGTCAGGAGGCCATCGCGGTCGGTTGCGAAGCGGCGCTGCGCAAGACCGACTTCGTCATCACGACCTACCGCGACCACGGCTTCGCGTTCGTGCGGGGCACCTCGGCCCGCGCGATCATGGCCGAGCTCTTCGGCAAGGACACGGGTTGCGCTCGCGGTCTCGGTGGCTCGATGCACATGTTCGACGGGCCGAACCGGTTCCTCGGCGGCCACGGGATCGTCGGCGGTCACTGCGCCCTCGCCTCCGGGGTGGGCTTTCGGAGCAAGTATCTCGGCACCGACGACGTGTGCGTCTGCTTCTTCGGGGAGGGGGCGACGAACATCGGCGGCTTCCACGAGGCGCTCTCGCTCGCTGGGCTCTGGAAGCTGCCCGTCGTGTTCGTCTGCGAGAACAACCTCTACTCGATGGGCACGCCCCTCGAGCGCACGATGCCGGCGCGGGACCTCACCGACAAGGCACCGGGCTATGGAATGGCCCGCGACCGCTTCCAGGGTCAGGACGTGCTCGAGGTGACGAAGCGTCTCGGGGCGGCGGTCGAGCGGGCTCGGAGCGGCGGGGGGCCGACGCTGATCGAGATCATCACGTACCGGTTTCGTGGTCACTCCATGTCCGACCCGGGCAAGTACCGGACGTCCGAGGAGGTCGAGGAGCACAAGCGCACTGGCGATCCGTGCCAGATCGCCCGGGATCACCTGATCAAGCTCGGCGTCGCCGAGGCGGAGCTCGCGTCGGTCGACGCGTCGGTCGAGGCCGAGGTCGCCGACGCGGTGCGCTTTGCCGACGAGAGCGCGCCGGCCACCGTGGACTCGATGCACCGGTTCGTGCACGCCGATCCCACCCTCGTCGAAGGAGGTGCGTGATGCGTGAGATCACCTATCGGGACGCGCTCAAGGAAGCGATGGCCGAGGAGATGCGGCGCGACCCCGCCGTGTTCGTGATGGGCGAGGAGGTCGGCTACTACCAGGGGGCCTACAAGGTGACGCGCGGGCTGCTCGAGGAGTTCGGCCCCGGCCGTGTCGTCGATACCCCGATCGCAGAGGCGGGCTTCGCCGGCGTCGGAGTTGGGGCGGCGATGACCGGACTGCGGCCGGTGATCGAGTTCATGACCTGGAACTTCTCGCTCGTGGCGTTCGACCAGATCGTCAACAACGCCGCGAAGATGTACCAGATGAGCGCGGGTCAGTTCCGGGTGCCGATCGTGTTCCGCGGGCCCAACGCTTCGGCGCGGCAGGTCGGCGCGCAGCACAGTCACGCGGTCGAGCCCTTCTACACCAACGTCCCGGGGCTCGCGGTCGCGTACCCCTCGACGCCGCGGGACGCCAAGGGCCTGCTCAAGACCGCGATTCGCTCCGACGATCCGGTCGTCTTCCTCGAGGGCGAGACGCTCTACAACGTGAAGGGCGAGGTGCCCGACGCAGCGGAGGACGAGACGATCCCGTTCGGCAAGGCGCGGATCGCCCGCACCGGCAAGGACGTCACGGTGGTCACGTGGGGGCGGCCGTATGGGACGGTCATGGAGCTTGCCGAGACGATGGCGAAGGAGGGCATCGAGCTCGAGGTCGTGGACCCGCGCACGCTCCGGCCGCTCGATCACCGCACCATCGTGGAGAGCGTGAAGAAGACGAACCGCTGCGTCGTGGTGCACGAGCACTGGGCGCACGGCGGACCGGGCGCCGAGATCGTGGACCGCGTGCAGCGGGAGGCCTTCGACCACCTCGATGCGCCCGTGCTTCGTGCCACGAACCTCGACGTGCCGATGCCCTACGCGGCGCACCTCGAGCAGAGCGTGATCGTCGGCGCCGACCGGATCCGGGCAGCGATCTCCGCGGTCCTCTACCACTCCTGAAGGACGAACATGGCCGAGATCGTTGGGCTCCCGAAGCTCTCTCCGACGATGGAAGAGGGCACCCTGGCGCGGTGGGCGAAGAGTGAAGGCGACGACATCGCCATCGATGACCTCATCGCCGAAGTCGAGACCGACAAGGCGACCATGGAGTGGCGCGCCTTCGACAAGGGGGTGCTCCTGAAGATCCTCGTGCCGGCGGGTACGACGCTGAAGCCGGACACGCCGGTGGCGATCGTGGGCAAGCGCGGGGAAGACCTCGCGCCGCTGCTCGCGAAGCTCGCGGGCGGAGCGATGCCGGTGGCCGCTGCGCCGCCCGCCGAGCCGGTGCTCGCGAAGCTCGCGGGCGGGTCGCCGCCGGCTGCCGCTGCGCCGCTGCCCGCGCCTGCGGTGACGGTGGCCGGACCCGCGCCTGCCGTCGGGACGCGGGAGGCAGCGCCGCCGGTCGCCTCAGCCACGGGCGAGGGGCGGGTGATGGCGTCTCCGCTCGTGCGGCGGCTCGCGCGGGAGCACGACGTCGATCTCCGCACCGTGGGCGGCAGCGGACCCCACGGACGCATCGTGAAGCGCGACCTCGACGCGGCGCTGGCGCGCGGCGCGGCCGGCGGGCGTGCGACGCAGGCTGCGCCGATGAGTCCGCCTTCACGGGGCGAGCGTCTTCCGCCGGTCGAGCAGCCCCTCTCGCAGATGCGCAAGACGATCGCGCGGCGGCTCACCGAGTCCAAGCAGAACGTTCCGCACTTCTACCTGTCGATCGAGGTCGACGCGCAGCCGCTCTCGGAGGCCCGCGCGCGGATCAACCAGGAGCTCGAGGCGAGCGGCGAGAAGGTCTCGGTGAACGACCTGCTCCTCAAGGCCGTCGCGCTCGCGCTCCGCAAGGTGCCGGGCGCGAACGCGTCGTTCCTCGGCGACCGGATCGCCCTGCACCAGTGTGTCGATCTCTCGGTGGCGGTCTCGGTGCCCGACGGCCTCGTGACCCCGGTGGTGCGCGACGCCGACCGGAAGTCCGTGCTCGAGATCTCCCGCGAGGTCCGCGAGCTCGCGAGCAAGGCGAAGAGCAAGAAGCTGAAGCCCGAGGAGATGAGCGGCGGGACCTTCTCCGTGTCGAACCTCGGAATGTTCGGGATCGACGAGTTCTCGGCGGTCATCAACCCGCCCGAGGGCGCGATCCTCGCGGTCGGCGCGGTGCGCGAGGTCCCCGTCGTGAGCGGCGGCGCCGTCGTACCCGGCAAGACGATGAAGATGACGCTCTCGTGCGATCACCGCGTCGTCGACGGCGCGCTCGGCGCGACCTACCTCGCGGCGCTGAAGAAGCTGCTCGAGGCCCCGGTGCTGATGCTCGTCTGAGCGCGAGGGAGCGCTCGACGCGCCGCGTCGTTGCGCGCCTCTCGCGGACCTGACAACCCACCCTCGCCCCGAGGCCGCCGAGCGCCGGAACGGCGCGCGTCCTTCACCGCTCACATCCCGGCGGGGCCACGAGCACATGTCCCACTACGAGTTCTTCAAGGTCGTCCAGGGCTACCTCGATCACGCCGCCAAGGTCGTCGCGCTTCCGGAGCACGTCGCGCTGATCCTCTCGCAGCCGAAGAACGAGCTGATCGTGCACTTCCCGGTCCGCATGGACGACGGGTCGATCAAGCTCTTCACCGGCTACCGGATCCAGCACAACAACATCCGCGGCCCGTACAAGGGGGGCATCCGCTACCACGAGTCGGTGAACCTCGACGACGTCCGGGCGCTCGCCGCGCTGATGACGTGGAAGTGCTCGCTCATGGACATCCCCTTCGGCGGCGGCAAGGGCGGCGTGCAGATCGACCCCAAGCGCCACAGCAAGGACGAGCTGATGCGGGTCACCCGCCGCTTCACCCACGCGCTCGGCGCCAACATCGGGCCCGAGCACGACATCCCCGCGCCCGACGTCGGGACGAACGCCCAGATGATGGTCTGGATGATGGACACGTACATGAACCGGGTCGGCGACTCGGAGAAGAACGCGCAGATGCGCGTCGTGACCGGCAAGAGCATCGCGTGCGGCGGCTCGCTGGGCCGCGAGCAGGCGACCGCGCAGGGCGTGGTGTTCTGCGTGCGCGAGTGGGCGAAGGACAAGGGCATCGATCTCCGGGGCAAGACCGCGATCGTGCAGGGCTTCGGCAACGTGGGCAGCTGGTCGGCGCACTTCCTCGATCAGCTCGGCGTGAAGGTCCTCGCGGTCGGCGATCACACCGGCTACTACGCCAATCCCCAGGGCTTCGATGTGCCCGCGCTCTTCGCCTACAACCGCGCGAACGGCTCGCTCTCCGGCACGACGCTCGGCCAGCCGATCCAGCGCCTCGACTTCTTCAAGACGAAGGCCGACATCTTCATCCCCGCTGCGCTCGAGAACCAGATCGGCGCCGAAGAAGCTCAGCTCCTCGACGTGAAGGTGATCAGCGAGGGCGCCAACGGCCCGACCAACCCCGAGGGCGACAAGGTCCTCGCGCAGAAGGGCATCGACGTCATCCCCGACATCCTCGCGAACGCGGGCGGCGTCACCGTCAGCTACTTCGAGTGGATTCAGAACAAGCGCAGCGAGAGCTGGGAGCTCGAGGAGGTCGAGCAGAAGCTCGAGCGCCGCATGGTCCGCCAGTTCCGCAAGGTGATGGACTATGCGAAGGCGAAGAACGTGCTTCCGCGCGTCGCGGCCTACTGCGTCGCCCTCGAGAACATCAAGGTCGCCTACGAAGAGCGCGGGATCTTCCCCTGATCCGCGGCCTCCTCGCCGTCCTCCTCGTCGGGTGCGGGACCGGCGGGCCCGTGGCGCTCACGCCATGGAGCCCGCCGTCCAGCCCGCGCCTGCACGCCGGTCCCGACCATCTCCTCGACGAGGCGGGCCGGGTGGCGGTGCTGCGGGGCGTGAACGTGCGGGTCGCGGGGCTCTTCGATGCGCGCGTCGATCCGGAGCGCTGCACCCCGCCGACCGACGTGCTCGAGGCGGTGCCCGCGCTCACCGATGGCGAGCTCGACCGCATGGCGGATCTCGGCTTCTCGGTGATTCGTCTGCCGGTGAACTGGTCGGCGATCGAGCCCACCGAGGGCACCTACGACGAGGCGTATCTCGACCGCGTCGAAGACCTCGTGGGGCGCGCGGGCGAGCGCGGCATCGCGACGATGATCGACGTGCACCAGGATGCGTGGTCGCCCGATCTCGGCGAGGACGGCGCGCCGCTCTGGGCAACGTACGGGGACGAGGGCCCGACCGATCCGTCCCTCCTGCTCTGCGGCCCGCTTGGAGACTCGCTCGCGGACAGGCGCGTCTCGGCGCCAGTCGCGGCGGCCTTTCGCGCGTTCTTCGCGCCCGATTCGCCGGTGCACGACCGGCTCGAGGCAGCCTTCGCCGCGATGCTCGTGCACGTGGTCGAGCGCCTCGAGGCCTCGCCAGTGGCGGACGCCGTGCTGGGCTACGAGATCTTCAACGAGCCGGTGTACGACGACCGCACGCTGCGGGCCTTTCACGAGCGGATGACCGCGGCGATCCACGCCCGCGCGCCTGGTGTGCTCGTCTTCTTCGAGCCCTCGGCGCTCCGCAACCTGAGCGAGCGAGGCTTCCTCTCGGGCGCGCCCTTCGCCGGTGCGAACGCGGTGTACGCGCCGCACCTCTACACGCTCGCCTTCATGGATCCGATGGGCGAGCTCGATCGCGTGACCCCGGAGATCCTCGCGCCGAACTTCGACCGCATGCTCGCGGAGCGCGCGGCATGGCACGTCCCGCTCTTCGTGGGCGAGTGGGGCATCCGGCCCGATTCGCCGGGCACGGCCGACTACATCGCGTTCACCTACGACCTCTTCGATGCCGCATCGACGTCGTCGGCGGTGTGGCTGTGGAAGGAAGCCTCGCAGGGGAGCTGGGGCTTCTACGGGTGCGTCGAGGCGGACGAGACCTTCGCGAGCTGCGAGGAGCGGCCCGAGCAGTTCGCGGCGCACGCCCGCATCTACGCCGAGCGCATCGCCGGCACGCCGCTCCCGCGGACGGAGGCCGATCCCGCCGGCGCCGCCCACTACGATCGCGCGCGCCGCCGCTACGAGCTCCGCTTCGAGGGACGCAGCGACGACGCGCCGCACGTGCTGCGCATCCCCGCGGACTACCCGGCTGCCTTCGAGGTCCGCTGCGATGGGGCGCTCCTCGAAGAGGTCGCCCGGGAGCCCCGCACCGGCCGGATCGAAGTCGTCTGCGCCGGCCCGGGGCGGCATCTGCTCGCCGTGGCGCCCGCGCTCTGAAGGCGGCGCGTTCCTTCCCATCTTCGCCGGCGGGCTGCTAGAGTCGCGCCCCATGCGCCGCTGCCCGCAGTGCGGGACCGACTATCCGGATGACGTCGCCTTCTGCGGCCACGACGGGGCCATCAACGTGGCCATCCTGCCGCCCGGCAGCGCGGCCGACCCGCGGCTTGGTGCGCGGCTCGGGGACTACGTGGTCGTCGCTCCGGTCGCCGACGGAGCGATGGGCCGCGTCTACGAGGCCCGGCACGCGGACACGAAGAAGAAAGTCGCGGTGAAGATCCTGCACGCCGAGGTCGCGCGGGACGGGATCGCGGTCGAGCGCTTCAAGAGGGAATTCGAGACCGCGCGGGACATCGAGAGCAAGCACGTCGTGCGGGTCATCGACTTCGGCGAGACCGGCGAGGGCTCCTACTACCTCACGATGGAGTACCTCGAGGGAGACGAGCTCGGGAACCTGCTCCGCGCCTCGGGCGCGCTCGCGACCGGCCGCTTGCTCCGCGTTCTCTGTCAGGTCGCGCTCGGCCTCGACGACGCCCACGCCTTCGGCGTCATCCACCGCGACCTGAAGCCCGACAACCTCTTCCTCGTGAAGACCCCGGCAGGCGATGATGTCCGCGTGCTCGACTTCGGCTCGGTGAAGCTCCAGATGGAGACTGGCCCGAAGCTCACCGCGTTCGGCACGACCCTCGGCTCGCCGTTCTACATGTCGCCCGAGCAAGCGATGGGGAAGGCCGACGTCGACAACCGCTCCGACGTGCTCGCGCTCGGCGCGATCACCTACGAGATGATCACCGGCAAGATCGCGTTTCAAGGCGCGTCGGTCGCCGAGATCCTGCTCAAGATCGTGAACCAGATGCCCGAGCCGGTGCCGCAGGTGAAGCCGGGCACGCCCTACGCGGTGAGCGACGCGATCGAGAAGGCGCTCGCCAAGGACAAGCGGAACCGCTTCCCGAGCACGATCGAATTCGCGGCCGCGGTGCTGCGGGGCTTCGGCCTCGATGCCCGGCCCGACCGGAGCTCGGTCGAGGCGTGGGGGGCGCGGACGGCTTCGGAGATCGAGGCCGAGATCGCCGCGCGCAAGACCGCGCCTCCGGACCCGGCGGCCGACGTGCCTCCCGTCGCGGTCCCCGCTCCGTCCTCCCCCGCACCGCAGCCCTCGAGCCTGTCCGTGCCTGCACCGCCCGGCACCGGCAACTCGCTCTGGGTCGGCCTCGCGATCGTGGCGGTGCTGGCCCTCGTCGGGGCGGTCGTCGCGGCCGCGGTCCTTCTCTCTTCGTGACGGGCCCATGGGCAGGCCGATGAAGGAGGCCCCGATCGGCGTGTTCGACTCGGGGCTCGGGGGCCTGACGGTGGCGCGCGCCATCCGCGAAGCGTTGCCCTCCGAGTCGCTCGTGTACCTCGGGGACACCGCCCGCGTGCCCTACGGCACGCGCAGCGCCGAGACCGTCATCCGCTACGCACGCTCCTGCGGCCGCGCCCTCGAGCGGCACGGCGTGAAGGTGCTCGTCGTCGCCTGCAACACCGTGAGCGCGGTCGCCCTCGACATGCTGCGGGTCGAGCTGGACCTCCCCGTCCTCGGGGTGATCGAGCCGGGCGCCCGGGCGGCGGCCGCTGCGACCCGCACCGGTCGCATCGGGGTGATCGCCACCGCGGGCACGGTGGCGTCGGGGGCCTATCCGCGCGCCGTTGCCGGCGTGCAGACCCGCGCCGAGGTCTTTCAGGAGGCGGCTCCGCTCCTCGTCCCGCTCGCCGAGGAGGGCTGGCTCGATGGGACGGTCCCCGAGCTCGTCGCGGCACGCTACCTCGAGCCGCTCGTCGTCGGCGCCCACGTCGATGCGCTGGTGCTCGGATGCACGCACTATCCGCTGCTCCAGCAGGTGATCGCCTCGCAGGTGCGCGCGCTGACCGAGCGCGACGTGGCGATCGTCGACAGCGGCATCGCCGCGGCCCAGGAGCTGCGCACCCTGGTCGAGGATCGCGAGCTTGCCCAGCCATCGTCGGAGCCGGGCTCTCTGCGCTTGCTCGTCACCGATCGGCCGGGCCGCTTCGCCGAGGTCGCCTCGCGCTTCCTCGGCCGCAGCGTGGAGGAAGTCCCGGTGGAACAGATCGATCTGTGAGCCCTGCCCGCGACGCTCTGCGGGACAAGTACGCCCGCCTCGTGAGCCTGCGCGAAGAGCGGCTCGCGGGCGCAGACGCTTCCGGGGCGGCGCTGCGGCAGCTCGCCACGGCGTTTCCGGGTGCGCTGCGGGAGCTCGATCGTGCGCCGCTCTCCGAGCTTCGCGCCCGGCTCGCGCTGCTCTCCGGTGATGCACCGCTGCCGGCGTGGGCCGCGCCCTCCCACGACTTTCATACGCTGCTTCGGTTGGCGCAGGGGATCCGCCGTGCGGCGGGCCGAGAGCGCAATCCCATCGCCGGCCTCGCGGCGCTGCGTCGCTCCGGGGAGCCCTCGGACCTGCTCGTCCCCGTGCTTCGTCCCCCGGCTGGCCGGCTGACCCAGTGGGCGTGCGAGGAGGTCGGGCGCCGTTACGGGCTCGTGCGGGAGCAGGTCGAGGAGTTGCTCTTCGGCCACCTACGCCTCCCGGGGCCGTGACAGCGCCCTCGATTTGCTGCACCCTTCCGGTTGCCGTGGCCGCCGACGAACTCAAGTCGCCCCCTCCCGATGATGACCTCGAGAGCTTGCCGTCGGCGCGTCGCAGCCCCGCCGGTGCGCTCTCGAACGGCGAGCGTGATGTGAGCGCGCGCGCGAGGACCCTCGCCGACGACCCCAACGTGCGCCGCGGAGACGGCGGGGAATTCGTCAACGCGCAGCACTGCTCGCACGGCAGCCACGGCAGCCACGGCTCCCACGGCAGCCACGGCTCGCACGGCAGCCACGGCTCCCATGGCAGCCACGGCTCGCACGGCAGCCACGGCTCGCACGGCAGCCACGGCTCGCACGGCAGCCACGGCTCGCACGGCAGCTGGTGAGCCCACCGAGCGCCCACCAGAGGGCACTGTGCCCTCTGCGGCGCGCGCTCTCGGCGGGTCGAAGCCTCGTCGGCGCGCTCAGCGGCTCCAGCGCAGCGTCTCGGCCACGCCGGGGATGACCAGGTTCTGGTTCAGTCCCTCGGGGCTCGAGAGGTAGACGCCGCCGCGCGTCGAGTAGAACGCGAGCATCCGGCAGTCGGGCGACCACGCCGGGTCCTTGTTGACGCCCATGCCCTGGGTGATGCGGGTGTACTGCTGGGTGGCGATGTCGACGGTGAACACGTCGAGGCCCGCCGAGCGGCCGGTGAACGCGAGCAGGTTCCGCGATCCGTCGGGACACCACGCGGGCGTCTGGTTGTAGCTGCCGCGAAAGGTCACCCGGCGCAGCGCGCCGCCCGAGCTGTTCATCACGAAGATCTGCGGGCTGCCGTGCCGGTTCGACACGAAGGCGATGAGACCACCGGGGCCGCCGCAGGTCGCCGAGACATCGATGCCCGGATGGTCGGTGAGGCGGCGAACGTCGGTTCCGTCGAGGGCCGACGAGTAGATCTCGCTGTTGCCGTCGCGCGTGCTCGTGAAGTACACCCGCCCGCCGCAGATGGAGGGGCCCATGTTGAGGGCCTCGGCCGCGTCGATGATCGGGCTCTCGGCCGGCTCGGCCCGCGTGTTCGTGATGAACATGCCGGTCTCGGTGAGGATCGAGTACCAGACCCCGCCGGGGCCGAACGCCGGGAGCATCGCGACGCCCCGGCCGCTCGAGACCCGCGAGACGGAATGGCCGTCGAAGCTCGCGACGTAGACGTCCTTGCGACCCTCGCGCACCCGACGCGCGAAGGTGATGCGGCTGCCGAACGCCGCCGCGGTGCCGGTCAGCACCCGCACGACCTCGTTCGCGAAGTCGTGCATGAAGCCGCGAAGCTCGCCGGGCGCGCCGCTGTAGGTGCGGGTCAGGGTGGCGGTCGCGCCGTGCGAGAGCTCGTAGAGGCGCATCTCGACGCGGATCGACGAGCCGCTCCGCTCGATGTGGCCCTTGATCACCGCCTGTGCGCCGATGACCGACCAGTTCGGCGGCGTGATCTCCAGCCCCTCGGCCTCGAGGTCTGCGACGAAGCCCCGCGGATCGAGGACATCGAAGAGCGAGATGAGGCGGAAGTCGTTGCGCAGCACCTCGGCGCCTTCGGGGCCGAGCGCCTCGTCGCCGCGGATGCTCGGGACCGCGATGCGGTAGAGGGCGCGCTCCGGCGAGTCGACGTCGATGACGACGGTGTGATCGGGCAGCGTCTCGTCGGGCGCGTCGGCGCCTTCGGGCGGCGGCGCCTCGAGGGTCGAGCCCAGCTCGACGTCCTGCGAGCGCGCACGGCGTCCGAGGGGCGGCCAGACGGCGAGGAGCGCCAGGACGGAGACGCCGAGCGCGAGGGCGGGGCCGGGGACGCGTCGGGCAGGGGTAGGGTGGGTCATGGCGCCTTGGACGGGCGAGTGTAGCGATCGATGCGATCGGGTCCACGCGTTCTGCGCTGTCCGCGGCCTCCCGCGCCGCACCGCGTCTCAATCCCCTTCGATGCGCACGTCCACCGGCCGCAGGCCGGCGTCGAAGAGCTGAAGCGCCTCGACGACGATGGGGTGGTTCAGCGCCTTCTTCCGGGTCGCCTCGTGCCGCGCCTTGAGGCGCTCCTCCTCGATCCGGGCCAGCGTCTGCGCCGCCTGCTCGACTTCGTCGCGCTGCACGATGTGCACGTCGGGACGGCTCGAGAGGACCCGCTCGGCGATGTCGGCGAGCGCGCTCCGCGCCTCGTGGCTCTCCGCCTGCTTGGCGTAGAACGATCCGCGCGGAAACGCGATCGCGATGCGCGCCCCGCTCACCTCGACCGGGACCGCGTGCTGCAGCACCGCGCCGAGGGCCGGTCGGGTCTCGGCGAGCGCGCCCACGATGGTCTCCCACCGCGCCATCGCCTCGGCCGGCGGCGGCGGGCTCGCGGCCGCTCTCGGGGCGGCCTCGACGACCACCTCCTTCGGTGCCTCCACGGTCGCCCTCGGCGTGGGCGCGGCTTCGTCGCCGTCGGGCCGGGCACGCTCTCGGGGAGGCGCCGCCCTGGCCGGCTCGGCGGGCGGGGGCGCGGAGAGCGGTGTCGGGGCCGCATGGGCCGTGCGCTCGGTGGTCTCCATCGGCGCCGCGGAGAGGCCGGCCGGCCCGGTGCGCCCACCGCTGCGACCGCCGCCGGGCGCACCTCCTGCCGGGGCTCCGCCGCTGCCCGCTCCTTCGACCCGCCGAAGCAGCTCCTCGATCGAGCGCAGCGGTGGCCGGGTCGCGACCCGGACGAGTCCCATCTCGAGCGCCGTGCGGGGCGCCTGCGAGCGGGCGATCTCGTCGACGAGCAGCGAGACGGCGTGGAACGCTCGCTGCAATTCGAGCGGCTCGGTGATGCGGGCCAGCTCGATCGCGCGTCGCCGCTCCTCCTCGACCATCGCGACCAGCTCGGTCTCCGGACCTGCGACCCGCAGCGCGACGAGGTCACGGAGCAGCTCGACGAGCGAGCGGGCGAAGTGCAGCAGATCGAGGCCCCGCTCGGCGATCTTGGCGACCGCTTCGAGCACGGTCTTGCCGTCGCCTCCGAGCATCGCGCTCGCCGCTTCGAACAGCGCCTGCCGGTCGGCGATCCCGAGGCCCACCGCGACGTCCGAGCCCACGAGCCGGCCCGCGGAGAACGCCACGACCTGATCGAGCAACGTGAGCGCGTCGCGCATCGAGCCGGCCGCCTCGCGCGAGACGATCGAGATCGCCTCCTCGTCGGCCTCGAGCCCCTCGGCGGCGAGGATCTCGCGCACCCGCTTGCTCACCACCGCGTGGGGGATGAGCCGGAAGTCGTAACGCTGGCACCGCGAGCGGATCGTGATCGGCACCTTGTGCGACTCGGTGGTCGCGAAGATGAACTTCACGTGCGACGGAGGCTCCTCCAGGGTCTTCAGGAAGGCGTTGAACGCGCCGACCGAGAACATGTGGACCTCGTCGACGATCACGATCTTGAAGCGATCGCGCGCGGGGCGGAACGGGATCGTCTCCTGCAGACGCCGCACGTCGTCGACCGAGTTGTTCGACGCGCCGTCCATCTCGACGACGTCGAGATCGACGCCCTGGGTGATCTCGCGGCACGGCGCGCACACGCCGCACGGCGTGATGGTCGGCCCGGTCTCGCAGTTGAGGGCCTTGGCGAGGATGCGGGCCGTCGTCGTCTTGCCCACGCCCCGCACCCCGGTGAACAGGAACGCATGCGCGACGCGGCCCGAGGCGATGGCGTTGCCGAGGGTGCGGCTGACGTGCTCCTGACCGCTCAGATCGGCGAACGTCTGCGGGCGGTACTTTCGGGCGAGGACCGTGTAGGACATGGGCGGCCGAGGGTAGCGCCGATCGGGGCTGCTGGGGGTTCGCTCGCCGCGCCGTCCTGTTCGTCAGTGGGTGTAGCGGATCCCACCCATGTACATCCCCGGCGAAGGGAGGTTCAGCGGGCTCACCGGTCCGGGGCCCGGCGTGCTGGTCACGGGGTGCGGTCCGTTGCGGCGGCCGCGAACGCCCCGCGCCGGATCGACCGCCTCGTGTGCGTCCGCCACCGCACGCCGCCGCCGCCGCGCCGGGCGCCGCTCCTCTTCCTTCGCCTCGGTGAGGGTGCGCTGCGCGTCGGTCGGGATCGCATCGGCGCCATCCTCCAGGATCGCTCCGACCACGCTGGGGCCGGCCGGTGCCATGGCTTCCTCTTCGGACTCGGGTCCGCTCCCGATCGGCGCCATGGCGCCGGCGAGCGAGCCGCTCGAAGGGTCCTCGCCGAGGAGGTGATCGCCGCCGGCGGTCCCGCTCGGGTCGCGGCCCTCGGCGCTCGCCAGGGTCACCGGGCTCGAGGCGCTCTCGCTCTCGGTGGTGCTGCCGCACGCGGCCAGCAGGCCCGCGGCGGCGATCCCCAGCATCCCCGGCGCCCGCGCGACCTCGGGCCGGAACACCGGCGCGCCGCTCGGATCGATGCGGAGCCGGCCGCACAGCCCTCCACCGGCCGCGACGACCAGCTTCTCGGCCTGTCGGCGGGTGAGCCGGGTGAGGTCGACGACGGTCTTGTCGCACTTGCCGCAGTAGCGGCCGTCGGCGTTCGGCGTGAGCTCGGACCAGCGTTCGTGGCAGGGGGAGTTCGGCAGGAGCGGCATGGTTTCCTCTAGACGCCTCGGCGCGGCGTAGGTTCTGTCGGACGTCAGAATGGGTCGGAGCCGAGGGCGCTGCGCCGCGGCACGCCCGCGGTGCGGCGGATACGCGGCTCGGGAGCAGGGGTCGGAGCTGGGCCCGAAGTGCTCGCCGGTGCGCCCGCGCGGTCGAGGCCGTTGCTGGGGACCGCCTCGTTCGAGGCGGTCTGGGTGACCGGCGGCGCGGCCGGTGCGCCGTGCTCGCTCGGGGCGGGCTCCTCGAGCGCCGGCTCGGGCGCGAGCTCGCAGGCCGGCTCCTCGGCCGGCGCGGCGCATGCGGCGAGCAAGCCCGCCGCCGCCGCGAGCAGCCCGTTGCCCCAGGTGGGCCGCGCGAAGACCGGCGTGCCATCCTGCCGGCGCAGGTAGCTGACGCAGGGCGGATTCGGCACGCTCACCACCGCGAGCGCCTGCTTCCGGGTGAGGCGGGACAGATCCACCACGGTCTCGCTGCAGCGCTCGCAGCGGCGCTCACCGGGGGCGAGCTCGGCCATCTGTTCCCAGGCTTCTCGGCACTCGAAGGAGAGCGCGAACGGATCGGACATGGCGCTCCGATGCGCCGGTCCCGCTGCTCCTTGGGGCCGGTGCACAGATCGTCCGCCACGCTGCGCCCCCACCCGCCTGAGCGGCCCAGCGTGGACCGACGGGCACCCGTTCGTGACTTCACTCTCGTGCGTGTGCCTTCGCCCGGGCATGTTGCCCGAACGAAACCAGCCGGAAACACAGCCCCGATAGGTCGCGCCTCGCCTCGCCACCCGAGGCCCCGGAGCCCGCCATGAAGAAGGTCGAAGCCATCATCAAGCCCTTCAAGCTCGACGAGGTGAAGGACGCCCTCGCCGAGGTCGGCATCAAGGGCATGACCGTCACCGAGGTGAAGGGCTTCGGCCGCACCGGCGGCAAGCGTGAGGTCTACCGGGGCTCGGCCTACGTGGTGGACTTCGTCCCGAAGGTGAAGATCGAGGTGGTGGTCCCCGATGCGCTGGTCGTCGGGGTCCTCGAGGCGATCGAGCGCTCGGCCAAGACCGGGCGCATCGGCGACGGGAAGATCTTCGTGTACGCGCTCGAGGAGGCGGTCCGCATCCGCACCGGCGAGCGCGGCGAGGACGCGATTTGATCGAGTGACGGACTCACGAGAACGAGAGGAGCAGGGAATGAGCGACGTGAAGAAAGTGATCGAGATGGCGAAGGCCAACAACGTGCAGATCGTGGACCTCCGGTTCTGCGACATGCCCGGCGTCTGGCAGCACACCAGCGTGCCGGCCTACCGGCTCGACGAGGACGCATTCGAGAACGGCTTCGGCTTCGACGGCAGCTCGATCCGCGGCTTCCAGCCCATCCACGCCTCCGACATGCTGCTCCTGCCCGACCCCAAGACGGCGCAGCTCGATCCCTTCACCGCGCACCCGACGCTCGTCCTCATCTGCGACATCGTCGACCCGATCACCCGCGAGCCCTACTCGCGCAACCCCCGCTACATCGCCCAGAAGGCCGAGGCCTACCTGAAGCAGACGGGCATCGGCGACACGATCTACTTCGGCCCCGAGGCGGAGTTCTTCGTCTTCGACGACGTGAAGATCGACGTCCAGAACAACGGCGCCTTCTACGAGGTCGACAGCAACGAGGCGATCTGGAATTCGGGCCGGCACGAGGGGCCGAACCTCGGCCACAAGATCGGCTACAAGGCCGGCTACTTCCCCGTCCCGCCGAACGACCAGCTGCAGGACTGGCGGAGCGCGACGACGCAGAAGCTGATGAGCGTGGGCATCGAGGTCGAGGTGCACCACCACGAGGTGGCGACCGCCGGCCAGTGCGAGATCGACATGCGCTTCGGCTCGCTCACCCACATCGCCGACCAGCTCCTCTGGTTCAAGTACGTGGTGAAGAACTCGGCGCGCGAGGCGGGCAAGACCGCGACGTTCATGCCGAAGCCGCTCTACGGCGACAACGGCTCGGGCATGCACTGCCACCAGTCGATCTGGAAGGGCGGCAAGCCGCTCTTCGCCGGTGACCGCTACGCCGGCATGAGCGAGATGGCGCTCCACTACATCGGCGGCATCCTCCGCCACGCGCCGGCGCTCTGCGCCATCACCAACCCCACGGTGAACAGCTACCGCCGGCTCGTCCCGGGCTACGAGGCGCCGGTGAACCTCGCCTACAGCTCGCGGAACCGCTCGGCGTCGATCCGCATCCCGATGTACTCGGCCTCGCCGAAGGCCAAGCGCATCGAGGTCCGTTTCCCCGACCCCGCGACGAACCCCTACCTCGCGTTCGCGGCGATGGCGATGGCCGGCCTCGACGGCATCCAGAACAAGATCGATCCGGGTGATCCCCTCGACAAGGACATCTACTCGCTCTCGCCCGAGGAGCTGAAGAACGTTCCGCACGTGCCGGGCTCGCTCGAGGGCGCGCTCGACGCGCTCGAGAAGGACCACGAGTTCCTCCTCAAGGGCGACGTCTTCACGAAGGACCTCATCGAGGAGTGGGTCGGCTACAAGCGCGCGAAGGAGGTCGATCCCATTCGCCTCCGCCCGACCCCGCTCGAGTTCCAGATGTACTACGACGTCTGATCGTCTTCGTGATCCATGCCGCGCGCCGCTCCGGGTTTCCTGGGGCGGCGCGTGTCGTCGTCGCGGCAGAGGACGCCGGGCGCAGCGGCCGCTATCCTCCCTCCATGGCCTTCCGCTCCGAGCTCGAGTCCGCGCGAGAACGTGCTGACGTCGCCGAGGCCGAGTCGAGGCGCCTGCGCGCCGAGCTCGAGGCGCAGCGCGAGCGCATCGAGCGCGTCACGGAGGTCGAGGCCCAGCTCGAAGCCGCGCGGGCTTCGGCCCGGGCGCGAGCGCGCGATGGTCGCGGTGTCGCGTCCGGGTGGTTGCCTGCGCTGATCCTCGGCGGCGCGATCGGCGGCGGTCTGGCCGGCCTCTACTGGGGCGCGCGGCTCGAGGCGGCCGAGGCGGAGCGCGAGGCGTCGCGGGTGGAGCTTGCGTCGGCCGTGCGCGAAGGCTTCCGAAGGACCGAGGAGGCACGTTCGGAGACCGCCCGCGAGCGCGACGCCGTCCATGCCGAGCGCCACCGCGCCGCGGCTGCGCGGGAGGAGGACCGCGCCGTGCTCGTCCGGATGTTGAACCGCGACGGCCCCGCGCCCGACCTCAACCTGACCGCCGAGCTCGGCACCGTGCTGCGGACCGAGGGGCCGGCGCC
>Ga0068877_10000767_pt1 | contig 27501 bp, 19 predicted proteins | sample NOAtaG_FD_66437 | JGI IMG/M metagenome (GOLD analysis project Ga0068877, IMG submission 66437) | Freshwater lake microbial communities from Lake Erie, under a cyanobacterial bloom - NOAA_Erie_Diel6S_1000h metaG | ecosystem: Environmental > Aquatic > Freshwater > Lake | place: USA: Ohio, Lake...
CCGGCGGAAGGAAAGATTGTACGCAAAACCCGGCGAATAACTCCGACGGTTCGGGGCTTGATTCCCGGGTGGTTTCCGGTTCCGTGTGGGTGCACGGGCCTTGGAGACCTACGGGCGGCCCGTGCCCTCGGGATCGCGACTTGCCCAGGCCCGCGTGGACCCGCCCCAAAGCAGCGCCATCGCCGCGAGGTGGGTCCCCACACTGGCGCCGTCGCCCGTGGCGACGGACAACGCGAGATCGGCGACCAACGGCGCCGAAGCCAACCAGCGCATCGGCCGCGGTCGCCGGGAAATCCCCCAGCCCAGCAGCAGCGACAGGGCGAAGGCACCGCCGAAGAGGCTCCACCGGGCGACCGGGGATTCGCCCAACACGAAGGCGGCGGCCTCGGCCGCCTTCCAGCCCCAGGTCCCGCCGACGGACATGGCTTCGTCGAGGGTCAGGCCCCGCAGGGCGCTGCCGACGCCCAGGAGGTGGATGCCCAAGGCCGGCAGGTGACGACCGAACGTCCCAGGGCGGCGGCCACAGGGGTCCGGACTCACAGCCCCTTGAGGATGGCCTTGACCCGTTCCCAGCCTGCCAGGCGGGCCTTCTTGTTGTCCGCGGTGCCGGCGGGATCCTCGCCCGCACGCATGAACCCGTGGCCGGCCCCGTCATAGACGACCGGCTGGTACACCTTGCCGACCTTCTTCATGAGGGCCTCCGACTTGGGGATGGTGGCGTTGACCCGCGCATCGTTGCCGCCGTAGAACCCGAAGACCGGAGCCTGGATGCGGGCCAGTTCCTTCTCGTCCTCGCTGCCGGATCCGTAGAAGACCAGCCCGGCCTTGATCCCGGGATGGTTGGCGACGAAGCGGAAGGTCTGGCTGCCACCCCAGCAGAATCCGGAGACGGCCACCTTGCCGTTGCAGGCAGGGAGGCCCTGGACGTACGTCACGGCGGCCTTCAGGTCGGCGGTGATCTGGTCCGGAGGCAGCGAGCCGATCTTGGAGCGCGCGCCGTCGGGACCACCGAGCGACTCGGTCCCACCGCCCTTCGGTCCGCTGCCCGAGAGGAGGTCGGGGGCGATGGCGATGTAGCCCGCCTCGGCCAGCTGGTCGGCCACACCCCGGACCCAGTCGGTCAGCCCGAAGATCTCGTGGATGACCACCACCGCCGTGGCCTTTTCCTTCACCTCGGGGTAGGCCACCCAGCAGCGCACCTCGCGGTCACCGTGGCGCACGGTGACCCACTCCAGGTGGCGGGGGGATTTCTCCAGGCGAGCCTTGGCCCAATCCTGCGCGAGGGCGTCTCCGCCGACACCGAGGCAGGCGAGGAGGCAGAGGTGGCGGAGGATGCGCATGAGTGGGATCGGGAGGAGGAGCGTCATGGGGAGGTCGGGTTCGTGGGGCGTGAGGTGGCGGCGCGGGAGCCCCGGCGCAGGTGCCGGTCGGCGAACTGCAGGTAGAACTCCCAGTCGGTTCCGGTCAAGGCGTGGGCGCCGGTGCGGAGGTGGTATCCGATGGCGTCACCCACCGACCGGTTCAGCGGGGGCAGGTCCGGACCCGGGAGGCCCTCCTTCCCGAGAAGGCGGTACACCGGGCCGGCATGCCAGCCGCTGAGGTACTCGCCGCGGGGATCGGCCCATCGGTCCTGCTCGGCGCTGCCGATGTAGACCGGCCTTGGCGCCACGAGGGCCACCAGTTCGTGCTGGTCGACCGGGAGGTCGGAGACCCGATGGTTGTAGTCCTTGAAGCGCCCGTTGAACCAATGCGGGAAGCTGGTGTTGATCCGCAGGGTCGTCTCCCCGAAGAACCGCCTGGCCAGCGCCGCGCCGCCCTCGCCGGATTCGTTGGCGATGACCAGCGCGAAGCGCGGATCCCGCGCCCCTGCCCACAGGGCCGTCTTGCCCAGCCGGGAATGCCCGATCACCGCCACCCGACCGGCATCGATGGCCGGGTCGCGGGCTAGTTGGTCGAGCGCCCGGGAAAGTCCCCAGGACCAGGCCGAGATGGCGCCCCAGTCCTCCGGGGCGAAACGGGTTTCCGGCCCGGCGCCGGCGATCGCGCCTCGGAGACCCTGGCGCCACCCCCCGTCGAAGTCGGCCTCGATGTCGCCATAGTAGGCGGTGGCCAGCCCGTATCCGCGCTCCAGAATCCGCTCGATGGGCCATGCCGCCGCATCGGTGCCCCGGCTTGCCTCCGAGGCCACGTGGTTCGTCACCCCGCTGCGCGGGCGGTTGGCCACCCAGCCCCGGGCCAGCGGCACGTCGGTCTCGGGGGTGACGGTGTGGTTGCCATCGAAGTTCAGGCCAAGGAACACCGGCACCGGTCCGGTGGCCGCCGCCGGCCGGTAGACCAGCAGGTCCATCAGCACCGGGCGGGGGCCACGGGTCAAGGGCACCTGGATGCGCTGCCGGACGGCCTTGCCGCCGAGGGCATCCCGTCGGGTCTCGACCACCTGGCCCGCCGGCCGCGGGAGCCCCTTGGGAACGCGTCCGTAGACATGGTGCTCGAACAGGCTCAGGAGTTCCGCCCGACGCCTTGGCCAGTCCCTTGCCGATTCCACCCGACGTCCGTCGCGAAAGGTCAGGACCTCAGGCAGCGTGTAGGGCGGCACGGCCTCCTCGATTTCGTTGATCGGGATCGTGAGGGTGGGCTGTGCGGCGGTCAGGCCGAGACACCCGGCGAGGACGACGAGGCCCAGCGCCGCGATGCGGGTGCCCGGGAATGCCGGCGGGGAGATCATGACTTCCAGCCTCCCCGGGAAGATGCCCGATCGCAAGCGTCGAGCCGTGCAGGCCGCATCCCGCAGGATCGGACGAGGTCGGACGGCCCCAGGCCTCTCAAGCCGTGCCACCGACGACGCGGACCTCGAAGGCGCCGGCACGGTGGGGCACGTCCACGACCAGGAGCCCGTCGGGGCCGTCCTGGGTTCGGGCAGGTGGTTGCAGGATCCCGTCGATGCGGACGCGTGCCGTCGCCGGGGTGTGCCAGAAGACCAGCCGCCACGTCCGGATCCGGCTCGGGAACGTGCCCTCGGGGGCGGAGAAGCCGACCCGGGTGGTGCGTCCCCGGCGTTCCTGGGTGATGAGCCGCCGGTGGAAACCGCCGGCGACGTGGTCCAGGGAGATCCCGTCATCCTCATACCAGACCAGCGATCCCTCCGGGCCGGGCCAGAGGTGCAGGGCGATGGTGTCCCCGGCCGGCTCCTGCGTGGAGTGGCGCACCGGCGCCAGCGGCACCAGGGCCCCGGCGCGGACGAAGACCGGGATGCGGTCCATGGGGGTCCGGGCGAGGATCGGCCCACCGCCGACGAACCGCTCCCCGGTCCAGAAGTCGTACCAGACGTCGGGGGGCAGGTGGACGCTGCGGCCGTTGCATCCCGGCTCGAGCACCGGGGCGACGAGCAGGTCGCGGCCGAGCAGGAACTGCGAGCTGCAGGCCACGGCGGCCGGGTCGTTGGCATGGTGCCAGAGCAGGGGGCGCATGACCGGATCCCCCGTTTCGGCCGCCTCCCGGACCAACCCGTAAAGGAAGGGGATCAACTGGTAGCGCAACCGCAGGGTCTCGCGGGCGATCGCCTCGACCTCCGGGCCGAAGGCCCAGGGTTCCTGGTCGCGGGTGCCGAGATTGCTGTGGTTCCGGAAGAACGGGGTGAAGGCGGCGAACTGCAGCCACCGGACGAAGAGTTCCGGGGTGGCATTCCCGAGGAAGCCGCCCACGTCGCCGCCACAGAAGGCCACGCCGCTGAGGGACAGGTTGAGCAGCATCGGCACGGACTCCCGCAGGTGCTCCCAGTGCGAGGAGGTGTCGCCCGTCCAGACGATGGCATGGCGCTGGATGCCCGCATATCCGGCCCGCGTGACCACGAAGGGCCGCCGGCCGGGGCGGTGGCGGAGGAGGCCCTCCCGCGACGCCTGGGCCATCGCCTGCCCGTAAAGGTTGTGCACCTCGGCGTGGAGGCGGACGCCGTGCTCGGTGTGGTGCCGGGCATCCGGGGGCAGGGTCTTGTCCGGCCGGTCAAAATCGGCCGGCTCATTCATGTCGTTCCAGATGCCGTCGATCCCCAGGTCCAGCAGGGCCCGTTGCTCGTCACCCCACCACGCGCGCACTCCGGCCCTCAGGAAGTCGGGGAATCGCGCCTTGCCGGGCCAGACGCGCCCGATGTGGTCACCGGTGCCGCCCGGAGCCTCGACGAACGCCTTCTTTCTCAGGCCCCGGCGAAGGACCGGGAATCGCGGATCATCCTTCACCCCCGGGTCGACGATGGCCACGGTCCGGATCCCCTTCCGGCCCAGACGCCGGGTCATCGCCGGCAGGTCGGGGAACCCGTCGCCGACGGTGAAGACCCGATACCCATCCATGTGGTGGATGTCGAGGTACAGCGCGTCGCACGGCAGGTCCCGCCGGCGGAACTCCCGCGCCACATTCTCGACGCGGGCCTGGGTCTCGTAGCTGTAGCGCGACTGGTGGTAGCCCAGCGCCCATTCCGGGGGCATCGGCAGGGTGCCGGTCAGGCGGCCGTATCCTCGGACCACCGCCTCGACCGTCGGCCCAAGGAACAGGTAAAGGTCGATGGCCCCGGTCTCGGCGCGGAGGTCCCAACGGCGGGGATCGGAGGCTCCGAGGTCCCAGCGCTGCCGCCCGGGATGATCCCAGAAGAGGCCTGCGGCCCGGCCGTCGCGCAGCGAGATCGCAAACGGGATGGAGACATACAGGGAGGGCAGGGCCGGGTGGATCGCCGGCGCATGGCCGAGGACGTCGATGTTCCAGAACTCCCGCACGGTGCCCCGGCGATCGAGGACGCCCGTGCCCTCGCCCATCCCGAAGAGGGCCTCGCGGTCTGCCAGCTCGAGGGCGAGGCCGGGCCGGTCGTCGCGGTCGAATCCTGTGGAGCCACCCGGCGAACGGAAGGCGACGAGGCCCCGCCGGTCCACCAGTTGCCAGCCGCCGGTTCTCCCGTTCCACCGGAATTCTCCCGAGGCGGTGGCGACGTGGACCGCGGCCCGGGACCGGCGGACGGTCGCGGGAGTCTCCCCAGCCGGCAGGCCCACGACGGCGTCCGAGGGCGGGGGCCCGGGGATTCCCTCGCGCTCGACACGAAGCCGGAAGAGATCGGGGGCGAGGACCGCAAGCCGGGCGCGGAGCCCGTCGGGCGCGGGAAGCGGGATCATCGCTCAGGCCTTGTCGGCCGTTCCGCCCGGGGTCTTCACCTCGATGACGTCATGCGGCGAGGCCTCGCGCTGTCCGGCCGGGCTGACCCGCACATACCTGGCCCGTTCCCGCAGGCTGGGCAGGTTGGCGGCCCCGAGATATCCCATGCCTGACTGGATGCCCCCGATGAGCTGCGCGACGACCGAGTCGATGGAGGCGGCGACCTCCTTGAGGGCCTCGATGCCCTCGGCGGCCGCCTTGCGGGTGGCGTCGGCGCTGTGGCCGTAGCGCGCCGCCGACCCGGCCTTCATGGCCGCGTGGCTTCCCATGCCCCGGTACTGCTTGTAGAGCTTGCCGTTGATCTCGACGATCTGCCCCGGCGCCTCGGGGCATCCGGCGAAGAGCCCGCCGCAGATGACGCCCTGGGCCAGCGTCAGCGCCTTGACGATGTCGCCGGATTTGGTGATCCCGCCGTCGGCCAGGAGCGTGACACCGCAGGCGGCGGCCGCCCGTGAGGTGACGTAGAGGGCCGTCAGCTGGGGGATGCCCACGCCGGCCACCACCCGCGTGGTGCAGATGGAGCCCGGACCCTGGCCCACCTTGATGACGTTGGCCCCCTGGGAGGCCAGGAACTCAACCCCGGCGGCGCTGGTCACATTGCCGGCGATGATCGGCAGGGCCGGGAAGGCGTCGCGCACCAACCGCACCACCTCGCCCACCCCGCGGCTGTGCCCATGGGCCGTCGAGACAGCCACGCAGTCGACGCCACGATCGATGAGCGCACCGACATGGCTGATCGTGCGGTCCCGGTCGATGGTCCCGTCCTTGCGCCGCACGGTCGAGATGGCAGCGCCGCACAGCAGGCGGAACTGCGCATCGCGGGCCGGCTTGAGGGCCGCGCCGGTCTCCTGCGTGATGCGCTCGATGTCGCTCAGCGTGAACAGGCCCTTGAGCCGGTCCTGGTCGTCGACCACCAGGAGCTTGTGGATGCCGAGGTTCTCGGTGAAGAACCGGTCGGCCCGCGCGATGGGATCCGCGCCCAGCTCGCGCTCGGAAATCGTCCGGACCTGCGCCCGCGGCGTGAGCGCGTCGGTGACTTTGCGGTGGGCGTAGCGCGGCTTGACCACATGTCCCGGCAGCAGGCCGAGCAGCGTGCCCGAGCCGTCCACGACGGGGAAGGTGCTGAAGCTGAAGCGCTTCTTCTCGATCAGCTCGAGCACGTCGCCGATGTGTTGCTCGGGATGCACCCGGATCGGGTCCTGGATGAGCCCGTGCACATGGTTCTTCACGCGGGACACCTCCGAGAGCTGTTCCTTCTCGGCCATGTTGTAATGGATCAGGCCCAGGCCCCCATTGAGGGCCATGGCGATGGCCATCCGGGCCTCGGTGACCGTGTCCATGTCGGCCGACACCAGGGGGATGTTCAGGTGGAGGCCGTCCGCCAGCCGGGTGTCGATCTGGCTCTCCTTCGGCAGGATCTCCGTGTAGAGGGTGGCGAGGGAGACGTCGTCGTAGGTCAGTGCCGTACGCCGCTGCGACGGGAAGAACTCGGAGGCCGGAAGGTAGAACTCGGAATCGACCGCGTGGGCTGGGTTCGCGTCTGCCATGCGCGACGATGGGAGGCTCTCCTGCCGGAGGCAAGGAAACTGCGGCGTGGAACCCGTCATCTTCTCCCGCGGGAGCCACCCCGGGAACTCACTCGACCACCTTGGGCACCACGAACAGGCCGCCGGCCTTGGCCGGGGCATTGCGCAGGGCCTCATCGTGGGGCAGGGACCCGGTGACCACGTCCTGCCTCAGGACATTCACCACCGGGAAGGCGTGGGCCGTGGGCTCGACCCCGGAGACATCCACCTCCTTGAGCTTCTCGATGTAGCCGAGGATGTTCTGCAACTGACCTCCCAGACGTTGCTCCTCGTCCGGGGTGAGGGCGACTCGGGCGAGGTTCGCCACGTAGTGGATGTCGAAGTCGGACATGGCAGGTCTGAAGGGTCGGGGCCTTGGAATCAATCCTCGCCGAACTTGGCATCGACCAGGGCGCAGAGTTCCTCGAGGGCGGTGCGGGCATCGGGACCGGTGCAGACGATGCGCAACCGGCTTCCCGGTCCGGCCGCCAGCATCAGCAGACCCATGATGCTCTTGCCGTTGATGGTCTCGCCATCCTTCTCGATGAACACGTCGCTCTGGAACTGGCTGGCCAGCTTCACGAACGACGCCGAGGGGCGGGCATGGACTCCCTGCCGGTTCAGCACCGTGACCTCACGGTGGAGACTGCTGGCCGATTCCGTCTTGGCTGCCGGACTCATCGCCGAAGGATGTCCCGTTGGGCCGCAACTGCCAATGCGGAAAATCAGCGTCCCGCCGCCTTGAGGCGCTCGGCGTAGGAGCGGGCCTCCCAATTGTCCCACGGATTGATGGCCAGGGACTGCTCGACCATCGACCGCGCGCGTGGCAGGTCTCCCCGCACCATCAGGTGCCAGGCCATCGCATTGAGCACCGGCACATCGTTGGGACCGAGCTTCAAGGCCGCCTCGAAGTCTTCCGAGGCCGATTTCAGGTCGTCGAGCCACTGGTGGCACAGGCCCATCGAGACACGGGTCCGGGCGTTGAACGGGTCCAGCCTGGACGCCTGCTCGAACCAGCGGAGAGCCTCCTTGGCCTGGGCCTCCCAGCCGGGCAACCCCTGCCAGCTCAGGCGGCGTTTCTCCTCGCCGTACCACCGGGCCGTCGAGGGGTTGCCGGGGGCCAGAGTGGCCGCCTTGCCGAGTTCCTCGAAGAAACCGTCGTCAACCAGTGGTCGGGCCTGGGCCCGCTGGAGATGCCTGTCCTCGCGGGCGGCGGTCCAGCCCAGGGGCACCATCCAGAACAGCATGCCCCCCAGGGCTCCGGTCGCCGCGAGTCGCAACGGCAGGGATGCCCGGATCCAGAACCGCTCGGTGGCGAAGCGGGTGTTGGAGACCAGGATCCCGGCCAGGACGGAGGCGGCGACGGCGACGGCGGGAATGTGCAGGTTGAAGTCGAAGAAGCAGTGCACGCCCAGGCCGGCCAGGCCCGCCACGCCTCCGGCGAAGAACGCCGTCCGGTTGCTCTGCTTGAGCCCGAGGTCCGATGACCCGCGCTCCACATGACGTGAGGTCCGGTAGAGGCCGTAGCCGAAGGCGGCCAGTCCCAGTCCGACGATGCCGGCGCCGACCGCGCCGTATTCGACCAGCACCTCGAGGGGCTCGTTGTGGACGTGCTGCGGGCTCAAGGGTGTCGTCGGCGTGCGATAGGCCGGGAAACGGGTGTCGAACTGCCCTGGACCGACCCCCAGGAGCCGATGGTCCGACCACATCCGGAGCGCCGGCTTCCAGATCCAGGCGCGGAAGAGCCCGCTGTCCTTCTTGCCCGATTCGGTCAGCGCGTCGATCCGGGCGCGCGCCTTCTCGGACTGGACCAGGAAGGTCACCGCGCCGAGGCAGAGCACCGCCACCAGGGCCGCCATGGGGATCCGATACTGGGGGCGCCGGAGAAGCCAGAGCGAGAAGGTGGCGACCGCGGTGCCCGCCCCCAACCAACCGCCGCGGGACATGGTCACGGCGATGCCCCCGAGCATCATCAGCGCGGCGTAGCCGGCGACGATCCGCGGCACCGCTCCGCCGCGCCCGAGGAGTGCTTGGGACAGGGCCAGGGGCACCAGCAGCGTGAGGAAAGCGGCCAGGTGATTGGGATTCACGAAGGTGCCCCCGAAGCGCTTGTAGTAAACCGCCGGCTGGGTCGCCCAGAGGACCTTCTGGGAGTTCTGGACACACTGGAGGACGGCGTAGGCGGCGACCATCAGCCCTGCCACCAGCAACCCGTTGACCACCCAGCCGGTGGTCTCCTGCCGGTGCAGGTTGTGAAGGCTGATGAAGAATGCCAGGCCGCACACGGCGATGAGGAACACCTCCTGGAGCGCCCAGTAGGGGACCGGGGCCCCGTGGCATCGCCAGGCGGCATACAGGAAGAACGCCACGACCGCCCAGGTGACCGGTGGCAGGAGGAACCGGTTGGAAGGCTCGATCCAGGTCCGGACAAGCCAGAGGGCCGCCGCCGCCCCGATCGCGGCGTAGGCGACCCCGGCCTCCCTGGGGTTGACCCCGGCGAACCAGAAGGTCAGCCACGCCACCGAGAAGAGCAGCAGACCGCCCACCAACCGTTCCAGGAGTTTGTCGAAAGCCGAGCCGGAGCGCATGTGCGGGATTGAGCGTAGGAGACGTCGGAGCGCGTCGGGAAGGAATTATCCCGGGCCGGGCCGCGACGGGCGGTCCCGGCGGTCACCTCCCGGGGGCCAGGGGCCGTGGGCCGGCTCGCGGTTCACTCCTCGGGGGGGTGGGGCAGGCGTCGGAGCCAGGTCCAAACCCGGAGCGCCTCGGTGACGCTCCAGGCCTGGGCGTCACATCCGCGGGGCAGGTGGGGCGCGTCGCCATCGAGGATCTCCGGCAGGTGGCCCACGCAGCCACCGAGCAGCAGGTCGCCCACGCTTCCCAGGTAGGCCATTGCGGCACCGACCGCCGCGGGATCGCCGGGATGCGCCTTGACCAAGGCCTCGCAGAAGCTCGGGAAGGTCCAGACCCAGGCCGTGCCGTTGTGGTAGGCGGGCTTGCGCCGGGTGTCCTCATCGCCCTGATAGGAGGGCCAGTAGGGAGCCTCCGGGTGGTTGAGCAGGCGGCCATGGTGCCAGACCGGCAGCGGCGGGTGGACGGGCAGGGGTGCCAGTGAGCGCAGGGCGCCCGGGATCAGCAGGTGCCGACAGGCCGCCTCCACGGTACGCCGGGCCCGCTCGCCGTCCACGAGGTCAAGCGCCACGGCCAGCAGGGCGTTGCTCCGCAGGGCGTTGTCACGCACCGCCTGCGCCGCCGGGTGGTCGCGGTGGGCGTGCAGGCAGTCCGAGAACCATCCCTCGTCCTCCAGCCAGAACAGCCGATGGAACGCTTCCTCCGCGCGGCGGGCGAGGGTGCCCCACGGTTCGCCTCCGGGGGCCGGTTCGCCCCCGAGTCGGTCGAGCAGGCGCAGCAGGCGGATCCACAGCACCTGGATCTCCACCGGATAGCCCTGCCGAGGGGTTCCCGCCGGGTGGTTGGTGTCCATCCAGGTGAAGTGGCTGGGGCTCCAGACGAGTCCGCTCTCGGGGTCCACCCGGATGCCCTGGGGCGTCCCGGTGAGGTAGCCGCTGGCGATGGAGCGCAGGACATCCCGCACGGTCCGCCCAAGCCGGTCGCCGGTGGGCAGGTCCAGGACCGCCCCGGGCCCCCGGGGATCGGCCGCAGCCAGTTCCTCCACCACGATGCCATACCAGAGCGAGGCGTCGCTGGTCTCCCGGTTCGAGGCGTTCTCGCCGTGGATGGAATTGGGCAGGGTACCGCCCTCCTCGAACCGTCCGAAGGTCACCAGCAGCTGGCGCACCTCGTCGAGGCGTCCGGAGGCGATCAGGCCCCGGGCGGCGATGAGGGAATCGCGGCCCCAGTCGAGGAACCACGGATACCCTGCGATCACCGTGACCGAGTCGGCCCGCCGGACCACGAAGGCACCGACGGCCCGGCGCAGCAGGGTCTCGAGGGGGCATGAAGCGACAGCCCCGGCGCATCCCGCCGATTCCTGGCGGCTCTGGACGAAGCCCGCGAGCACCTCGCCCGGGACCTCGTCGGGATCGGCCGAAACGTCCAGCGTGGCGGCGTCGCCGGGGGCCAGCGGGATCTCGAACCAGCCCGGGCTGTAGGCGTCGCCGCTTCCCTGCATGCCCCGGCTGGATTCGATGGGGTGCGGGATGTCGCGGCACCACTCGACCGCCGGGTGGAACCGACCACGGCTGGTCCGGGCCCGCAGCCGGCGCGAGGCCGGGTCCGGTTCGAAGATGAACCCGCACCGTCCGCCCGGCGTGCCATCGCCCTCTCCGCCGCGTTCCAGGGGGCGCGTGGCCCGCAGGAAGGCCGCCTCGGCTTCCGGGTTGAGGCGGGTCTCCCAGTGGAAGTTGCGGTCCTCCAGGTCGAGGCGCACCACCAGGCGCACATCGCACCCGGGCGGCAGCGGTCGACCGAAGCGCGAATCGTGGCTCGCCGTCGCCGGGCGGCTGAACTGGAAGACCGTGGTGTTCCGGCCCTCCAGCAGGTCGGCCACGACCCGGATCTCCACGCTGCGGCCGTCGCCGGCATTGGCGATGAACCGCCAATGGGCAGGGGCGGAAGTCTCGACGTTGACCAGGTTGGTGGCGTCGAGCGGAGAGATGAACCCGTCGGCATTCACCCAAAGGCGGATCCGCTTGGCCAGCACGTGGCGGTCCACCGGAACGTCCGGGTGGAGGTTTGCGCCGAGGACGCAGTCGTATTTCGAGTGGATCCTCCCGAGGTCGAGGCAGAGGCGGGCCATCCCACCCCGGCCGTTGGTGAGCAGCACCAGGGAGTTCGACGGGTCGGGCGGGAGCGAGGGCAGGTCCTTCGGGCGCGCGTCCAGCCAGGTCAGCAGGCCCGAGATCGGGGGGGCGCCGGAGGTGTGCCGCTCGAGCTCCAGGCGCACGTCCCCGAGCAGTCCGCCGGGCGGAAGCGCGGCGACATGGCCGGTGCGCGTCGGGATCGACTCGCCGTGTTGTTCGAGGCCGCCGTCATCGGGGCGCACCGTCCAGTGGAACGGATGCGCATCACGCACGAGCACCCAGTGGCCCGGCGGCACGGGCGTGATGCGGGTGCAGTCGGCAGGGCTCCACACGACCACGGGCCGGTAGGCTGCAGGCGGGTTTTCCGGAGGGGAACCGGGTGGCGCGCCCGGGGTGCCGGACGTCCCGCGGGGTCGGGTGCGAAGGTGTTGCCCGAGGAACCCCTCCGGGTCCTGGTCCACCTCCTCGGCCAGGGCGCGCCAGTCGGACGGCGCGACCGGCAGTCCGCCGGTGATCCTTCCCCGGCAGGACGCCCCCCAGTCGGCCCGGCTGCGGGCCTCGCGGTAGGCGTCACCGGAAAGGCCCCGCGGCGTCACCACGGCACAGAGGCAGTGGGTGGCCCCGGGCCCGACGGTGATTTGGAGGGCTGCGGGGGTTGCGGACGGTCCGCCGGTTCCGGGGGGGACGGGCTCGAACCGGGGTGCCTCGTCATGGCCCATGAGGTCGATCGTCGGGCGACCCAGCGCATCCCAGAGAGCCAAGGGCAGTTCCACCGAGCGCGGCTCCTCGAACTCCGTGTTCGCCAGCACCAGCACCGCGTCGAGCCCGTCGGCCGACCGGCGGGCCAATGCGTAGACCGGTGCGTGCGGCTCGCTCACCCGCTCCAGCACCGCTCCGTCGAAGAAGCACGGGTGGTTGGAGATCAGCCGGTTCAGGGCGGCCAACTCGGCGACGATCGACTCGCGGGAGCCCCAGGCCAGCCCGCGGCTGCTGTGCACGTTGATCTGCTCGGTGGCACACCACTCCACCCCGGCGGTGAAGCCGAAGCCGCCCTGAACCGAGGTCAGGGCCGCGAGGCGGTTCCTGAAGAGCGACCATCGACGTCCCTCCGTCGTGGCGGGCTGGCCGGGCACGCCGCCATTGGCCGCGAGGCGGGAGTTGTCATGGGTCTCGCTGTAATGGATCAGCACCCCCGACCGGGAACTGGCCCTGAGGTGGTGGTCGAGGTACCCGCTGATGCCGAGCGCGCCGTGGTTCTGGAACAGTTCGCTGTAGGCCCATTGCATGCCGCCCTCGGCGAGGCACGCCTCGGTGGCCTCCCAGGGCCCGCCCAGTCCCTCGAGCAGGAAGACCGTGTCCGGGAACTCGCGGCGGACCTTCGCCGTGATGAATTGCCAGACGTGGGGAGGGATCTTGTAGCCGGCGTCGCAGCGGAAGCCGTCGACCCCGCGCCGGCACCAGATGAGGAAGGCGTCCGCCAGGTAGTCCCAGAGGGCGACGTGGCGCTGGTCCATCTCGACCAGATCCTCCCACACCACGTTCCAGGCGCCGGGGCTCTCGAACTCGCCGTCGGGCTTTCGGACGAACCATTCGGGATGCTGCTCCCACTCGGCGCTGCCCCACCCGGTGTGGTTGATCACCAGGTCGAGCATCAGTCGGGCGCCGCGGGCGTGCACGGCGCGGGCCAGCTCGCGGAACTGGTCCACCCCGGTGGTCCTGCGGTCGAACTCGACGAGGGACGGATCCACGAGGGTGAGGTGCTGCAGGGCGTACGGGGAGCCGTAGCGACCGAAGCGGGCGAAGGTGGTGGGCGTGGGGCTGACCGGCAGCAGGTGGACGATCCGGCAGCCCAGCCGGTCGACGATGTGCGGCAGCTCGGCGATGAGCGAGCGGAGCGTCCCGCTGGGCGGGATCACCGTGAAGCCCTCCTGGTCGAGCGCCTTGAGGATCGGCGTGTGATGGTCGTCGGCCGTGGAGAGCCGGTGCTTGGACCAGTCGCCGAACATCCTGGGGAAGGCGCAGTACACTGTGTTGGCCGTGCGGGTCCAGGAGGGCTGGATGCTGATCCCCACGTCCGGACCGTCGGGCCAGTGCTGGAATCCGCGGGGGTCGATGGCGTAGGCCTTCGCCTTGAAGTACCCCACCTCCGTCAGCGGCACGGTCAAGGACCAGGAGCCGTCTTCGGTCGGTTCGAGGGGAAGGTCGCGCCAGGCCGCCCCGGCCAGGGGCAGCTTCCCGAAATGGGACTGGAGGATTTCGTCCCGGACCCTCCCGGCCCGGCCAAGATTGGTCCGCAGGCGTGCCTGCCATCCGTCCGGCGACCCGCCGTCGGGCATCCGGAGGATGAAGGTCATCGTGTCTCCGGCGTGTCGGACGACACGGGTTCCCGGCAGGGGGGTCATGGAGGGTCCGGCCATGGGTTTGGGTTGCCGGGCACCGGAGGTCCGGCCGCCTTGGCACCGGAAGCATGGTGGGCACGGCGGGGGCGCGGCAACCCCTGATCACGCCCCGGTCGCGACCACCTGTCCGGGTCCGGCCGACGCCTGCCGGGATCAGCCTCGGATGCGCAACCGGCCGATGAAGGTGGGCAGCAGTGCCCCGCACACCGCCGTGACCGCCAGCGCCGCGCCGGCCCGCCCCCACTGGCCGTAGATGGCCCACCCCCCGGCGAAAATGAGCGCCCAGATGCCGAAGGAGGCCAGGAGGGAACAGGCGATTCCCGGGCCGAGATCGGAGGTGTTCCCGAGCGAGGGGTCCTGCAGTTGCACACGTTCATGCCCGGCCCGGTCGAGCACGGGCCTCCAACCGGCACCACCCGGTTGCACGCGCCGGTAGAACTCCCGAAGGGTTTCGGTGGCGGTCGGTCCGGTCACCAGGGCCACGATGAGGGAACCGACGGTGGTGACCGCCACGCCGATCACCATGCGCTTCCACTCCGGCACCCCGTCGCCGGCCCCGGAGAAATGCCAGAACAGCGCCGTGCCGAAGGACAGGGTCATGGCGGCGATCTCGGCCGCGGCGTTGATCCGCCACCAGAACCAGCGGAGGATGAGCACCAGCCCGGTCCCGGCACCCACCTGCATCATCAGGTTGAAGTTCGAGAGGGCATCCTGGAGTTGCAACGCCAGCCAGCAGGAGGCGGCCATCAGGACCACGGTGACCACCCGACCCAGCCACACCTGCTGCGCGTCGCCGGCCTTCGGGTTGATGAAGCGCAGGTAAAGGTCGCTGACCACGATGGACGAACCGTAGTTCACCTGGGTGGACATGGTGCTCATGAAGGCCGCCGCCAGCGAGGCGACCATGATGCCCATCAGGCCCGGGGGCAGGAAGGTGAGCATGGCCGGGTAGGCCAGGTCGTCCTGGACGATCTTCGGGTCGAGGTGCGGGAAACGGGCCTGGAGCGAGGCGACGTCCGGGAACACGACCATCGAGGCCAACGCCACCAGGATCCAAGGCCAGGGCCGCAGGGCGTAGTGCATGACGTTGAAGAACAGGCAGGCGCCGAGGGCGTGTTTCTCATTCTTGGCGGCCAGGAGGCGTTGGGCGACATAGCCGCCGCCCCCCGGTTCGGCACCGGGATAGTAGATGCTCCACCAGGTCACCAGCAGCGGGATGAGGAACACCGCCATCACCACGTCATGGGGCGTCGAGGCGAAATCCGGGACGACGCTCATCTTGGATTGCACGCGGGGATCGGCGAGCAGCTTGGAGAGGCCCCCGACCTGCGGCAGACCCACCACATGGACCGCCGCCCAGATCGCCCCCACCATGGCGATGATGAACTGGACGAGGTCGGTCAGCAGGACGCCGGTGAGCCCCCCGACCATGCTGTAGGCCACCGTGACCACGGAGGCGACGGCGATGGTCTTCACCGGGTCCAGCCCGAACATGACCCCGCCGATCTTGATGGCGGCCAGCGAGACGTTGGCCATCACGAGGATGTTGAAGAAGACGCCGAGGTAGACGGCCCGGAACCCGCGCAGGAAGGCCGCCGGCTTGCCGGAGTAGCGCAGCTCATAGAACTCGATGTCCGTCATCATCCCGCTGCGCCGCCAGAGCTTGGCGAAGAGGAACACCGTGGTGGTCCCGGTCAGCAGCAGGGCCCACCAGACCCAGTTCCCGAACACACCATCCTTCCGGACGATGCCCGCCACCAGGTTGGGGGTGTCGGTGGCGAAGGTGGTGGCGACCATCGAGGTCCCCAGCAGCCACCAGGGCATGGTTCGGCCGCTCAGGAAGTAGCTCTCGTAGTCCTTTCCTGCGGACTTGCCCACGAAGAGGCCGATGGCGAGGTAGAGGACGAAGGTGGCGGCGATGATGACCCAGTCGAGCGTCGCGAGGTGCATGGAAAGGATGTCCGTTGGCGGTGGGGGCGTTGACCCCGGGAGTCTTGGCTGGCGTCCGGGAATGGCAAGTCCCGTTGGGTCCGATCGCGCTGCGTCGTCCGGTTCAACGCAGTGGAATCGTGGCGCGCTCCCGCAGCCATTGCACGTCGACGGGGATGCGGGCCACCGTGCCGTGACGGTTGTCCCGGGTGTTGTTGGGGCGCAGCGAGGGGTCGCGCCAGCGTCGGGCTTCCACATGGCCGTCGGCCATCCCCAGCACGCCGCTGCGGTTGTGGTACGAGGCGGGCCTGTGGAAGTAGGCTGCACGCCCCATTTCAAGGCGGAATTCGGGCATGCAGAGGCTCGGCCAGTCCACGTCGAGGAAGGTCAGCAATCCTGAGGGGTTGGCCCGCTGGACCTCGGCCATGGTCCCGAAGCGCAGGTGGGAGGCGCTGAGTTGGCCCGAGGGGGCCACGTTGTTGAGGTAGCTGTTCAGGGCGTAGCTGCGCACATGCTGATGACGCCCCACGACGATGCCCCGGTCGCTCGGGCACTTGTAGATCGCGGCGTTGGGCAAGGTGGGGGCGAAGGCCGCGTGGCGGCGCTCCACCAGCATCGCCCGGTTGGTGAAGGCGACGAGCCCGCCCTGGTGGCTGGTGCCCGCGACCCAGAGCGGGGAACTCCGCACGCTGACATCGGTGCCATTGGGGACCAGCCGGTCGCCGTTGTCCTGGGCGTAGAGCTGCCAGGCGAGGTTGAGCTGCTTGACGTTGCCGGTGCACTGGATGCGTCGTCCGGCCTCCTTGGCCTGTCCCAGTGCGGGCAAGAGCAGCGCCGCCAGGATGGCGATGACGGCCACGACGACGAGGAGCTCGATGAGGGTGAATCCCGGGCCTTGGTTCCGGAGCACCGGCCGGTGGGGGCTCGCCGAAGGGGACATGCGCCGGATCATGACCGGAACGGCCCGCTTGCCAAGAACGCCGCGGCACCGTGCGGTGGCGACGTCCGCGCCCCTGGGTCAGAAGTTCGAGTCCTTGTCCTTGAAGAGCAGGTTGAAGGTGGTCATCGAGCCGTAGCATCGGGTGACGTACTGCTGCCAGTCGAACTTCTCGGCGGAAGACAGGGTCTCGCTGGCGTTGATCTTCTGCTCGAGGACCCGCAGCTGGTTGCGCATCATCACCAGCTTGTGGAAGAAGGTCTCGAGGTCGACTTCCTTGGCCTGGAGGGATGGGTCGGCCGGCTGAAGGACGAGCCTGCCGGCCTTCCATCGGGCGGCCAACTCGTGGACCGCCCCGTCCGGGCGCTCGATGCCGAGGCGGTCGACGGCGACACCCACCACGCGCGCGATCAAGGCCTCCAGCGGCACCGACAGCCCGGCCAACTGGGCCTGGGCTTCCGCCGGGGCCAGGCCGCTGCTTTCCGGCTCGATCGGCTTGCGCCCCTCGAGGAAGAGGATCTCGGCGGCGAATTCGTTGATGGCCCTCACCACCCCCTCGCCATGCTGGGGGTGGAGGACGCGTTGACCGAGGTGCAGATCCGTGAGTTTCACGCCGCGAGTGCAGCAGGAACCCGCGGCGATGCCGAGCCCGTGATCGTCGCCGCCGGGGTTGGCCCGGGCAAAATCCCCAGCCGCAGTGCCGGAACAGGCGCTTGCCAAGGGCCCTGTCGTCCGTAGTCTCCGCGCTTCACGTTGCCACTCATGTTGTCCCAATCCTACGTCGCGATGCTGGCCCAAGGCGGGCCCTCCCTTTCCGAAGCGGAGCAGAAGAAGGCCATGTTCACGCAAGTGGGCATGATGGTGTTCATCGGCATCATCTTCTATGTCATGCTCATCCGCCCGCAGCAGAAGCGGGCCAAGGAGCAGGCCAAGATGGTCAGCGAACTCAAGGCGGGCGACAAGGTGACCACCACCTCCGGCATCGTCGGCGTGGTGGTGGGCATCAAGGACACCTCCGTGACCCTCCGCTCCGGCGAATCCAAGCTGGAGGTGACCAAGGCCGCCATCGGCGAGGTCGTCCCCGGAACCCCGGCCGCCTGAACCCAACCCCACGCTTTCCCATGAACCGCAGTCACTTCTGGAAACTCGTCCTGGTCCTCCTGGTCATCGCCTGGTCGGCCGGCGAGATCTACCCGCCGACCTCGAAGAACCTGATCGACGCCTTCGAGCAGCAGTCCTCGACCCCCAACAAGGCGTTCGACGAGATCGTCAAGAAGGCCCAGCAACTGGATGCCGCGAACACCGACAGGACGCCCGGGATCACCTATTCCAACCTGCTCGTCGCCATCGGCACCAACGACATCCGGCCGTTCTTCCCGAGCAATTACGTCAACAGCGCCGTCGAGCGCGACGTGACCCGCGGCATCCTCAATCGCGTGCAGCGCTCGGCCGCCGGCCAGTTCCGCCTGGGCCTGGACCTCCAGGGTGGCACCCAGTTCCTCCTGGAGATGGACATGAGCCGGGCCCAGACCAACGCAGGCGCCATGATGAACGCCGACTTCATCGCCGAGCAGGCCGTCGAGGTGCTGCGCCGCCGCGTGGATCGCTTCGGTGTCGCCGAGCCGGTGATCGCGCCGGCCGGCGGCGGTCGCATCCTGGTGCAGTTGCCCGGCCTGAGCGAAGCCGACAAGCAGCAGGCCAAGGCCCAGATCCAGAAGGCGGCGTTCCTGGAGTTCCGCATGGTCCACCCCGAGAACGAGGCCCAGCTGCAGCGGGGTGTGGTGCCCCCGGGCTATGTGCGGATGTTCGAGATGGTGCCGACCGGCACGCCGGGTCAGCGCATGCCGCAGCCCATCCTCGTCAAGCGCAGCCCCGAGCGGGGTCTTTCCGGCAAGCACGTCGAGGGCGCCGGCGTCGGTCACGATCCCGCGACCGGATCACCGTATGTCAGCTTCAGCCTCAAGCCTGAGGGCGCCCAGCTCTTCGCCGAGATCACCCAAGCGGCCGTCGGCGAGCGCCTGGCCATCATCCTGGATGGCGAGGTGATCTCTGCTCCCCGCATCAACGGACCGATCGTCGGCGGCAACGGGCAGATCACCGGGTCCTTCACCGACAAGGAGGCCTTCGAGTTGGCCACTTCGCTGGAGAACCCGCTGGCGGCTCCGCTGGAGGTCAAGGAGGAGCGCGGCGTGGATCCCTCGTTGGGCGCCGACGCCATCGCCTCGGGCAAGACCGCCACGCTCCTGGGCGTCGGCGCGGTCGCCGTGTTCATGATCGTGTACTACCTGACGGCCGGCCTGGTCGCCAACGTCGCCCTGATCCTCAACATCGTGATCATGCTCGGCGTGATGTGCTCGCTCGATGTGACCTTCACCCTGCCGGGCATCGCCGGCATCGTGCTGACCATCGGCATGGCGGTGGATGCCAACGTGCTGATCTACGAGCGCATGCGCGAGGAACTGGCCGCCGGCAAGTCGGTGCGGGGCGCGGTCGCCTCGGGCTACGACAAGGCCTTTGGAACCATCTTCGACTCCAACCTCACGACGCTGATCTCCTCGGTCCTGCTCATCATCATGGGCACCGGACCCATCAAGGGCTTCGGCGTGGCGCTGACCGTGGGTCTCTGCGTCTCGATGTTCACGGCATTGGTCGTCACCCGCCTGATCTTCGACTTCCTGCTCGCCAAGAACCTCCTCAAGTCGCTGCCCATGCTGCACATCATCAAGGGTACCAACCTCCGGTTCCTGAGCTTCGCCAAGCCGGCCTTCATCGCCTCCTGGCTCCTCATCGCGGTGGGCATCGGCTACGGCATCTTCGTCCGCGGGAACAACATGCTGGGCATCGAGTTCGCAGGCGGCGACGAGCTGCAACTGCGCTTCTCCCAGCGGGTCGACACCGAGAAGGTGCGGGAGGCGATCTCGAAGGCCGGCCTGGGTGAGACCCGCATCCAGTACCAGACCGAGGGCGCCGGTGCCAGCCGCCGCGAATACCTGTCCATCACCGCCGCCAAGGATGCGGGCCTGAAGGCCGAGGATGCCCTCAAGAAGGCCTTCCCCGAGTCGAAGTTCGAGCGGGTCCGCATGGACTCGGTCGGCGCGACCATCGGCAAGGAGATCCAGAAGTCGGGGGTGATCGCCTCGATGTTGTCGCTGTTCGGCATCCTGGTCTACGTGGCCTTCCGCTATGAGTTCAGCTTCGCCGTGGCGGCCGTGGTCGCCGTCGCCCACGACGTGCTCATGACCATCGGATGGTACTGCCTGACCGGTTTGGCGGGCGAAGGACGGCAGTTCAACGCCACCTTCGTGGCGGCCCTGCTGACCATCATCGGCTTCTCGATCAACGACACGATCGTGATCTTCGACCGGATCCGCGAGGACCTGAAGATGGGTGTCGGCGGGTCGTTCACCTCGCTCATCGACCGGGCCCTCAACCAGACTCTGAGCCGCACGATCATCACCTCCGGCACGGTGTTCCTGGCGACCGGATCGCTTTATGTCTTCGGCGGTGGCGCGATCAACGACTTCGCCTTCACCTTCCTGGTCGGAATCCTCACCGGCACCTACTCGTCCATCTACATCGCCAGCGCGCTGGTGGTCTGGTGGCACAAGGGCAAGCGCCCGGTGATGGGCACGGTGGTCCCTGCGGGCGCCGTCGCCGGGGTGGGCGAGAGCCCGGCTGGCGCCGAGGCCTGAAGCCAGCCAAGTTCATTGCCACGCTGCGGGCGGGGTTCCTGATGGGATCCCGCCCGTTGCCTTTCCGGGTCCGGTCAATCCACCGGTGGGGCGGTGGCGGAGCGACCCGGACGTGGAGCCGTCCGCAGGCCGAAGGCCTCGGGGGCCCCCTCGAAGGTCAGGCGACCGTCGAGGTTGCGCACACCCTCGTACGGGTCGTTGCCAATAAGGACATTGCCATCAAGGTCCAGCCAGTCGGTCAGCGCCGCGAGGTGGGCGGCGGCGCTGATGAGCACCGACGATTCGATCATGCACCCCAACATGGTCTTGAGCCCCAGCCGACGGGCGGCCTCGAGGGCCTCCTTGGCGGCGGTCACGCCGCCGGTCTTGACCAGCTTCACGTTGACTCCATGGAAGCAGCGGGAGCATCGGTCGGCATCCCGGGCGTCCTGATAGGATTCATCGGCCACCAGGGGCAGGGGCGAGCGCTCCTTGAGCCAGATCGCGTCCGCCTCGGGGATGTCGGGCGGCATGGGTTGCTCGACGAACTCGACGAGGCCGTCCGCAGCCAGCGCCAGGATCCGGTCGAGGGCCTCCTCGCGGGTCTTCCAGGCCGCGTTGGCATCGACCCGCAGGGGCTTCTGCGGCACCGCCCGGCGGACGGCGGCGAGGTTGGCCGTGTCGGTCGGCGCCCCCAGCTTCATCTTGAGGACGGGATAGCGCCCGGCCTCGCGGGCCTTGGCCTCCATCCGTTCCGGCGAGTCGAGCCCGAGGGTGAAGGAGGAGAGGGCTCCAGACCGCGGGAAGTCGAGGCCCAGGAACCGGTGCAAGGGCAGGTGGGCCGTCCGCGCCGCGCCATCCAGCAGGGCGATGTCCACCGCGCACCGGGCCGGCATGCTCGGGTCCGGCAGGGATTCGAGATAAGCGCGGGAGCCGGGGAGATCGTCGAAGGAAAGCCGGGCTGGATCGATGCGGCGAAGGAACCGTTCCACCGTCTCCGGGGTTTCCCGATACTGGGTCGACGGCGATGCCTCGCCGATGCCGGAGCGTCCGGCGGCGTCCCCCAGTTCGACGAAGACCACGGGGCACGCCGTCTTGCCACCCACCCGGCCACCCCGGACGTCCGTGGCGATGGCCCAGGAATGGGTGAGGGCGAGGTCGAAGCCCCGGACTTGCATCCGGGTGATGGGCTGGCGGCTCGGCATGATCGGCAACTCCGGGTCGGATCTCAGTCGGCCCGGCCGCCGGATTGGGCCAGCAGCTCCTCGGCATGCCGTTGGGCAGCCGGCCCACCCCCGAGCATCCGGCCCAATTCGGCCACGCGCGACGGGCGATCGAGGGGTTGGATGCGCGATTCGGTCCGGCCATCCCGCACCTCCTTGAGCACCTGGTAGTGGGTTCCGGCCGCCGCCGCCACCGGGGCCAGGTGGGTGATGCAGAGCACCTGATGCTTCGAGGCGATGGTCTTCATCTTCTGGCCGACGGCATGCGCGGTCTCGCCACCCACATTGGCGTCCACCTCGTCGAAGACCAGCACGGGCACGGCGTCCTGGTCGGCCAGCACGGTCTTGAGGGCCAGCATCACCCGGGCGAGCTCGCCGCTGGAGGCGATGGCCCGGAGCGGTCGGGCCGGTTCCCCGGGGTTCGGGGCGAATTGAAACTCCATCCGGTCCATCCCGGTCTCCGTCGCCCGGGCGGGGTCGGGGTCGTGGGTCAGGCCGGCCTCGAAGCGGCTCTGCCGGAATCCCAGGCTGGACAGTTCGGTTTCGGCCGCCCGGTTCAGACCGGGGAGCACGGCAAGGCGCTTTTCCGACAGCTCCCGTCCCCGCGAGGCCAGGAGCGATTCGACCTCCCGGAGTTCGGCGTTGATCCGCTCGAGTTCGGCATCCCGACCCTCGAGCGCCTCGAGGCGGACGCGGGCTTCGGCGCCGAACGCCTGCACCTCCTCGATGGTTCCCCCGTACTTGCGCTGGAGCGACTGGATCAGGTCGAGCCGTTCCTCCAGTTCCGCCAGACGCGCCGGTTCGACCTCGATGCGGTCGGCGTACCGGGAAAGACCCGCCTGGAGGTCACGGAGCAGGTCGGTCGCCTGGCCCTGGAGGTCGAGGAGGGCCTGGGCGGCGGCGTCGATCCGGGCCAGCTCCTGCAGCGAGCGGCCGACCGCCCCGAGGCTGGTGAGGGCGGCATCCTCGGACTCGCCCAAGGCGGCCAGGGCGCCCTGCGAGAGCTCGAGCAGACGGGTCGCGTTGGCCGCGCGGGAATGCTCGGCCTCGAGTTCGGCCAGCTCGCCGGGGCGGAGGCGGGCCTCGGAGATCTCACGGACCTGGTGGCGCAGCAGGTCGAGTTGCTGGGCATAGGTGCGCTCGTCGACGATCAGTGCGGCCTTGGCCTCCTGGAGGCGGGTCCGGCGACGGAGTTGGTCGGCGAAGGCCTCCCGGAGCGGGTCGAGCCCGCCGTACGCGTCGACCAGGCTCAACTGGAGGCGTGGGTGCAGCAGCGACTGGTGGTCGTGCGGCCCGTGCAGGTCGATGAGCCAGCCGCCCATCTCCTCGAGGGTGGCCAGCGTGGTCGGGCTGCCGTTGACGAACTGGCGGTTGGTTCCAGAGGCGGTGAAGGTCCGCTTGAGCACCAGTTGCCCGCCCTCGCAGGAATCGAGCCCCCGCTCCTCCAGGAACGGGGTGAGCCGGCCGGCCAGCGCTCCGATCTCGAAGACCGCCTCCACCGAGCACATGTCGGCCCCGGACCGGAGGGCGCTCCGGTCGGCACGGCGACCCAGCACCAGGTGGAGGGCGCCCAGGATCACCGACTTGCCGGTGCCGGTCTCGCCGGTGATGGCGCAGAAGCCGGGTCCCAGCTCCACGGTGAGGTCCGCCACGAGGGCCAGGTTCTTGATCCGCAGCGTGCTCAGCACAAAGCCCATCAAACGCCTTCCGGGCCACGAGGGAAACTCCAAAGGCGCCCGTCGATCGGCCCATCCCACCGGATCGGCGTCCAAAATACCGCTAGGCAATCCGGGGGGTTTCAACGCATTTTCCGCCCGTGTCACAGGGTGTGCAGACCGCCGCGTCGCCGGCGGAGGTGTCCTTCGAGGAGGCCCTCAGGAAGCTGGAGTCCATCGTCGAGGCGATGGAATCCGACGAGCTTCCCCTGGACCAGTTGATCCAGCGCTTCGAGGAGGGCGCTGCCTTGGCCCGCCTGTGCCAGGACCGACTCGGGGAGGCCGAGGGCAAGGTCCGGAGGCTCGAGGAGAACCTGGACGGGACGCTTTCGACCCGCCCGATGGGCGATGAAGGAGCCGGCGCCGCCTGAGCGCCCCGACGCAGACCCTCCCCACGCTGATTTGCCGATCTTGCCCGCAGTCACCACCCCATGAGCCGATATCTCGAAATGGTCGATCACCCGTCGCACGTCAAGAAGCTGACCCCGGAGCAACTGACCGAGCTGGCTGCCGACATCCGGCAGGAGTTGATCGAAGGTCTGGCCAAGAGCGGCGGACACCTCGGACCGAACCTCGGCGTCGTCGAGCTGTCGATCGCCCTCCATCGGGTGTTCGAGACCCCCAAGGACAAGTTCGTCTGGGATGTCAGCCACCAGGTGTATGTGCACAAGATCCTGACCGGGCGCCGCGACCGTTTCCGGACCATCCGCACCACCGACGGCCTCAACGGGTTCGCCCTGCGCACCGAGAGCGAGCACGACTGCTACGGGGCCGGCCACGCCGGCACGGCCCTTTCGGCGGCGCTCGGCATGTGCGCCGCGCGGGACCAGAAGAAGACCGACGAGAACGTGGTCTGCATCTTCGGTGACGCGGCGCTCACCAACGGCATCAGCTTCGAGGCGCTCAACAACATCAAGTGCACCACCAAGCGGTTCATCGGCATCCTCAACGACAACGAGTGGTCCATCGCCAAGAACGTCGGAGCCATCGCCGAGTACCTCGGCAAGCTGACGGCCAGCCCGCGGTACAACCGGCTCGCCCGTGACTTCACCAGCTGGCTCAAGCGCCTTCCCCGGGGCGAGCAGGTGGCCATGCTGGGCGCCAAGACCGAGGAGGCCCTCAAGGGCATCGTCGGATCGCTGGCGCTGGAGCCGGCCCACAACCAGCTGGACGTGGACGGACGTGGCGGCCACGGCAGCGCCCTCCTGTTCGAGGAGTTCGGCCTGAGGTATCTGGGACCGATCGACGGGCACAACATCCCACTCCTGGTCAGCACCCTGGAGTTCGCCAAGACCTGCAACGAGCCGGTGGTCATCCATGTGCTCACCCAGAAGGGCAAGGGCTACGAGGCGGCCCTCAAGCACCCGGAGAAATTCCACGGGCTCGGTTCGTACGACGCGGCCACCGGCCAGACCCCGCCACCCAAGGCCGGGTCGGCGCCGATGTGGCAGGAGGTCTTCGGGCGGACCATGGTCAAGCTCTGCCAGAAGGACAAATCGGTGGTGGGCATCACCGCCGCCATGCCGAGCGGCACCAGCCTCAAGCTCCTCGAGCAGGCCGTGCCCGGGCAGTACTACGACGTCGGCATCGCCGAGGAGCATGCCGTCATTTTCGCCGCCGGCATGGCGACCATGGGATTCCATCCCGTGGTGGCCATCTACAGCACCTTCCTCCAGCGGGCCTACGACTGCATCCACCATGATGTCTGCCTGCAGGACCTCCCCGTGATCTTCTGCATGGACCGGGCCGGCCTGAGCGCCAATGACGGACCGACCCACCATGGGCTCTTCGACGTGGCCTACCTGCGCTGCCTGCCCCAGATCATCGGCATGGCCCCGGCCGACGAGGACGAGCTGCAGGACATGATGTTCACGGCCACCCTGCAGCAGCACCCGGTGGCCATCCGCTACCCGCGCGGCAATGCCGAGGGCGTGCCCATCAAGGAGCAGCCGACGGTGGTCGAGATCGGCAAGGCCAAGGTCGATTCCCAGTTCGAGAACCGTCCCGGGGCCTCCAAGGTCGCGCTGTTCGGGCTCGGTCCCATGCGGACCTTGGCCCGCGAGGCGGCCGCAAGGCTCCGCGCCGACGGCTATGACGTCGCCGTGGTCAACCCCCGGTTTTTCAAGCCCCTCGACGCGGAGGTCCACCAGTTCTTCGGTGCCGCCGCCGACCTTGTGGCCACGCTTGAGGACCATGTCGCCATGGGTGGGTACGGCAGCGCCGTGCTGGAATGCTTCAGCGAGGCGGGCATCCGCACCCCGGTGTTCCGGTTGGCCTGGCCCGACCAGTTCGTCGAGCATGCCTCGAGCGTGGATTACCTCCGGCAACGGCACGGCCTCACGGTCGAGCGTCTGGTCACCGAGGTGAAGGCCCGGGTGCCGGCCGTCCGGGCCATTGCCTCGCCCCAGCGTGCCGTGGGCTGACGTCGCCGCCGCTCCCCGGGTGGCTCCGGGTGGATCTCCCCTTGAGTGTCCTGTCCCCGCTGGTCACCTGAGCGTCACCGGCGATCCCGTCCCGGGCCATCGGGTCGGGTTCTCGTGGGATGCGACTCCCCACCGGATTCACCAGCGCGTCAGGCGCGGGCAGCGTCGGGTGTGACCCGATGGCAGGCCACCTCCCGGCCGTCGCCAGTGCCTCGGACTTCCGGGCGTTCCAGGCGGCACCGGGGCTCGGCCACCGGGCATCGCGGATGGAATGGGCATCCGGACGGCGGGTGGATCGGGGAAGGCACATCCCCCTCGAGGAGGATCCGTGACCGCTTGGCGGACGGATTCACCGCCGGCACCGCGGAGAGCAGCACCTGGGTGTAGGGATGCTGCGGATCCTGGCAGACGGAGCGTGCCGGGCCGGACTCGACCACGCGCCCGAGGTACATGACGACGATGCGTTGGCAGAGGTGCTCGACCACCGCGAGGTCATGGGAGATGAACAGGTAGGCGAGCCCCTGGTCGCGCTGGATGTCCCGGAGCAGGTTGACCACCTGGGCTTGGACGCTGACATCCAAGGCGCTGACCGGCTCGTCGCAGACGATGAGCTGCGGTTCGACCGCCAGCGCTCGGGCGATGCCGACGCGCTGACGCTGGCCCCCGCTCAGCTGGTGGGGGTATCGATCGCCCATGTCGGGATCGAGGCCGACGCTGTGCAGCAGTTCGCCCACGCGGTTCCTGCGCGCCGCGACCGTGGCTCCCAGGCGATGGATGAGCAGGGCCTCGGCGATGCTCTCGCCCACGGTCATCCGGGGGTCCAGCGACTGGAACGGGTCCTGGAAGACCATCTGGAACCGCCGGCGCAGCGGGCGCAGTTCCGAGGCGCTGGCGCGGGTGATGTCCTGCCCGTCGAAGACGACCCGCCCCCCGGTCGGATCGATCAGGCGGATCACGGCCTTTCCCAGCGTGCTCTTGCCGCAGCCGCTTTCACCCACCAGCCCGACGGCCTCCCCGGCGTGGATCGTCAGCGAGACGTCGTCGACGGCCTTCACGGTCGAGGAGGGCCGGTAGAAAACCTTCCGCTGGACAGGGAAATGGACCTTCAGATGGTGGACTTCAAGGAGTGGCATGGGCGTGGGGCATCGAGACCGGGCAGCGCACCAGGTGGCCGGCGGTTCCCTGGGAGAGGTTCGGCAGGTTGGTCGAGCAGGTCGCCAATGCCGAAGAACACCTCGGGGCGAAGCGGCAGCCGCCCGGCCATTGCCCCGGTGCGGGCACGTTGCCCGGGATGGCGGGCAGACGATCCAGACCCCTGCCGATTTCCGGCACCGAGCGGATCAGGGCCCGGGTGTAGGGGTGCAGGGGCTGCGAGAGCAGTCGGAGCGCCGGTGCCTCCTCGACGATCTGGCCCGCGTACATCACCGCCACGCGCTGGGCGATGTCGGCGACCAGGCCCAGGTTGTGGGTGATGAGCAGGATGGCCATGCCCATCTGCCGCTGGATGTCGCGGAGCAAATCGATGATCTGGGCCTGGATGGTGACATCGAGGGCCGTGGTCGGTTCGTCGGCGACCAGGAGCTTGGGTTCCGTGGCCAGGGCCATGGCGATCATGACCCGCTGCTGCATCCCGCCGCTGAGTTGGTGGGGGTAGTCGCGGGCCCGGCGTTCCGGCGCGGGGAT
>Ga0068877_10000773_pt1 | contig 27408 bp, 26 predicted proteins | sample NOAtaG_FD_66437 | JGI IMG/M metagenome (GOLD analysis project Ga0068877, IMG submission 66437) | Freshwater lake microbial communities from Lake Erie, under a cyanobacterial bloom - NOAA_Erie_Diel6S_1000h metaG | ecosystem: Environmental > Aquatic > Freshwater > Lake | place: USA: Ohio, Lake...
CTCCGTCAACTCGAGATAGCACTGGATCCCGCGCAGCTCGCCGCCCACGGAGTATCCGTAGCGGAAGTTTTCGACGCGGTTTCCCGCAATAATCAGAACTCCGGAGGGGCCTATATCGAACGGGGGCCGAGCGCAGTCTTCATTCGTAGCGATGGTTTGGTGGGTAGTGCAGAGGATCTTGAGAAGATCGTGGTGCGAGGCCATCCTTCGGGACCCGCTCTGCTGCTACGCGAGTTGGGCCAAGTGCGCGAGGGATATGCTACGCGCTTTGGCGCGATGTGCTACAATGATGAGGGTGAGGTGGCTGGGGCCATTGTGATGATGACCAAGGGCGCCAATAGCAGTGAAGTGATCAGCAAGGTCAAAAACCGCATTGTTGAAATACGCCGGATGCTTCCTGAAGGGGTCATCGTAGAGCCCTTCCTGGATCGCACGAAGATGGTGAACAACGCGATTCATACGGTGGAGAAGAACTTGTTGGAAGGTGCGCTGATCGTGGTTTTCATCCTCGTCATCTTTCTGGGTAATATGCGGGCGGGCCTGTTGGTGGCCTCCATCATTCCGCTTTCCATGCTCTTTGCGGTCATTCTCATGAACACCTTCGGGGTGAGTGGCAACCTGATGAGCCTGGGGGCCCTCGACTTCGGACTGATCGTGGATGGTGCGGTGATTATCGTGGAGGCGGTTCTGCATCAGTTAGCGATGCGTATGAAGCCGGGCACATCTTTCCTTATCAGCCGAAAGGAGATGGATCAGGAGGTGGGATCATCAGCCGGACGTATGATGAACAGCGCGGTGTTTGGTCAGGTCATCATTCTGGTGGTGTATCTGCCTATCCTCTCGCTGGAGGGCATCGAAGGCAAAATGTTTAAGCCCATGGCTCAGACGGTGGCTTTTGCGTTGCTGGGTGCATTCCTGCTTTCTCTCACCTACGTGCCGATGATGGCCTCGCTTGTGCTGAGTCGCAAGGTGAGTGGTCATAGGAGCTTATCGGATCGGATCATCCATGCGCTGGAGGCCCGATATGCGGGGTGGCTGATCAGAAGTCTGCGCCATCCGCGCATGATTCTGTCAGGGGTTGTGGTGCTCTTTGCCATGGCCATTTTTACCCTGAGCCGGATGGGTGGTGAGTTCATTCCCACACTTGAAGAAGGTGACTTTGCGGTGGATACCCGAGTGCTCACAGGGAGCAGTCTGACGCACACGATCGGTGAAACACAGAAGGCCGCAGGTGTTCTGCTGGCGCGCTTTCCAGAAGTCGAGAAGGTCGTTACCAAGATTGGAAGCGGTGAGGTTCCTACCGATCCCATGCCCATGGAGGCCAGTGATATGATGGTTATTCTGAAGGATAAATCTGAATGGACCTCTGCGCACACTTTTCCGGAACTGGAAAAGAAGATGGGCGAGGCGCTCGCCGATGTTCCAGGCATCAGCACCGGATTTCAGTTTCCAGTGCAAATGCGCTTCAATGAGTTGATGACAGGGGCCCGTCAGGATGTCGTGTGCAAGATCTTCGGGGAGGACCTTGATACACTCGCTGCGCTGGCTGCGCGGCTTGGCTCAATCATCTCGGATATCGAAGGAGCTACTGATCTTTACCTCGAGCCGGTGACAGGTGTATCGCAGGTTGTGGTGCATTTTGACCGGGATGCGGTAGCTCGCTACGGGTTGGACATTGAATCGCTCAACCGCGATTTGTCCCTGTCCATGGCCGGCGCTCCGGCAGGCCTTTACTACGAGGGTGAAAAGCGTTTTGATATAGTGGTGCGACTGGCGCCTGATGACCGCTCGGAGGTAGAGGATGTGAGCCGCATTCCCGTGCAGTTGCCTGGAGGCGGTACCGTGACTTTGGGCAATCTTGCACTCGTTGAAGTGGGCCAGGGCCCCAATCAGATACAGCGTGAAAATGCCCAGCGTCGCATCGTGGTGGGTTTCAACGTGCGCGGCAGGGATGTGCAGACTGTAGTGAGCGAATTGCGCCAGCGGGTAGAACGCGATCTGCTTAGGCCGTCAGGGTATTCGATCACCTACGGCGGGGTATTCGAAAATCTGGTAGCTGCCAGAAAGCGCCTGTCGGTGGCCGTGCCTGTGGCTTTGCTGCTGATCTTTTTCTTGTTGTATTTCGCATTTCATTCCATCCGTCAGGGCTTATTGATATTCAGCGCTATCCCACTTTCTGCCATCGGGGGAATCGGATTTCTTGCGCTGCGCGGCATGCCGTTCAGCATCAGCGCGGGTATTGGATTCATCGCGCTGTTTGGTGTGGCCGTGCTGAATGGGATTGTGTTGCTCGCGGAATTTAACAGGAGGGCTTCACTCGGCACGACCAACCGCTTTCGTATTGCACTGAGTGGTGCACGCACACGATTGCGGCCTGTGCTCATGACGGCTCTTGTGGCCTCGCTTGGTTTTCTGCCTATGGCGATCAGCAACGGCGCAGGGGCCGAGGTGCAGCGCCCGCTGGCTACAGTGGTCATAGGTGGCCTTGCTCTGGCTACGCTCCTGACCTTGTTTGTGCTTCCTGCCTTGTACACAATCAAACCTGTCAGACTTCGGATCAGGCGTGCGCCCGGCGCGCTGTTCTTGCTGGTGCTCCTCGGCTTTATGGTGAAGGCGGAAGCGCAAACTCCCTGGACCTTGGATATGGCGCTGGACAGCGCAAGGTGTTTCAACTTGTCCGTGCGTGAATCGGCCTTGCGCACAGCCGGGCGGCAGTCGCTGGAAGGTACTGCTTTTGATCCCGGACCGGTATCGGTATCGTTGGACTATGGTCAGTATAACAGTGTGTATATGGACAATCGTGTGGGTATAGCTCAGTCTTTTCCATTACCTCCTCTGGTGGCAGCCCGACGTGAATGGTTGCGCTATGAATCTGAGGCAATCAGCGCACAGGAGGCCATTGTGCTCCTCGATGTGCGCAAGGAAGTGTCGCGGCGATTTCAGGAGGTGCTGCTGCTCGATGAGCGCATCCGCTTGTGGAATGGCGTGCTGGCGGACAGGCAGGAGGCTGCGCGCATATTGTCGGAGCAGGCGAAGGCAGGTGCAGCCCATGCGCTCGATGATGCGCTGGCTTCCACAGCGGCCATGCGCATGGAGGTCGCTTGCCGTGAGCTGATATCAGCCCGACGGGCAGCGCTTGAGTCGCTTCGGCTTGCTATCGGCGTGGCTGCAACACCGGCAAGGGTAAGCGGCGAGTTGCTGATGACCTTAACCATGCGCTCCGATTCGACGATCTCCTCTTCTCATCCGGCTCTTGCTGAGGCCAGGGAATGGGAACAGGCTGCGCTGGCGCGCGAGCGCGTGGAGCGTCAGGGGAGATGGCCTGTCGTCACCCTTGGTTTCAGCAGCACAAGCATCACGGGTATAGGCGCAGATGATGTGTATTATCCCGTTGGTCGCCGGTTCAACACCGCTTTTGCAGGCCTGGATATCCCTCTTGCAGCAGGGGCCCAACGTTCCAGAATACGCGCCGCGAAAGTGGCTGCAGATGCTGCCGGCCTGGAGTCAGAACGACGTCGTTCGGAATTGGAAATGGCCCGGAGACTGGCTGCCATGCGGTTTGAACAATCAATCGATGCGCTTGCTGCCTGGAACTCTGGTCAGCTTGCGCGACTGGAGGAGTTGCGAAGTCTTGCCACAACTCAGTTTCGCGCAGGAGTGCTTTCTGTGGCTGACTGGGCTGTGGTCCATGATCACTATCTCCAGGTCTATGATGATTACTTTCAGTCAGTCAGGTCCTACAACGAAGCAGTACTGGAACTTCAATACCTCACACAACCATGATTTCTACCCTGTATCCATATGCTCTTGGCATCATCCTGTTTCTTCCGGCTTGCAGTCAATTGCCGGAAAACGCCACATCAACACGTGATTCCTCGTCGCCACAGGCCGAGTTGGTTCTTTCAGAATCGCAGGAGCGTGTATCTCCCATTACCTGCAGTGTGCCTGTCAGGCGCATGATGCGCAAGGAAGTGTTGCTGCGGGGCGAGAGCGCGCTGATGCCTGGTGGCAGTTATGCCATTTCCTCTCCATTCGGAGGTACTATACGCGCTCTGGAGGTCATGGTAGGTCAGCCGGTACAAAAAGGGATGATCCTGGCTGTACTTGAGAATCCGGAGTTCATCAGCATACAGGAGGATTACCTCAGTGCACTTACACGACTTGCTGTGGCCGAGGCCGAGTGGAAAAGGCAACAAGACCTGCTGGCGTCCAAAGCTACAAGCGAGCGTCAGGCTGAGTTGGCCACCGGCGATATGAAGGCTGCGAAACTGGCTGTAGCTGCGGGTGCTGAGCGCATGCGCCTGATCGGTCTGGAACCGGATTCATTTACCATCGGACAGGTGAGTTCACGCATTTCACTTCGTGCAGCTTCTGGTGGAATAGTGTCGGGGGTAAATGGCATTCCCGGGCGTTTTGCAGAGGCAGCACAGCCCATTGTGGAGGTGGTGAATCCATCGGCCGTGGTGGCTACATTGGTGGTGTATGAACGCGATTGGCCAGGGATCAAACCTGGTCAGGAGGTGATTCTCTCTTCTCCGGGATGGGGTGAGTGGAGCGGACAGGTGAAGTACGTAGGTGGAGCGCTGGGGTCGCAAAAGTCAACCGTAGTGCAATGCCTCGCTGATGATGCGGCGAGAATGCCGATGCCGGGAACGTTGGTCGAGGGTAGAGTCCATCTGGCCGGCTATGAGGCATGGGCGGTGCCTGAGGCGGCTGTGATGCGCGAGGATGGAAAGGCCTTCGTCTTCCTGCGCAAGGCACCGCGCACCTATTCCATGACAGCTGTGGAAACCGGTGTCGTGTCTGATGGCTATGTGGAGCTGGTCAATTTTGCTCCGGGTTCGACGGCTGAAGTGGTAACCGGCAATGCCTTTATTCTGCTCAATACCCTGAGAAATGTACCGGATGAGTGAAAGAGAAGTGGCGCCATTCACCGGAATGATCCGGCAGGATGAAGGGGTGAAGGCAGTTCAGTTGATGGCATCACCGCGAAGGATGCGGAATTGTTTCCGGGCCTCTACCACGTAAAGACTGCCCGGGAATTCGGTGATGAGGCGCTCATAAAGTTGCATGGCTAATGTATGGTCGCCATCGATCTTATGAGCGATTTCAGCAAGGCGGTAAAACGCATCATCGGCGGTGATATCAGTGAAGTGATTGTCCACCACGCGCTGATAGAATTCTTTGGCTTTCGCAAAATCTCCAAACCGGGCGTACTGTTTGGCCTTGAGCATGTAGATCTCATCCGTCAGACTGTGCATGGGATACATGTTCAGGACAGAGTCGAGGGCGGCGAAACTCAGGTCAATGCGGTTGCGGAAGGCCAGCAGGTCGGCACGGGCAAACATCTCCATAGCCACCGTGGTGGTGTCCATATTGAAGTTGTCCGTGATCAGCAGGGAGAGCTCAATAGCATCATTCGAAATAAGCTTCGTGGTGGATGCTTTGAGCACATCGAGTTGTCCTTGCGCCCACTCGAAGTCTCCCGTGTAATAGGATATCCGGGCGTTGCGAAACTTGGCCTCATGCCCGAGAGGATCGTCTTTGAAGTCGAGCTCTACCTGAGAGTAAAGCAAGCTGGCGTCCCATACTTCGTTGTTGAAGAGCAGTACATCAGCAAGTTCGAGTTTGATGAGGGCGAGGGTACGTGCGTACACACCGGGCAATTCACATGCCTGTCGCAAATGGGTGATGGCCTCCTGATTTTTATCGAGGAAAAACGCCTGAATGTGTCCGAGTTCTTTCAGCATCAAAGCGGTCTCGGCTTTCCGGCCAACTTCATCGAGTGTCTGGATATATTCCTGCTCCAGCAGGCCGTAGGCCACGCGGTCAATGCCGGGACGCTCCGACAGCTCTGCTGACATCACCTGCAGTTTTTCCATGCGGGCGGTGATGTAATAGGGGTTCACGGGCCCTTTGTCTATTATGTATTGATAGGCTCGTTTGGCCGTTGTGTAGTCCTTATTGGTATGCGCGAGCTGCGCCAGGTTGATGATTCTCGAACCGTTTTCGGACAGGCGTTTATCGAGTGATGTGGCTTGTACCAATGCAGAGTTAAAGTCTTTCTTCTGCAAGAAAAGCCAGGTGAGCATTTCGGCGAAGATGGTCTGTTCGGGATATTTCTGTGCTCTGCGAAGGAGCTTTCCGCGCAGCATATCCAACTGCTCGGGATTCTCATCGTAGTTGAGGATCCGATTCAGTGAATTCTGTACAGTCTGCAGGTAGTTAGGCTCTTCCATCAGGAGATCGAGGAACGACTCGGTCATGGATTCGAAGTCGCCGAGGTTGCCCTGCATATTGGCGATTTCGTAAGTGTAGGTGTAGCCGTCGCGGCTTTCCTGCTTTCCTTTTTCATAGGTGCGCAGGGCATATTGGTACTCATTGATCCGGGTGAACTCATTGGCAAGACGGATCACGTTATTGCGCGTGGCATTGAATTTTGACAGCGCCCGTTCAAACTCCGCCTTTGCTTCATCGGGCTTATTGAATCGCTTGTATAATTCGCCGAGCTGGATATACGCGGTGCCGTCATCGCTGTCGGTCTTGAGTCGCTTCTTGACAAGTTTCTCCGCCTCCTCGAAATCATCCAGCGCGATGAGTGTATTCAGGTAGTTGGTGTAGACCCTGTTGGTCTTGTTGGTCTTGTAGATCTTGTCATAATAGAGCCGGGCCTGTTCAAACTGCCCCTGGTTGTAGTAGTACTCGGCGAGATCAAGATCGTCCTGGGCATGCCCCGCAACGGGCGCCAGCAGTATGCCTGCCAGACACAGGAGAAGAGCTGTGAGGAGTGTACGAATCATCGGTTGCTATTATTGAAATCCGGGCTCATCGGGCTTGGGTGGTATACTGTCTACCCAGAATCTGACCTGAGGGAGCAGCTCATGGAAGTTATCCATCATGGGTACGCTGCGCTGAGTCACGAGATCCATTTCCTTGATGAGGGCTTCGGCCGCCGCGCGCTCGGTTGAAAGGAGCTGGTTCACATATTCGATGGTGAGCTTGTTGCCGGCGGCATCATGCGTATAGTCGCCGCGAAGCGCCTCGCTGAGTTTTTCCAGCTGGCCTCGCGTAGTGGCTATGGACTTCTCCACCTCGGCTTTCCGCCGGGAAGCGTCGGGCACCAGCTTGCGCAGCGAACGGTAGTTGGCCATGTGCCTGGCCATATCGCGCTTCATAGCTCCCTCGTAGTTGGCCTGTACGTATTCAAGGTGGGATACAATAGTATCGTGGATGCGCTGCAGACTGTCGCAGTCGACCGCTGAAAAGCGTGCATGGGAAGAGTCGAGCTGGATGCGAAGCGAATCTACTGTTGAGGCCTGAGCTGAAAAGTCGGGCCTGGTGCACGCTGTATGTGCGACTATGAGGGCAGCCATTGTCCCTGCCATGAAGAGGTTCTTCATCCGGATTGCCATTGCCGCTAAGGTAGCGGTTGGCCCCTGGAGGCCGTGTAAAAAAACTCCAAATCGGCCAACCCCCGGCGGTGGATTTACGCGCGGGTAATCCGGTCAAATCCGCAGTAGGGGACGAGCACGCTCGGAATGGTGATGCCGGATTCATCCTGGTTGTTTTCCAGGAGGGCGGCAAGGATGCGAGGAAGGGCGAGGGCGCTGCCGTTGAGCGTATGCACAAGCTGTGTCTTACCATCCTCTCCTTTGAACCGGCACTTGAGGCGGTTGCTCTGGAAGGTTTCGAAGTTGGAAGTCGAACTCACTTCGAGCCAGCGCTCTTGCGCACCACTGTACACTTCAAAGTCGTATGTCAGGGCAGAAGTAAACCCCATATCACCGCCACACAGGCGGAGTATGCGGAAGTGCAGCCCCAGATTCTGCAGCAGGCTTTTCACGTGCTCTACCATATCCTCCAGCACCTGGTAGGATTTGTCCGGATGCACGAGTTGCACAATTTCTACTTTATCAAACTGGTGGAGCCGGTTGAGCCCGCGCACATGTGCACCCCAGCTGCCGGCTTCGCGGCGGAAACAAGGCGTGTAGCCCGTCATCTTCACGGGGAGCTCATCCTCCCGGAGAATCACATCGCGGTACAGGTTGGTGAGGGGTACTTCGGCCGTGGGAATAAGGTAGAGGTCGTCGGCGGTGACGTGGTACATCTGGCCTTCCTTGTCGGGAAGCTGCCCGGTGCCGTATCCGCTGGCCTCATTGACCAGGTGAGGTGGCATGAATTCCCGGTAGCCGGCTTCTTGTGCCTGGTCGAGGAAGTAGTTGATCATGGCCCGCTGCAGGCGCGCGCCCTTTCCTTTGTAAACCGGGAATCCCGCACCGGAGATCTTGGTGCCAAGTTCGAAGTCAATGAGGTCGTACTCTTCAATAAGCTCCCAGTGTGGCTTTCGGGAATTGCTGAGCGCAGGCTTTTGTCCCCAGGTGAATACCTCCACGTTATCTTCGGCAGAACCGCCGGCGGCCACACTTAAGTGGGGCACATTGGGTACGGTGTAAAGCAGGTCCCGGAGCTGGCCTTCAATTTCGCCGAGCTGGGCGTCGAGCTCACGGCTCTTTTCCTTCAGGGTGGCTGTGGCTGCTTTGCGCAATTCTGCTTCTTCGCGCTTTCCCTGTTTCATCAGGTCGCCGATTTCTTTGGACAGCAGGTTGGCTTCACCCAGGGTGCTGTCCAGGGCGGTCTGAATGCTCTTGCGCTTACTGTCGGCCTGCAGTATGGCTTCGATAGCAGGACCGAAATCCTTGTTGCGTTTGGCCAGTCCGGCCAGCACATGGTCCTTGTTTTCGCGGATATAGGGTACTGTGAGCATAGTTAGGGGAAATAAAAAACTCCTGATCCAGCACAGGGGCATGACCAGGAGTTTTCGTAATCGTGAGCCGATCCCGGTTAAGCCTTGGCAGCTACCACCGATACATACGACTTGTTGTCTTTCTTCTTGCGGAACTCCACTACTCCATCCGCCAGGGCGAACAGCGTGTGGTCCTTTCCAATGCCGACATTCACCCCCGGATTGTGGCGGGTGCCGCGCTGGCGAACGATAATGTTACCAGCGATACAGACTTGTCCACCGTAAATCTTCACGCCGAGGCGCTTGCTTTCCGATTCGCGGCCGTTCTTTACTTTACCTTCACCTTTCTTGTGTGCCATGGTATTTCAGAATTGGGGATAAGCCAGAGGCTTAGCCGATTTTCTCAATTTTCAGTTCTGTGAGATACGCACGGAATCCATTCTTCTTCTGGTATCCCTTGCGGCGTTTCTTTTTGAAGACGAGTACTTTGTCTCCCTTGAGGTGTTTCACTACGGATGCGGTCACCTTCATACCTTCAATAGCGGGGGCGCCAACAGACACTTTGCCACCATCCTCTACCAAAAGAACACGGTCGAAGCTCACTTTGGAGCCTTCCTCGTCCTGGAGGCGGTTGACATAAATCTGCTGATCTTGCTGTACTTTGTACTGGTGCCCTGCTATCTCAACAATTGCGTACATGTTGGATGAGTTTTGGGTTGTTTATTAAAAAGGGCTGCAAATATAGCAGGATTTCCCGCCCCGGCAAGGGGTTACTCCCCCTTTTGGGGCCCCGGCATGCGGATCAGCCATACGCCGGCCAGTATAGCTCCCCCGGCAATCAGATGAAGGGCGCCCAGCTGCTCGTGGTCCAGCAGCCCCCATCCCACCGCTACCAAAGGCATCAGATAGGTCACTGACGCTGCAAACAGGGCGGAGGTAGAATGGGTCAGCCGGAAGAAAAGGACATTGGCGAGCGCACTGCCCAAAGCACCAAGCACCAGCACAGCTCCCAATCCGCGCCATCCCCATGGATGGCCGAGCACAACCGCGCCGGGATGGCTCCACCACGCGATGACCGAGCAGGGTATTGCCGCCAGCATCATGGACAGCGCCGCAATGCGCAGACCGTTGAGGTGCGCCAGCCGGTGTTGGATGGTATTGACACTGATTCCATAGCACAAGGTGGCCAGTACCACCAGCAGTGCCCACCCGCCGTGGGTCGTACCATCATCACCGGCGCGAAGCCAAACCAGTGAGGCCGTGCCGCAAAGGCCCACAACAATTCCGGCTACCTGATGCTTGCGGAATGCGGATCCAAACAAGACCCAACCCACCAGCATCGTGAACAAGGGAGTGAGGGCGTTCAGCATACCAGCCACGCTGCTGGCCATGTGTTGCTGTGCCAGGGTGAACAGAAAGGCCGGGATACCGCTGCCACAAATGCCCACCACGGCCAGCCATGCCCAGTCGGAACGCCGCACGTGACGTATGGTGACCACCGCAAAAGGCAGGAGCACAACACCGGCAATGGTCATGCGGAGTGAGGCTACCTGCACCGGACTGAATACCTCGCCACCCATAGGATCGCGCAGGGCCCGCTTCATCAGAATGAACGAGCTGCCCCAAACCACCGCAAGCATTACCAACAGAAATACCTGAAGGGGCGCAATTCGGCGCGGAGAATCCATAATGCAGCAAAGGTGGGGCGGTTTGTTATTTTTTAACGGGGTGATTCATACGGGCCTGGCTCGTGTGCGTATTTTCGACCTGTCAATTCATATTCAATGAAGACTCTCGCTGCCATCTTTAGTACCGGACTCCTGCTCTTCTTCACAGCATGTGGACCATCCGCCCCAACGGCTGAGACGGCCTCCCCCGCTGAGGTTACCCGCATCGTAGTGACTGGAGATGAGGCTCGCACCGTGGCTGTGATGTCCATATCCGGGATGACCTGCGCACATGGCTGTGGAGGTAAGATTCAGCAGGACCTCCGCGCTCTCGAGGGCGTGTTGTCAACTGATCTGAACTACGCTGATGGCCGGGATGCGAATGTGGTTTCTGTTCAGTTTGATCCGGCCCGGATGGATGAACAGAAACTGATCCAGTGTGTGAATGGTATTGCCGATGGACAATACCACGTGATGGCCGTAGAAGTACAAACCGTAAAGCCGGCTTCAGCCTCATCGGGAGGTTCAGAGATGGATCAGCCGCGCGGAATGGATCTGGATGTTTTTTTTCAGGTCTTTAACCTGTTGTCCAGCTTCCTCGAATTGGTGAGCTGAGAGGTGCCCGTTCATCCGGGTAGTGCGAGCCGGCCACTACCTTCGCCGGGATGAAATCTGATCTCTTCCTCCGCCGCTCTGCGCGGGTATCCCTGGTCCTCTTTTTTTTCGTCATTCTCGCCGGCAGTATCGTGCGCACCACTGGGAGTGGTATGGGCTGCCCCGACTGGCCAAAGTGCTTCGGCTATCTCGTCCCGCCTGTTTCCATCGATCCCTTGCTTTTTCAGCCGGACCATGCCTATGAGGCCGGCCAGATGGTGGTGCGCCATGATACTCTCTGGGTTGCCCGTGCACCTTTTACCTCGGGCGATACCTTCAACGGCGCAGACTGGTTGAAGTATCCCAAGCACGACTACGCCACATTCAACGCCCTGCAGACCTGGATCGAATACATCAACCGGCTGGCTACAGCTGTATTTGCCATACCTGTGCTGGTGATGGCTTTTCTGGCTTTCCGCAGATGGCGGCGCACAGGTGATACGGCCACCATGGCACTGGCCACAGGCGCCGTGATATTCATTGGATTTGAGGCGTGGCTCGGGAAGCTGGTCGTTGACGGGAACCTGAAAACCTCAAGCATCACCTTGCATATGATCGGATCGCTGGTGATCATCTTGTGTATCATCGGTGTGCTGAACAGGATTCGCGTTGCTGAGCAACCCGGTCCGGATGACCGCCAACTGCCAGGATTGGCCTGGATGGGAGTAGCTCTGGCCATCGTGCAGATATTGCTGGGTACACAAGTGCGTGAGGAGATTGATGTGGCTGCTGTCGCTACAGATGACCGGTCACTGTGGGTGGGAATGCTGGGATGGATCTTTTACATCCATCGGAGTTTCTCATTGCTCGTGATCGCCATCGCCGGCTATACCTGGTACCGACTTCGTCAGGGTGCGCATCGCAGCTGGGGAAATGCGCTTCTTGTGCTGGTCGGAATGGAAGTGCTCGCCGGTGTAGTGCTGGCCTACCTCGATATGCCTGCCTTCATGCAGCCTTTGCATTTGCTCTTTGCTGTCATGTGGTTTGCCTTGGCTGTGCAGCTCGTGATTCTGTCCCGAGTGCAGATTCACAAGGCCAAATGATCAGCGCTTGTTCTTGAAGATGTTGAACCGGAGCGAGAAGACGTTACTGTAAAGCACATCGCTCAGGTTGCCCACGTCGGACAGGGCATAGTCCAGCTGGAGCTGACGGATCCTGAGTCCAATGCCGATGTTAGGTTGGAAGGTCAAAGATTCTGATCCGTCGAAATCCTGCACGCGCTGCACGTTGCCCACGCCCATTCGAAGGAATATGACGCGGTTGTAACCGACTTCAACGCCGAGTGTAGGATCGATGCTCACGGGATCTGCTGATACGAGTGTATTGCGCCGGCCATCTGTGGTAAGCATCGCATTGCATTCGGCGAGTATGCTCACCTTCTGGATGTTGAACTCACGGGCTACACCCAGGATCACACGGGGTAGCGCAATTTCCAGCCCGTTTTGCGGAATCTCGTTGTTCGTTTGCTCGAAGACCTCCCGGGTGCGGTCATCCAGGGTAAATGTCCAGGCATTGAAGGTCGATGTGATGTCCCGCGCCATCACTCCGAAGAGCCACTTGCGGTAGCCAAACTGCGCTCCGGCATCGAGACCGAATCCCCATGCGTGGGCAAAGTCACCGACCTGGCGATAGATCACCTTTGCATTGGCACCCCACCGGAATCCCTGAAGCCCCCCCGAAGTTCCGGCGCGGGCAGTGGCTCGCTGTGAGGGTTTCCAGGGCAGTCCCTTACGGGAATAGGAGAAGATGAATCCATAGTCGGCAGCGCTGAACGTGGTGATGCGGTCGTAATTGATATTGCCCGAGGGGTCGAACAAATCAATCGTATTCGGAATATCATCGACCCCAAAACGAATGAAGGAAATGGCAGCGGCGCTAACGCTGTCAATGGGCCGGGCAATAGAAGCGTAATCATACTTGGCAATACCGGCGAAGTATTCCGCGTGCATGGCTGAGACTTCCAGATCGCTCTGCACGCCCACCAGTCCAGCAGGGTTCCAGTAACCAGCGGTGCCGTCGCTTACACTCGCGACCTGGGAAAGGCTCATGCCCAGGGCACGAGCTCCCACGCCGATGTTTAGGAATTCGTTGACATACTTCGGGGCAACAGTGCTGGGGGTGGATTCGACCAGCTGCGCAAAAGACGGCATGGCGCAAGAGGCCAGGGCAACAGCCAAAAGGGAAGAGGCTATGCGCTTCATCGCGGTAAAGGTACTCCGTGTTTGGTGACCGGCTACGGCGGGGATTAACTCACCAATGCCTCTTTTATTGCCAGCAGCAGGGCTTCATCAGAGGTTCCGCGGCTCACGGTTACCTCCGCCACTGCATGTTCGTGGAGCGCTGAAGCCGTGGTCTTGCCGAATGCCACGACCTTCTGCATGGATAAGATCGTATTGGTCTTGAAGAAGGCGTGCACATTGGAAGGCGAGGAGAACACCAGCACATCGGGGTGTCCGATGGGCGCGGGATCCTCCTTCGTGCGGTAGCATACGATATCGGTCACCTGTGAGGCCGGCAGGGCCTGCTGCACGGTGCGCACGCTTTGCTCGGATACAGGGAACCACACCTTGCGGCGGCCGGCGACTTTCCGGAATTCACGGGCTACTGCGGAGGTGTCGGAGGAATGGCCGGTGAAGTCCACCTGACCATATTTGCGCAGTGCACGGGCCGTTCCCTCGCCAATGGCGGCCAATTGGCATTTTCCTGTATCGGGCCGGTCCGCGAAGAAATGGCGTACTCCTTCTTTGGACGAGAAGAATATCCAGCCCGAGCGCAGTGCCGGACGGTCAAACGGCACGGACTCAGTGCTGATCATCGGTCTGGCGATGAGTTCGAGGCCTTCTGCCGCGAGGATGTTCATCAGGTGATGGCCTTCGGGCACCTCCCGGGAGATATATACGGTCATACTCATTGCGGCTTGATTTCCCGGAGTATCCAGAGAACAAGTTCGTCCGGATCTTCCCCCATGAAGGTGAGCCGTCGAAGCGGAGCATCCCATTGGGAGGCCACGGCCACGTGCACCACATAATCGCCATCGCTCTGCTCCGCATATACACCGAGGGGAAGATGGCAGCCGCCATTCATGCCAGCGAGCACGGCGCGTTCAATGCGCACCTGGGCTGCTACGTCAGGATGGTGGAGCGAACGAAGCAGCTCCTGCAGGCCGAGGTCTTCGTTTCGGCACTGGAGAGCCAGCACACCTTGCGCAGGGGCGGGCACAAACTGTGTGGGATCAAGTCGCTGGACCTTGAGATCTGTCAGGTCAAGCTCCAGGCGATCCACTCCTGCACTGGCAAGCAGGATGGCATCAAACTGTCCGTCGCGCAGCTTCTGAATACGGGTGGGCACATTGCCACGGATATCGCGCAGGTGAATATCCGGGCGGAATGCAATCATCTGTGATTTACGGCGCGCAGAAGAGGTGCCTACGATGGCTTCTTTCTTCAGTCCGAATGACTGAGCGGGGTCATGGCTTTCGGGCCGGCACAGCAAGAGATCGGACGGGTTGGCCCTGTGGCTCACCGCCGCGATGATCAGTCCGGCCGGCGAGGTCGTTTCCAGATCCTTGTGGGAATGCACAGCGAGGTCGACCTCACGGGAGAGCAGTGCGGCTTCAATTTCTTTGGTGAAGAATCCCTTGCCCTCGATCTTATCAAAGCTGAGCTCTTGTTCCTTATCCCCTTTAGTGTTGATGATGTGGAGGGTGGCCTGAAGACCATGGCGCTCCAGCTCTGCTTTTACAAAGCGAGCCTGCCAGAGCGCGAGATCGCTGCCCCGGGTTCCTATTCGAATCGTCTGGTCCAATGGGAGTTTAGTTCCTGGATACGGCGTCCAAAAGTACTTCGCGCGCCATCTTCATGGGCACCGAGATATACTTTTTCTCCATGTAGGCGATGATTTTCTCAAGCACCTCGCGGGAATTCTCATCAAGCTGTTCCAGATCGCGCGCAAACACGGAACCCAGGGCAGTGGAGCGGATTTCCTTGATGGCTTCGGGGATAGAACGCATGGCGCGTTCCACTTCGCGCTCAGCAAACATGCGCTCAAACTCACGCACTCCGCTGGTAATAATGGGCTCACATTCTGCAAGCGCTTGCTCACGACTGGAAATGTTCTCTGATGCTCTGCTTTGTATGGTCTCCATCCCGACGTAGTGCACTTCCGCAGAGGAAGCAACTGCGGCATCAATATCAGCAGGTAATGCGAGGTCGATGATGAGCTTGCGGCCGCTTTCTCCCCGGATCAGCGAGGTATAGAGCGACTCATTCACCACAGCGCCTGGTGCTGCAGTGCAACTGACCAGCGCATCCAATCCTTCTTCATACGAAGCGATATCAGCCAACGAAACAGCCCGCGCTCCAAATTCTGCAGCGAGGGTCATGGCGTGTCCGGGAGTGCGGTTGACGATGACCACCCGATGGTAGCCATTTTCATTCAGGAACTTACAAAACGTGCGGATGATCTGTCCGGCTCCAATCAGCAAAACGCGCTGTGATGGCTGAATACCGAAGTTCAGAAACTCCTGCCAGGCCAACGATACAACGCTCACCGGCTTGCGGCTCAGGTCGGTGAAAGTGAAGATTTCTTTAGCGGTCTTTACACACTGCTTTACTACGAGGCGAAGGTTATCTCCGGTGAGTCCGGCCTCACGACTCGCTTCATAGCTGGTTCGCAGCTGGGTGATGATCTCGCGCTCGCCGATCACAGCAGATTCAAGACTTGATGCCACGCGCAGAAGATGCTCGACTGCTTCAGGACCATTGTAACGCGCAGCAGCACCGGCTACCTGACGCACTTGTGTTTCCTGCAACTCGGGCTGAAGAGCCTGAAGTATGCTTGCGGTGAGTCCGGGACACACATAATGTCTCAACGTGAAGATGATTTCAACCCGGTTGCAAGTGGCCAGATACATTAACTCATCCATCCCGAACGCATCGCGGATGGCCTTGAGGCGTTCGGCGCGGGCTTCCGGAGAAAGGTAGAATTGACCTACGGTTTCCAACGGAAAGTCGCGGTGCGTGATAGCGATAACCCTAATCTCGTTCACAGTGCTTGCAGGATTTGGTTGCAAGTTATCCGTGCTTCAGGCTGAACATTGTCATCTAAGTGTCATGCGCTTCTGAGCAGGCATTCCTTCATACCGAATGGGACGCGGATTGTAATGTGATTCAAGGAGATAGGGCAGTCATGTGATCAGCGAAGATCGTTATCAGGATGAGATATGACGCAGATCATTCACCGATTCCGATCATAGCGGAAGATATCGAAGGAAAAGGCGTGGCGCTCATCTGTGCCATGCGAATTCAGAAGGGTACGCCTCCATTCCCCGGGGAAGAATTCGGGGAAATGGGCATGGGCATCGGGGTATGCGGCATCTACATGGGTGAGGTACATGGTGTCTACCACATCATGCTGCAGGGCAAGGGCATAGATCTGTTCACCACCGATGATGAACGCCTCCTGTTCGCCGTTATCCTCTGCGGTATGCAGAGCATCCTGCAGGGATGAGCACACGATACAACCCGGTGCATGGAAATCAGCATTGCGGGAGATGACCACATTGGTGCGTCCGGCAAATGGCCTGAACCGTTCCGGAATACTCTCGTAGTTGCGGCGGCCCATGATCACATAGTGGCCGAGTGTAGTGTCCCGAAAAAATTTCATATCAGACGGCAAATGCCAGAGCAGGTCATTGTCCTTGCCAATTTCCCGGTTGCGCCCGAGGGCGGCGATCAGACTCACCTTCATACTCAGATGGCCACTTCGGCCTTGATGTGGGGATGGGGATCGTAATGGAGCAGTTCGAAATCTTCAAAACGGAAGGCGAACAGGTCCCTCACATCTGTATTGAGTTTCATCTGCGGTAGCGGACGAATATCCCGGGTGAGTTGCAGCCGCGCCTGATCCACGTGATTGGAATAGAGATGTACATCACCACCGGTCCAGATGAACTCACCAGGAGCAAGGTCGCAAACCTGAGCCACCATCAGCGTGAGCAGAGCATAAGATGCGATGTTGAACGGCACACCGAGGAAGGTGTCGCAACTGCGCTGATAGAGCTGACAACTCAGCCGGCCCTGAGCAACATAAAACTGGAAGAGACAATGGCACGGAGGCAATGCCATCTGGTCAATGAAGGAGGGATTCCACGCAGAAACAATGTGCCTGCGGCTATCGGGATTCTTACGCAAACCGTCGATGAGCTTGACTATCTGATCGGTATGTGTGCCATCGGGATTGGGCCATGAGCGCCACTGGTAGCCATATACCGGGCCGAGGTTGCCCTGCTCATCAGCCCATTCATCCCAAATGCTCACGCCATTTTCCTTCAGGTAGGCGATATTGGTTTCACCCTTCAGGAACCACAGCAGTTCATGGATGATGGATCGCGTGTGGAGCTTCTTCGTAGTGAGCAGAGGAAAGCCCTCGTTGAGGTCAAAGCGCATCTGATAACCGAATACACTGAGGGTGCCGGTACCCGTGCGGTCACTCTTCGGAGTGCCGTGATCCAGGAGGTGCCGGAGAAGATCATGATACTGTTTCATCGCTTTGCGAAGCTACGTTTCCCGGTGCATGCCTGCCGGCCTGTTGAAAAATTGGAAAACAATTCTGGAATGCGCGGGTTTGGCTTGCATGGCAACTTTTCTCGTTATCGGCGCTTCGTCGGGTATCGGCCATGCCCTGGCCGGCATGCTCGCCGGCCAAGGTCACCGGGTGCTGGCTACCTACAATACCCGCAGCCCGCAGCCCATTTCAGGAGTAGAGTGGTTTCCTCTGGATGTCCTCAACCCCCAGGCCGACTGGTCATTCGTGCCGGAGCAACTCGACGGACTGGCCTACTGCCCTGGGGCTATTAACCTGAAGCCTTTTGCCCGGGCGACACCGGATGATTTCAGAAAGGACTATGAGCTCCAACTCATCGGTGCTGTACGTTCCATCCAGGCATCATTGCCTGCTCTCAAGAAATCCAGCAGCGCATCCGTGGTGCTCTTCTCCACGGTAGCTGTGCAATCCGGGTTTGGCTTCCACGCTATAGTCGGCGCTTCGAAAGGTGCCGTGGAGGGCCTGGCCCGATCTCTTGCCGCCGAATTGGCCCCGGCTGTGCGTGTGAATGTGGTGGCTCCATCCCTGACCGATACGCCTCTTGCGGCTCAACTGCTCTCCAATGAGGAACGGCGCTCGGCCAGTGCTCAGCGCCACCCGATGAAGCGTGTAGGAGTGGCCGGCGACCCCGCAGCCGCTGCGCAATTTCTGCTGGGTGATGGGTCTTCCTGGATCACCGGACAGGTGATCCATGTGGACGGCGGAATGGGTGTACTGCGATGAGTCCCATCACCCGCCCGCGGGGATCCGAGGGTTTTCCTGCGGAGTGGAAAGAGATCCTCGACAGAATCGATCGCATCGATCCCATCCGGTATGGCACTACAAGAAACCATGGCGATGGCGCAGTATCGGTCCTTTCGCCCTATATCTCCAGAGGAGTCGTATCCACCAGATTTGTCGCGGAACGTCTCCGGGCCGTCGGTTACCGGACGGAAGATCTCACGCCCTTCATTCAGCAAATGGCATGGCGCGAGTACTTTCAGCGGGTCTGGCAGGAACGCGGTGATGACCTGAACCATGACCTCAAGCACTCGTCTGACCATGTTGTTTCATCGTCCATGCCACGTCGGCTCATGGAAGGCCATACCGGAATTCACTCCCTGGACGAGATGGTGAACCAGTTGGTTACCACCGGCTATATGCATAACCATTACCGGCTTTACCTGGCTTCGGTGGCGTGTAATGTCGGACAAACAGCATGGTACCAGCCGGCTCGCTGGATGTATTATCATCTGCTTGATGCTGATTGGGCAAGTAATGCTTGCAGCTGGCAGTGGGTAGCCGGTACTTTTTCTTCCAAGCGCTACTGCGCCAATCAGGATAACATCAACAGGTTTTCTTCGAGCTCCCAGCGAGGGACATTTCTCGACCTGACCTATGAAGACTTAATGGTAGCGGATGTTCCGGAGTTGCTTCGTGAGCGATGCTCTCCTGCGCTGACCACGCCTCTGCCTGAGGCTACCTCACCTGAGGTCAGGACGGAGAGGCCCACATTTATCTACACCTTTTATAATCTGGATCCGCAATGGCATTCGGGCGAAGAGGGCAACCGCATCCTGCTGCTCGAGCCGTCCTACTTCAACCGGTATCCTGTATGTGAGCGCACCATGCAGTTTGTGCTGGCCCTGTCGGCAATGATTCCGGGAATACAGGTCGTGGTGGCGGAGTGGGATGAGTTCATTCGTGATGCACGTCCAGGAAAGGTGCTGTATCGAGAGCATCCTGCAAATCGTCATTTCCGGGGTGACGAAGAACCGCGCGAGTGGCTTTTCCCGGAAGTGTCGGGTTACTATCCTTCTTTCTTTGCTTACTGGAAGCGGTGCGAGCGATTACTGCGACACCACCTTTAGGGTGTCCATCACATCGCGCGCTATCCTGCGGGCTTCTTGCGGTGAATCATGAACGATGGTGACGTGTCCCATTTTGCGAAAGGGCCGTGTCTCGGTCTTTCCATAGAGGTGTACATATACACCAGGCCAGTGCAGGACTTGTTCCAGTCCGAGATACTTCACCGGGCCGCTGTGCCCTTTTTCACCCAGAAGGTTGATCATCACACTGGGGCGCAGGATGGAGGGATCTCCGAGGGGCAGTCCAAGTATCGCTCTCAGGTGCTGTGCATACTGGGAGGTGACATGGCCTTCAATGGTTTGGTGCCCGCTGTTGTGCGGCCGAGGTGCAACTTCATTTACCCAGAGTGTTCCATCAGACAGCAGGAAGAGTTCAACGGCGAGGATGCCCGTTAGCTCGAGGTCTTCGGCCAGCTTGCGGGCAATCCGGGATCCTTCTTCCTCGACGGCGGCCGGAACTTCTGCGGGGCAGCTCAGCATCTCCACGAGGTTGGCCTCCGGATTGAAGACCATTTCAACCATAGGGAAAGTCCTGATTTCTCCTTCTGCATTTCGCGCTACAATCACCGACACTTCCTTTTCAAAAGGGACAAAGGCCTCGAGCACAGAGGGCGCATCAAACGCCCGGGCGTGGTCATCGGTATTGCGTAGCGGAGTCACGCCTTTCCCGTCATACCCTCCTCGCCTCAGCTTCTGCATGTAAGCACCCCGTGAGGCTATGGCAAGGGCTTCGGCTTTGTCTTCGGCGAGGAAGAATGGCGCTGAGGGAATGTGGTGGCGATGGTAGAATTCTTTCTGCAATCCTTTGTCGCGAATCATGCGCAGCACAGCGGGATCGGGCGCCACCGCCAGACCTTCTTCCTTCAGCCGTTCGAGTGCTTCAATGTTGACGTGTTCAATTTCAATGGTGAGCAGGTCCACAGTCTTGCCGAATTCATAAACATCCCGGTAGCTTGCAAAGTCGCCTTGCGCAAAGCGGTGTGCAATTGCAGCGCACGGAGCGTCGGGGGAGGGGTCGAGGACATGCACACGCACGTCATAGTCAATTGCTTCCTGGATGAACATGCGGCCGAGCTGACCTCCACCGAGGATGCCCAGCCGGAAGGTGCCGGAGTAGAAGGCATTCATAGCGCGAAGCTACTGAAGGCCCGGCTGTGAATTCACCTAATTTAGCGCTCATGGGGATTCAGGTATCGGTAGTTATGCCGTGTTATCGCGCAGCAGCATTTGTCCGCCGTGCAGTGGAGTCCGTAGTCGCACAGGATTATCCCGCGATTGAGTTGATATGTGTCAACGATGGCAGTCCGGACAATACCCTCGAAGTCCTCGAGGCCCTGAAGCAGGAATTTTCCTCCCGTCTTTCCTTTCGGGTCATTGACCAACCCAATGCAGGTGCTTCAGCAGCGCGGAACCGAGGACTTGATCTGGCCGAGGGTCAGTACATCCAGTTTCTGGACGCGGATGACTGGCTTCTTCCATCCAAGCTGACTTCTCAGCTGGCACTTGCTCAGGAGGCGCATCCGGCCTTTGTGGTGGGAAGCTATGAGCGTGTCCGTGAGGATGGATCGAAGCTGTATTCACGTCGCTATGACGCACAGTGCAGCGACCGGATCTGGTCGCTCCTGCTGAATACGAATCTGGGCATCACATCATCCAATCTTTTCCGCGCTGATGCATTGCGCTCAGTCGGCGGCTGGAATGAAGACCTCAGTAGCTCGCAGGAATATGATCTCATGTTCCGCCTTCTTCAGTCAGAAGGAACCGTCGTGTTTGATCCCTCAGCGTTTACCATCATCCTGCACCGATCGCAAGGATCAATCTCACGGTCCGATGAAGGCGCCAACGCGCAGCGCTACGTGGATCTGCGTCTGCGCATCCGTGAATACCTCGCGTCCATCGAGGATCACCGCCATGTAACTGAAGCCAACCTCGCCCTCTTTGATGCTCTTCGCACTTTATGGAGGTACGATCATCGGCTGGCTGAACATCACTACCGCGTGCACTTGCCTGCAGGATTTAATCCTGGCGTTCGCAGCGGGGGCGGCAAAGTGTACAGTCTGCTCCTTCGCTTAGCCGGGTTTCCGCTTGCCGAGCGAATCTATTCGCTTGCAGGCAGGTAGGGCTCAGGAATCATAGTCAGCAATTATTTTTTTTACGTCCCCTCCCGCAGTATTTGATCATTTTTGGATCATGAAATACGTCCTCATCTTCTTTATGCTGGGTTTCCCTATAGGGGTTATTGCTCAGCAGCTCACAAATATTGAGTCGGTAGAATACGATCCCGTGCAGTCACGCTTCCTGGTGTCCAATGGCAACCGGGTGATTGAGGTAGATGGCGATGGTCAGCCTGTGGGTTACTTCGGAACTGCTCCACGTGCCGATTTCGGCATGGAAGTCATGGATGGAAAATTGTTTACGATTGTCAGCAGCTCAGTGCGCGCCTATGATCTCGCTACATCGCTTCAGGTGATGAATACTCCGGTTTCGGGTGCTCAGTTTCTGAATGGCATGGCAAGCGATGGCAATGGCCGGATCTGGGTCACGGATTTTACCGCCAAGAAGATCTACGAACTGGATGTTTCGGATCTGAATTCACCGGTAGTTACCGAGGTGGTTTCATCGACCGGGCAAACGCCCAACGGCGTTACGTATGATGGCGCTAATAACCGCCTTGTGTTCGTGACGTGGGGGGCACAGGCTCGCATCAAGCAGGTGGATCTGACCACCTATGAGGTATCGGATCTGTTGCTGACTTCCTTGACCAATATGGATGGAATTGATCATGATGGTGAAGGCAACTTCTATACGAGTTCGTGGCAGCCAACACCGCGTATCATGCGGTTCTCCGAGGAATTTACTGTAGAGGAGCAGCTCACCGCACCTGGCCTGTCTTCTCCGGCGGATATCTGTTACGCTATGGAGATTGATACATTGGCCATTCCCAATTCGAGTTCCAGCACTGTGACCTTTTTGGGTTTCTCCTCCGCCTCTGTGGTGGATCGCAGCATAACTCCTGATCTGGTGTGCCATCCCAATCCGATCACCGAGTCATCGTACCTGGAGTTCATGCTTCCGCAGTCGGGCCTCACCCGGATCGTGCTCACTGATCCGGCAGGAAGAGAAGTGATGGTTATCCTTGAGGAAAACCTTTCGGCCATTCGTCACAAAATAGCGCTCACGGGTTTGGCGATTCGTCCGGGCGTATACATTTGCACCGTTCGCCAAGGGAGCTATGTGGCTTCTGTACGGGTGAGCAAAACCTGACTCTGACCCTGCAAGGAATAGAGTGAAACCAGCTGGGCCCCGCATGTGCGGGGCTCTGTGCTTATCTTTCGGACTATGCGTGTTGTAATCTTGTTGATCGCTTTCATGTCAATTCTCACAAGCGGCAGGGCTCAGGGTCCTGGTGATGAATATGCGCTGCCCGCAGCATCTCCGGTTGGAAATGAAAAGAAACCCCTGCGGGAGCGGCTGGTCTTCGGTGGCGGACTGGGTGCACAGTTTGGCAACTTCACATTCATCCAGCTCGCGCCACAGGTGGGTTATCAGACAACAGAACGCTGGGTGAATGGTGTGGGTGTGAACTACATGTATTTCAATACACAAGGGCGATCCACAAGCATCTACGGCGGAAGCATCTGGTCGCGTTATTTCGTCACCTCAGGTGTATTCATCGGCTCTGAACTGGAGGTCCTCAACAGAGAATGGTACACTCCACAGAAAGGTTTTCACCGGGCCAACGTGCCTATCTGCATGGTTGGGGCCGGGTACTTTTCAGGCGGTCAGGTGGGAGTGGGTATCCAGATCATGTATGACGTGATCGGAGATCCGGCATCACCATATCAGAATCCCATTATACGCGGTGGTCTTATGCTTGGCTTGTAAGCCGGAAGCAGGAGGTTACTGCGGAGCGAGACTATCGGGCTCCGCTCCCGCGCCCGCTTCTTCGGGAGGGCTAACCGGTCCGGTGTCCGCAGGCAGTTCGTCTGCGCTATTCTCCAGTTCATCTTGCACGGGTATATCCGATTCCGGCACACCGCGCAGTTTTTCTTCCATCTCTGCTTCTTCACGCATACGCTTTTCTTCGGGCCAGTCATTGCTGTATCGCTCGAAGTAACTGTCGCCGATCAGTCGCATGAGCCGGGTAATCTGCGACTTGCGTTTCTGGAGGTAGCCGCCGGGTTTTCCGGGATTCATTTTCTTTGGATTGGGCAATGCACCGGCAATCAGCGCTGCTTCATCCCGGGTGAGCCGGGATGCATCCTTGCCGAAATAATCGAGGGCAGCGGCCTGTACACCGAACTTACATGGACCTGTTTCAATGACGTTGAGGTACACTTCCATCACACGCTCCTTGGGCCAGAAGAATTCAAGGAGGAACGTGAAGTAAACTTCAAATCCTTTGCGCAGCCAGGAGCGCGCTGGCCAGAGAAATACATTCTTAGCTACCTGCTGGGAGATCGTAGAGGCGCCGCGTTTTTTCTTGCTCTTCTCGTTGTGCTTACGCGCTTTTTCAATCGCACCCCAGTCGAAGCCCTTGTGCTTCATGAAATTGTTATCCTCACTCGCCACTACAGCGAGCTTCATATAGAGGGAAATCTGCTCGCCATCCGCCCATTCCTTGTGATAGGTGGTGCCTTCGGGACAGTTACATGACTCACGGATCTGGAGATAGGTCGTGGGGGGATTGACCCAGCGATACAGCATCACCCACGAGATGGTGATGATGAAGAACCACATCGCTGATTTCCACGACAGCCGCCAGATGCGACGTGCCAGCGAACGTGCGGTAGTCTGGCTACCCGATGCTTTACGCCGAAGAGGATTTCGCATCATCCGATGCCCAGTTTTTTCCTCAGCACAGGATTGAGTGCGTCCCGGTGCACGTAAATGCAAATGGTCTTGTAAAAGAAATATGGTCGCGACATGTACAGGAAGCCTTTGTAAGCATTGCCTGTTCCCCAGGAATTCTTGGTGATGTAGTACATCGACCCATTTTGGTCCTTGGCCGTCCCGGTGATGTGCATGAGGTGATCATCGGTAGTGCGCAGTTGCTCATACCAGCGCTGCCTGCGGGCAGGGTCTGAAGGAAGCTCGGTGACAATAGTGCGCGGAGCTGAAGAGAGTGCGGTATCGGCGGGCAGTATGGCTACACCCGACTGGTGAGAAAATCCCGGCTCGCTCACATCACCATCCCAGGATACGGTGAAGCCCGCATTCAGCGCGGCATCTGTTGCTTCTATCAGTTCGGCCATCGGGAGGTTGTAATAGGTGCCATGCGACCAGTTGTCGGGCACCTCCACCACCATCGGTTGATACCAGGGCTGATGGGTGAAGGATGTGAGCCCAATGTATTCTTCTGCCCGGATATTCATCGCATCTCGGAAGGTGATCGGGGTATGCTTCGAATTGTTGAACTGGAAAACAGCGGGCGGCACTCCGAGATAGCTGTCCAGGATAGCCTGTACCGGTTTCATCCACTCCTGATTCTTCTCGAACAGCCTTTGCTGGAGAAGGGTATTGGTAAGCCCTGCGATCAGGGCGTCCAGCGCACTGTGGTCGTGAATGGTTGCATTGCCCGTGTAAGCAGACTCTGGAACCATTCCGAAATCCCGGATGCAAGCAATGACATCATGGCTCAGTCCACCTTGACTGAGCTGGTTCTTGCCCTGGTAGCGCAAATAGCTGGAGATCTTGCGGGGATACATCATCCTGACCTGGTACATCTCGGACAGGTCTACAACTGGTCCTCCCTTGCGCTGAATCTCTGATTCCAGAAAGGATATGGTGGCAAAACTCCAGCACGTTCCCGTCTGGCACTGGTCTTCAACTGGTGTGGCTTTATTATCGCGAACCACCGTAAATGAGTAGGGCGAATGCTGAGCGAACAGGCCAAGAGGCAGAAAAAGAAGAATAAACCGTTTCATTGAACAAATATGGGGATGGATCATATTCCTTCGCCTTCCAGCACGGCTGTAATGAGCTCGGTCTTGTTGATACCCGCCACGGCAGCCTGCTGAGGGATGATAGAGGCCTCAGAGAATCCGGGCACAGTGTTGACTTCCACTGCAAAGGGCTCGTCACCGCGGATGATCCAGTCGACACGAATCATTCCCCGGCAGTTCAGGCGCTGGTAAATGTCTTCGCATGACTGCCGGATGCGAAGCGCAACTTCATGAGGTATCCGGGCAGGTGTGATTTCCTCTGATGCGCCTTGGTACTTGGCTTCGAAGTCAAAGAATTCTTTTTTACTCACAATCTCTGTGACAGGCAATGCGGTGATCTTTCCGTTACGCCGGATCACGCCGCATGTTACCTCGGTGCCTTCAATGAACTCCTCGATGATCACCTGATCATCTTCATGAAATGCTTTCTCGAGCGCAATATGAAATTCTTGAGCACTGTTCACCCGCGACGTGCCAATGGATGAACCGCCGCAATTGGGTTTTACAAATGCGGGCAGACCGAGCTGCTGGGTGAGGTAGGTGATGCTGTATGGCTCGTCTTTGTGAAGTGTGATGGACTTCGCAACGGAAAAACCCAGTGATCCGAGCAGTCGGGTGGTGGCTTTTTTGTTGAATGTAATGGCCATGTTGAGCACATCTCCAGTCGTATGCGGGATGCCGAGCATAGTGAAATAGCCTTGAAGGAGGCCATCTTCGCCAGGGGTACCGTGGATAATGATGAATGCGCCGTCGAACCTCATTTTTTGGCCGTGGTGAGTTACGGTGAAGTCATTTTTATCCACGACCACTTCTATGCCGTCGAAATCTGCGAACCATGCCGTGCGGGTGATCACAATCTTGACCGGAGTGTACTTCGTGCGATCCATATGATTCATAATCATGGATGCGCTGCGCATGGATACCACGGACTCTCCGCTGTATCCTCCGCAAATCACTGCGATACGTTTCATGGGTATGGTTGACCGTTTGAATTATTTAAGGCGTCCCGGATTGTCTTTCAGAAATGCACTCCATCCACTGTAGGACTTGCCACCGGCGAGCGGTGCATGGCTCTGGTAGAAGTGGCAAAGCGCTACAGCGAGTCCGTCGGTGGCGTCCATCTGCGAAGGCATATCACTGTCGGGGATGGAAAATATGCGCTGGAGCATCGCGGCTACCTGCTCTTTGGCTGCGTTTCCGTTGCCTGTGATGGACTGCTTGATTTTTCGCGGAGCGTATTCCACTACGGGCATTTTACGGCTCAGTGCAGCGGCAATGGCTACTCCCTGTGCGCGTCCTAGTTTGAGCATGGACTGCACGTTTTTTCCGAAGAAAGGTGCTTCAATCGCAAGTTCATCAGGATGAAAGCCGTCTATGAGTTCAATGCATCGCCTGAAGATCATCTCAAGTTTCAGGTGATGATCCTCCAGTTTTTCCAGATGCAAAACACCCATGGAGATCATCTCTGCCTTCTTGCCACTGCAGCGGATGATGCCATATCCCAGAATTGTGGTCCCGGGGTCAATTCCGAGGATTATGCGTTCGCTCACAGCCAATGCTCTTTCTTTGTGGGGTAAAGGTACAGGCAGGGCATGTGGATCATTCTGGCGATATACGCTTTTGTTTTGCTCCGGGCTTCCGCTGCATTTTCCCGCCTCCGTCAGCCGGCTGCAGGTGCCCCCAGGTCATGGTCTTTTTCCGTTTTAGTGCTCATCCCCGCCCGCAACGAGGCATCCGCGCTCCCGCTGCTTATCGCTGATCTCAAGGCTCAGGGCGGACTGCTGCCTCCGGTGCGCTTCCTGGTGATCGATGATCATTCTCAGGATGGGACCTGGGATGCAGCGCTCAGGGCTATCGGTGATGATCGGCGATTTGAGTTATTGGCTCTCACAGATTCAGAGGGAAAGAAGGCCGCTCTTCGGCAGGGTATATCGACCGGTAGTGAGGAG